>Ga0209415_10006245_pt1 | contig 21253 bp, 15 predicted proteins | sample PeaSoiSIISIP2007_FD_187696 | JGI IMG/M metagenome (GOLD analysis project Ga0209415, IMG submission 187696) | Peat soil microbial communities from Weissenstadt, Germany - SII-SIP-2007 (SPAdes) (version 2) | ecosystem: Environmental > Terrestrial > Soil > Wetlands > Peat | place: Germany...
TCGAGGTCGAGGTCGAGGTCGGGGTCGGGGTCGAGGTCGAGGTCGAGGTCGAGGTGCGCCGCGAACGGTGGGACCGGACGGCTGGGTGGGATGGGTCCCTTCGCGCCCGTGCGTCCCAGTCGGCGGGCATTTCGCCGATATCGCAGCGAAATCGAGCGGGCACGCGCCATGCTCTTACCCCTGGCACGTCGGAGGTAAGACGTCATGAAGACAATCCTTGCTGGACTCGGATCGCTGGTCCTTGGCGTGGCGATGAGCGGTAGCGCGTTTGCCCAGGAATATGATCAAGAAGAAGGCGCGCCCCCGCCCCCGGAGGCCGCAGTACAGGCGCCGCAGATGCAATACGGCGATGCTCCGCCGGCTCAGGAGGCCTACTCGTATCCAACTGGGCAGTGGGTCTATACCGCCAACGGGTACGTGTGGGTCCCCGCGGGGGCAACGGCGGTCGCTTATGGGGGCGCTCCGTACGCGTACCTGTACACGCCCGCCCTCGGATGGAGGTGGTCGGTCTCTCCGTGGGGCTGGGGCGGATACCGGGGTTACGGCTATGGCGGGTGGGCCGGGCATCCGGCGGTCGGCCGCGGGTGGGTCGGGCATCCGGCGGTCGGCCGCGGGTGGGGCGGGCATCCGGCGGTCGGCCGCGGGTGGGTCGGGCATCCGGCGGTCGGCCACGGGTGGGGCGGGCATCCGGCGGTCGGCCACGGGTGGGGCGGGCCGGCGTTCCGAGGCAGCCGGGGCGGAGCTCCGCACGCCGTCGCTCGTGGGGGCGGTCACGGCGGTCATCGCCGCTGACTTCTCGATCCGGGAGCGGCGCGGGATCAGAGTCTCTGCATCAGCGCAGGGCCGCCGTGGACCACCACCTCTTGGCCCGGCTCCACCCCGTGCCGCACGGCCAGCCAGGCACCGGTGCCGCCCTCGTCCACGTCGACCGGGACCCGGGTGAAACGGTACCCGCCGCGCTGGCCGTCGCGAACCAAGACCACCGAGTAGTCGCCCAGCTTGAGCAGCGCGGTCCGCGCGATGGCGAGCGCGTGGGTCGCGTCCACCTTGACCTCCATTGTCCCGTACATCTCGGGGCGAAGCGCGTGATCGGTGTTGTCGAGCGCGCAGCGCACCTTCGCCGTTCGCGTGTCGGGGTCGAGCGTGGTGCTCACCCATTCGATGACCCCTGCGAAGCTGCGGGCCTTGTGCGCGAGCACAGTGACAGACACGTTCGCGCCGAGGTGAACCCGACCGAGGTCCTTTTCGTACACGTCGCCGACGACCCAGACGCGGTCGAGGTCACCGATGGTGAAGAGCTCCTGCGCCGTGCCGCCGCCATACTGCCCCTGAATCTCGATGCCGGGGTTCACGTTCCGCGCGAGCACTTCGCCGTCGATAGGCGAGACGAGCGTGTAGCTCTGCTTCACCGTGTCGACCTGGCCCGTGCGTAGAAGGGTGGCTTTCTCCGCGGCACGCTCCGACTCCGCACGCGCCCTCCGGACGTTGTCCTCGGCCCGCTCGAGCGTGGCAGCCGACGTCGCGTGCTCTTCGTACAGGGCCTTCTGCCGTGCGTAGTCGTGACCGGCGGCGACGAGGTCGGCCGAAGCCTTCTGCACGTCGCTCAGCGCGTCGCCGATGTCCGGGGATTCGACGACCGCCAGCGGCGTTCCCTTGGTGACGTGCTGGCCGAACTGCGCGCTGATCCGAACGACGCGTCCCGTGACGGGCGAGAACACGTGGCCGACCCGGCGGTCGTCGAAGGTCACCCGAGCGTTGGCAACCAGAGTGTCCTCGATGTCGCGCTCCTGGACTGCCGACACCTGCACTTGCTCAGCAAGGGCCTGTTGCTCCGTCAGCCACACCTCGTCCGTGGGCGCCACGGGTCCTGTCGCCGCTTGCGAGTTCTTGCAGGCCGGACCCAGAAGCAGGACCGCCAAGGCAAGGCTCTTTCGCAACTCGACCGGATACTTCATGGCCGCTGAACCTAGAGCCCGCGGCATTAAAATGCTGATCAATTCGCGCCCCAATCCATTGAAATCGTGCATGAAATAGGCGCGATATCGGGGCATGATCGTCCGGAAACGGTTGCAACACGTTCCGGACACCTTGGGCCGCGCTCACTCCAGCAGCGCTGCCTTCAGATACGGCACCCACGTCCGCGTCGCGCGGTCGTACGCCTTGAACGCGCCCCCGTCGTCCCAGTACGCCCAGCCGAACCCGCGCCGTTCCGCCTCCATTCGCGTCGCCCGCGTCCACGCGGCGCGCGACGCCGGGTCCGCGTGGTCGATGGCCCCGAACTCCCCCATGTAGACGGGCAGGTGGCGGCGCTGCACGAACGTCGCCGCCATGTCGAGCTGGTCCGCGATCGTCGCAGGACCGCTCGGGTTCCGATCGGCCGGGAGCGTGTTGTACCGATCGAGCCACTCGCGTACCCACGTCGCGCTGCTCGCGGGGCCGGCGGGCGCGATCGGCGTCGCCGGAGGCCCAGGGAAGACGACGCCCCGCGTCTGGAACTCCGGCGGCATGAAGCTCGCGCCCTGATGCGTGAAGAGGATCGGCTGGTACATGTGGAAGCTGCCGATGAGGTTCAGGTCGCCCTCGGGGATTACCAGCGTGTCGCGGAGGTTCTGGGCAGACGCCCAGTCGACGCCCTCGAGGACGACGAGGCGCGTCGGATTCGATTCGCGGACGATCCGCAACGCATCCACGAGGATGGCGTTCCACTCGGGCGCCTTCATCGCCTTGCTCGGCTCGTTGAGGAGCTCGAAGACGACCGCCGGCGACGACGCCGCGTACCTCCCGGCGATCTGGCGCCAGATGGCGCAGAAGCGCGTGCGCTCCGCTTCGGGTTGCTGCTCCATCTCCTCGTAGTGGTGGACGTCGACGATCACCGCGAGGTCATTCGCGAGGGCCTGGCCGACAGCCCAGTCGACTCGCGCGAAGAAGTCCGCGTCGATCGTGTACGGCGCGCTCGTCCCCGCGTGCGCGCTGAATCGAATCGGGAGCCTGACGTGATCGAACCCCGCCTGGCGGACGGCGGTGAAGTCCGACGCGCCGAGGACGACTCCCCATGCCCCTTCGGTCGGCGCATCGAGCGCGTCGCCGAGGTTCATCCCGCGGCGGAGCGGAGGCTTGCCGGTCGCCGTCACGACAGGAGATGCGCCGGGTGCCGTGCCGGGACTCACCGGTGCCGGCGTGCACGCGGCGCACGCGACGACGGCCGCGGCGCACGCGAATGTCGCTGCGAGCCTCACATCGTGAACGCGACGTCGGTGACCCACACCTGGAACGTACCCGTCGGATTGCCGACCTGGAACTGAATGCCGACCAGGGCCGAGGTGTCGATGTTCGCCTCGACGTAGCCGTAGCCCTGCTGAGTCAGCTCCGCCCACGTATACGTGACCTGCGTCCACGTCGACGTCAGCGTCAGCACGTGGCCGTGATGATCGTTGCACTGATTCGCGGCGCTGCCGCTGCAGATGCCGCCGGACGGGTCGGTGTACTTGTCCGGGACGTTGAATCGCACCATGCCGGTGCCGCTCGCCGAACCCATCACCCAGAAGGTGATGCCCGAGTACATGCTCGCGTTGTACGGGGCCTTGGTCGCGGTTCCACCCGGGTCGTTGAGATCGAACCCCATCCCGGCGCCGTACGTGGTGAACCCCATGCCCGACATCATCGCGGCCATCGTGGTCGTGGTCGGCGGCGTGCCGGTGATCATCGTGTACGGGAACGGCATCATCGGCGCCGGCGTCAGCGTTCCACCGCTGGTCCCGTCGTCGTACGTGTACCAGAAGCCCACCCGTCCACAGTTGGCCGAAATCGCGCCGTTCATCCCGGTCATGCCGTCGATGAGGGTGGTCGGGGCGTTGCACGCCGCGGCGGCTCCGCTGCTGCTCGATCCGCTGCTCGTCGTGCCTCCGCTCGATCCGCTGCTCGACGTGGTCGTGCCGCTCGTCGATCCGCTCGTCGTACCGCTGCTGCCGCTCGAGGTCGTCGTCGTCCCGCTCGATCCGCTGCTGGTGCCGGCCCCGCTGGTCGTTCCGCTGCTACCCGACGATGTGGTGCCGCCCCCGGAGTCCTCGTCGAAGCTCTCGCCTCCGCCGCCGTCCCCGTTGTCGAACCCGGTGTTCTTCGGTCCGGAAGCGCAGCCCGGGGCCCCGACGGCGAGGGCGCCGATCATCAGCGCCGGAAGGAGCAGGAGACGTGAATGGACCATGGCGTCATTCCTTGCGTTTTCGCGGGGGGATGGCCCCCGGCTGCTGACATAGACGCCGCGGGCGCCGGGTTGCGGCTCAGGGAAAGACGCTCGGGATCGCGATCGCGGTCCCCCGGGGGTAGAGTTCATGCGTGAGCTCCGCTTTCCCCGCGCCGGAGGACGGCAGGCGCGAGACCCCGCTTCTCGTCCCGCCGGGGGCGGAGGACCGGCTGCGGGTGGTCGTCGAGCGCAACCGGGCGGCGCTGGCCAGGTACGTCGCCCGCATCGGCGTGCCCCAGGGCGAGCTCGACGACGTGATGCAGGAGGCGTTCATGGTCACCGCCTCGCGCCTCGGAGGCCTCGAGCCGGGCACCGAGCGGGCGTTCCTCTTCGCGACTGCGCTCTACATCGCCCAGAACACGAGGCGCGGCCTGCGCAGGCGCCAGCGGACCGCCGACAGCTTCCTGCAGCTCCCGTCGGATCCGCCTCCCGCCGCGGACGACCTCACCGACCAGCTCCGCGCGAGGGCGATGCTCGAGGAGGCCCTCGAACAGCTGCCGAGCGAGACCCGCCTCGTCTTCTTCCTCTTCGAGCTGCAGGACATGCCCCTGGCGCACATCGCCAAGCGCCTCGGCCTGCCGGAAGGGACCGTCGCCTCGAGGCTCAGGCGCGCACGTCAGATCCTCGCGACGTGGTCGACACGCGCGACCGCCTCCGCGGCGTTCGAGCGCTCACGAGCCCGTGGCGGGTCCGGTCGCCTCGCGCACGCGACGGCCGGCGACGCCGAGATCCTCAGCTGGTGGGTGAGCCGCGGAGAGAGCGAGGCCCTGCGCGCGCTCCTCGGTGTCTTCCGGCGGAGCCATCCGAACGCGTCGTTCGTCAACGCCGCGGTCTCGGGCACGCCGATCGCCCGGCAGCAGCTGCGTTCGCGTATGACGCGGGGACAGCCGCCCGACACGTTCCAGGTCCACGGCGGAACGGACCTCTTCTCGTGGGTCGGGCACGGCACCGTCCGCGAGCGGATGGAGCCGCTCGATTTCCTCTTCTCGTCCGAGGGCTGGGCGGCGGCGTTCCCGCCGGACGTGCTCGAGCTCGTGACGCACTCCGGGCGCATCTACGCAGTGCCCGTCGACATTCACCGCATCAACACGCTCTTTTACAACGAGAGCACGCTGACGGAGTGCGGCCTCGCTCCGCCGGTGACGCTCGACGAGCTGCACGAAGTTGCCGGGACGCTCCGTGCGCGCGGGATCGTCCCGTTCAGCATCGGTTACAAGGACCCATGGACGCTGACGATGCTGGCGTTCGAGAACGTCATGGTCGCCGTGGCGGGAGGCGACTACTACCGCGACTTCTTCTCCGGCAGGCGGGACCCCGACGATCCGGAGCTCTACGCGACGCTCGAGCACGTCGGCCGCATCCTCGACTACGCGAACGCGGACGCCGCGAGCCTGGGGTGGGACGACGCCGTCGAGCTGCTCCGCTCCGGCTGCGCCGCGATGACCATCATGGGCGACTGGGCCAAGGGGTACCTGCGCAGCAGCCGCACGCCATTCGAGTTCGGCGAGGTCCCGTCGCCCGGCGCGCAGGGGGCCTTCGTCTTCGCGACCGACACGTTCGGATTGCCCAAGCGCGCGTCGCAGCGGGCGAGCGCGATCGAGCTCCTGAAGGTGTTCGGGTCGAAGGAAGGGCAGGACGCGTTCAACCCGCTCAAGGGATCCATCCCCGCCCGCACGGACGCCGACCTGTCCCGGTACGATCCCCTGGCCCAGGCGACCGCGCGGGACTTCTGGAGCTCGCCACGCTACCCGGGCCTCGCGAGCCTCGCGTCGATCACGTTCACGCAGGCGCTCGACGCCGCGATGGGCACGTTCGCGCGGACCCGTAATCCGGGTGCGGTCGCGGACGTCATCCGCGCACACTACGACCTGCTGTCCCCCGCGGGGGCCCGCGGGCTCTTATGGTGAGCCTCGCCTCGCGCCGGTGACCACCATATTTGACATGGTGCATCCTCTTCGCTGGTCTTCGCTTCCAGGGGTCACGGCAGGCGCCTTTGCCGCTCTGGCGCTTGTCGCGGGCGCGAGCGTCGCGAGCTGTGCCTCGACCGGTCACTCGAGCCCGGAAGGGTTCGGTGTCCCCCCGGGTAGCAGCGGCTCCTCGGGGGGCTTCACGGCGATGCTCGGCGACGGCGAGGCGGTCGTCGTCTCGTCCTGCACGGGCCCCTGCACGGACTTTCCGTCGGATCCCATCCTGGACACCGGGGCTCCATCGAACGCGGCCGCGCTCTTCGGGTCGGCGACGAGCGGCGCCCAGTCCGGCGGGCCGTGCCTGCTCGAGCCCGCCTCGGGCGCCCTTTTCCCGAACAACTGGACGCGCCCGCGGTTCCAGCTCCAGGCGGCCGGCAGCCAGAACCTGTTCGAGATCCGCCTCCACGTCGCGGCCGAGGCGCACGACCTCGTCGTCTACACGCCTGGGCCCACCTGGACGATGCCGAAGGCCATGTGGATGGGGATCGCCAGCCACGTGCAGGACACGCCGATCACGATGACGGTGCGCGGCCTCGACTCGACCGCGTCGAGCCCGACGCCGGCGCTCGGCAGCTCCGGGTCGTTCACGATCGCCCCGGTGCCGGCGGACGGCGCGATGGTGTACTGGGCGACGTCGGCGTTCAGCAACACCGTCATGAGCACGCAGCTCGAGGGCTTTCACGTGGGCGAGGAGGGCGTCGTCTCGGCGCTGCAGACGACGCAGGTCGAGCAGAAGGTGCGCGCCACGTGGGGCAACTCCCTCACGACGCAGACGACGCAGGTGCAGTGCATCGGCTGCCACACGTCGACGCCGGACGGCGCGAACGTGGCCTTCACGGCGCAGTGGCCGTGGCCGAACGCGCTCGCGGAGATCTCTGCGGACGATGCCGGGACCGTCGGCGCAGTCCCGTCGTTCCTGACGACAGCGGCGCAGTCGAACCTGAGCCCCAATCTCACGGGGAACTACCTCAGCCCGCCGATGTGCTCCTCGTCGACGCCCGCGGACACGTCCGGCGCGTGCGTCCAGTGGGACATGCTCGGGATGCAGACGTTCTCCAAGGCGCACTACGCGAGCGGCGATCGCATCGTCGTCACGACCAAGGGGTCCGCGTGGTACCGCGACATGCCGACCGATCCCGGACAGGCGACGGGCATCGTCGCGCAGCTCGTGTGGTTCGATCTAGAGGCGACGTCGATGGCATCCGGAACCGGGTTCGGAGAGATCGCGCGAATGGGCGACAGCAACAGCGCGGCCGCTCCCAACTGGAGCCACGACGGGACCAAGATCGTCTACGCGTCGACCGACACGGGCGCCGAGGACGGGCGCATGGGGCAGGGCAACTCGGACTTGGCGATCGTCCCGTACAACGACAAGGCGGGCGGGCAGGTCACGATGGTGCCCGGCGCGTCCGAGACGGCGTACGAGGAGTACTATCCCACGTTCTCGGCGGACGACTCGCTCATCGCATTCAACCGCGTCGCCTCGGGGCTCTCGATGTACATCCAGCCGGCCGCGGAGGTCTTCGTCATTCCTGCCGCCGGTGGGACCGCGACGCGCCTCGCGGCGAACGACCCCGTGGCGTGCTCCGGCGGGATGAGCCCGGGCGTGGAGAACACGCTGCCGAGGTGGGCGCCGGTCGCTCCGATGGCGAACAACGGGAAGACGTACCACTGGCTCATCTTCTCTTCGACGCGCAGCGGCGGCGGCAAGTCCCAGCTCTACGTGACCGGCGTCGTCCAGGACGGGAGCAAGATCGACACGTATCCTGCCATCTACCTGTGGAACCAGGACCCGACCCTCAACAACCTGATCCCGGCGTGGGATGTCTTCCAGATTCCCGCGGTGGGCGTCATCCAGTGAGCGGGGTGCCTTGAAGGTCTTTCCCGAGGGCTTCGTCTGGGGCTCTGCGACGTCGGCGTACCAGATCGAGGGCGCCGCGAACGAGGACGGGCGCGGCGAGTCGATCTGGGATCGATTCGCCAGGACCGAGCGGGCCCGCATCAAGGACGGATCGAACGGAGACGTCGCGTGTGACCACTATCACCGGTGGGAGAGCGACATCGCGTTGATGCGGGAGCTCGGGCATGCGGCGTATCGCTTCTCGATCGCGTGGCCGCGGGTCCTCCCGGCGGGACGCGGGCAGACGAGCGACAAGGGACTCGATTTTTACTCGCGTCTCGTCGACGGCCTCCTCGCGGCCGGCATCGCGCCGTACGCGACGCTCTACCACTGGGACCTGCCGCAGGCATTGCAGGACCGGGGAGGGTGGACCAGCCGCGACACCGTCGAGGCGTTCGCCGAGTACACGGAGGTGGTGTCGGCGCGCCTGGGGGACCGGGTCAAGCACTGGATCACGCACAACGAGCCGTGGTGCTCGAGCATGGTGTCCAACCACAAGGGCGTCCACGCGCCGGGCCTGCGGGACGGCGCCGTGGCGGTCGCCGTCAGCCACCATCTTCTCCTGTCGCATGGCAGGGCCGTGCCTATCGTGCGGAGCCACAGCCGCGGCGCCGAGGTCGGGATCACGCTGAACCTGTCGCCGACGTTCGCTGCCTCCCCGAGCGCGGCCGACGCGGACGCGGCGAGGCACTACGATGGTTACATCAATCGCTGGTTCCTCGACCCTGTCTGCCGGGGCGAGTACCCCGTGGACATGGTGCGCGACTACGTCGCGAAGGGGTATCTGCCGGCGGATGGCCTCGCCTCCCTCGTCCACGCAGGCGACCTCTCCACAATCGCCGCGGCGACGGACTTCCTGGGCGTCAACTATTACAATCGGGCGGTTCTCCGCAGCGACACGGTTCCCGAGTCCCAGAACATGCCGCGCACCGTGATGGTGCGTGACGAGCACACGGACATCGGCTGGGAGGTCTATCCGGAGGGGCTGCTCGAGATCCTTCTCCGCGTGAAGAAGGAGTACGCGCCCGCGAAGATCTTCATCACCGAGAACGGGGCGAGCTACTCGGAAGGTCCGGACGCGACAGGACGCGTGGCGGACGCGAGGCGGGTGCGCTTTCTGCACGATCACATCCTGTCGGTCCACCGCGCGATCGAGCTCGGCGTCCCCGTGGCCGGGTACTTCGCGTGGTCGCTGATGGACAACTACGAGTGGGATCATGGCTACACGCAGCGCTTCGGGCTCACGTGGGTGGACTACACGACGCAGCGACGGATCCCGAAGGACAGCGCGCACTGGTACAAGAGTGTGATCGAGTCGAACGGCGTTGAATGAGAGTCAACGCGGGCGTCCGTATTTGTGAGCCGGACGGGGGTCGCGCGGCGACTGGTGAAACGTGACCGCACGAGGGCGCAGTGACGCTCGGTGGTCGCGCTTGCCCGTCGGTGGCGCGATCCTGGTGGTCGCGGTCGGCGTCGGCGCGGTGGGCGCTTCTGCGCCTGCGTGTGCGACTGGGGGACATCACTCGCTCGACATCGTGCCGATGGCAGAGATGGACGGGGGCGAGGACGCCAGCGTGAAAGCCCCGACGGCGCCGGTGCCCGTGAACGTCAAGCTCATCACCGATACCGCGCTCTGCAAGCCCGGGCAGCCGACGGTCGCCTGGTCGCCGCTCCGGCGGATCTCGCGCGTCGAGTACGACAACACGGTGCGCGATCTGCTCGGCGACACGACGCAGCCCGCCGAGGGGTTCGTGCCCGAGAGCCCGATGGCCAACGGCGTGTACTTCGAGTCGAACACGTACACGACGGTGAGCACGCTGGTCGCGCAGCAGTACCAGCAGGCTGCCGAGACGCTCGCGCAGGCGGCGGTCGCCACCGGGGGCGCGCCGCCCAAGGGGAGCGCCCTCGCCACGGTCCTTTCGTGCCAGCCGCAGACGGACGCATGCGCGCAGCAGTTCATCGCGGCGTTCGCGAACCAGGCCTTCCGCGGGCAGCTCGACGACACGGAGTCATCGCAGCTCTTCCAGCTCTACTCGGAGGTGAAGGCCCAGTTCGACTTCACGACGGGCATCCAGGCCGTCATCACGTCCGTCCTCGAGTCGCCGCGGTTCCTCTACGTCTTTGAATTCGGGCAAGGCACGGCGACGGGAGGCGTCGTGCCGCTGTCGTCGTACGAGGTCGCGGCGAGGCTCTCGCTGTTCCTCTGGCGGTCGGTCCCTGACGCGACGCTGATGACGGCGGCTGCGGCAGGGCAGCTCGCGACGGTCGCGCAGGTCCAGGCGCAGGCGACCCGCATGCTCGCCGACCCGAAGGCGACGGGCGCGATCCAGGACTTCACGATGCAGTTCATGCAGCTCCAGGGCACGCCGACGCTCGGCAAGGACACGCAGTTCGCCGCCTGGAATAACAAGAACAACATGAAGCTCGGGGTCGAGATGCAGGACGAGACGTTGACCAACGTGTCGCAGCTCGTGCTGGCGGAGAACGGCGGGCTCGCCGAGCTCCTGACATCGACGTCGTCATACGTGAACTCCGACCTGGCGGCGTTCTACGACGCCGGAGTGGGCGCCGGCCCCGGCGTCACGGTGAGCGACCCCGCCCTCCCGCAGGGGGAGACGACGTTCACGAAGACCGACCTCAGCTCGAGCGATCGCGCCGGTATCTTCACGAACGGCGGCGTCATGGCCACGCAGGCGCACACGAGCCTCCCGTCGTCGGTCCTCCGCGGGAAGCTCGTCCGCGAGGAGCTGCTCTGCGACCAGCTGCCGCCGCCGCCTACGGGCCTTCGCATTCCGCTCCCGGCGACGTCCGTGCCCGACGGGGGAACGACGCGCGCTCTCTCCGCGGCCCACGAGACCATGCCGGGCCCCTGCATCTCTTGTCACCAGTACATGGACCCCATCGGCTTCGGCTTCGGCCACTTCGACGCGACGGGCGCGTACCAGGCGACGGACGCGAATGGATTCCCGGGCACGTTCCCGCCCATCGACGCCACAGGACAGGTGGCCGCGATGAGCGCGGGAGAGTTCTCGACGACGTTCAACGGCGCGACGGACCTCATGAAGCAGCTGGCGGGCGCCGCGCAGGTCGCGCAGTGCTTCGTGATCCAGGAGCTCCGCTACGCCCTCAGCCGCATCGAGACGAACGACGATGCGTGCTCCGCGCAGCAGGCATACGCCGCGTTCTCGTCGAGTCAGCTGAACGTCCAGAAGCTCCTCGTCGCCCTCACCGGAAGCGACGCGTTCCGCTACCGCTCCGCGCAAACCCCCGGGAGCTCGTGCCAATGAACCGCAGGAGCATCGACCGGAGGCGCTTTCTCAAGCTCGTCGGCGCAAGCGCGCTGACGTATCCGTTCCTGCGCGGGTTGCCCAGCTACGCGGCGGGGGGCAGCGGCACGACCGATCCCATTTACCTCGTGCTGCTCTTCTCGGCGAACGGCTGCGTGAGGTTCGACTGGGGAGCGCAGGGCACGGCGCCGACGGGGATGACGCCGACCGTGACGAGCCCCCTCGTCTTCCGGCCCACCCTCTCGGCATTCACCAAGGCCGGGCCGATGCAGGCCGATCTGACCAGCCAGGTCACCGTCCTGGACGGGCTCTGCGTCGCCGCCGCCGGTACCCAATCCCACGAGGGTGGCATGGCCGCCCTCTGGACCGGCACGACGCCCACGTCCGCCAACGTGGCCACGGGGCCGAGCATCGATCAGGCGATTGCCCCGCTGATGAAGAGCCAGCTCAGCGTCAGCACGCCCTACCCGAATATCCCGCTCATGGCGCAGAGCAGCGCCGACTACCAGACGCGCGACAACGACACGCGAATGCTCTACGACGCGAACGCCAACTTCGTCGATCCGTACGCGAACCCGGTGACGGCGCTGAGCACGCTCTTCCCGGGGTCCATGATGGCGAGCATGTCGGGACCGGACAAGACGACGTTCATCCGCCAGAAAGTCACCGCCCAGGTCCAGAGCGAGCTGACGTCGCTCCAGTCGCGCTTGTGCACCGAGGATCGGCAGCAGCTCCAGAACCTCCAGGCCGTCCTCAACCAGGTGCAGACGCAGATGCAGGCGGCGGCGACCGCGGCAGCGTCGTGCATGGCGCCGTCGATCGGCGACGCGGGCCCGGTGATGAGCAGCGGCGGCGGCACCGATCCGTTCCCCGCGAACGTCGCCGCGATGTCGAACATCCTCGCCATGTCCCTCGCCTGCGATCTCACGCGCGTGGCCAGCCTCCAGCTCTCGCACGCGCTCAGCCCGGTCACGCACACGTGGCTCGGCTCGTCGCAGACGCAGACCCACCACATCTACTCGCACCAGGGACCGTCCTGGATCGGGCAACTCGGCGCCGACCCCTACAACAACCCCCAGGCGATGTCGCTGTACCCGCAGCAGCTCATCGACATAGACGCCTGGTACGCGGAGCAGGTGGCGTCGCTCGCCTACACGCTGAGCCAGCTCAAGACGGTTTCCGGAAAGAGCCTGCTCGATCAGACCGTCATCTGCTGGGGCAGCGAGCTCGATATGGGCGCCGCGCACAATCACAACGACACGCCGTTCGTCCTCATCGGCGGCGGGGGAGGGAAGCTCAAGACGAACCAGCTCGTCCGCTTCTACCAGGTGTGGGGGAACCAGGCGCAGAACAACATGTACACCGGCGAGCGCGCCCACAACGATCTCCTCCTCACGCTGGCGCAGGTCATGGGAGTCAACGTCGGGACGACGTTCGGCACCGCGTCGTTCTGCACGGGACCGATCACGCAGCTTTTGGCGTAGAACTTTTGGCGTAGAAGATGAATCTGCGCGTCCTTTTCCTCGTTCTCCCCCTTTCCTGCGCCGCAAAGGGAACGAGCAGCCCGCCGGTGGACGACGAGGGAGACGGCGGGATGGGCGTCGTGGCGATGCCCGACGCAGGCGTCCTCGCGGAGTCGTCCACCCCGATCGAGTCGGGCACGAACGCGGACGTGGCGTCCACGGGCGACACGGGCAGCTCGCCGGACAGCCCGTCTTCCAGCTGCGCGAGTCTGCCTCTCTGCGACGGCTTCGAGAGCGACACGGCGGGCATGCCACCCGATCCCGCCCTCTGGACGGTCCTGATGGGCTGCAACCCCAACTCGACCAACACGCCGACCATGGGCGGCCTGACCGTCGGAATCGATGGCACCGTCGCGCACGCCGGCAAGAACTCGCTGCGCGTCGTCGGCGGCGACTCGTGCGGGTACTACGCGATCAACACGAGCGCGTTCACCACGCTGACGACGACCCAGCTTTACGCGCGGTTCTACGCCCAGTTCTCCGGCGCGCCGACGGCCAACCACAACGGGTTCGTCTCGATGTACTCGGGGACCGCGACGGACTTCCTGACGATGTACTCGAACAGCGAGCAGCTTCGCCTCGGGTTCCAGGGCAACGTCGTCGTCTGGAACTACCTGTCGTCGGACGCGACGCTTCCGGACATCGACACGATGGGCGAGTCGCAGAGCGCGGTGACGCACCCGATGGCGTGGGACTGCATCGAGTTTCACCTCGACCCCGGCACCGGGCACATCGACTTCTGGCTGAATGGCATGAGCGTTCCCGGTCTCGGCTACGACGGCACCTCGACCCAGGGTGTGAGCGACAACTGGCACTCGGGCGGACCAGCGACGCTTTCGCTCAAGAGCTTCGGCCTCGGGTGGCTCGGGCTGAACAACCAGTACACAGCCTGGTTCGACGACGTGGCGCTCTCGGACAGCCGGATCGGGTGCAACTAGGGCAGCGTCGTCGAGTTGAACTCAAACGTTGACGCGATCGGAGACCTCACCCCGCAGCGTCTCCTCTCGGTTGTCTCTTCCCCTCTCCGCCTGGCGGAGAGGGGCCAGGGGTGAGGTTTCACGGCCTTCGTTCACTGACACCCGTCGGCTATCCACTGCCCGACGGCCGCGACCCCGGCTTCGTCCACCTGGTGCGTGTCGATCGGCGGCATCTGGATCCCGGCCTCGGCGTCGTCGACGCCCGTCCGGTGCGCCATGCGGTAGGTGACGCAGCTCGCCCCCGCGTCGCCCGGAGCGAGGCGCAGGAGCGCGCTCGCCGCGCCTGGCGGAATGAATGTGCCAGGGACGTTGACGCCGGTCTGCCACGTGTCCGTCGCCTGGACGCTGGTCAGGTGCGAGACCTCGAGGCGCATGAAGAACCCCGTCCCGACCGCCGCCCCGCCGCCCCGGTTGTGGCAAGCGATTCCGCAGTTCGCGTGCAGGTAGCCGAGCGCCGCGACGTCGGTCGCGTTGCCCGGGATGACGATGCCGGCCTCGGGTACATCGCTGATCCACCCGTTCGCCGCGAGCGTCTGCATCGTGACGGGCGTCGCGCTCGCCGATGACAGGCTCACGGCCTCGAATCCGAGGACGTCGTCCAGCCGGCCGTCATGGCAGGCGGGGCACTCGGCCTGGGTCGGCACCTCGTAGCCGTTGCCGTCGGCGTCGAGCTCGCCGGTGGTCAGCTCGGTCGCCGTGGTCTGGTCGGCGGACCAGCGATACGTGGTCAGATACCAGGCGTACGCGGTCTGCTTCCAGATCAGGCGTGTCTCGATCAGCTTGCCTCCGAGCACGAACTGCTTCCACACCTTCGTGCCCACGGGGAACGTCCATTCATCCATGTCGGACGTGTCGATCGGCTGGCGGCCTCCGTCCGGCGTGGGCGGCAGGTAGATCCACCTCGTCTTGACAGCGTCGTCGCTCCACAGGTGAAGCCCCGGGTCGTATTCCTGGACGTCGGGCGACACGGTCTTCGAGGCCCAGTCGGAGTAGAGCCCCGTGCACCGAAGGTCGGTCGGCTCGCCGGCGTCTCCGAGCTCGCAGCCGTTCGCGTCGGACGAACCTTCCGCGACGTCGATGACGGAGGCGTCGCCGGGCGCGGAGGCTTCGCCGGTGCCCGAGTCCTGCCGCGACCCGTCGGCCGAGCCCGAGTCTGCTGCGCCGGCCGTCGCATCGAGGGGCGGCGCGCCTTGTCCGCTGTCGGCGGGCGTGCCCGGCGTGGCGCCGGCCGGAGCGCTCCCGCTCGAGCAAGAAAGGGGCGCCGCGGCCCACAACGCCATGCAGGCGAGGACGCGGAAGCGGGGCTCGCGCACGGGCGAAATGGTATCCGCAGACCCCTGCGCGGGCGAGCGGGATGCCGAAGCGGCGCTCAGCGAGCCGTCGAGAGCGTCGCGCCCGCGAGCGCCGCAGTGAAGACGTCGCGCAGGGTCTCGTACAGATAGCCGTCGATGGCCTCGAGCTCCATGACGAGCACGCCGAGGTCCTCGCCGCGGAATACCGTCGGAAGGATCGCGAGGGCGTGCTCGCCGGTGCTCGGGAGTACGTGCTGCCGTAGAATGTCCTCGATCGGCTGGAGCTGCCACGACGGCGGCTCGGACGGCCGGCTGTTCGGAGCGTGGGGGGCATGGACGAGCGCCAGGCGCGCCAGGCGGCCGTCGCCCGACGTGCCGTTGTACGTGGCGACGTAGCACCGCGAGATCCCGAGCGGCGGCAGGTGCTCCTCCACGGCGCGCGAGAGGTCGTCGAGGTCGTGCGCGGAAGCGATGGCGGCTGCGGCGCGACCTAGGGCGCGCGCCCGTTTCTCCGCGCGCATCCGCCTCCAGGCCTGCACGCGGTCCATTACGTCGGCGGTCGTCACCCTCGCCTCGTGGATCACGTCCTCGGCGCGCGCGCTGCGCTGCGGGTCCCTGGCGAAGCAGGGGAGCGCCCGTCCGCGGAGCGCCGACAGGACGTCGTTGCACACCGAAAGATCGCCCTCGGCGGCCGAGATCCGGCGGAGCACGTCGTCGTACGCGAGCGCGAATGGCTCGGTCGCGTCGCCCCGGACTTGCTCGACGAATGCGTTGAGCAGCCGCTCTGCCCAGCCCGCGCCCGCCGCGCTCAGCTCCCCGCGCGATGCTCGCGTCATGGAGGCCAGGATGAGCTGATGCTGCTCCACGAGCGCGGCCTCGAAGCCGAGTGTCGTCTGCGTGCTCGGCGCTGCTCGCGAGCTCGCGACGCTCCGCGCCAGGCAGCCGCACGAGCGGCGTATTACGAGCTCGGTGTGCCTCACGACGCGCTCGGTCCGCACGCCGTCGCGGAGCTGCTCGAGCACGATGCGGACCGCGTCCCGCCCCTGTTCGTAGAGCGGCTGGCGCACCGTCGTCAGGGGAGGGACGGTGAAGCGCGACTCTTCGATGTCGTCGAACCCGATCACCGCGATCTGATCGGGGACCCGGACGCCCATGATCGCGAGCTCGTCGAGCACGCCGAGCGCGGTAGCGTCGTTGGCGGCGACGATCGCGTCGAGATCGTGAACGGAGTGTTTGCGCTCCTCCAGGAGCGTCCGGACGGCCCGGCGCCCGCCGGAGAGCTCGAAGTCGCCGATGGCCACGAGCTCGGAGGCGAACGGGATGCCGGCGCTCTCGAGCGCTTCCTTGTAGACGAGGTAGCGCCGCTCGGCCTCGTCGTTCGCCGTCGGGCCGCGCACGAAGGCGATGCGCTTCATCTCGTGTGTCCGGATGAGGTGCTCGATCGCGGCGCGCATTCCGCTCTCGTTGTCGATGGAGACGCTGGACATGTCGCCGAGGTCGACGGCGATGCTGCACATCGGCATCGGACGGTAGCGCTCGCAGAACTCGCGCAGCCGGGCGGGCCCGATGCGATTGCCGATCGCTCCGGACATCACGATGAGCGCGTCGACGGTCTTCGCGCTGGCGAGGTCGAAGACGCCGTTGCGCTCGCCGCCTTCCCCCTGCGGGGCCTCGAGCACCCCGCCCGCGAAGCACACGAGACGGGCGCCCCGATCGTGCGACGCGTCCATCGCTCCGCGCAGGACGGACCACTGATAGCTATCCTCGAGCGAATCGACCAAAAGGCCGATCGTCGGGGCCGGAGCCGTGACCGTCAGCCGCTTCGAGTCCCCCGGTGAGCTCCGCATGATCCCTCCAGCCATCGTAGCCGTTCGGGGCCCGTGCGGCTCGCCATCGCGCTGGCATAATCGCGCCAGTGGGGCCGTCCGAATGGCGAGCTTCAGGGCTGCGCGGCCGCGTCCATCGTGCCTGGAGAATCCCATGTGGGCTTGCCTGTCGGAGCGCGCGGTCGTCATCACGGCCGCAGCCACGCTCGCGGTCGGCGGCTGCGGCCTGCCCGAGGTGGCGGCCGTGGGCTCGGGCTCCATCGGCGACGGAGGCGTGATGCTCGCCGGCTGCGCGGTGGAAGGCGGCACGCCTCCTATCGCGCCGGGTGGGTACTACACGAACGGGGCGACGGTGTGTGCCGAGGGGGGGGTGCCACACCTCTTTCACGGCGTAGACCGTCCGTCGCTCGAGTGGTCATCGACCGGCGATCACCTGTCGGCCGCGGATTTCGCCCTGATGGGCGGCTGGAACGCGAACGCCGTGCGGATCGCGATGAATCAGGACTTCTGGCTCTCGGGGGCGGCGCAGTACGACCCGAGCTACGCGGCGACGGTCGCGCAGGCCGTGGCGTGGGCGCATGCCGCGGGGCTCGACGTCATCCTCGACCTGCACTGGTCGGACAAGGGCGACCTCGGGATCATGACGAGCGGCCAGCAGGAGATGGCGGACGTGAACTCGACGCAGTTCTGGAGCGAGGTGGCCGCGGCGTACAAGGGGGACGGGCACGTCCTCTTCGAGCTGTACAACGAGCCGCACGACGTGACGTGGAGCGTCTGGCAGAACGGGGGCGCGGCGGGCGGGTTCACGGCCGTGGGGATGCAGGAGCTCTATGACGCCGTGCGGAACGCCGGGGCGAACAATCTGGTGGTCGCGGGAGGGCTGAACTGGGCGTACGACCTGGCCGGCGTCTCGATGTACGGGTTGAAGGGCTACAACATCATGTACGCGACGCACCCATACAACGAGGCGGACAAGCAGCCGGGCACGTGGGAGGGCAACTTCGGGTTCCTCGCGACGGGGGACATCGCGCCGGTCGTCGTGACGGAGTTCGGGGATGGGACGCCGCAGTGCGCAGGGGCGTGGGATCAGCAGCTCATCACGTTCGCGGGGGCGCGTCAGATCTCGTGGACGGCATGGGCGTGGTACCCGGGAGGGTGTTCGTTCCCGTCGCTGATCTCGGACTGGACGCCGACGCCGACCGTGCAGGGGGTCGCTGTCCAGGCGGCGCTCGCGACGTTCCCGAAGGCGGTACCGTTCTACGACGCGGGGGCGATGGATTCGGCGACGGCCGTCACGAGCGACGCAGAGCCGGGTGCAGCGGACGCGGGGGGCGCCGAGGATGGGACGGCGCCTGGTGACGGCGGGGCGGGGGACCGAGCGGTCGCCGACTAGCGCACCGCCGTCGAGATGCGCTTCAAGTTGCTATCAGTCTCCCCTCCCTTGATCTTGCACCATGGGGACGAACATGACGCTTCCCAGGTCCTCGATCAGCGCTCCAGCGCGCTTGCGCCAGCGCACGAGCCTTTGCTGCCCTTCCGGGCCGACCGGCGCCACCAGCACACCCCCGTCGACAAGTTGATCCAGAAGTGGACCCGGAACGCTGAGCGGGGCCGCGGTGAGCAGGATCCGATCGAACGGCGCGCGCTCGGGCCAGCCCAAATACCCGTCTCCGGTGCGCACCTCGACGTTCGAGTAGCCGAGATCCTTCAGCCGCCCGCGCGCCGCATCCGCCAGCGCGGGGACGATCTCGATCGAGTCGACGTGCGCCGCGAGGCGCGCGAGGATCGCCGCTTGATAGCCCGAGCCCGTGCCGATCTCGAGCACGCGCTCCGTGCCGACGAGGTCGAGCAGCTCCGACATGATCGCCACGATCGACGGTTGCGAGATCGTCTGACCCCACCCGATGGGCAGGGGCCGGTCCCGGTAGGCGCGCTCGATCGAAGCATCGACGAAGAGGTGGCGAGGCACCTCGCGCATCGCGCCGAGGACGCGCGGGGAGAGTGGGTGCTTCGCGGCGATGCGCTTGACGAGCCGCTCGCGAGCGGCCTGTGCCTCCGGCGGATCGTATCCGGCATGGGAGGCCTCGCTCGCATCGGGCGGCGGCGCGGCGACCGTGTGCTGCGCGCACCCCGTGACCGCGGCTGACAACACAAACAGCCACCAGCCTCTCATCTGGGCGCATGTAACCACTGCCATTGTTCGTTCAAGATCTGACGATGTCGCGTGGGGTGATTAACGTTCGGGCGTGCGCCAGCTCCTGCCCGCCGTTCTAGCGCTCAGCGCGGGGTGCGTGTCCGCGGGTGCGGCTCAACCGTTGCGGTCGCCGCTGCCGGAGGTGCGTGACGCAGATTGGCCGATGTTCCGCGACGACCTCGAGCGCTCGGGCTTCGCGGAGGGCAGCTCGGTCGGCTCGAACGTGGACGTGCTCTGGTACCGCCCCGGCCTCAACGTCACGAGCTACGGAGCGGTGAAAGGCTCCCCCTCCGTCGTGGGGGATACGCTTTACTGTGGCACCGACACAGGGCGATTCCTCGCCGCCCGGATCGAGGATGGCGATGTGGTCTGGCAGGTTCAGCTCCGGCACACGACCCACGGAATCCACGGCTCGCCCGCCATCGTCGGGGACGTGGTGTACATCGGCGCGTACGACGGGACCGTGTACGCCTTCGAGCGCGAGAGCGGCCTGCTCTTGTGGCGTTACAAGCTCGGATATCAGGTCGGGTCCTCGCCTGCGGTGGTGCCCCGCTGGGGCATTCTCTTCAGCGCCCACGAAGAGTCGCCGAGCGGGGGCGGCTACGTCGTCGGGCTCGACGCACGCTCGGGCGCCGAGGTCTGGCGGGCTCGCACCGAGGCGCATCCACACTCGAGCGTCGCGGTCGATGTCGGGCGAAGCCGCGTCTTCGTGGGCGACAATCGCGGCTTCCTCTACGCGTACAACGCCCATTCGGGCCAGCTCGTGTGGCGGCGCCAGTTGCTCGAGGACGGAAAGACCGACATCAAGACGACGCCTACCGTTCTCACCGACCTCGGGCTCATCGTGTTCGGCGCGTGGTCAGGCAAGGTGTACGCGCTCGACGAAGATACGGGGGACACGGTGTGGGAGCACCCGACCGGCGGCAGGATGATGGCATCGACGGCCTTCCTGCCAAGCGCCGGCATCATTTACGCCGCGTCGCCGACCGGAAAGCTGTTCGCCATCGACGCGCACGACGGGCGGAGCATCTGGACGGTCGACGTCGGCGCGCGCCTCTACAGCTCGCCGGCGGTGAGCGGTGACGGACGAGCCGTCGTCTTCGGTGCGGCGAGCGGGGACCTCATCGCCGTGAACGCGGTCAGCGGCGACGAGATGTGGCGCAAGCACCTCGGCAGCATGGTCAGCGGATCACCGACGCTGGTCGGGAACCGGATCTACGTGACCACGCACAAGGGAGGCTTGTGGGCGCTGGCCACGTACGACCCTGGGTGAGGGGACTACTCGCCGTGCCCAACCACGCCGTCGACGCGCCAAACCCGGAGATGTGTTGCCGAGCGCTCCGGCTGCGGTCACGCCGCTGCTGCCGTGACCGGCTCCTTGGCACCACCGCCCGCGTCCCCGGCCCCGCTGCCCACGTCGGGAGTGTTGGGGAACGGCGCGAGCCACGCGGCGATGATGCTCGGGATCGAGACGACCACGACGACCAGGAAGAAGTGCTTGTACCCGAGCCTGTCCGCCAGGGGGCCGCTCACCATCTGCGTCGGGACGAGGACGAGGTTCATGAGCGACGTCGCGAACGCGTAGTGGGTCATCTTGAATTTACCCGGTGCGATCTGCTGCATCATGTAAAGCATGTTGCCGACGAAGCCGAAGCTGTATCCGAACTTCTCGATGCTCACGAGGATCTGGATCGTGTGGATCGAGAGCGGCGCAGTCGGAGAGACGGCTTGGCTCAGGAACACGTAACAGAGGTGCGGGACGTTCAGGCAGATCGCCAGGAAGACGAGCGTCCGCTTCAGGCCGTACCTCGAGACGAACGCGCCTCCCAGCAGCCCCGCGATGATGCTCACCCCCGTGCTCACCGTCCCGTCCACGAATGCCTTCTGGCCCAGCGTCAGCCCCAGGCCTCCCGCGTCGAGCTTCGCCTGCATGAATAGCGGCGCCTCGACCAGGAGGAATCCCTCCCCGGTGCGATAAAGGAAGACGAAGACGAGCATTCCCCAGATCGATTTCTTCTGGAAGAACGCCCGGACGGACTCTGCGAAC
>Ga0209415_10006246_pt1 | contig 21247 bp, 14 predicted proteins | sample PeaSoiSIISIP2007_FD_187696 | JGI IMG/M metagenome (GOLD analysis project Ga0209415, IMG submission 187696) | Peat soil microbial communities from Weissenstadt, Germany - SII-SIP-2007 (SPAdes) (version 2) | ecosystem: Environmental > Terrestrial > Soil > Wetlands > Peat | place: Germany...
GGGACCACCAGATCAAAATCATCGACACGCCGGGACACGTGGACTTCACCGCGGAGGTGGAGCGCTCCCTGCGCGTGCTGGACGGCGCCGTGGTCATCTTCAGCGCCGTGGAGGGAGTGGAGCCGCAATCTGAAACGGTGTGGCACCAGGCGGACCGCTACCGCGTTCCGCGCGTCGCGTACATCAACAAGCTGGACAGGATAGGGGCGAACTTTCATGGCGTGCTGGAGGAGATGAGAGGGAAGCTGGGCACCGCTCCCCTCCCGCTGCAGCTCCCCATGGGGGCCGAAAGCGATTTCCAGGGCGCCGTGGATCTCATCGAGATGAGGGAGGTCACGTGGGACCAGAATGACCAGGGCAACACGCTCCTGTTTTCTCCCATCGACTCCTCTCGCGCGGAGGAAGCCCGGAAGGGGAGGGAGAACCTCCTGGATCACCTCTCCCACATTTCCGACAACGTGACCGAGCTCTACCTTGGAGGCTCCGAGATACCGGCGAATGTCCTGAGGGCCGCGATCCGCCAGGGCGTCCTGGCTAACGCGTTCACGCCGGTGCTGTGCGGCGCCTCCCTTCGCAACATGGGCGTGCAGCCGGTCCTGGACGCCGTTGTGGACTTCCTGCCCTCCCCTCTGGACCTGCCGCCGGCCCACGGCCATCACGCGAAGAAAAACGAAGACGTGGAGGTTCCCTGCAAGCCGGAGGCCTTCGCCCTGGGCCTTGTGTTCAAGCTGCAGGTCAACCGCGAAGCAGGAAACCTGTGCTACGTTCGCCTGTATTCGGGGAAGCTCAAGGAGGGGCAGACAGTCTACAACATCAGCAAGAAGAAGCGGGAGCGGATCAACCGGCTCATGCGGATGCACGCCAACCATTCCCAGCAGCTGGACCAGATAGAGGCCGGGGATATTGCCGCCATTATCGGGCTGAAGACGTCACAAACCGGCGACACCCTCGGGGTCGAAGCGTTCCCCATCCTGCTGGAGAAGATGCACTTCCCCGAGCCGGTGATCTCGGTGGCCATCGAGCCCAAGACCCTTTCGGAAAGGAAGAAGCTCGGGGAAGCCCTCGAAACGCTTGCCCTGGAAGACCCCACATTCTCGGCCAAGGAGAATGAAGAGACCGGCGAGCTGATCATTTCCGGTATGGGAGAGCTTCACCTGGATGTCCTTGTGACACGGATATTTCGGGAGTTCAAGGTGGAGGCTCGCGTGGGCAAGCCGCAGGTCTCGTATCGGGAGACAATCAGCGCCGAGGTGACCCACGCGGAGAAGTACCACCGCGTGATTGCCGGCAAAGAGCACAGCGCGGCCATCACCATCAAGGTAAAACCCGCCCTTCGCGAGGAGGGCAACTCCTTCACCAACGCCCTTCCCGACGGCGGGCTGCCTGATGAGCTGGTCAGCGCGGTGGAACGGGGCGTCACCGCCGCCTTCGGCTCCGGGGTGGTCTATGGGTACCCCGCGCTGGACATCGCCGTCACGCTCCTCGAAGCGGAATACCACCAGACCACGTCGACTCCCATCGCCTTCGAGGCGGCGGGAGCCATGGCCTTCGACGCGGCCTGCCGGAAGGCACGCCCCATCCTGCTGGAGCCGATCATGGCCGTCGACGTTCTCACGCCGTCGGAGTTCCTGGGAGAGGTGATCGGGAACCTGAACGCGCGGCAGGGCCTGATCGTGAACGTGGAGAGCAAGCCCGGCGCGGATCACGTGAAAGCGCAGGCGCCGCTTGTGTCAATGTTCGGCTACTCCACCGTGCTGCGCAGCGCCACCCAGGGCCGCGCCACCTTCACCATGGAGTTCTCTCACTTCGCGGAGAAGGTGGGAGGGTTCGGCGCCTCGTAGCAAGGGCCGCCCCCCGGCCCCCCGGGCCAATTTTGTTGACAAAAGCCGGGTGACAGACTACAGTACCAAATCCTCTCACAGTAAGGAGTCACAGAATGAGTGTTCCGACGCGCTCACTGCGAAACGTCGCCTTCGCCGGTCACGGCAGCACGGGCAAGACTACCCTGGTCGAGGAGCTGCTCGTCGCCGGCGGCGTGGTCCCCAAGGCGGAGAAAGTCGAATCCGGAAAGACGGTGAGCGACTTCACCGAGGAAGAGATCGCCAGGAAGATCTCCGTCCACATGTCCGTGACTCACGTCACCTGGAAAGACTGCAAGATCAACATTCTGGACACCCCGGGCTCCGCCGACTTCGTCGGAGAAGTCTGCGCTGCTTTCCGCGTGGCTGAAAGCGCCGCGCTCCTGGTTGGCGCCGACGTGGGTGTCCAGATAGAGACCATCAAGCTCTGGAGGCGCCTCACCGCCATGTCCCTGCCGCGGTTTGTCGTCGTGAACAAGATGGAAAAGGAGCGCGCGGACTTCTCCCGCAGCGTTGCGGACCTCGCGGACAAGTTCAAGACGCCGTTTGTTCCCGTGATCATCCCCATCGGCGCGGGCGCGGATTTCAAGGGCGTCGTTGACCTCGTCGACCAGAAGGCATATATCGGCGGGAAGGAAGCCCCTGTTCCCGAGGCCTCGAAGAAGGAGGTCGAAAGCGCCCGCCAGAAGCTCGTTGAGAGCGCCGCGGAAGGAGATGACACGCTCATAGAGAAGTTCTTCTCTGATGGCACTCTCACCCCGGATGAGATCAGGCGGGGGCTCGCGGGAGGCATGAAGTCCGGCAAGATCGTGCCCGTGGTCTGCGCCGCCGGCCTCATCGGGGCCGGTGTCTCATGCCTGCTGGACTTCATTACGTACGCCGCCCCCTCCGCGGAAGGGACCGCGAGGGGCAAATCTCCCGACGGCGCGGAGCTCATCCGCAGCGTGTCGGACACCGAGCCTGCGTCCTGTTTCGTCTACAAGACCGCCATGGACCAGTTCACCGGCAAGATCTCGTACTTCAAGGTGATGTCAGGAAAGGTGTCCGCAGACGCCGAGCTGGCGAACGCCCGCGAAGGCAAGAAGGAAAAAATCACGAAGGTCTATACCTGCCAGGGCAAGAAGCTGGAGGACGCGGCGGACCTTTCCGCGGGGGACCTCGGCATGTTCACCAAGAGCGCTTCCCTTCGGACGAATGACACGCTGCAATCGCCGGATGCCCCCATTGCCTACCCGCCCCTGGAGCTGCCGACTCCCGTCCATTCACTTGCCATCTCGGCAAAGGCCAAGAAGGACGAGGACAAGATGAACCAGGCCCTCTTGAAGATTACGGATGAGGACCTCACCTTCCGGGTCGCGTATGAGAAGGAGACGAAGGAGACCGTCATCTCGGGAATGGGAGAGCTGCACATCTCCATGATCCTGGACAAGATCAGGGAAAACCAGAAGATCGACATGGAGACAAAAATCCCGCGCGTGGCCTACCGTGAAACCATCCAGGGCAAGGCGGAGGCCGAGTACACGCACAAGAAGCAGACCGGTGGCCACGGTCAATATGCGAAGGTCTCCCTCGAAGTGAACCCGATACCGCGGGGAGAGAAGTACAAGTTCACCAACGCGATTTTCGGCGGGGCGGTGTCGCGTGGCTACATCCCGGGAGTCGAAAAGGGAGTCATCGAGGCCATGGAGGCAGGGGTCCTTGCCGGTTACCCCGTGGTGGACGTGGAGGCCCGCATCGTGGACGGAAAAGAGCACCCTGTTGATTCCTCGGAGCTCGCCTTCAAGCTGGCCGCCCGGGAAGCGTTCCGTGAGTGCATGCGAAACGCCAAGCCGGTGCTCTTGGAGCCGGTCTGCAATCTCACCGTCTACGTTGACGATCAGTATCTGGGCGCTGTGCTGTCGGACCTCAGCTCAAAGAGGGGCAAGGTGCAGGGGCAGACACCCATCGGCGGCGGGATAGAAGAGATCAAGGCGCAGGTGCCCCAGGCAGAGTTGATGCACTACGCCATTGACCTGAAGGCGCTCACCGCGGGCACGGGATCATTCGAGCTGGAGTTTGACCACTACAGCCCCATCTCCGGCAAGATTGCGGATGACGTGATCAAGGCCGCCCAGGCAGCGAAGGCGGAGGAAAAGAAAGACTAGCCTACAGGAACGGCCGCTCCGGGAGGAAGAAGTGCAGCACCGCGGCTGCCATCCCGAGCATTCCGAGAGTTGTCCGGTAGCCCACGGGAGGCCTCTCCGTCTTTTCCGAGCGTTCCACGGGGAGCACTGCGTCCTGGCGGAAGACCTCGAACAGGAGCGCAATACCCATGGCCATGCCCATCACGGAAGGGAACAGGTCCCCAATGATCAGCGGGCCTTCCACGGGCACGAAAAGCGTGCCAAAGCCGACAAGCATGGAGGCCAACCCGCTGATCAGCTTCGCGGACCGGCCTGACAGCGCGGCGGCAATCGGGGCAAACCCGTGGATCTTTTGCGCAATCCAATCCCCGGACAAAGACAGCCCAGCGAGCAGATTGCTGACAATTGAAAGAAAATAGAACTGGAGCATTGGCGCAATCATAGGGATTCGGCGGACTGCCAGTCAAGGACCGGGCACGGGAAGTGAAAGAGTCCGCGATTGGCCCTCAATCTGCACGGTTGCGCGAAGCGTTCTTTCCGTGGCCGCGTACCTCATGGAAGCCCTCAGCGCGACCCGCGAATAGGAAAGAGTCCCCTGAGCCTGGACTTCTTCGCCTGTCTCCGGGAGAAAGAAAACCACCGAGACTCGCTGCCCGGTGCCTCCGACGCCGGGTCCAGCGGGACCCAGCCGGGAAAATGCGACTCCGACATCAAGGGTTTCCCCAAATACCCGGGCCTGCAGGGCCGCGTGCCAGCCGTCAATCTCCGCCCGGGAAGCGGACCTCGGGAGGACCCGCAGGATGATGGCAGCAATCAGAACCGCAATGAAAAGCGGTATCAGAGAGCCGCGCCGCATCCTGAGGAAAGAGCCAGGCCGCCGCCTCTCGGAATGGACCTGCGGGCGATGCCGCCGAGCTGCGCTTTCGATCACCTCCGCCAGCCTGTCTTCACGGTCGTCGTAGGCTTTCTTTCCCTTTTTCACCCGAAGGACAGGGTGTTTCATCAACGACCTCAGCGGAGCATGCGCGAGATGAGCGGCACAAGATCCTCCGCCAGGAACCAGCCCATTCTCTCCCGTGCCTTGCGCCCGAGAGAGGCATGGAGCGAGACGCCGAACATTGCCGCATCCAGGGGGCTCATTCCCCCGGCGATACCTGCCGCGACGAGTCCTGCCAGAACATCGCCCGACCCTCCGGTGGCAAGTGCGGCATTGGGACCGTCGAGAATCCAGTACTTTCCAGACGGGGCCGCAACCATTGTGCAGTGGCCCTTGAGAACCACTACGACCTCGAGTCGGGAGGACACCTCAACGACATGGCGGAGCGGACTGCGAAGCACATCGTCTCGAGGGACCCCGCTGATGCGAGCGAACTCCCCTGGATGCGGAGTGATGACCCAGCGCCCGCCCAGGCTGAGCGGCGCCCGCGCTGCAATCCGGGACAGAAGCGTGATTCCATCAGCATCGATCACCCCGGAGAGCTTCTGCGAAAGCAGGTGCTCCAGCCATCCCTGCCGCCCTTCTGTCAGGCCCCACCCCGGTCCGACCAGGAAGCCGGAATAGGCGCTCGGCTCCGGCCCACCCCAGTCTGGGGGACGGGGCTCGTCCCAGGGCTTGACCATCACCGAGGTCGCCTTCTCTGCCAGGATGGGGTAGATGTCGCGCCCGACATGCAGGCTCACAAGCCCGAGCCTGCTCCGCGCGGCGGCAGTTGCCGAAAGCCACGCGGCGCCGGTGGTTCCCGGCGAGCCGGCGAACACGGCGAGGTGGCCGCGCCTGCCCTTGTGGGTGTCCGGTGGGATGGGCTTCAGGAGCCTCCTCCAGGCGTTGAAGGAAAGGCTTTCTCCCGGGATGGAGGGGTCATCAACAAGAACGGGAGGAAAGCCAACCGGCGCCACGAGGATCCTTCCGCACAAGGCGCGCGCATGCGGCAGGTAAAGGCACGTCTTGGGCAAACCCATGGTCAGCGTGAGGTCGCAACGCACGGCGGGCCACGCGGGATCAAACGAGTCGGACACGCCGCTCGGCACGTCGATGGCGGCCCTTTTCCCCGGAGATGCATTCATTGCTTCGACAAGGTCTGAAAGGGGAGCCCGAAGAGATCCCTGAAGCCCTGTGCCCGCTATCCCATCCAGGATCCAGGCCGCCTCCTGCAGGCGCGCCATGACCAGGTCTTTCTGCTCGGGCCAGGGGAGGCATTCAATTCCATACGCCTGGCAGATGGCGAGCATTCGAGCGGAGGACCCGCCCGGCGAGGGCAATCCCCCGGCCAGCACGATGGACAGGCCTCGCGCGCCCTGGCACAGCGCCCGGCGGGCCATGACGAGGGCATCACCGCCGTTGTTGCCCTTTCCGGCCGCGAACACGAGCGGTCCCCCGGGGAGCCTTCCCTGGCACTGAGTCTTGACGAAGAGAGACCAGGCGCTCACGCCTGCGTCTTCCATCAGAAACGCACCGGGAATCGCGAACTCGTCCTGGGCCCGCCGGTCGATCAGCGTCATGGCCTCCGAGCTCACGATCTTCATTTTCAATCGCCCTTCAGAAGCATGTCGGATCTCCACCACGTCACGTGCGCCCTGGTCTGGTCCACCAGGAGGCCGTACACGAGTCCCGTGGGGGAAAGTCGAAGATCGCGAAAGCTGAGCTCCGAGTCCTCGATGACCATGTACCGCCTGGCCCGTACCCTTCCCCCCTGGTCCAGGATCTGCAGCGTATAGAGATTGGAGTCGGCGAATCCGAGGAGGTAGTAGAATCCGTTCGCGCTCACCCCTATCAGGTCATTGGGCGGCGCAGGGATTTCGGTTGTCTTGAGCCCGGCCGTTTCCTTGCGGGGAGGATTCTGCGGAAGGTCGACAAAGGAGTCGTACCGGCGGGTCCGGAGGTTCAACCGGTACACGCGCGCGGTGACGGAATCATCCTGGGACGAATTGGCGTGCGCGGGGTCATCCGAAGGCTCGCGATACAGGTAGACCATGAAATAGAGGAACGGATTCTGCATGTCGGGAATGATATTCACGAGCGCCGGAGTCACTCCCTTTTCAGCCGTGACGGGAAGGTGGGCGGAATCGATTTCCACCTGGTAGAGCAGCGTGCCTTCCCGGGAATACCAGAAGACCTCCCAGGACTGGGGCAGGCGTGTCACGACAACCAGATCGTCCTTCGCGGTGACGTGCATTGCCATGATATAGGGAAACGGCGTCCCCCCGATGCCTTCCTGTCCCAGGTACCCCTCGGGTTTACCCTTGCGGTCAAAGCGCAGGACAACCCGGGTGAGAAGCACACCGTGAGCGCCGTCCTTCACGACTTTCGCCTCGGGAACGCCGTCCTCCACGTACAAGGTCCTATCGCTTGCGACCGCGATCTCTCCGATGTCCATGAAGGGATAGCTGACCGCGCCTCGTGTGCTGACCAGGTCGTCTGGCGAGGTCTTGTTCTGGTCGCTGCTTGCGCTTGCCGGGGCGCTGGGCGCCGGCTGATCCATGAACACCGGCGCGGGGTTGGTCTGCGCGTTGTACAGGAGGAAGATCAAGTCACCGTAGGAGGAGAAAACCATCACCTTGCCGGAGTTTCCGTTGGCAAGGTAGAACCATCCGTCCCTCATGTAGATGCGCGTCTTTTTCTCCACGTTGCCGCCGCTCGACGGGAACAGGTCGACCTGGTTGTCCAGCTTGCCAAGGGAAAGAGAGAAAAGCTCCGTCCCAACGAGCTCCTCGATCTCTTTCTTCTGGCACCCGACAAGCGACAGGACGGAGACAACGACGGGAATGACAACGGCTATGGAGGCTGTGAAGAAGCGGCGCGACATCTGCTTCGCCATGGTAGCGGGCTTCCCTTGACCTGTCAATCTCTCGAAGGGTACATTGGCCGTATGCTCCAGAACATTCTCACGTTCCTCCTGGGCTCGAAGCACGAGCGCGACCTGAAGGAGCTGGTCCCGATAGTGCAGAAGGTCAATGAGCTTGAACCAGCGGTCATGACATACCCGGATTCGCGATTTGCAGAGAAGACGGCCGAGTTTCGAGACCGTCTGGCCAGGGGAGAGCGCATTGACGCGCTCCTTCCTGAAGCGTACGCGCTGGTGCGCGAAGCTGCCCGCAGAAAGCTCGGCGAAAGGACCTTCGATGTCCAGCTCATGGGCGCCGTTGTCCTTCACAAGGGCAGGATCGTGGAAATGAAGACCGGCGAGGGAAAGACCCTCGCGAGCGTCCCCGCGGCCTACCTCAACAGCCTCACGGGCCAGGGCGTTCACATCGTGACCGTGAACGACTACCTGGCGGAACGCGACGCCGCGTGGATGAGCCCTATCTACAACCTGCTGGGAGTGTCCGTCGGGGTCATTCTCAGCCAGATGGACAATACGCAGCGCAAGGAGGCGTACTCCAAGGACATCACCTACGGGACCAACAACGAGTTCGGTTTCGACTACCTGCGGGACAATATGTGCTGGAGCCCGGCGGACAAAGTCCAGCGCGGTCACGCCTACGCCATCGTGGACGAAATCGACAACATCCTCATTGACGAGGCCCGCACGCCCCTCATCATCTCGGGGATGGCGGAGGACGACACGTTCAAGTTCGCAGAGGTGAACAAGCTCGTCGAACAGCTCACGGAAGTGCAGAAGGACCCGGCCACGGGGGAGTACCCCGAGGGGACCGAGCCGACCGTCGGGGACTACAAGCTGGAGGAAAAGAACAAGCGGGTGACCTTCACGGACGAGGGAATGAACCACGCGGAAAGCCTGCTGCTCAAGCGCGGGTTGATCAAGGATTCGCTCTTCACGGACCAGAACTTCGAGTATATCCATTACTTCACCCAGGGCCTTCGCGCCCACAAGCTCTACGCCAAGGACGTGGACTACGTGGTCCAGGACGGGAAGGTCCAGATCGTGGACGAGTTCACCGGGCGCATTCTCTACGGGCGCCGCTACTCAGAGGGCCTGCACCAGGCCATCGAGGCCAAGGAGCGGATCAAGATCGCCCAAAGGAACCGAACCCTCGCCACCATCACCTTCCAGAACTATTTCCGCATGTACGGCAAGCTCGCCGGAATGACGGGCACGGCGGACACGGAAGCCCAGGAGTTCGCGAAGATCTACAACCTCGAGGTGGTGGTCATTCCGACCAACCGCCCCGTCGTGCGGGACGACATGGACGACGTGATCTACCTGACGGAAGAGGAAAAGCTCCAGGCCATCTGTGACGGCATCGCTGAGCTGCACGCCAAGGGCCAGCCTGTCCTCGTTGGGACCATCTCCATAGAGAAATCAGAGCGACTGGCGCGCATGCTCGTGGGCCGCGGCATCCGCCACGAGGTCCTCAATGCCAAGAACCACGCGCGCGAGGCGTTGATCATAGCGGATGCGGGTGCGCGCGGGTCTGTCACAATCGCCACCAACATGGCGGGCCGCGGAACCGACATCAAGCTCGGCGGGAACCCCGAGTTCAGGGCGCGCAAGGCGGCGGGCACACAGGCCCCCGAAGAGGTCTTTCGCAAGGCGTTGACGGAGGAATACGGGAAGTGGCAGGCGGACTACGTCGACGTGAAAAGCATCGGGGGGCTCCACGTCCTGGGCACGGAGCGCCACGAAGCGCGGCGCATCGACAACCAGCTTCGCGGAAGATCGGGCCGGCAGGGGGACTCCGGGTCCTCGCGGTTCTACATCTCGCTGGAGGACGACCTCATGCGCCTGTTCGGCGGGGAAAACATCAAGGGGCTCATGTCCCGCATGGGTATGAAGAAAGGCGAGCCGATAGTGCATCCCTGGCTGAACAAGTCAATAGAGCGCGCCCAGAAGAAGGTGGAGGAGCGCAACTTCGAGGTGCGCAAGCACCTGTTGGAATACGACGACGTCCTCAACGAGCAGAGGAAGTTCATCTACCAGCGCAGGGACGAGATCATCTCCGACCCGCATCTCACGGAACGCATCATCGCGACAGGTGAGGAGATCTTCGCGGAGATCTTCGAGGCATTCCGGACCTCGGGGGACACGCCGCAGGGCAGGGTCAAGACGCTGCTCGCGTCGCTCAAGGAAAGCCTTCTCTTCGATCCTGAGCAGAGCCCCGCCGAGCTTGCCGCCATGTCGGCCGAGGACCTGGACAAGGCCATTCGGGTGGGCCTCCGCGCAACGATCGAGTCCAAGAAAGAGGAGATCGGAGAGGAGATCCTGAACGGCTTCATCCGCTTCGAATACCTTCGCAACATCGATTCGCGGTGGCAGGACCACCTCGAGAACCTGGAAGCCCTGCGGGAAGCGGTCTACCTGCGCGCGTACAGCCAGAAGAACCCGCTTCTGGAGTACAAGCTGGAGGGGTTCCAGATCTTCGACGAGATGCTCTACGACATCAAGACGGCGCTTGCCAAGAAGATATTCCGAGTGCGCATCCAGCAGGCTCCTGCGCAGCCGGCAGCCGCCGCCCGACCCGCTGCAGCGCTGCAGGCTTCCCATAGCGCAATGGGGCAGTTTGCCGCCGGTGCAAGCTCGGGAACGACCGCGGTCTCAGCGGGGGGCCTCGGGGGCAACGGCAGGAGCGCCGGAGGCGGCAGGGGTGGCGCTTCGGCAGCTCAGCCGCAGCAGGTGCAGGTCAAGCGGACAGTGCCCAAGGTGGGACGCAACGACCCCTGTCCCTGCGGTTCAGGGAAGAAGTACAAATACTGCCACGGACAGTGAGTCCTACCGTGTCACCCGGTAGCGGGTGTGCGCAAGGGTCGCCCCGAACCCGTACGCCAGCCCCGCGCCTGTGACGGCAAGGCTCAGCGCCTGGAGCAGCGTTCCGACCCGCGCAAGCGCGGCGGATCGAAAGGCGGTGAGAAGGATACCGGCAAGAGCGGGCACGTTCACCAGGAACAGCGCGAGCAGACCAGAGGTAAAAAGGGAAAGCGACTCTTCGCTTCCGGCTGCCCTGCGCCCCTTGGATGCGCGGACCCAGCCACCGATGGCCGTGCAGAGTGCCATGTATCCGTCCAGCGCCAGGAGAAAGACAACCAGGACAAGCAGCGGCAGCAGGAGGACCCCGACCACGGAGGCGATGATCAGAACGACGGCCAGGGGGATCACCACGAGGGAGACAACAAGGGTTATGAGGGCTTGCCGCCAGAGCGACGGCAAGGCCTGCTGCATCTGACGCGCATGGGCGGCGAGGTAATAGGAGCTCAGGAACAGCGCCGAGCCAAAGAGGACATAGCCCAGGACAACGCCGGCCAGCTCGAGGGCCTGCGCTGAAAACTGCGTCCCCAGGACCCCGAGCAGGGGGACTTTGAGGCCGGGGAGCTGACTCATCGTCCCGCCCACCACGGCACGCGGACTGGCATTCAGCCTCCCGCCTATCACGACGACATTGCCGGTCACTTCCGCCCTCGGGGAAAGTTCAGCGTCCGCACCCACCACCCAGAGGTCCCCGTCCACGCGGGAATCCACTGTCACCCGGCCCCCCACGCTGAGAAGGTCTCCCCTGTGCGGTGAGCTCACGACCACGGGCGCGCCGATGCTCGCGCCTCCGCCCATGAGAAAAGCAAATCCGTTCAGCCCGATGGAGACGCTTGTTTCTCCGTTTCGATAGACGACCCTGAGGGGAAGCACGCTCACCAGTCGTCTCTGCTCACCGGATCTCTCCATCAGGCCGAAGGAGAGACCGAGACTCGCCGTCCCGTCTCCCACTTCGATCAGCCCGGGCTGGAGGCGGATCCCCGCCCCCGCGGATCGCTCAGTGGTGTCCTGCGAATACGCTCGAAAGAGGCAGAAGAGAGCGAGAAGGGCAATGACGACCAGGACGAGCTTTCTCATTGAGGGCACCCCTCGGTTATTATCGGAGTCCGGAGACAAAAAGTGCCGGGTTCTGCGGCACGCCGAACTTCCTCACTTCGAAGTGCAGGTGCGGGCCGGTGGCATAACCGGTTGCGCCGACTGCGCCGAGGATCGAGCCTCGTACCACCCTGGTTCCCGGGCCCACGAGAATGCGGCTCATGTGACCATAGACATAGGAGTAGCCGAGCTGTCCCCTCACCTCGACATAGTTGCCCAGCACATCGTCCCACCCAGCGTCGCGAACAACCCCCTCGGTGGCTGATCTCACCGCCGAGCCGTAAGGAGCGGCGAGGTCGACTCCGTTGTGTTTTCTCCGCTGTCCGGTGAAGGGGTCCGAGCGGAAGCCGTAGGGCGAAGTCTCCCACGCGCTGGGCAGCGGGTTGGAAACCGCGACGCCCAGGGAGAGGCTGTACTCGTAGCCCGTGTGTTGAACGCCGGGGAAAAACAGCTGCTGCCCGGGCGCGATCTGGTCTCTCGTCACGGCGTTGGCCGCAAGCACCTCTTCCGGTGACACGCCCTTCTTCCTGCAGAGGGCGTCGAAATCCGAATCAAGGGTCACGAATATGCCATCCTGCGTGGGGATCCGTATCTGCTCGCCCACCGAGAGGCTGTGCACTCCCCTTCCCTCGGACCGATTCAAGGAGGAAATCGTGTCCGGATTCAATCCCAGCTTCTGCGCGATTCCCGTGATCGTGTCCCCCGGCCTGACACGATACAGCAGGAAGCTGACCGGGGGCTGAGCCAGGGAGAACCCCCCGACGGGCTGGCCGGGCGGGACGGACCTTTGCGCGTTCGCAACCGAGGCCGCCCTGACGGCTCCCGTGCTGTCGTGGCCGCGAGCGTCCCCCAGCAGCATTGACCAGTCGGACGGATCGAAGAGCACCGGCTCCCCCGGAGGGGGAAAGGGCATCCGTGCGCCCAGCACAAGCACGACCGTGGTCGCCGCGATCATCAGCGCCGCGGCCTTGAGAACCGGCCGTCGAAGCTTTGCGATGGGAAGGTTGCCAATCACGTCCCGAAGCCTGGTTGAAGCCATGATCCCGCCAAGACTATTTCAAGAATGCGAGCGGGTCAACCGCTTCCCCGTTTCTGAAGATCGAGAAGTGGAGGTGGGGACCGGTGCTGTAGCCGGTCGTGCCGAGCTCCCCGATCTTCTCCCCCTGCTGGATCTTCTGCCCTCGCTCCACCACGTAGTGGCTGAGATGGCCGTACAAGGTCTGGTAACCCGAGTGACGCAGGATGACATAGTAGCCGTAGTTGTTGTTGAATCCGACATCCTCCACGGTCCCCGCCATGGCAGCCATGATGGAGGTGCCCGGGGCGTTCACGATGTCAACGCCATTATGGAATCTCTTCACCCCGGTGAAGGGATCCGGCCGAATGCCGAAAAATGAGCTGATCTTGCCGCGCACGGGATAGATGAAGAGGTTTCCGAGGATCCTGTTCAGGTCGTTCGTCCGCATGTGCGCGCCGGGGAGGAAAAGCTCCTGGCCCACGGAGATCACCGAGCTCGGCAGGCGGTTCCAGTCAAGGAGAGCGTTGAGAGAGAGGCCGTTGCCGCGGGCAATCTGCTCCAGGGTGTCACCGCGGCGCACCGTGTACTTCAGCCCGTCCGCGTTCGGTATGCCCAGCGTTGTGCCGGGGCGGATGGAACGGGCGTCACGGATGTCGTTCCAGCTGAGGACCGTATCCAGGTTCAACTTGAACTTCTGGGCGATCTGGGAAATCGACTCGCCTGACTGGGCCCTGTAGTCAGAGACCTTCAGGGTGCTGGAAAGAAGGGGATTTTCGGCGGCGCGTGCCGGCGGCGCCTCCTCGGGGACCAGCATCCTGTAGAGATCCTGGTCGGTTTCCGGCGGGCTTGGCAGAAGAGGTCTCTGGAGCGGCAGGGCAGCGGTGCGGACACGGGGAACAAGAAGCACGGTCGCAAGCAGGACAATGGCCAGGACGGCAAGCGCCAGAAGCGACAGCCGGACAAGCTTCGGGAGCTTTCGCGCCGATTGCCCCGGAAGCCCGCGTGCCGGGGCCTGCGGGCGCCTGTCCCCGTCCTGCTGCGAGCGGGACGCGACGAAACGGGCCGGTATGGCCGCGGCGCTTTGCCAACGAGGAACCCTGCCTGACATGCCCCGCATCCGCGTGCCGGGGTGAGCCTTGATGCGCAGAGGCATGGCTCCGCGCTTCTGGACGTGCTGGCGTTGGAGGACTGCTATCATACGCGCTCTTACCCACATATCGACATTTGTTTCGCCGCATATTACAATGTTCGCGGGAGGGGACCCGTTCTGTGACCGATCGCCGGGAGAAGACTCGCTCGACGCGGCGTCTCTTCATCTTCGCGGGCATACTCGGGCTCGCTGCGGTTGCGCTCCTTGTCCAGCTGGTGCGCCTCACCATCCTCCTTCCCGCCCGTGAAGGGACCGATACTCTTGTCATGCCCCAGGTGGAAAGGGGCGCAATTCTGGACCGCCAGGGGAGAATCCTTGCTGTCACGACGCGCCAGCGCCGGATCTCCGCCTGGGTGCCCGGCTTGACGAACGCCCAGGAAAGCGCCTCGCTGCTTGCCCGGACGCTGGGCATGGACCAGGCGGCCCTGCTGAACAGCTGGAGCCGCCACGATGGATACGTCGTGGTGAAGCGCAAGGTCACCCCGGAGGAGGCGCAGGCCATCACTGCTTTGAAAGCGCAAGGGAAGCTCGCCGGGGTCCGCGTGGAGGATGACTTCGGAAGGTTCTATCCCCAGGGGAGGCTCGCGTCCCATGTGGTGGGATACGTGGGGGCGGACAACGTCCCGTGGGACGGGATCGAATACACTTTCAACGACGACCTGGCACCGCAGCCGGTGGGGACAGACTCCGACACGGTGTTCGGCAGCCAGGTCTTCCTCACCATCGACGCGGGAATCGAATACCAGGTCGAAAAAATCGCCCGCGCCGCCTTCGAGGCGAACAAGCCGGACTCCCTCACGATTCTCGTGATGGATTCGCGCTCGGGGGAGATCCTTGCCTATTGCTCTCTGCCCGACTTCGATCCCAACGAGTTCCAGGGGGATTCCCCCATCATCGATCGAAACTCTCTGATCAATCGTCCCCTTGCCGTATCCTATGAGCCGGGCTCGACCTTCAAGATCTTTTCACTCTCCTCCCTGCTGGAGCTGGGTGCCATTACGCCGGAGAGTCACTTCTTCACGCCCGGGTTCTACGTGAGGCGCCTTTCAAACGGGGACACAATCCGTATCGGGGACGTCGGAAAAAACGGCAACCTCACCCCGCGGGAGATCATCGAATACTCGAGCAACTCGGGCGCCGCATATGCCTCGGACAAGACAGACAACGAGAGCCTCTACCGCATGCTGACGCGCTTCGGCTTCGGGAGGCCCACCGGCCTTCCGCTCCTGGGGGAAACGGCCGGGCTCCTGCGCAAGCCCTCTCTCTGGTCCGCGCGCTCCAAGCCCACTGTCACCATCGGCCAGGAGATTTCCGTGTCCGCCGTCCAGATGGTCCAGGCGGCAACCGCCATCGCCAACGGCGGGGTTCTCCTGAAACCCATCATCGTGAAGAAGATCGTGTCCCCGGACGGCAAGGTGGTCAGGGAGTACAGCCGTGAGCCGCTCTGGGAAGCGGTCTCACCGGGCGTGGCCGGTGAGATGCTGGACTTCATGGAAGCAGCGACATCCCCGGCCGGCACGGCCCGCAGGGTCGCAATCCCCGGGATCCGCATCTCCGCGAAGACGGGAACGGCGCAGGTGGCTTCCGCGACCGGCGGCTATTCCGACAGCGATTTCATCGCCTCCCTGCTGGGCATCTTCCCCACGGATGACCCGCGGCTGATCATATACGTGGTGATGCAGAATCCCAAAGGGCAGAGCTACTACGGCTCGACCATCGCCGCCCCTATTTTCCACGACGTGGCCGTGGCCATCGTCGACCTCCTGGGGATCCCGCGGGAAGGGACCAGGTCGGTGAACGCGCCGGCCGAGGTGGCGGTAACGCTTCCCCGACAGGTGGAGATCGCAGCTGTCATGCCCGACCTCCTGGGAACCCCGAAGAGGCTGCTTCTCCCGCTCCTTCTGCGAAAGGACATCTCGGTCTCGATCAAGGGCAGCGGCTTTGTCGTGAAGCAGGACCCGCGGCCAGGCGCGACTGTCGCTGCGGGAATGAAGATAACGCTGGAGCTGCAGTGAGCTTTGGCGAGAAAAACCGCGCGGCGCTCCAGGTCCATCACCCGGAGGTCGCGCGCCGCCTTGCTGAAGTCCCCGAAGAGGAAGGACGCGTCCAGGTCATCCCGACCACTTCCGGCGCGCCCACGGCAAAGAGCCACGGTGTGTCCATTCACAGTCGCTATGATCCACGCGCCGAGGCTGAGCGACAGGTGGCCCGAGACGTGGATGAAAGGACTTCGGCGGTTGTCGTCCTGGGTTTCGGCCTCGGCTACGCAGCGGAGGAGGTATGGCGCAGGTTCCCCGAGCTGCCCATTCTGGTCCTGGAGCCGGATGCTACCCTGTTCGCGGCCGCGCTCCAGTCCAGAGACCTCGCCGGGCTGTTCTCCGATGAGCGCGTCTCCTTCCTGGTGGCGTCGAAGCCGGAGGAGGTCTCGGCCCTTCTGCCTGCCCTTCCCCTTGCAAGACCTGCATTCCTCCGCCTGCGGCCAGCCATCGAGAGCTATCCGGGCTGGTTTCGCGTCGCAGAGGAGGTTGTGCAGTCCTGGCTCCTGAGGCGGGAGATCAACCTCAACACGCTCAACCGCTTCGGACGGCTGTGGGTGAGAAACCTCGTCCGCAACATGAGGTCCTTCCTCCATGCTCCGGGTATCTCGCGCCTCCAGGGCCTCTGCACCGGGCTTCCCTCCCTCGTCATCGCGGGGGGACCTTCGCTCGACCGCGTTATTCCATACCTTTCCTCTCTGAGAGAAAGGCTCGTCATAATTTCGGTCAACACACCGCTGGCCCGCTGCGCGGAAGCAGGAGTGCAGCCGGATTTCGCCGTCGTGGTCGACCCGCAGTACTGGGCTTCACGGTTCATGGATTGGACGCAGCCGCGCCCGGGGACGGGGAACGCGGAAGAGGCGGCCCGCCTCATCGTCGCCGAGCCCTCCACGCACCCCCGCCTGCTGCGAAACTCCCTGCCCGCCTCGAAGGGGCAGGCAACGTTGTACCTTTGCAGCTCTCTGTTCCCTCTCGGCGAGACGCTGGAAGCGGCCGTCGGACAAAAAGGCAAACTCGGGGCGGGAGGGTCCGTGGCAACTGCCGCGTGGGACCTTGCGCGACACCTCGGCGCGAGCCCCATCTACACGGCCGGCCTTGACCTGGGATATCCCGGCATGCGCACTCACTGCAAAGGCGTATTTACTGAAGAGCTGTGGCTCTCCGTGTGCAGCAGGCTGCGGCCGATGGAGACGAGCTCTTTCCGCTACCTGCGCGAGATAGGCCTGTTTCCGGTGCCCTCGGCCGCCGGTGGCTCGACGCAGACGGATCGACGCATGCTCCTGTACAAGTGGTGGTTTGAGAACCAGCTCACGATGCACCCCGAAGCGCAAACGTTTAGCCTTTCCCCCGACAGCGTTGCAATTCAAGGCATGCCCCTGGCACGGCTGTCAGAAGTCCTGTCCCTCCCGCCGGTGCGGCAGGAAATCGATGCGCGGATTGAACGAGAGAGGCGCGAAGCGGCGGAAGAAATGTCCACGCGCCAAAACGAGCCGGTTCTCCGACAGGCTTTGGAAGACCTGCTGCGGGGGCTTGGAGAGCTGGAGGCCCTTTCGGCACGTGCGCTGGAGGCAAATCAGGCGCTGGGCTCCGTCCTTCCCGACCGGGAAGCCGCGGCCGAGCTCCTGTCGGAGCTGGATGGCATTGATCGGCGCATTCTGGCCGTCTCGCAACGGAGCATCGCCGGCTTCCTCATGCAGTCCGACATCCACCGGATTGGCGGCCGGGGGGAGGGCAAGGTCTCGCAAAATGAGACCCTCTCTGACGGCGCCGCTTTATACCGGGGAATCATGGAATCTGCGCTGTGGCAGAAGGAGATCATCCGCAAGGCGCTGACAGAGCTCTGATTTCCCTAAAGGTTCCGGATGCTCCGCCGATCTTTACAATTGAGGACAGGTTCCTCAATTTCGAAATGACGGTATGCTCTTGACGTCCAGGCATACCGTTTTTTTTGCAACTCAGGCGCTTCGCAGCGCCTTCTCGATTGCGGACAGGATACGCTCCGGCTTGAAGGGCTTGACAATGAAGTCCTTCACCCCCGCCCTGATTGCCTCAACGATCAGGCTCTGCTGGCCGAGGGCCGAGCACATGATCACCTTGGCCTTCGGATTTATGGAGAAAATCTTTCGCATGGCCTCCAGGCCGTTCATGTTCGGCATCGTAATGTCGAGGAGCACGAGATCCGGGTTCAGGCTCTGGAACTTGTTCACCGCGTCAATCCCATCCGCCGCTTCACCCACGACGGAGTATCCCCTTTCGGTGAGGATCTCCTTCTGGATCATTCGCATGAAGCTCAGATCGTCCGCGATGAGAATGGTCGCTCCCATGTGCCTCCCTTTCAGAAATTGTCGCGTCTGATGAATGACGTGTCAAGTATAAAAACGAGCTGGCCGTCATCCAGAACGGACACCCCCGAAAAGAGCCTGAGCGGGTTCACCAGGTCATCCACCGGCTTGATCACGATCTCTCTCTCCTCGATGAGCTCATCCACGACCAGGAAGCCCCGGCTCTCCCCGTGGCGGAGCACCACGGCGAAATACTCCTCCCGGGGCCTTCGTTCCCGTCCAAGGAGGCCGGCAAGGCTGTACAGGCTGATCGTATCCCCCATCCACGGAGCCGCCTCGCCCCCTTCCTGGAGCGAGATCTCCGCCGCCGGGACCTTCGCCGTGCTGTCGAGGTCCGAGAGCGGGATGGCATACATCTGCGCTTCGTCAGCCACGAGAAGCGAGTTCACGATGGTGAGTGTCAGGGGGAGCCGCAGGATGATCCGGGTCCCCTTGCCTTCCTCACTGACCAGCTCGACGTCCCCTCGCAGGTCGTTTCGGATCCTCGTGGCCACCACGTCCATGCCGACTCCGCGGCCGGACAGGTCGGTGACCACATCCTTTGTGCTGAATCCGGGGAGGAAAACCAGCTCGCGCACCTCTGCGTCTCCCAGGGCGGCAGCTCCCGGAATTCCGAGGCTGATTGCCTTCTGGCGTATGCGGTCGGTGTCCAGGCCCCTCCCATCATCGGCAAGCTCGATGACAATGGTTCCGCCCTGGCGCCGGGCGCTCACGGTGATCTTTCCCCTCTCGGGTTTCCCCAGCCTGACGCGCTCTTCCGGAAACTCCAGCCCATGGTCAAGGGAGTTTCGAATCACATGGGTCAGCGGATCGGAGAGCGCTTCGATGATGCTCCTGTCGATTTCGGTGTCTTCCCCCGACAGCACGAGGTCCACGGGCTTTCCCAGCTTCCGTGAGAGGTCCCGGACCAGCCGAGGGAACTTGTTGAAGATAATGGAGATGGGGATCATGCGCGTGTCACGCATGGCCTGCTGCATGCCGCTTGAAAGCTTTTCCAGCGAGTCCGAAGACTCGACGAGCTCCTCGCGGATGGACTCCGCATCCATTCCCCTCGCCACGCCGTCGGAAAGCCTGGACATGTGGGCCTTGTGGAGGACCAGCTCAGCCACAAAGCTCCACAGCTCGTCGAGCTTCCTGGTGTCGACGCGGATGGAGGTCTTCTCAGCGGGCGCGGTCCTTCCCGTCATTTCAGTGCCAGCGGGAGCGCCTGAGCCGTCCCGCGGGCTTCCCCCGGACGGATAGTCCATCTGCTCCACGGTCACCGAAGCAATCTGGTCCACGCGGGCCGCATCCTTGAGCGTGTCTCCACCGAGCGGCGCCGTGAGGTAGAAGACCGTTCTCCCGTAGAGGGAATCATCCACCGGCGCCCCGTCCATGGCGGGCACTACCTTGATGACATTCACCGCCTGCTCGAGGTTGCTGAACACCAGAAATGCGCGTACGAACTTCATGGGCTCGTCGGGAGTCACCGTGACGGTGAGGCGCACAAGTGATTCCCCGCGGTCTCGCGCTTCGGCAATCCTGCGAAGCTCCACCTCGTTGAAGGGTGTTTCCCTGTTCCCATCCGCGGTTTCACCAGCCGGAGGGGCTCCGTTCGAAGCGGGCCTTGCAACCGGCCTCCGCCGGTCTGCGATCAGCGTCGAAAGGCCCGTGACGACGTCCTCTGCCCCGGATTCGCTTTCTTTCCCGCTCTGGGAGATCTCGTTCATCAGCACCGCCGCGCGGTCCGCGCCGGCCACGAGCCTGTCCAGCACGTCCCTGCTCAGGGCCAGGTCCCCGCTTCGAATCTGCCCCAGGACGTCTTCCATCAGGTGGGCAAGGCCGGAGAGCGACGTGTATCCCATGAGCGCGGCTTCCGACTTCAGGGAATGGGTCAGGCGGAAGATTTCGTTGACCAGCTCACGGCTTTCAGGCGATGCCTCCAGCGCGGAAAGAGTTTCGCCGAGCTTCTGGACAAGCTCCTCGCTTTCCTCCAGAAAGGCGCGTCGGAGCCTTCCATCATCCGGTCCTGGTGCCGCTGACATGTCACACCTGCGCGGCGCCCTGCAGATCCCTGCCGGCGCTCAGAACACGCTGCAGATCGAGAATGAGAAACAGGGTCCCATCACGCTGCGCCACGCCCCCTGTGAACTGCGCATGCGCCCCAGGCTCCTGATTTGACTCCCGCTGGACGCTCGCTTCGTTGATGTCGACGATTTCCCGCACATCGTCAACCATCAGCCCGCAGACGCGGCTTCCCATTCTGATGATGATGATCCTGGCCCGCGATGCAACGTTCCCGGCAGTCCCGCCCGCCCCCTGCGCCGCCTGAGCATCACTGATTCCCAGACGTGCCCGCAGGCTCACGACGGGAATGACGTCCCCGCGGAGGTTGATGACGCCGGGAACGAACGGCGCGGCCTTGGGAACGCTCAAGATGCCTTGGGGCCGGATGATCTGCATCACCTGGTCCACGGGAACGCAGTAGCGACCCGTGCCAAGGATGAACGAGACGTACCTCCTGCTGGGGCTTCCCTGGGCGCTGCTGGGGCTTCCCTGGGCGTCTGCCGCATCTTCCTTCATCATAGCTGTTCCTCGTCCGACCGCGGCGCCGGCTGCGACATTCTCTGGCGTTCCAACGAAATGATGAGCTCGACCTCACCAAGGGGCATACCAACACGCGCCGCAATAAGCGAGGCAGAGAAGCCCGACTGGCTCAGCATCACCACCCTTTCACGCAGGTCCTGCCTGTCGGATGCCGGCGCGCCTTTTCCAAGGCTTCCAGAGGGTCCCGCCACGTTGCCGCGCTGGCCCGTCTTCTCAGAGAGCTCCACGGATAACGAGGCCCGCGACCGCGCAGCCGCGGCAGGCTCGCTTTTCGGGCTATTCGCGCTTCCCTGGGCGCCGCCGGCGCTTCCCTGGGCGCCGCCGGCGCTTCCCTGGG
>Ga0209415_10006247_pt1 | contig 21247 bp, 23 predicted proteins | sample PeaSoiSIISIP2007_FD_187696 | JGI IMG/M metagenome (GOLD analysis project Ga0209415, IMG submission 187696) | Peat soil microbial communities from Weissenstadt, Germany - SII-SIP-2007 (SPAdes) (version 2) | ecosystem: Environmental > Terrestrial > Soil > Wetlands > Peat | place: Germany...
CCTTCGATGCAATGAAGAGCTTGGCCGGAAACTGGGAGGGCCGGGTGACCCTCGACCCGCCACAGCCGGCGCTGGGAGACGGCACGCCTTTGCACATCTCTATGCGCGTGACCTCCAGGGGAAACACGCTCGTACATGAAATGCAGGAAGCGGGAACCCCGCTGGACCCGGCGAAGTACGACCATCCGGTCACGATGTTCTATATGGACGAAGGCCGCCTGACACTGGTGCATTATTGCGACGCGGGAAACCGGCCGCGGATGCTGGCGAGGCCCTCGGCGGACGGAAAGTCGGTGGAATTCGATTTTACCGACGTCTCCGGCAGCACGAATTACGGACACATGCACCATTCCGTTTTTACCTTCATCGACGCGAATCACCACATCGAGGACTGGACGTATATGATGCCAGGGGACAAGCCTGTCCACGCGCACTTCGACTTGAAGCGGATAGAGTGACGGACAGGGACGCAGGAAAGGCGAACGGGAAACCCAGATGGACCGTGAGTGGAATGACAGCCAGCCGATCTACCGCCAGCTTCGCGACCGCGTGGTCGTGATGATACTGGATGGCGTTCTGAAGGAAGGCGACCCTTTGCCTTCCGTGCGGAATGTCGCGGCTGAATACCGGGTTAATCCACTTACGGTCCTCAAGGGCTATCAACAACTGGTGGACGAAGGACTGGTGGAGTCCAAGCGAGGCCTGGGTATGTTCGTCAATACCGGCGCTCGGGAGCAATTGCTCAAGGCAGAACGGCAAAAGTTCCTGGGAGAAGAATGGCCGAGGGTCCGTGCAACGATTGAGCGGCTTGGCCTTACGGCGACAGAGTTGTTGAACGGGGCAGCCCACGCAACCCTAAATCCATCTCTCGATGACGCTCAGGCAAAACCCGCCGAGCGGAATCCGGCAAAGAAGGAGCGTTGATGCCATGGCATGCATAGAAGCGCGCGGGCTGCGAAAGGCCTTCGGCAAAACGACAGCGTTGGACGGCGTCGACCTGCGCGTGGAAGAAGGGCGCATTCTGGGAATCATCGGTCCCAATGGGGCCGGCAAGACGACAGCGCTCAACGCGATTCTCGGCCTCACCGCGTATGAAGGAGAGCTGAGGGTGCTTGGACGCGACCCCTGGAACGAGCGCGATCAACTCATGCGGGATGTGTGCTTCATCTCTGATGTTGCGGTACTGCCGCGCTGGGCGCGGGTTTCTCAGCTACTGGACTATATCGTTGGCGTGCATCCGCGGTTCGATCGCGCCAAGGCCGAAGGTTTTCTGACGAAAACCAGCATCCGGCTCACGAATAAGGTAAGGGAATTGTCGAAGGGCATGGTGACGCAACTGCACCTCGCTCTGATCATGGCCATTGACGCGAGGTTGCTGGTGCTGGACGAACCGACGCTGGGACTCGACATCCTGTATCGCAAGCAATTTTACGATTCCCTCCTGAACGACTACTTCGACCGGAGCCGCACGATCGTGGTGGCCACACACCAGGTGGAAGAGATCGAACACGTGCTTACCGATCTCATGTTCATCAACCGTGGCCGCATCGTCTTCCAAACCAGCATGGACGAATTTGAGTCGCGCTATCTGGAAGTGATGGTGCATCCAGAGAAGGCGGCCGCAGCGCGGGCGCTCAAGCCGCTGAACGAACGCCAGGTGTTCGGTGGAAGCATCCTGCTGTTCGATGGTGTGGAGCGGCAGCAACTTGCGGAGCTTGGTGAAGTGCGCACTCCCAGCATCGCCGATTTGTTCGTTGCTGTGATCGGCCAGCAAAGCGGCCAGGCACAAGGAGCGAGTCGATGAGTACTCCATCGAATGCGATGTCCGAATCCATGCAAGCTCAGAGCGTCGCGCCTGCGGCGTTCCCGGCAAGTCGCGTCTACTATTGGTCGGTGCGGCGTGAATTGTGGGAGAACCGTTCCATCTACATTGCACCGCTGGCCGTCGCTTCCGTTGCTCTATTCGCCTTCTCGATCAGCGCGATCGCGGGCATCTGGGAGAAGTCACTAAGGATCGATTCTGCGCATACCAGCGAAGCGGTTACGGGCCCATATGACATAGCGGCGGGTCTGATGATGCTCACCTGCATTATCGTGAGCGTGTTTTATTGTGCCGATGCGTTGCACTCCGAGCGCCGCGATCGCAGTATCCTGTTCTGGAAGTCGCTGCCGGTATCCGACCTGACTACAGTGCTCGCGAAGGTGAGCATTCCCCTGGTCGTTCTGCCGCTGCTGACCTTTTCGATCATCATCGCCATGCAGTGGATCATGCTGCTGTTGAGCAGCTTAATCGTATTGGAGAGTGGTCAGAGTGTGGCGGAGCTGTGGACGAAAATATCGTTCTTCCGGATGTCCATGATGATGCTCTATCACATTATGACGGCGCATGCGCTTTGGCCTTTGCCAGTCTATTGCTGGCTGCTTCTGGTATCCGGATGGGCGCGACGCGCGACATTTCTATGGGCTGCGTTGCCGCTGGTGGCCATTGGCGGGGTCGAACTGATCGTGTTCCGGACCTGGCATTTTGCTGCGTTGGTGGGGTCGCGATTGATCGGAGCCGCGCCAGCGTTTGAATCCATGCCGGGCGACGCGTTCCCGGGCCCCATGACGCATATCACGGCGGGAATATTCTTGAGTAGTCCGGGGTTGTGGATCGGCTTGGCCGTCGCCGCAGCATTCCTCGCCGCAGCCGTGCGTCTGCGCCGCTATCAAGGGCCCATTTAGGTTCGCGTCGCGAACTAGGCGCGGTGCGCCGTTGGACGTAAACTCTGTTCATGGTGTTCACTAAACGGCTGCGCGAGGGGATACGGCGGGGGGAGATCACTTGCAGTGTGCGGATCTGGATGAGTCCCCGGGTGCGAGTGGGGGCGCGATATCGGATGGAGGAGGGGGAGATTGAAGTCGATTCGATTGAGCCGATCGGGTTTCCGGATATTACTCCTGAGCTGGCGCGCGAGTCTGGATTCCTTGGCGTTCTGGACCTGCTCAAGGTGGCGAAACATGGCCGAGGGGAGAAGATTTATTTGATCCGGTTCCACTACGTGCGGCCGCGGGGCAAGCGAAAGGGTCAGCGTAAGTCTGAGTCACAACGCGATGTAATTCGGTAGAAAGAACTACTGGAGCATTGGAAAACGTCACGTCTGTTCCCGGGTTGTCCAATGCGTGAAACGTTCCGGGAACAAGCGCCGGGAAGGCGACGATGTCGATGTTGGACGAAATCAAGCCCACTGTGAAGCCTCGGGTCATCGACCTCGTCAATGCCGCGGGAATTGATGTAAGTGACTGGGGCAAGTTCCGTGGGGGCGAGAAACGTGCGGCCTCAAATCCACGTTACTGCTACGAGTGGTCGTTTCTGAAACCGGGCAGCATCGTAGTGCTCAATCTTTGGTATCAATCCCTGCGTGAGCGAAACGGGATTGTGTCAATCGACCTAAACCTCCGCAAGAGTGTTCGGAGATATGCTGAGGGAGGAAAGGGAGTCTGGCGGACACGAGCGGAAAAAGTCGACAACGCCATCCAGGATGCCGCGAAGAATCGACTGCCTGTCCGAGTCATAGTCAACGACGGTGAGATGCGCACTGCCGATTATCTAAGCGCGGATGCCTCTCGCGTCGAATGTCGTCTCTTGGACCCCGTGCCGTGGGCAGTCGCTTCCTATGATTGGAAAACAGGGGAATGCAGACTGATACGCGGTGGTCTATCGGGAAAGTTTGTCGACCAGTTCTCCCTACAGCCGGAGATTGAGCCTGAGGTAGAGCGCCGCATGATTTCGGGAATAGCATTCGTTCGCGATGCAGGACTCCGCGATCGAGCTCTTGAGCGTGCAAAGGGATTCTGTGAGTACTGCGAAAAACCTGGTTTCGCTACGACGGATGGGGGTATGTTTCTCGAGACCCATCACGTGGTCCCACTCGGCGAAGGTGGTGCAGATGTGGCGGAAAATATTGCTGCCCTCTGCCCCAATCATCACCGCGAGGCGCACCATGGCGCTCGGAGAGACGAAATTCGTCGGGCGCTACAGAGACGTCTCAAGGGCTTCGCATCTAAGGTGAAGTAGCGACGACGTTCGCGCCTATACTCTGCGTTCTGCGAGTAAAGAGTTGGCGCCCGCTGTGCGGTGCTCGGCATCCAAATATGAATCGAGACGGCGATGCCGGATGCGAAATAGCTTGGAGGTGCAAGAATGATTGAATCTTCCGATTTGCGGATGACGAGAATTCCCCTCAGCCAGGGAGCCGGGCACATACCGGCACTCGGCTTTGGCACTTTGATTCCGGACGCAGCCGTGACGATCGCTGCGACTCGAGACGCGTTGGACGCGGGATTTCGACACTTTGATTGCGCTGAACGATATGGGAACGAGCGCGAGGTGGGCAAGGCGCTGCAGGCTGGACTTGCGGCTGGAGGGATTGCGCGCGGGGACATTTTTGTTACTACGAAGGTGTGGAACACGAATCACCGGCCGGAGCGCGTGGAACCGGCATTCGAGGGGAGCCTGGAAAGACTGGGGCTCAGCTATCTGGATCTCTATCTCATTCACACGCCATTTGCGTTTCAAGCGGGGGACAACCAGGACCCGCGGGATGCAGAGGGCAATGTGGTTTACGACAGCGGCGTGACTTTGCTCGACACGTGGCGGGCGATGGAGAGACTTGTGGACGGGGGCAAATGCCGGGCCATCGGACTTTCGGACATCGGTTTGGACGAAGTGAAGGCCATTTATGAAGCGGCGAGAATCAAGCCGGCCGTGGTGCAAGTGGAATCGCATCCGTATCTGCCGGAAACGGAGCTATTGGAATTCTGCAAGGAGAAGGGCGTTGTGCTTTTGGCTTTTGCGCCATTGGGCCACGGGATGAAGCCGGGGCTGCTGGAAGATCCCGTGATTTCGGGAATCGCGGCGCGAGTGGGAAAGACGGCGGCGCAGGTGCTGCTGGCGTGGGCGGTGCAGCGCGGGACGGCTTTGCTGACTACGCCCCGGAGCGCGGCCCGCGCGAGAGAGAATTTCGACATCTCGGCACTTCCTGCGGATGCGCTTGACGAAATCAATCGGATTCAGACTCGACAGAGGCTGAATCCAGTGGTGAATACCGGCGTGCCGGGTTTCATTCCAAAAGCTAAGGGAGCATGAAAGCGAGACCGGAGCCGTAGTAGGTAGCTAGCCGTTTTCGACGCGGGCTTTTATGTCCGCGTACGCCGCCTCGATTAGTGCGCTTAGCGCTGCGGCGTTTGTGGGCGTTCCCGGTTTCAGCTTTACATGGCGCATGAACTTGCCGGTGCCTTGCAGCAGGCGGGCGGGATCGGGCAGGGATGCGCCGTGAAAGAAGCCCACGTTTACGTGCGAGGTGAATACATTCACATAGGCGAAGGGCGCGTCTCCCAGGCAGGCTACCGGGCAGCCGTCATGGACTAGTTCGCGGACTTCGTCCCCGCACTTGCGCATCACTTCAAACCACCGACGCGCGACGGCATCCAATTCGGCTGTGTGCTGTTTCAGCCATGTGTCGATGGCGGGATCGTGTTCGACGGCGCCGTTGAATCGCAGGATGTCGGATTTCATCGCCGCTCACCTTTCTGCTTTCGGTGGTTACGTTGCGCGCTTACCTTCCCTTCACGCTGAGCACTTCCAACTGGACAAGATCGCGCTTCGTCTAAACCAACGCCCGCGAAAAACCCTAAGTCTTGAGACTCCAGCGAGTAAACTTCGCGCAAAGTTCCGCCGACCAGTTGAGCCCGCACGAATAATCAGGAGTTATTGACCCGTTGCAATGACATATCCCTGGGGGTCGAGCCTGTATCCTTTTTCAATCAGCTTTTCATACGCCAGAGCATGGGCCAAAGAATCGGACTCGATTATGCCCAGCCTTCTGTTACCCTCAAACCAAACAACGATCTCTGCCCTCGCGTCAGTTCCAAGTAGCAGGACGGCCCTCTCTCCGTCCGGACGCCCTGGTAAGTCGACCTCGGGGCCTCGTTCAACCACACGAGAGGCTCCCCGAATCCTCTTTTCCATTTCATCTTTGGCTTGCATGGGGGAACCCTCATCTTCAGATTCCATGATCACTTCTACGCAATCAGAGGCGCGCATGGTGGTGAAGTCAGAGAGACGGCCGCTGGGCGGGAGAAAAGCTCCCTGCCCTCGCACCTTGAATCGAACATTGTTGCCGATAAAATCCTGCTCTCGCAGGACAATCCTGTGGTAGAGCCGCGTCGGCAGACCAGTGCAGTCCTCATAAGAAAGCCACAACACCGTACCTACAAGCAAAGCGAGACAGAGCGAAAGACCGACCCAAAAGACCCTCATGTACATTCCACCATAGTTAAGAAGCGAGACAAGGCTATCGCTGGATGAGGTCAAATGCAAAACTCCGAAGGAGACGCGCCTTAGTGGCTAGGAGGATTTGGATTTTTCGAGGGCTTCGGTTAGGGCGGGCATGATTTCGAAGATGTCGGCGACTACGCCGTAGTCGGCGATTTCGAAGATGGGAGCGTTGGCGTCTTTGTTAATGGCGACGATGGTGCGAGCGCCTTTCATGCCGACGACGTGCTGGATGGCGCCGCTGATGCCGAGGGCGAGGTAGAGTTTGGGGGCGACGGTTTGGCCGGAGCTGCCGATTTGGCGCTCCATGGGGAGCCAGCCTTCGTCGCAGATGGGGCGGGAGGCGGCGATTTCTCCACCGAGAGCTTTGGCGAGAGCTTCGGCTTGGGGAATATTTTCGGGGGCTTTGATACCGCGGCCAATGGAGACGATGATGGGAGCTTGAGTGAGGTCGACGGCGGATTTGGCTTCTTTGAAGAGGTCGAGAGGCTTGGTGCGAATTTGATCGGCGCTCAGCGTAACGGCGAAGGCGTGGATGGGAGCTTTGCCGGACGGATGCGCGGCCAGGAGATCAGCGCGGAAGGCTCCGGATTGGAAGGAGGCGAACCACGGGGCGGCGCCCTGGAAGGTGACGTCGGCGGCGGTTTTGCCTTGAAACATTTGGCGGACGAAGATGAGTTTGCCGGATTCGCTGCGGTAGGCGATGCAGTCGCCGATCATGCCTTTGCCGAGGCTGGCGGCGAGTTTGGGGGCGAAGTCGCGGACTTGATAGGTGTGGGGGAAAAGGACCAGGTCGGGCTTGGAGGCGGCGATGACTTGCGCGAGAGCGATAGTGTAGCCATCGGGCGTGTAGGCTTCGAGGAGGTCGTGCTCGACGGTTAGGACTTCGGCGACGTTTTTTGTGGCTAGTTCGTCGGCGAATGCGGAAATGCCTTTGCCGATCACCAGGGCGCTGATTGTGCCTGAGGTAGCCGCGGCGATTTGTTGGGCGGCGGCTAGCGTTTCGAAACTGGCGTTGTTCCACTTGCCTTGGCGGAGTTCGGTGATGACGAGAATTTTCATCGGGCTTTCCTTTTCACGATTCCTTGATGCGAGACGAAGAGAGATTTCTCGCTTCGCTCGAAATGACGGTATCTCGGATCCGCTTGCTAAATGACCCGTGCTTCGAACTTTAGTTTTTCGACTAGCTTGGTGGCGACTTCTTTTGCTGAGCCGGTGAGGAATTCGGTTTTTTTGGTTTTTGTGGGGATGTAGATTTTTTCAATTTTTTGGGTGGGCTCGTGCTGGATGCCGAGAGATTCGCGGGTCATGGTGGCGATTTCCTTTTTCTTGGCGGCCATGATGCCCTTCAGCGTGGCGTAGCGAACTTTGTTGATGCCGGACTGGATGGAAAGGACGGCGGGCAACGGACATTCCATGTGCTGAAACCAGCCAGCTTCGAGTTCGCGCTTGAGTTTCATGGTGTTGCCGGCGACTTCGATGGCCATGATGATGGTGGCGTGAGGGCGATCGAGGAGCGCGGCGAGAAGGACGCCGGTTTGGCCGAAGCCGTGATCGTCGCTCTGGAGGCCGGTGAGGACGAGGTCGGCTTTTTCTTTTTGGATGGCGGCGGCGAGTGCTTTCGCGGAGCCGAGCGGATCGAGCTGCGCGAAATTATCGTCAGAGATGTGGATACCGCGGTCGGCGCCTTTGGCGAGAGCTTCCTTGATGGTTTGCTTGACGCGCTCGGAGCCCATGGAGAGGGCGATGACTTCGCCGCCATGTTTTTCCTTTAGGCGGAGAGCTTCCTCGAGGGCGTAGCTATCGGGCTCGTTCATTTCGAAGCCGATGTCGGATTCCTTGATCCACGCGCCGGCGATGGCGAGCGGGGCGTCTTTGGCAGGGACTTGTTTGATACAGACGATGATGTTCACGAGAGTTTTCCTTGCGCGTGTAGCGTTGAGTTTTCTGAAAACATTATACCAACTTACGATTGTTAGTTACTAACGGATTCGGGCCGGCTCCGGGTCGCCCGAGAGACCGGTCTAAAGACCGGCCACTACAACCGCTTACTGGCCGCTCCAGCGTTTGAAAATTAGAGCGGCGTTTGTGCCGCCGAAGCCAAAAGAGTTCGAGAGCGCGTACTCGACGGAGGCTTTGCGGGCGACGTTGGGGACGTAGTCCAGGTCGCACTCGGGGTCGGGCGTTTCGAGATTGATGGTGGGCGGCAGAATCTGATCACGCAAGGCGAGGACGCTGATGCCCGCTTCGAGGCCGCCGGCGCCACCGAGAAGATGGCCGGTCATGGATTTTGTTGAGCTGACAGGGACATTTTTCGCGTAGTCGCCAAAAACCCTTTTGAGGGCGCGCGTTTCGATTACATCGCCGAGCGGAGTCGAGGTGCCGTGCGCGTTGACGTAACCGATGTCTTCCGGCTTGAGCTTGGCATCCTTGATGGCCGCCCGCATGACGCGATAGGCGCCGTCGCCATCGGCAGCGGGCTGCGTGATGTGATAGGCGTCGCCGGACATGCCGTAGCCGACAATTTCAGCAAGGATAGGGGCGTTGCGCTTTTGCGCATGCTCGAGGGATTCCAGGATGAGAATGCCAGTGCCCTCGCCGACGACGAAGCCATCGCGACCAGCGTCGAACGGGCGACTGGCGTGGGCAGGATCTTCATTGCGGGTGGAGAGAGCCTTCATAGAAGCGAAACCGCCGATGCCCATGGGAGTGATGGTGGCTTCGGTGCCGCCGCAAATCATCATGTCCGCGGCGCCGCGCTCGATAATTTTGAAAGAATCGCCGATGGCGTGCGCTGAGGCAGAGCAGGCAGTGGCAGTAGCGGAATTCGGGCCTCTGGCTCCGTAACGAATGGAAATATGGCCGGAAGCAAGATTGACGATGGCGGAGGGAATGAAAAAGGGAGAGATTCTGCCGGGGCCGCCCTCGATCAATTTCCTGTGCTCGCGCTCGATGATGTCGAAACCGCCGATGCCGGAGGAGACGTAGACGCCGACTTCGTCGAGATCGGAGTCGGCGGGCTTCCAGTTGGCGGATCTTACGGCGAAGTCCGCGCCAGCGAGGGCCACCTGGATGAAGCGACCCATTTTCTTCAGTTCTTTTTTCTCGATCCACTGGAAGGGATCGAAGTTTTTGATTTCGCCGGCGATTTTGCAGTCAAAGCCGGTGGTATCAAATTGCGTGACAGGGCCAACGCCGCTTTGGCCAGCGAGGAGGTTTTTCCAAGATTCCTCCGTGCCGATGCCCAGCGCGCAGACAAGTCCAACACCCGTAACGACTACCCGGCGAGTCAACTCAGTAATGCTCCCTGTTGAGGCGGTAATTTCGTGGCGCTTACTTTCCCTTGGCGTGCTTGTCGATGTACTCGACGGCGTCTTTCACCGTGGTCATCTTTTCGGCGTCTTCGTCGGGAACTTCGATACCGAAGGCTTCCTCAAACGCCATAACTAATTCGACCTGGTCGAGAGAATCCGCCCCGAGATCGTCCACGAAGGACGCTGTCGGCGTCACTTCGGCTTCATCGACGCCGAGCTGCTCGACGATAATTTGTTTAACGCGTTCTTCCACACTGGCCATTCCGGTGTCCTCCGCGATTTGCTATCGCTTGATGTGCAAAGACGTACAGTAACAGTCTATCGGCCCCAATGCCGTGGTACGGACTCGAAAATCGTCAATCAGGCAACCTGCCCATTCTAGTCAGCCCTTGCAGCAAGGTCAACTTTGAGAGGGCCAATCCGAACCGCTTCTGTGTTCCCAAGACGACTTACTCTGCTATTCGTCCAACCCAGTATTCTTCAAGTTTTCCGGTTTGCTTTTCCTGATCACCGTCTTTGTGAGCAAGACGGAAGTACCGGACCACTAGGCCGAACGGGATACCTTGCTCGTCTTCTGCGTCTACTGTGTAATTGCAACTCCCAACAGATGGACAGTAAGTAGGTTTGCCAAGCAATCGTTCGACTTCTTGGCGCGACATACCAATTCGAAGCTTTCCTGCCATTCTCTGAAGTTTGGCTAGGCCAATTTCCCTCCGAGAAACCGCCGTGCCCTGTTCTCGCGCGCTTATATCGCAGAGATCAAAGCAAAAAAGCAAGGAAGTAAAGATTACGAGTCCAAACCACCGTCCGTTCCTGAGGTTCATTTTCACCACCTAAGGAACTGAATACGCTCACGCAAGATACAGGCCGCCGTTGACGTCGAGGACGTGGCCGGTAATGTAGGCGGCTTCGTCGCTGGCTAGGAAAACGATGGCGCTGGCTACGTCGCGGGCGGTGCCCATGCGGCCTAACGGGATACGATTCTTGAGCTCGGTTTTCACGGCGTCGGAGAGGACGTCGGTCATCGGGGTGGCGATGAAGCCGGGAGCGACGGCGTTCACTGTGATGTTGCGCGAGGCGATTTCGATGGCAATGGCTTTGGTGAGGCCGAGGAGCCCAGCTTTGGCGGCGACATAATTGGCTTGGCCGGCGTTGCCCATTTCGGCGACGACGCTGGAGATGTTGATGATGCGGCCGGCGCGGGCTCGCATCATTGTCGAGAGAGCTTGCTGGATGCAGAGATGAGCGCCGGTGAGGTTGGTTCGAATAACGTCGTCCCAGTCTTCTTTTTTCATGCGAAGGGCGAGACCGTCGCGGGTGATGGCGGCGTTGTTGACGAGGATGTCGAGGCGGCCAAATTTTTCGAGCGTTTGTTTGAAGCCGAGCTTGATTTGGTCGGGGTCGGCTACGTCCATTTTTATGGCGAGGGCGTCGCCGCCGGCGGCGAGGATGTCGGTGACGAGAGTGGTTAGTTTTTCTTCGTTGCGTGCGGCTACGGCGACTTTTGCGCCGGCTTGGGCGAGGGCCAGAGCTGTTTCACGGCCTATGCCTTGGCTGGCGCCGGTGATTAGGGCTACTTTGTCTTTTAGGCTGAACATCTCAATTTTTCCAGGACTCACCTTTCAGGGTGATGATTTGCATCTGACCCACGATGACACCCGAGAAGCACCGGTCTAAAGACCGGCCACTACAACGACTGTTACTTACGCGGCGTCGGAACGGGCGCCGGCGATTTTTTCTACCGTGGCGGCTAAACTTTTTTCGTCTTCGACGTTGAGCGAGGCGGCGGAACGATCGATTTGGCGGAGGAGGCCGGTTAGAACACGGCCCGGGCCTACTTCGACGAAGGTGTTCACGCTTTCGTCGATGAGGAGGCGGATGGATTCTTCCCAGCGGACGGGCATGGTGACCTGGCGGATGAGGGCTTCGCGAGCTTCGTCGCCTGTGGAGATGGTGTCGGCATCCACGTTGGTGACGAGCGGGACGGACAAGTTGGCGAATGTCGTGTGCTTGAGGTCCTCGGCGAGACGCTCTTGCGCGGGCTGCATCAGCGCGGAATGGAAGGGCGCGGAGACGGCGAGGATGACCGCGCGCTTTGCGCCGAGTTGCGAGGCGATTTCGACGGCGCGCTTTACGGCGCCAGCGTGGCCGGAGATTACGGTTTGCTCAGGCGAATTGAGATTGGCGGCGGAGCAGACTTCGCTGTCGGCGGCGCGTTTGCAGGCGTCGGCGACGACCGCAGGCGAGAGGCCCATTATGGCGGCCATGGCGCCTACACCGGCAGGGACGGCTTCCTGCATATAGGTGCCGCGCTTGCGGACGAGTTGGACGGCGTCGGAAAATTTCAAGGAGCCTGCGGCGACGAGAGCGGAGTATTCCCCAAGACTATGGCCAGCTACAAAATCAGGCGTGAGGCCCTTTTCCGCGAGGACACGAAGGACAGCTACGGAGCAGGTGAGGATAGCGGGTTGGGTGTTGGCGGTGAGCTTGAGTTCGTCCTCGGTGCCTTCAAAACAGATTTTGGAGATGGAGAAGCCGAGGGCCTTGTCGGCCTCGTCGAAAACGGCGCGCGCGGCGGGATAATTTTCAGCCAGCTCTTTGCCCATGCCTGGGTACTGCGAGGCCTGGCCTGGAAATACGAATGCAACTTTGCCCATCGTCAATTCCTCTCTTGAGCGGTCAAGCGACGACGCCCGCGGCCGAGAGCTCCTGTTCGATTTTTTCGTTGATGCGCGCGCGAGAAAGGCCCGCGGCCACGCGGATAGCGTTTTTGATGGCTTTCGCATTCGAACGGCCATGGCCTATGACGCAAACACCGCGGACGCCCAACAGAGGCGCGCCGCCGTACTCCGTGTAATCAATCGTTTTCTTCAAGCCTTTCAATGCTCCACGCGAAAAAAGAAAGCCGACTTGCGACGCCAGCGAGCTTTGGATGGATTTTTTCAGCAAGCCGAAAATCTGGACGGCGAGTCCTTCGCAAATTTTCAGAGCGATATTGCCGACGAAGCCGTCGCTCACAATCACGTCGACATTTCCGGAGAAAAGATCTCCACCTTCGACGTTGCCGACAAAATGCACCGGAAGCTTTTTCAAACGCGTGTAAACCTCGCGCGTGAGCTCATTGCCCTTGATCTCTTCTTCGCCGACGGACAACAGGCCGACGCGCGGGCGGCGGTTGCCGAAGGTGGCGCGATAATAAATCTCGCCCATCACCGCGAACTGCACTAAATGCTCGGGCTTGGAATCGACGTTGGCGCCGACATCCAGCAGCACGGAAACGCCACCTTTGGCGTTCGGGAACGGCGCGGCAAGCGCAACCCGATCGACCGATTCCAATGTGCCGAGCAAAAATCTCGCGACAGTCATGACGGCACCGGTGTTGCCAGCGCTGACCAGGCCGTCGGCCTTGGCTTCACGCACCAGCCGAGTAGCGACGTGTATCGAACTGTCTTTCTTTCGGCGAAAAGCCTGAGCCGGGTGATCGTGCATGGTGATCACTTCGCTTGCCGGGACAATCTCGATGGGCAAGTTCGGAGCGGCATGCTTGGCCAGCTCCGCGCGGACGACTTGAGGCTGTCCGACAAGTATGACGCGCACGCCGAGTTCGCGGGCAGCCAGAACACTGCCTTCAACCTCGGGGCGGGGCGCGTTGTCTCCGCCCATGGCGTCAACAGCGATTGTGATCATCGGATTTGTCTGACTGCTTTATCGGGCTGCCAGTTCTTGGACGGAACCGGGCAGCAAAAGGCAGCGTCAGGCCGACTTGTCTTGCACAGCGCGGCCTTTGTAGTAGCCGCAGTGGGGACAAGCCTGGTGCGGCTGCTTGGTTTCGTGGCAATTCGGGCATTTGCCGAGCGCAGGCTTTTCCAGAAAATCATGGGCTCGCCTGGTGCTCGTCCGTCGCTTCGAATGCCGTCTTTTTGGGTTAGGCATAGCAATACTCCTCGTTCCCACCGCAGTGGGCGGATTCTATGGGCTTTTGGCCCTGGAAACTATTGTTTTTTCAGCCAGTCCTGCTTCAGGCGCGCGAGAGGGGCCAGCCGCGGGTCCGTCGCGTGGGTCTCACAGCGGCACTCCTCGTGATTCAGGTTTGCGCCGCAGTTGGGACAGAGCCCCCGGCAGTCACTTTGGCAAATGACCTTCAGGGGCAGAGCTAATAATACCTGTTCTCGGAGCACGTCGGCCAGAAATAGGCCATCTCCCTCAAAAAAACCGATGTCCGTGTCGTCATCCTTGAGCCGGTCTTCCTTGGGCTTGGCCCCCTTGGGTAAGGGAGCGTAAAAGAGATCGAAAGAGCGGTTCACGTCCTCAATCACAGGTTCGAGGCAGCGCGCGCAGGCCATTTCGATCTTGGTTTCCAGCTGGCCTTCGATGCGAATCTGGCCTTCGAGAAGTTCGGCAGTGGCGGTAACTTCGACCGGGGCGACCTGCTTGATCTCCGACGAATGGAAATCGATGCTGCCCGGACTATAAGTCTTCCGGATGCGCAGCTTGCGAACAGCAAGTTCTTTGACATCGAGGAACAAGTCGGAAACGCCTCCAGCGCTAACGCTCATGCTTTATCATTATTCCGTCGCGCGAGCAGCAAGTCAAGGAAAGGGGCGGGTTTGAGAAGCAATTTGCGCTCTGGAGGTCAAGGGGTGGCTCTAGTACCAGGCGCAGAGAGAGGGGATGGTTTAGCCAGCAGCTGAGCGGGATTGCGGCTGAAGGCCGGTGGCTTGGACACGGGCGATTGTCCAACCTTCGGGCTTCCAGGTCAGGATGACGGTCATGCGGACGCACCCGGGATTGGGCGTTTCGAGCTTTTCGGCAGCTTCCCAGGCCAGGTTCGCCATCACGGCTTTGCTGCCAACGAATTGAACGTCTTCGATTTTGCCGCGCGTCTTGGCCCAGCCGGTGGCTTTAAAGATGAGCTTTGCGGCCTGCATGATGTGTGAGGGGCCGATCCAAAGATTGCCGTCGGGATCCACGAACTGGCCGTCGGGGGAAAACATGCCCGCGAAGTCTCTGACGTTGCCGGAATTCCATGCTTCGGCAAATTTCGCGACAGAAAAGATTTTTTCGATGGAGTGTGTTTCGGGCTCGGCCGCGCGATGAGACAGCTGTTCGCGAAGGCTTTCCAGGGTTAGTCCGCGATCCCGCAAAAGGTGCGCTGCCCAAGAATCTTTTTCACGAAGAATCCCGAGAAGAAAATGCTCGGTGCCAACGTGTTTGTTGCCGAGACGCTCGGCCTCTTCCGCAGCCGCGTTGAGGATGTGTTGGCACTCGACGCTGAGAGGGACCTCAACGGAGGTGGAAATGCGTTCGCCGCGTGTGATCTGGGACTCGATCTCCTCGCGGAGGGATTGTACGCCCCCCTTTTCAGCAAGAAACCTGCGGGCTAGCGTGTGATCTTCGCGAAGCAATCCGAGCAGCAGATGTACGGTCTCAATGGTGTGGCTTCCGTATTGGCTGGCTTCATAGCGCGCGAAGAAAATCGTGCGACGGGCTTTTTCTGTAAACCTTTCGAACATAGTCATCTCGGATCTCCGGCGTAGTTCCGGTGCAGCTCGATGCTGAGTTCTTCAATAGGAGGGAGCTGCAGACATGAGGATACCACTGAGGGAAGCACGCAGGTAAGGTTGCCATTGCGGATGAGCAGGCCGAGAAGTGACCTGGCTATTTCCAATGAGCCAGCGAGAAAGAAAAACAGAGAAAGATAAGGATAGCGCAAGAATTGCATGGAACTAGTACCCAGCCGCGCGAGTTACGGCAGACTGTCGCGGCATGCATCTTATTGAAGTAAAACTACTTAGTAGATTCAAACGAACATTGTGTGAGATTGGTTCATTTCGTGCCCTTCCTCAGGTCCCGGTCGAAATCAAATTGGAGGGAACTTCATGAGATTCCGAACCATTCTTTCTTTGGCTACTTTTTTCCTTACCTGCTTCACCCTAGCCGTGTTCGCGCAACCCTTGCCTGCGAATGCGGCTAGCTACAGCTGGGAGGGCTCGCCGGAGAATCAGTCCGTTTCCGGGCAGATCGCTTCGGTGGGCGATGCGGTCTTCGCCATAAGCATTACGAAAAACAATCAGGCGCCGCGGACGGTGGAATTCCTGGTTGACGACAAAACGAAAGTGGAAGGCAAACTGACTGTCGGAGCGCAAGCCGTGGTAGAATACCGCTCGGACGGCGGAAAAAATGTCGCTACCCGAGTGGTAGTGACCCCAGCCTCAGGCGTTAATCCTTCTTAACGTTTCCGCAGTTTCTCATTTCCCGACGAGTATCCCTGTATTCCGCCCGACCCAGCCCCGGCGCGGTCTGACTCACTCAACAGTCAGTGAGGAGCCCAGATGCGCACGACACTGAAGATAGTCCTGCCCTTGATCGTCAGCGTGGCCGTGGTGTCTCTGCTCTTCGCGGCATACCAGGTGCGCACGGAGAGGCGCAACCTGCGCGGGGACCTTTCGCGGCGCGCGGAAATTCTAGCCGATAGTTTGCAAGAGACGGTCGAGCCCTTGCTGGACCACGGTCCAAACAAAAATCTGCAACGGCTGGTGGCGCGTTTTGGACAGAGAGAACATCTGAAGGGAGTGGCGGTTTACGACGCCGAGGGTACGCCGTTGGCGATTACTACAGGCCTCCCTCCGGAATTCCAAAAACGGCCGGGAGCTGCGACGCGCGCGGGCCAAAGGGATGCGGGCGAAGGTGAATTTCTAATCGGCGAAAATTCGGTGGCCGGGGACGAGCAGTATCTGGGGCCGATGCACATCTTCGCGTTGCCTTTGCATCGCGACGGGCAGTCCGCCGGCACTCTCGTTCTGTTTCACGACACGAGTTATATCGACTCACAGGTGCAGAACACGCTGAGGGACGCTCTCCTGAACGCCGCGATCCAAACGCTCTTAATCAGCTTGCTGGCTTTCGTACTGGTGAGGTGGACGTTCACCGCGCCACTGGCACGGACCGCGAAATGGCTGCGAACGCTGCGAACCGGGCAGACGCACGAGCCGCCGATGACGCCGCAAGGAGAAATTTTTGACCAACTACATCAAGAGGTGACGCATCTTGCGAAGGACTTGAACGCGGCGAGAGCGACCGCGGAAGAGGAAGCGCGCTTGCGCAATTCCAATGCGTCCATTTGGACGGCGGAGCGGTTGCGCGTGAGCCTGCGGAATAAGCTGCAGGAGAAGCCATTATTTGTAGTCTCGAACCGCGAGCCGTACTTGAATGTCTACAACGAAAAAAACGGCGCGATCGAGATTATCGTTCCGGCGAGCGGCGTTGTGACGGCGATCGAGCCTGTGTTGGTGGCTTGTGATGGGACTTGGATCGCGCACGGATCCGGGAGCGCCGATCGTCAACTCTCCGATGCCTATGACCACCAGCGGGTTCCCCCGGAACGCCCGAGCTATACGCTGCGACGCGTGTGGCTGAGCAATGAAGAGGAAAAAGGCTATTACCAGGGATTTGCCAACGAAGGACTTTGGCCGCTCTGCCACATTGCGCATACGCGGCCCGTGTTTCGTCCGGAAGATTGGGTGCATTACCAGCGGGTGAACCGGCGCTTCGCGGATGCAGTGCTTCAAGAGATGGAAGGAACGCAGTCGCCGATCCTGCTGGCGCAGGACTATCACCTGGCATTACTGCCGAGGATGATCAAGGAAGCTCGGCCGGATGCGCGTGTGGCGATTTTCTGGCACATACCGTGGCCAAACCCGGAAGTATTTGGGATTTGTCCGTGGCAGAGAGAGTTGGTCGATGGGCTTCTTGGGGCAGACCTGATCGGGTTTCACATTCAATCGCACTGCAACAATTTTCTGGAAACTGTGGATCGCGCGGTGGAGGCGTTGACGGAGTGGGATCGTTTTGCGGTCAACCGGCAAGGTCACGTTACGCGAGTACGGCCGTATCCGATCAGCGTGGCGTTTGCGGAAAATGGGCACTCTGTAAACGAGACGAGGAACGCCGGGGAGGAGCGCGCGGCTCTTTGCAGCGAGTTGGGAATCGAAGGAAGTCTGCTGGGCGTGGGAGTGGACCGCGTCGATTACACGAAGGGGATCATCGAGAGGTTCCGGGGCATCGAGCACTTTCTGGATCTTTATCCGGCTTTCCAGCATCGTTTCACGTTTGTGCAAATCGGTGCGCCGAGCCGCACGGAGATCGACCGCTACAAACACTTTCTAGATGAGGTAAGCGCGGAGGCGGACCGGATCAACGCGCGGTTTCAGGCGGGACGGTGGAAACCCATCGTGCTGCTCAAGAAACATCATTCGCATGAGGAGATTGCGCGGTATTACCGGGCGGCTTCGGTATGCCTGGTGACTTCGCTGCACGACGGCATGAATTTGGTAGCCAAAGAATTCGTCGCGGCGCGGGAGGACGCGCGAGGCGTGCTGATGCTTAGCACGTTCGCTGGGGCGGCTCACGAGTTGCCAGACGCGCTGCTTGTGAATCCTTACGACGTGCAGCAAGTGGCTGAAGCGATCCATCGCGCACTGGAAATGCCGGAGGAAGAGCAGGCGAGACGCATGGAGCGGATGCGGAAAAATGTCCGCGAACACAATGTGTACCGATGGGCAGCTCACCTGCTATCGGACCTCACAGAGATACGGATCGACGCTCCCGAGCGCGTTGAGGTGCCGCAACTACCATGAGCAGGCCGGAGTGCGGGGAATCTTATGAGTTTTCAGAGTTGAATCACGATGCGACCGCGATTGAGGAAGAGGAGAGGCATTGCATGTACACCACGGAAACACCATTCGAATTTTTCACCGTCTCGTACCTGACGCGGATTGGAAATCAGTCCGCCAGCACGCTCGCTGAATTTCTCAAGGGCCTTCAACAATGCAGCGATGCCTCCATCTTTCACCACACCTTCCAGACATTAAGCAGCCATCACTTTCTGACAGAAGGTTTTTCGAATGACTTCGCGCAGTGGGCGCACGCGGATGCCAGCCGCGAAGATCTAGCCGAGCAACTGGCTGCACTCGACGTGCGGGATTATCTTTCGATCGCGGCTCTGCGCGGTGACTTGTGTCGGGTAGTCGGCGATTATTGCAACGAGCATCGGGATTTTGCGGAGCAAACCGCGCTGGAGCGTTTTTACTTTTGCGAGAGCGTGGAGGTTACGCTGCCCTTCGGACTCACGGCGCGGACGCTGGAAGAATTTCGCGACGGCATCGCGCATCTTAGCCATGCTTCGTTTTACTTCCACTTCCTCTCGTCACGGCTTCGTCTGCAACTGCAGACCAATGACTTTTCACACTGGCTGGCCGACGGACTCGGGCTGGGAACGCTGGCGGACAGCGTGAACCACATCGACATCTACACAAACACGTTAGACAGCGCGCGCGCCAAGGTGCTGCGGCTGATCGACCGCGAGAGGAGAAAAGGATGAGCGAAGTAGCGATCGCCAGCCGAATTCCACTGGATGATTACGCCGCGCTGCTGGGTGAGGGCGAGATCGACGAGTTGCGCGTGCTCGCAAAGCCGTTGCGAGGCCGCAGCATTGAGATGATTAACTCAACCGCAGTGGGAGGCGGCGTTGCCGAAATTCTTAACCGTCTCTTGCCGCTCGCTGAGGAACTCGAGCTTAACATGCGGTGGGACGTGATGACTGGCGGCGACGACTTCTACGGAGTCACGAAGGCGTTTCACAACGCGCTGCATGGCGCGCCGTATCATGCGGACCCGAAAGATTTCGAAATTTTTCTCGCGTGCAACGAACGTAATCGTGCGCGGCTTCCGCTCGACGCCGAATTCATGATTATCCACGATCCACAGCCCGCAGCGCTGATCGAAGGACGCCAGAAAAACGGAAATCACTGGGCGTGGCGGTGCCATATCGACCTGTCACACCCAAATCGCGCGGTTTGGGATTTTCTCGACAAGTTCGTGGCGCGGTATGACGCCGCGATGTTCTCTTCGCCGGAGTTTTCGCGCTCACTGCCCATCCCGCAGTATCTTTTTTACCCGGCGATCGATCCGCTCTCGGAGAAGAACCGCGAGTTGGAGAGCGGGTTTGTGGCGCGGACGCTTGCGCAGTATCAGATCGATCCGTTAAGGCCCATCCTCACGCAAATCTCACGGTTTGACAGGCTCAAAGACCCCGTCGGCGTAATTCGCGCGTACCGGATCGTGAAGCGGTATTTCGATTGCCAACTGGTGCTTGCAGGCGGCGGCGCTTCCGACGACCCGGAAGGCGCCGTGGTTCTGAAAGAAGTGCTAGTAGAAGCCAACGGCGAAGCAGACATTCATATTATCGAACTGCCAGCCTGGGCTCCGCTGGAGGTGAACGCGCTGCAGAGGGCTTCGACGATTGTGATTCAGAAGAGCCTTCGAGAGGGATTCGGGTTGACGGTGTCCGAGGCGCTGTGGAAGAAGAAACCGGTGGTGGCTTCAGCGGTTGGCGGCATTCCTGTGCAAATCATTCACAAGCATACGGGTCTCCTGGCACACTCGGTCGAAGGCGCGGCGTATCAGATTCGCTTCTTGCTATCGCATCCGGAAATTGCGGCGAAGCTAGGCGAGAATGGGCATGAGCATGTGAAGGAGAATTTTCTTATTACGCAGAAGCTCAAGCGATATATGACGCTGTTCCTGGCAATGGCACGCGCAAAGTAGAGCTGCAGGACGAGCAAGAAGGGTCGCCGGGGGGTATGCAAGCAGTGCCCTTGCAGATGCTTGCGTAGCGGTTTAGTAGGTAAGCGACCAGCCTACGACGGTCATCGTTAGCACGAGCAAGAGCATGGTGGTGCTGACAACGCTGAGGATGCGGCCGTGGCCGAGAAGATAGTCTCGGGATTCTGCATCAACGCAGAGGAGTACGGCAACGACAAGCACGACTCCCCAGGCGAGAATGGCCGGCAAACCAGGATATCTGCCAATCATCGCGAGAAATTGGCCCGGGGGCTGTCCTGCCGGAACCCACCAGGGAATCATTGGGGCAATTCCAGTCGCTAGCGAAAGGGTCAGCAGTTTGCGCGTAAACCAACCTTTAATTTTTGGCCGGGCTTCTTTCCAAACGAAGTAATCCCAAGCGAGCAGAGCGACTGCGAAGAGCACCCAACCATAAAGCGCAGCTTTTTGGTCAAACCACCACCAGGCTCGAAAGACGAAATGTGCGTGTTGTCCCATGGCAAAGCGCGGGAGCAGGAATATGGCTACGAGACCGTTGGCCGCTACGGCAACGAGAAGCGTGACCAAACTCATCAGTTGGAACCAATAGCGAGTCGGCACACGCCTGCATCGGGTGCACACGGATTGTTTGGGCAGGAAATTTAGTCCGCAGCGGTCGCAGAACACGGCTGGTCTCCCTAATCGCGGGAATCGAATCCTGTGATCGAGGTTAGGGTAACCAATTGGAATTGCGAATACTACTGGTCTGAGGGGCAGTGGAAGAATGGCCGCGTGGGTGGTGGCTCTCTCGGTTTCGGTCACCAGTCCTTGTGGGAGTGTACGCCGAAACGGGGGCGTTCACCAGCTCTAAAGTGGTGAACGTTCACCAGCGTGGGCGCTTATCGAGGCGCGGGGTTCGATGAGTTTTTCTAATTTGACGGTTTTTTGGGCCGCGCCGGCGGGCGCTTTTTTTGGGCCGCGCCGGCGGGCGCTTTTTTTGGGCCGCGCCGGCGGGCGC
>Ga0209415_10006248_pt1 | contig 21247 bp, 19 predicted proteins | sample PeaSoiSIISIP2007_FD_187696 | JGI IMG/M metagenome (GOLD analysis project Ga0209415, IMG submission 187696) | Peat soil microbial communities from Weissenstadt, Germany - SII-SIP-2007 (SPAdes) (version 2) | ecosystem: Environmental > Terrestrial > Soil > Wetlands > Peat | place: Germany...
TCAGCGCCGTCTGACCGTCAGCGCCGTCTGACCGTCAGCGCCGTCTGACCGTCAGCGCCGTCTGACCGTCAGCGCCGCGCTCACGAGGCGGCGCCGGCCTCGAGCAGGTCCCGCAGCGCCGCCTTGTCGAGCTTGCCCATCGCCGTCCGCGGCAGCGGCCCGTCGGAGACGACGATCCGCCGGGGCCGCTTGTAGTCGGCCACCCGGTCGGCGAGGAACGTCGTCGCCGTCGCCACGTCGAAGGTGGCGCCGGAGCGCAGACGGACGACAGCGGCCACGTCCTGACCCAGAACGGGGTGGGCCACGCCCACGACGGCCGCCTCGATGACGTCGGGATGTTCGTGCAGAGCGGACTCCACCTCGATGGAGGAGACGTTGTATCCGCCCCGGACGATGACGTCCTTCTTGCGGTCGACCAGATAGAGATAGCCGTCGTCGTCGAAGTAGCCGAGATCGCCCGACTGGACCCAGTCGCCGCGCCAGGTCGCCGCCGTCGCCTCGGGGTCGTTGTGGTAAAAGCGCTGGCCCGACTCGACCTTGATCGCCACCTCACCGATGGTGCCGGCGGCCACGACGTCACCCTTGTCGTCCAGGACGCGGACGACGTCGTTCTCGACGGGCCGGCCCACCGAGCCCGGCCGTCGCAGCGCTTCGCCCGGCGGCATGGTCACCACCGACGTCCCGCCCTCGGTGAGGCCGTAGCCGTTCATCAAGGTGGCCCGGGGAAAGAATGTCGACAGCTGTCGGACGGCGTGGTGGGGCATGGGCGCGCTTCCGTAGATGAGCATCCGGACGCAGGAGGTGTCGATCTCTTCGAGCATCCCCGACTCGATGAGCAGCAGGGCATGGGCGGGCACCATGACGATCCACGCCGGCCGCTCGGTGTCGATCAGCCGGGCGAAACGCGCCGCGTCGAAGGCGGGGAGCAGCAGGTTGGTGACGGCCAGCCGCAGGCAGAGGGTCTGGGTGCCGTGGGTGCCGAGGAAGGTGGCGAGGGGGATCGAGTGCAGCAGCGAGATCGGCTTCTCGATCGGCATCAGGGGATGGGAGACGAGGGCGGAGCGGTGGGTGGCCGCCACCCCCTTCGGCAGGCCCGTCGTTCCCGAGGTGTAGAGGATGTCGGCCAGGTCGTCGGGCCCCACCCCGACCTGGAAGTCGTCGTCGTCGCCGTCGACGAGCATGTCCCAGTCGAGCTCCCCGGCCGCCGCGGCGCCGGGACCGACGATCAGCCGGGGCCCGGTCGCCGGCGGCGGCAACGCCCGGACCCGGGCCAGCTCTCCCGGTCCGGCCACCACGGCGCGGGCACCGGAGTCGGCCAGCATGTGCTCGAGCTCGCGCCGGGCCACCCGGGGGTTGATCGGAACGGCCACCGCTCCCGCTTTCAACACGGCGAAGTACCCCACCTGGTACAGAGCGGCGCTGTCGTTACCGACGAAGAGCGCCACCCGATCGCCGTGCTCCACACCGGCCTGCCGCAACCCCCGGGCCACCGCGTTCGAGCGGCCGTCCCACTCGGCGTAGCTCATCTCGCTGAACGCCGTCTCGCCGCGTCCGTCGTCGCCGGCGACCCCGCCAACGCCCCCAGCCCCGCCAACGCCCGCGACCCCGCCAACGCCCCCGGTCGCACCGGCGCCCCCGGTCGCACCGGAAACCCGCAGAGCGGCGCGGTCGGGAAAGCGCTGCGCCACGGTCCGCAGATGATCGGGCAGGATCGCCACGCTCACTACCCTGGCACCGGGAGGCGGCTCCGGTCATCCCGAGCCGGCATCTCGAACTCCACCTACGATCGGCGGCCGTGTCCATGGTGCCGGGGACCGCCCCGCCTGCTGCCGCACCCATCCTGATCGGCGTGCTCTACGACTTCCCCCAGGCCGACGGCGGGGCGAGCGTCGAAGAGGCGATCCGGCTGGGCCTCGACGAGGTGGCGGCGACGGGCCGGATCGACCGCTCCGTCGAGCTCGTGGCCCGCCAGGCGCGGGGGCTGCCCGGGGGGACGGCCCACGACATCGAGACGAACTACGCCGAGCTCGTCGACCACGGCGTCCTGGCCGTGGTGGGACCGTCCATCTCCGACAACGGCCTCATCGTCGGCCCCCTGGCCGACCGGGCCGGCATCCCCACCGTCAATTACACCGGCGGCGAGCACACCCGGAGCGAGTTCATGTTCCACTACCAGGTGGGATCGCTCCAGGAAGAGCCGGTCGTCCTGGTCGAGCACCTCGTCCGCCGGGGCATCTCGAGCCTGGCCGCCGCCTACGACAATTCCCCCGTCGGCCGGGGCTACGCCGAGTCGCTCACCGAGGCCTGTGCCACGGCCGGCCTCGACATCACCGGCAGTGCCGCCATCTCGCCCCTGGCCGAGGACGTCTCGCCCACCATCCGCCGGCTCCGGGCCGGTGAGCCCGAGAGCCTCGTCTACCTCGGCCTGGGCGTCGCCGCCCGGGCCGTCGCGTTGGCGGTGGAGGCCGAGCAGTGGCAGCTGCCCGTCGTGGCCAACTCGTCGCTCATGTTCGGCTACACCCGTCGCGACTGGCGGGCCGGTTGGGAAGGCTGGGTCTACGTCGACGGCCTCTCCGACGAGAACAGAGAGCGGATCCGGCTGGCCGAGCGGGCGCCGAAGACGGCGCGCGGTCCCGTGGGGGTCGCCGCCTACGACATCGGCCGGCTGCTCGGCGAGGCCATCGCCCGCTGTGCCCATCTGACCCCCGCCGGCATCCGGGACGGTCTCGAACGGGTGAAGCGGCTGCCGGCGGCCACGGGCATGGACGGCACCGTCATGGGTTTCGGCCACTACGACCACGGCGCCCTGAAGGGTCGTTACCTCGTCCTGCGATCGTGGCGCGACGGCAAGACCGTCCAGGTCGAGGACCAGTAAGCCCGGATCCAGGGGCGAGGATCAGGGGGCAGCCGGTCGTTCCCGGGGCAGGCTCTGGATGTAGATGGAGATGTGCGCGATGAGGCCGTCGGGGTCGAGCTCGAAGACGAGCGCCTCCGGGGTGGCGAGCGGGGCGCCGTCCATCTCGACGACCTCGGTCAGCTCGACGAGCACCAACCGGTCCTTCTCGAGCTCCACCACCCGGTCGATCCGCATCGAGTAGCCGGGCAGGGTGGGCATCAGCTGCGCCAGCATCTCGACGTAAGGGGCGCGCCGTGTGTAGGTGTCGCCGAAGGGGCCCACCCGGATGACGTCCTCGGCCAGGCAGGCGGCCATGGCATCGAAGTCGTGGGCCACCATCGTCTGCAGGTACCTCTCCACGACGTTCGCCATCGGGTCCTCCCCTACTCCCCTGTTCCCCTGTTCTCGAATCTCGGTCCCGTCTCAGCCCGTCGGGTCGGCGAGCATCTGCTCGAGGACCCGGGCCCGGTGCGCCCCGGCGTCGCCCCAGGCGGCAGCCAGGGACCAGGCCCGCTTCATCCACAGATGGAGGTCGTGCTCCCAGGTGTAGCCGATCGCGCCGTGCACCTGCAGCGCCATCCGCGCCGCTCCCGTCGCCGCGTCGGCCGCCAAGGCCTTCGCCATCGAGGCGTGCCGTCCGGCCCCGGGGTCGCCGGTGTCGAGCGACCAGGCGGCGCGGTAGACGGCGGGCCGGGCGAACTCGAGCCGGATCAGCGCGTCGGCCAGATGGTGCTTCACGGCCTGGAAGGATCCGATCGGTCGGCCGAACTGGACCCGGTCGAGCGCGTAGTCGGCGGTCATCGTGATCAGCCGGTCGGCCACCCCCACCAACACCGCCCCGGTGCTCATCGCCGCCCGGTCGGCCAGAGCGGCGAGGACACCCAGAGCTTCCTCGCCCGCCACCAGCCGGCTGGCCGGCGACGGCTGCCACGAGACCTCGGCCGGTCGGGAGGCCCCGTCGAGCGCGACCCGGGCGACGCGGACGGTGGACGGCGCCTCGACGGCGTGGAGCTCGCCGCCGCGCTCGAGCAGCAACAGGTCGGCGCCGGCGGCGCCGGCAACGAGCGGCGACGCCCCGGTCCCCACCGTCATCACCGCGTCACCGGCGGCGACGCGCGGCAACCACGCCCGGCGCAACTCCTCCGCCCGGCCGCCCGCCACGTCACCGAGCAGCGGCACGGCCAGCGCCGTCGTCTCGAGCAGCGGCTCGGGCAGTCCCGACCGGCCCGCCTCCTCGAGCAGCAGCACCAGGTCGACCAGACCCAGTCCGAGTCCGGCGTAGGCCTCGGGCACGGTCAGGCCCACCACCCCCATCTCGGCCAGCGCCGCCCACCGCGCCCGAGACCACCCCAGCTCCGACGCCCAGGCCTCTCGCTGGTCGGCCGCCGTGCAGGTCTTGTCGGTAAGGGCACGCAACTGGTGGCGGAATGCGAGTTGCCGTTCGTCGAAACCAAAACGCATGGACCGGCCTAGGCCCGCGGCAGCCCGAGCACCCGCTCGGCCACCACGTTCCTCTGGATCTCGTTCGTCCCGGCGTAGATCGGACCGGCCAGCGCGAAGAGGAAGCCGTCCAGCCACGGCCCGGGCCGGCCGTCGTCGCCGAGCAACCCCGCCTCCTCGCCCAGCAGCGCCAACGCCGCGGTGTGGATGGCCAGGTCGGTCTCGGACCAGAAGACCTTGTTCATCGACGCCTCGGCCCCCACCGTCTCACCGTCGAGCACCCGGCTGGCCGTCCAGTAGGTGTGCAACTTGTAGGCCTCGGCATCTATCACCGCCCGCGCCACCTCGTCGGCCACCCGACCGGCCGCCACCGGGTCCCGCCCGGCGCGATCGCGGTAGAGAGAGACCAGCCGACGGGCCGCCTCGGTGTAGCGCGCCGGGCTCCGCAACGACAGACCCCGCTCGGACCCGGCCGTCGCCATGGCCACCGACCAGCCCTGGTCGACGCCGCCCAGCACCTGCTCCTCGGGCACGACAACGTCTTCGAAGAACACCTCGGCGAATCCCGTCTCCCCGTCGAGCTGGCCGATCGGCCGCACCGTCACCCCCGGCGCGTCCATCGGCACCAGGAAATAGGTCAGGCCCCGGTGCTTCTGGGCCTCGGGATCGGTCCGGAACAGCCCGAACAGCCAGTCGGCGAAGGCCCCCCGGCTGCACCATGTCTTCTGCCCGTTCAACACCCAACCGGGGCCTCTTCCGCCGGTGGGCGGCCGCCTCTCGGCCCGGCTGCGGATGCCGGCCAGGTCGCTGCCGGCGTCGGGCTCGGACCAACCCTGGCACCAGATCGTCTCGCCCGAGGCCATGGCGGGCAGGAACCGGGCCTGCTGCTCGGCCGTGCCGAATTCGAACAGCGTGGGGGCGAGCAGGAAGATCCCGTTCTGCGAGACCCGGGTGGGAGCGCCCGCCCGGTAGTACTCCTCCTCGAAGATCAGCCACTCCATCAGCCCGACACCCCGGCCGCCGAACTCCTCGGGCCACGAGACGACCGACCAGCGGGCGTCGTACATCGTCCGCTCCCACACCCGGTGGGCCTCGAAGCCCACGGCCGTGTCCAGCGACGGGAGCGGCCCCGTCCCCGGGGCGGCGGAGGGCACGTTCGCCTCCAACCAGCCTCGGACCTCGGCCCGGAACTCGTCCTGTGCCGCTGTGAACAGCAGGTCCATGGCCCGTCGAATCTGACACACCGCCAGATACTCGGCAACAATGGAAGCCCCGGACGGAGGAGGAAAATCATGCCGAACGCCGTGATCGTCGACGCCGTCCGGACCCCGGTGGGCCGCCGCAACGGCCGGCTGGCGGGCTGGCACCCGGTCGACCTGGCCGCCCAGCCGCTGCGGGCCCTCGTCGAACGCAACGACCTCGACCCGGCCCTCGTCGAGGACGTCGTCATGGGCTGCACGATGATGGTGGGCGAGCAGGCCATGAACATCGGCCGCAACGCCGTCCTGGCCGCCGGATTCCCCGAGACCGTTCCCGGGACGTCGGTCGACCGGCAGTGCGGTTCGGCCCAGCAGGCCGTCCACTTCGCCGCCCAGGCCGTCATGTCGGGGGCGATGGACATCGTCATCGGAGCGGGCGTCGAGTCGATGACCCGGGTCCCCATCGGCTCCACCACCGACCCCGGTCCCGGTGAGGCCTACGGCCCCACCGTCCACGGCCGCTACCAATTCATCCACCAGGGCCTCTCGGCCGAGGAGATCGCGGCACGCTGGAAGATCAGCCGGCCCGAGATGGACGCCTTCGCCCTCGAGTCCCACCGCCGGGCCGGCCAGGCGCAGCAGGAGGGCCGCTTCGCCAACGAGATCATCCCCCTGGCCGCGCCCACCGAGGCCGTCGAGGACGCCGTCCTCGACTACGACGAGGGTGTCCGCACGGGCTCGACCATCGAGAAGCTGGCCGCCCTCGTCCCCGCCTTCGCCGAGGACGGCCTCATCACGGCGGCGTCGTCGTCGCAGATCTCCGACGGCGCGGCCGCCGTGCTCATCATGTCCGAAGAACGCGCCGCCGCCCTCGGCCTGCGGGCCCGCGCCCGCTTCCACACCTTCGCCGTGGCCGCCAACGACCCCGTCATCATGCTCACCGCCGTCATCCCCGCCACCACCCTCGTCCTCGAGAAGGCCAAGCTGAAGCTCTCGGACATGGACGTCATCGAGATCAACGAGGCCTTCGCCTCGGTCGTCCTCGCCTGGCAGCGCGAGTTCGACCCCGACATGACAAAGGTCAACCCGAACGGCGGCGCCATCGCCATCGGCCATCCCACCGGCTGCTCGGGCGCCCGCCTCATGGCCACCATGCTCAACGAGCTCGAGCGCACCGGCGGCCGCTACGGGCTGCAGACCATGTGTGAAGGCGGTGGCCAGGCCAACGCCACCATCATCGAGCGGCTCGGCTAGAGCCCCCTTCGGATCTCGGCCTCGGCCTCGGCCTCGGTCTCGACCCCGGAACCGGCTGTGGCCCGCGTCCTCGTCACCGGCGGCACGGGAACCCTCGGCTCACAGCTCGTCACCCGCCTGCTGGCACGGGGCCACGAGGTCCGGTCGCTCAGCCGGCACCCGCCCTCCGTCACCGGGCCGACTCCGTCACCGACTCCATCACCGACGACGTCACCGGGTCTCACGCACTTCCGGGGCGACGTCGCCAAGGGCGAAGGTCTCGACGAGGCCTGCGCCGGCGTCGATACCGTCATCCACACGGCCACCTCGCCGCGCGCCTCCCGGGCCGTCGAGGTGAAGGGCACGACCAATGTGGTGGCGGCGGCGGCGAAGGTGGGCGCCCACCTCATCTACATCTCCATCGTGGGCGTCGACACGATGCGCTTCTCCTATTACCGGGGAAAGTGGCAGGCGGAACAGGCCGTCGAGTCGGGTGGGACCGGTTGGACCATCCAACGCGCCACGCAATTCCACGACCTGATCGACCGCGCCCTCGGCTGGCGCGCCTTCGTGGCGACGAAGAACATGGCGTTCCAACCGGTGGACACGGGCGAGGTGGCCGACCGGATGGTCGAGCTCGTGGACGCCGGACCGTCCGGTCGGGTGGAGGACTTCGGCGGCCCGGCGGTCGTGCCGCTGCGCGAGCTGGCCGCCATCCGCCGCCGGATCACCGGATCGGGCACGCTGCTCGTTCCCGTCCCGTCCATCGGATTCCTCGGTGAGTTCGACGAGGGCCGGCATCTCTGTCCCGATCACGCCCGCGGCCGCGTCACCTGGGAGCAGTGGCTCACAGCGCGGCGATGAGCGCCCTCATCCACGGACCGAGATCGGCCGGGGTGCGGGCCGAGATCAGATTGCCGTCGACCACCGCCGGCTCGTCCACCCACTCCACCCCGGCGTTCTCCATGTCGTCGCGGATCGCCCCCACGCTCGTGGCCCGCCGGCCCTTCAAGATCTTGGCCGAGATCGGCACCCAGCCGGCGTGGCAGATGAAGGCGATGGGTTTGCCGGCGGCGTCGAAGGCGCGCACCAGATCGAGAACCGTCTCCGACCGTCGCAGCTTGTCGGGAGCGAAGCCACCGGGGATGACGAGGGCGTCGAAGTCGACCTCTTTCACCTTCTCCACCGTCGTGTCGACGGGAAAGGGGCTGTAGCCCTTCTTCCCGGTGAGCGGCTTGTCGTCGAGACCGGCCACCGTCACCGTCACGCCTTCTTCCTGCAGTCGCGCCACCGGATAGAGCAGCTCCATGTCCTCGAACAGATCGGCGGCGAACACGAGGACACGGCGGGAGCTGAGATCGGACTGAGCGGCCATGGGCACGACAGTACCGGCGACCCCGATCGGGCGGGTCAGGCGCCCGGCAGCCGTTCAGGCGCGGGCCAACCGGGCGAGGGTGGCATTGGCCTCGGTGATGATGCCGCCGATGATCTCGGCCACCGACGGCAGCTCGTCGATGAGGCCCACCACCTGGCCGGTGGGGAGGATGCCGACGTCGGTGTGACCCTCGACCAGCGCCGCCTTCGTCATCATGGGGGCGTTGGCGGCCATGACAACCTGCGACCAGGTGAGCTCGTTGCCTTCTTTCATGGCCAGACCCTCCTTGGCCAGGTCCCGCATCGACGTGTGGGTCTGCCGGCGGAAGGCCAGGGCGTTGCGCAGCGCCCGGGGGAGCGCCCCCAGGCGGCCGGCCCCTTCGAGGTGGTCGACCAGTCCGGTCCTGATGACCCGCTGGGGAGCACCGTCCACCCTGGTGGTCACGACCGTTCCCGTCACCGCTGTCGCCAGGTAGAGCTTCTTCACGTCGTCGGGCACGGTGGACTCCCGGCTGAGCAGGAAGCGGGTGCCCATGGCGATGCCCGACGCCCCGTAGGCGAGGGCGGCCACGAGGCCGCGGCCCGACGAGAAACCGCCGGCGCCGATAACGCAGACCCTCTCCCCCACGGCGTCGACCACCGACGGCAGCAGAAGAGTGGTGGGAACAGGACCGGTATGGCCACCGCCCTCGGCGCCCTGGGCGATGACGCCGTGGACACCCCACTCGGCCACCTTCTCGGCGTGCCGGCGGGCCCCGACGGTCGGGATCACGATGACTCCGGCGTCGGCCAGCTTCTTCACCAGATCAGGTCTCGGCGCCTGGGCGAAACTGGCCACCTTCACGCCGGACTCGACGAGAAGGGCGACCCGTTGCTCGACATCGGGGGCGTCGGTCCGGAGGTTCACGCCGAAGGGATTCGTCGTCCGCGACCGGACCTCGGCCACGGCGGCGCGCAACTCGTCGAGCGTCATGGTGGCCGACGCCAGGATGCCGAGGCCCCCGGCCTCGGCCGTGGCCGCCACCAGCCGGGGGCCGGCCACCCATCCCATGCCCGTCTGGACGATCGGATACCGGACGCCGACGAGCTCGCACAGCTTCGTCCGTAGCGCCGGGTGCGGATCGGGTGGATCGGGCGGTGCGCCGATCGGTTCGCCTGGCGCGTCGTCGCCCGCGGGCACTGTCACTCGGGCAGTTCCTTGTCCCGCAGACGCGTGGGGTCGAGGACCTCGCGGATCAATTCCAGTTCCTCGGCATCGGGGAGGCGGGAGGTCGGGACCGGCGACGGGATGACGAGGTCGAAACCGGTGGCGGCGACGACGTCGTCGACGGTCACGCCGGGATGGAGCGAGCGCAGCCGCATGGCGTGGTCCGGGGTGTCGAAGTCGAAGACGCCGAGGTTGGAGATGACGACGCGGATCTCGTGGAAGCGGGTGGCGGCCGGTCCGGCGGCGGCCGCCCGGTCGTAGCCGACGCCGCCGACCATGTCGACGTGGTCGACGAAGCTGCGCGGCGAATGGGAGGGCACCCAGTAGCTGGTGGTGTGGTTGATGGTGTTGCCGGGGGCACCGCGGACACCGATGAGCTGGGTCTTCGGTCGGGCCCAGTCGCCGATGCAACTGATGTTCTGGTTGCCGTACCGGTCGACCTGGGTGGCCATCATCATCACGTGGCGCCGGCCCGACCAGACGACGTCGAAGACCCGCCGGTACGGCAGCCATGCTTCGAGGACGAAGTGGGAACGGTCGGACGAGACCGACGGGGTGTTCGCCATCAGCGCCGCCTCGCCGTCGGTGAGGACGAGGTCGGGTTCGAAGGTGAGTCGGGCCAACCGGGCCCCGATGGCCGGAATGGTCCCGAACGGGCTGGCCACGATCTCGCCGTCGCCCCGCCAGGCCTCGGCACAGGCGACGGCCACCACCTCGGCCCGCGACACCGCGGTGGCGGTATCGGTCATGACGCGCCCCGAGCCGACGTTGCCGAAGACGCCGCCGTCTCGCGCACGGCCGCCCGGTATCCGAGCTCGTCCACCTGGAGATAGCGCTCGGAGAATGCCGCCCAGGCGTCGGCGTCGGCCCCCGAGGCGGCGTAGTGCTTCTGGAAGGTCTCGTCGCGGTCGTAGTCGGGCGGACAGGAGGTGAAGTGGGCGCCGCCGGGCACATCGGCGACGGCGTCGGTGAGGAGACGGCTGACGGTGACGGTCTGGATGGGGCCTTCGTCGAGAAGCGCCCCGGGGGCGACGACCTTCTCGGCCGTGACGAAACGGCGCGCCGCGGCACCGAGGAAGAGCTCGTCGAAGAAGGGGTCCGGTCCGAGGATCTGACCGTTGCCGTGGGTGTCGGCCCGGTTCAGGTGGACGAAGGCGGCGTCGAGGGTGAGGGCGGGCATGGCGACGAGCTCCTCGGCGTCGGCGTAGGGGGAGGTGACGGTGCGCAGTTCGGGATTGACCCGCAGGACATCGGAGCCGAGGCCGGCCCGGGTGGGAAGGAAGGGCAGCCGCTGGGAGGCGGCCAGGAGGCCCAGGTAGAACATGCCCTCGTCCACCTCCATGGCCCCGATGCGGCCCGTCTGCCGGGCGGCGCGGAAGTGGGGGTCGAGAGCGATCGAGTCGAGGGTGACGAAGCCGTAGACGACCTTCCGGACGAGCCCCGCGGCGCAGAGGACACCGACGTCGGGCCCGCCGTAGGAGACGACGGTGAGATCGCCGATGCCGGCGCGGACGATGGCCCGGACCGCCGCCATGGGCTTGCGCCGTGAGCCCCAGCCGCCGAAACCCACCGTCATGCCCGGCCGCAGATCGGCGACCATCTCGTCCAGGGCGACGCGCTTATCCCCCACGGTGCTTATCCCTCACGGTGCTTATCCCTCACGGTGCTTATCCCTCACGGTGCTTATCCCTCACGGTGCTTATCCCCCACGGTGCTTATCCCTCACGGTGGATCACGGTCACTTCGAGACGTTCGGGTCGCGCTTCTCGACGAAGGCGGCGCGCTGCTCGTCGGCGACGCCCGAGACATGGAGCTCGTACGTGAAGCCCTGTTCGTAGCGGTAGGAGCGTTTGACGTCGACGGGGTCGATGCCGTTGAGCGATTCCTTGGCCCGGCGGATGATGGTGGGGCTCTTGGCGGCGATGACCGCGGCGACCTCGTAGGCGGCGTCGACCAGTGCGTCGCGCCGCACGACGCGGAGGACCGAGCCGAAGTGGTGGAGCTCCTCGGCGGTGGCGGTGGTGGCCGTGTAGACCATCTGGCGCATCTTGTGTTGGGGGACGAGACGGGCCAGATGGGTGGCCGCACCGAGGGCACCGCGGTCGACCTCGGGGAGTCCGAAGGTGGCGTCGTCGGAGGCGACGATGATGTCGGCGTTGCCGCAGAGACCGATGCCGCCACCGAGGCAGAAGCCGTGGACGGCGACGATGACGGGGACCTCGCAGTCGTAGACGGCGGCGAAGGCGGCCGCGCAGCCCCGGTTGACGCCGACGAGAGCGGCGTCACCGACATCCCTGATCTCCTTGATGTCGACGCCGGCGCAGAAGCCGCGGCCCTCGGCCCGCAGCACGACGACCCGCGTCTCGGGCCGGCGGCCGGCGGCCAGAACGGCGTCGGCCAGGGCGAACCAGCCGGCGACGTCGAGAGCGTTGACCGGGGGCGCGTCGATGACGACCTCCGCCGTACCGGCCATGCGCTCATGGGTCTCGATGCTCATCGCCGGCTCCGGGTTCTCGGTGGCGGCCGCTGATCCGGATTGATCTGATGCAGCGTCAGGAAACGAGAGGGAGGATAGGTCAGGCGGCCAGCCTTCGGTAGTTTTGTGCGCCCTGGCCAAGGAGGCAGCAGTGAGCCGAAGCGTTGACGCGGACCCTCTCGACTTCAGCGGCAAGGTGGTCGTGGTGACGGGCGGCTCGCGGGGGGTGGGCCGCGGGATCAGCGAGGCCTTCCTGGCCGCCGGGGCCAACGTCGTGATCTGCGGGCGCAACGCGCCGGCGGCCGGGGACCTCCCCGGGCACGGAGGACGAACGGCCGTCTTCGTGCCGGCCGACGTGCGCGACGCCGAGCAGGCCGCCGACGTGGTGGCCCAGACCACATCACGGTTCGGTCGGCTCGACCTGCTCGTGAACAACGCCGGGGGATCGCCGGCGGTGGCCGCCGCCGACGCCTCGGCCCGGTTCATCTCCCAGGTGATCGCCCTGAACCTGGTGGCCCCCTTCTACTGCGCCCAGGCCGCCAACCGGGTCATGCAGGAGCAGGCCGGGGGTGGCTCGATCGTGAACATCGCCAGCGTCTCGGGGCGGCGGCCCTCGCCGGGGTCGGCCGCCTACGGTGCCGCCAAGGCGGGGCTGATCAACCTGACCCGGACCCTGGCCATGGAGTGGGCGCCGAATGTGCGGGTGAACTGCGTGGTGGCGGGGATGGTGGCCACCGAAGCGGCCGACGACCACTACGGCGGTCCGGCCGGGATCGAGGCGGTGGCGGCCACCGTGCCGCTGCGCCGGCTGGGCACGCCACAGGACATCGGCGGGGTCTGCCTGTTCCTGGCCTCCCCCCTCGCCTCTTACGTGACGGGTTCGGCCGTGGAGGCGGACGGGGGCGGCGAGTGGCCCCCGTTCCTGGCCGCCGTGGACTCCGTGGTCACAGGGCGCGCGGGGCCTCGTCCCGACCGGTGAACGCCGGTGAGGGGGGCACGTCGGTGCAAGTCGGGGTGGACGTCCGGGTGGAGCTCGGTGAAGGTCGGGGTGGAAATCGGTGAAGAACCGTCAAAAGGGCGGCAAAGTGCAGACGGGCTCTCCGACGTGCTCTGATAGCGCCTCGTGAAACTCGCCGTCCCCACAGAGACCCGTGCCGGCGAACGGCGGGTGGCCATGATCCCCGACGTCGCCGGCCGGCTCGTCGGCGCCGGCGTCGGCGTGGCCGTGCAGGCCGGAGCGGGCGCCGAAGCCCATTTCGCCGACGCCGCCTACGCCGACAAAGGCGCCACGATCGCCGGCAGCGTGGCCGAGCTCATGAGCGGAGCGACAGCGGTGGCCAAGGTGCAGGCCCCCACACCCGACGAGGTGGCCGGGACGCCCGACGGGATCACGGTGGTGAGTTTCTTCCAGCCCGGCGTGCAGCTCGACACGGTGAAGGCACTCGTGCAGAAACGGGCGACGGCCTTCAGCCTCGATCTGCTGCCCCGGATCAGCCGGGCGCAGTCGATGGACGCGCTCTCGTCGCAGTCGACCGTCTCCGGCTACCTGGGGGCGCTGGCGGCGGCCGAGCGGTTGCCCAAGTTCTTCCCCATGTTCATGACGGCGGCGGGGACGGTGCCGCCGGCCAAGGTGCTCGTCCTCGGAGCCGGGGTGGCCGGACTGCAGGCGATCGCCACCGCTCGTCGACTGGGCGCCCAGGTGCGGGCCTACGACGTCCGGGCCGCGGCCAAGGAGGAGGTGCAGTCGCTCGGGGCCACCTTCGTCGAGCTGGGGCTCGAGTCCCAGGAGGGTTCCGGTGGCTACGCCCGCGAGCAGTCCGAGGACTTCCTGGCCAAGCAGCGGGAGCTGATCGGCAACGAGGTGGCCGCCTCTGACGTGGTCATCACGACGGCGGCCATCCCCGGGCGGCAGGCGCCCGTGCTCGTGACGACGCCGATGGTGGAACGGATGGCCGAGGGATCGGTGATCGTCGACCTGGCCGCCGACTCCGGTGGGAACTGCGAGGTCTCCGAGGCGGGGAAGGACATCATCCACCACGGCGTGTGCGTGGCGGGACTCTCCAATCCCCCGTCGGCGATGCCCACCCACGCCAGCTTCCTCTACTCGCGCAACGTCCTCAACTTCCTCACCCTGATCGTCACCGACGGGGAACTCATTCCCGACTTCGACGACGAGATCGTGGCCGGTTGCTGCGTGGTCCGGGCCGGGGAGATCGTCCACGGACCGACCCGTGACCTCGTCGACGGCAAGGGGGCGAACTAGTGGTGGACAAGGCGGCCCACATCATGACCATCGTCGGCGGTCCCGGACTGATGAGCTTCATCACCGTCTTCGTGCTGGCCGCCTTCGTCGGCTACGAGGTCGTCTCGAAGGTCCCGAGCATCCTGCACACACCGTTGATGTCGGGATCGAACGCCATCCACGGCATCATCCTGGTCGGCACCATGCTCGTGCTCGGGCAGGCCCACGGAGCCGCTCAACTCACCCTCGGCTTCCTGGCCGTGGTGCTCGCCACCTTGAACGTCGTCGGTGGATTCGTCGTCACCGACCGGATGCTCCACATGTTCAAGCCCCGCAGCGAGGCGAAACCGGCCGAGGCGATGCCAGCCGAGGCGATGCCAGCCGAGGCGATGCCAGCCGAGGCGATGCCAGCCACGCCGGAGACGCCCGCCGACGGCGACGGTGGAGCCTCATGAACGGTTCAGCGTCATGAGCCGGGCCACGGCCACCGATCTCGTCTATCTGGTCGCCATCGTCGGCTTCATCCTCGCCCTGAAGGGCCTGAGCTCACCGAAGCACGCCCGGATCGGGAACCTGGCCGGGGCGTCCGGGATGCTCTTGGCCGTGGCGTGGACGTTCTCGCTGCCCTCCGTCTACGGCCATACGAAGAACCTGATCCTGATCATCGTGGCCGTGATCGTCGGCACCGTGATCGGGGTGCCGGCGGCGCGGATGGTGAAGATGACGGCCATGCCGCAGATGGTGGCCATCTTCAACGGTGTCGGCGGTGGGGCGGCGGCGTTGGTGTCGGTCACCGAGTTCATCTCGCTGCCGGGCAAGTCGATCGCCGTCTACAAGATCTGCGAGATCCTGTTCGGCGTCCTGGTGGGCGCCGTCTCTTTCGCCGGCAGCGGGGTGGCCTTTGCCAAGCTGCAGGAGTTGATGACGGGGAGGCCGATCACCTACCCGGGACAGCAGGCGATCAACGCGGCGGTGGCCGTGGCGATCCTGGCCGTACTGGTGGCCACCGTCGTGACGGCCAACACGGCGCTGCTGGTCGTCGTGCTCATCCTGTCGCTCGCGCTCGGGGTGATCTTCGTCCTGCCCATCGGCGGCGCCGACGTGCCCGTGCTCATCAGTCTGCTCAACTCGTTCACCGGCCTGGCCGTGGCCGCCTCCGGCTTCACGCTGAACAGCAACCTGCTCATCGTGGCCGGGACCCTGGTGGGGGCGTCGGGCATGCTGCTCACCCGGATGATGAGCAAGGCCATGGGCCGCTCACTGCCGAACATCCTCTTCAGCGCCTTCGGCTCCGTGATCACGGCCACCGGGGCCGACGGGGGGCCCGACGGCCGGACGGTGCGGACGGGGACGGCCGAGGACATCGGCGTGCTGTTGGCCTACGCCCGGAAGGTGGCCATCGTGCCCGGCTACGGGCTGGCCGTGGCGCAGGCGCAGCACGTGGCCCGGGAGCTGGCCGACACGCTGGCCGAGCGCGGCGTCGAGGTCTACTACGCCATCCATCCCGTGGCCGGCCGGATGCCCGGGCACATGAACGTGCTCCTGGCCGAGGCGAACGTCCCCTACGACCAGCTCGTCGAGATGGACGACGCCAACCCCGAGATGGCGACCACCGACGTCGCTCTCGTGGTCGGGGCCAACGACACGGTGAACCCGGCGGCCAAGAACACGCCCGGGAGCCCCATCTTCGGCATGCCCATCATCAACGTCGATCAGGCCGGGAACATCGTGTTCCTGAAGCGGTCCATGCGACCGGGGTTCGCCGGCATCGACAACGAACTGCTCTACGACCCGAAGACGACCATGCTCTTCGGCGACGCCAAGGACACGCTGCAGGCGCTCGTCGCCGCCGTCCGCTCGGCCTGACGGACTCCCGGTCGAGATCGCTCGCGGCCCCCTCCGGCCTCCTCCTGAAAGCAGGCTCTATGAGAGCCTTGTCAGGGAGAAACAGGAGGAGAGGACATGGCGCATCTCTGGAAGAAAGGCGAACCCGCGGACGCGACCAAGGGGGCGGGAAGCCGGCTGGTGGTGGCGGCGGTAGCCGTGGTATTCGGCGCCCTTGTGGCCACGGGGGTCAGCTGGGCGTCGATACCCGACAGCGGGGGGACGATCCACGGCTGCTACAAGACGTCGGGCACGGCCCACGCCCTGAAGATCATCGACAACGCCAAGACGGCGGCCTGCCCGAAAGGCAGCACGGCCCTCAACTGGGATCAATCCCCACCGGGGATCGGGGCCGGCACCGACGGGGCGGCGGCGGGGACATCGGGCGACACCTGCGTCGATGGACGTATCTACCTCTATGCGGGGAACACATTCCCGCCCGATGAGGCGGCGGCCAACGGACAGAGCCTGTCGATCTCGGAGCACATGGACCTGTTCGCCTTGATCGGGACGACCTACGGCGGGGACGGGCTGACCACCTTCGACCTGCCCAACATCGAGTCCCTCGCCCCCGACAACATGACCTACACGATCTGCGTCTTCGGCCTCTACCCGTAGGACCGGCCCGGGCCGGACCCGGACTCGAACCGAGAGCGGGACCGCGACTCAGACTCTGACGGAATCGGGCGTGGCGATGGCCGACGGGGCGCCGGCGGGGAGGTGGGCGAAGACGAGATAGCCCTGGCTCGTCTGGCGGGCCGAGGCGACGACCACGTCCACGCCGTCGCGGCCGACGAGGTGGGATGCGTCGTTGACGACGACCATGTCACCCTCGGGGAGATAGCCCACGGCTTGGCGGGGCTGGCGCCCGGACTTCACGAGGTCGATGGTGAGTTTTTCGCCCGGAGGATGATCGGGGGCGAGCTCGGACATGAGCCGACGGAGATCGATGGTGTCGACTCCCTCGGCCTGGGCCCGCTCGGCCAGATCGGCCGAGCAGGTGGCGAGCCGGACGTGGAGTCGGTGGGCCACGACCAGAGCACGGTCCCCGGGATCGTCGAGCTCGGGAACCTCGTCGTCGGTGAGGCGGACGTCGACACCACCGGCGCGCAGTGAATCGATCGATTCGAGACCACGTCGGGCCCGACGCGACGAGACGGGGTCCGGGCTCTCGGCCAGGGCACGGACCTCGTCGACCACGAATCTCGGGACGACGACGCCACCGGCCAGGAGACCGGACCGGCCGAGAACGAAGAGATGGCGGTCGAGAACGGCGGAGGCGTCGATCAGCAGGGCGTTGTGCGGCGGAGGATCACCGGGCCGCTCGACCAGATGGGAGAACCCCGCGGCGCGGATGATCTCGCGGCCCTTCGTGACCCCGAGCCGGGTGCCCGCGGCGCAGAGGACCCACGCCAGAGCGGCCACCGCCGGGTAGTCGGCGCTCGAGTGGACGAGGGCGACGAGCGGCAGGCCGGCCACCAATCCGGCCAGGAGACCGGTGGTGCCGACGACCGAGCCGGCAAAGACCTCGCTGGCGGGCATGGACCGCAGTTCGTGAACGGCTCCGGCCACCCCCCGGTCGAGAAGGCGGCCGACGATGCCGCCGGCCAGATAGGTGACCAGGGCACCGAGGGTGATGCCGATCAACGGCGCGGTGCTGGAGCGGCCCCCCATGTGATCGCCGATGGCCAGGCCGCCGATCACGCCGGCGATGACGAGGAAGAGGCGGAAGACCTCCACGAAGACCACGTCGCCGACCCGGCGCGGTGCGGGGTCGTGGCCCTTCAGGCCGTCGAGGCTTACCAGCCGGTGACGCTTCAGGAGACTGTCCCGGGACCTGCCGGGATGGGCGTCAGGATGGGCGTCAGGATGGGTGTCGGGGGCGTCGGGGTAGGCGTCGGGAGTGCCCTCGGTGGAGGTTGAGGCGGCGGCTGTCGACGCACGCTCGGGAGTCACCCCGAATTCATCGACGTTCGGGACCAACCACTGAAGGTCCGAGCGGCAAATGCCGACATCTTTCTGGCAATTCTCAGGAAGGCCTCTTGTCAACACATACCCCAACCACAACACTTGGACTCCTCCGAGAACCGCCTGGGCGCCGCCCAATTCTTCTGCCTTCCCTCGGCGGCACCCGCTCGGCGAGCCATAGACCCTGGTCGGGCCGCTGTTAGCCGATCCAGACACGAGCTGAACGAGATCAATGACCCGACGCAGGCCGACGACGACCCCCGCCGTGGAGCTGCGCGACCTGGAACTGCTGACGTCGACAGAAGACGGCGACCTGCTGCTTCCCGGTCTCACGCTGAGCGCGTCCCCGGACGTCGTCACGGTGAGTGGTCCCTCGCAGGATGTGCTGCGTTCGTGGACGTGGTCGGAGATCACCGGGCTCGACGCCGACCGGTGGGAATGGGGGCTGGAGGGCCACCCGCTCCAGGTCCTCGAGCTGTCGGCCTGTGGCCGGAGCCATCGGTTCCTGGTCGGCGCCCCCGAACTCTCGGCCTTCCTGGCCGCCACCTCGGGCTGGTCGCTCAACATGACTCCCGACGACGACGGCGCCGGCATCGAGCGACCCCGGCGGGCCTCATCACTTCTCCCCCGGAGGCGTCGATCCGCGACGAGAACAGCCGCGACAGCCGTCGGGCCGGACGCGAAGACGGCGGCGGGCGGACTCCGATTGATGCGTTTCCGGTGGACGGGTTTCCGGCGGCCGCGCCATGCGCGGGTCCTCGGGGTGCGGCCGGCCGGCGCCTGCATCGGCGCCGTGGTCCTGGTCGCCGGCGTCGCCACGTGGAGCGGCATCGGCACGGGCGGTGCCCAGGCCGCCAACCCCGACCGCACATCGGGAAGTGGCGTGACGATCATGTCCCGGATGGACAACGAGTTCGCGGCGCGGGCGACGGTGTCCCAGCTTCCGGCGGCGACGACGCCTCCCGCTCCCGCACCTCCGTCTCTCGCCGGTTCGCCGGCCCTGCAGTCGCACGAGATCTTCGGCTTCGCCCCGTACTGGACGCTCGCTCAGCAGGCAGCCTTCAACGTGTCTGATCTGACCACGATCGCCTACTTCAGCGTCGACGTGAACGGCGACGGCACGGTGCAGAACTCGGGGCCCGGCTGGACGGGATACGAGAGTCAGGCCCTAGCCGACCTGATCACCCGGGCTCACGCCGCCGGATCACGCGTCGTGCTGACGGCCACCTGTTTCGGACAGGGCGCACTCAACCAGGTGACATCGGACCCACAGGCCAGGGCGCGTCTGGCGGCAACGCTGGTGCAGCTGGTGTCGGCGAAGAACCTGGACGGGGTGAACCTCGACTTCGAGGGACAGGGCAGCGGTGACCAGGCCGGTCTGACCTCACTGGTCGCCCAGGTGTCGGGCGCCTTCCGGGCCGCCGACCCCCACTGGCAGGTGACGATGGACACCTACGCCTCCGCCGCCGGCGATCCGGGCGGCTTCTACGACATCGCCGGGCTGGCCCCGAGCGTCGACGCCTTCTTCGTGATGGCCTACGACATGAACGGCAGCTCGCCGTCACCGACGGCGCCGCTCACCGGATCGGGGGGCTTCACCGATCTCCAGGCCCTTCACGAGTACACCGCCGTCGTCCCCGCCTCGAAGGTGATCCTCGGCGTGCCGTACTACGGCTACGACTGGCCGACGTCGGGACCCGGTCTGGGGGCGACGGCGACCGGGAGCCGCACACCACTGAGCTACTCCCAGATCACGAGCGCCAAACATCCCGTCTACTGGGATCCCGTCACCCAGACGGCGTGGACCTCGTATGAGGTCGGCAACCAGTGGCATCAGACCTGGTTCGACAACCCCACGTCGCTCGCCCTCAAGGCCCAGTTGGCGAACTGGTTCCATGTCGCCGGTCTCGGTGTGTGGGCGCTCGGCATGGACGGCAACGACCCGAGCATGCTCTCCGCTCTGCTCGGGAACGCGCCTGTGGTGAAGAATTTCCAACCGGGCCCGGCCGCGGCGACGGTGGCGACACCGACGAGCACAACCCCGTCGACGACGCCGTCGTCGGGCTACAGCTACGCCGGCGTTTGGAACGGGACGGCCGTCACGCTGGCCCCCGTCGCCCTCTCCTCACTGCCCGATAACGGCGCCAGTGAGCCCGTGGGGCCGTTGACCACCTTCTCGACCGACGACCCCACGGCCCGCTGCCTGGAGACCGGCGACCCCCTGAGCGTGAGTGAATTGCTGGCCGACCCGAACGTCTTCGTCGTGGTGGCCCAGGCGCCGCCGGACTGCGTGAGCGACGCGTGGACCTTCTCCCCCGACAGCGGCCTCGGCGGCAGTGGACCCGGGGGCGGTGGGTCTGGCGGCGGCGGGACTGGCGGCGGCGGGTCTGGCGGGGGGACTGGTCTCGGCACGACGACGACGACCACGGCGACCAGCACGACCACGACCAGCACGACGACGAGTACGACCACCTCGAGCACGACGACGACCACCTCGACGTCGACGACCGTCCTCGGAGGCTGATCAGCAAAATTTGACCGCTTTTCGTGTTTGACCCGCTTCTTTCGGTGGTACTTTGCCGGCGAATGAGGGGCGCCTCTTGAGTGGGTCGGGAATTGGCTGCGTGCGGGCCCTTCTGTTCGGGGCGGCGATGGCCGATGATTCGGTGGTGCAAGTAGCGGTGTCCCGGTCGGGGCACTCCCCCCGGAAAACCGGGACCCGCGGCTGGCGGATCTGGCGGTCCGGACTCGCCGGTTCGATCCTGGTGGTGACGTGCGTCGTGACCGCGACCGGGATCGCCGGACCGGGCCGGTCGACGGCGTCCGCCCTCGTGCCCCACAGTTACGCCGGCTCGGGCGTGATGAACTTCGGCGACGCGCCGCCCGAGGGGTCACCGAGCGGGACGCTCGGATCGGTGATGACGGGCATGGCGGCGACACCCGACGGGAAGGGGTACTGGCTGGTGGGGGCCGACGGCGGCGTCTTCGCCAACGGGGACGCGCCGTATGAGGGTTCGCTCGGGGCGCTGCGCTTGACCGGCCCCATCGTGGCCATCGCCGGCACACCCGACGGCGGGGGCTACTGGCTGGCCGGACTCGACGGAGGGGTCTTCGCGTTCGGCGACGCCGGCTACTACGGGTCGATGGGCGGGAAGCCGCTCGACCAACCGATCGTGGGGATGGCCTCGACACCCGACGGGAAGGGCTACTGGCTGGTGGCCGCCGACGGCGGGATCTTCGCCTTCGGCGACGCCGGTTTCTACGGCTCGATGGGAGGAAAGCCCCTGGTCGCCGACGTGACCGGCATGGCGGCGACGGCCGACGGGAA
>Ga0209415_10006249_pt1 | contig 21244 bp, 19 predicted proteins | sample PeaSoiSIISIP2007_FD_187696 | JGI IMG/M metagenome (GOLD analysis project Ga0209415, IMG submission 187696) | Peat soil microbial communities from Weissenstadt, Germany - SII-SIP-2007 (SPAdes) (version 2) | ecosystem: Environmental > Terrestrial > Soil > Wetlands > Peat | place: Germany...
TGCTCGACGAGCGCGGCGCACGCCGTCGACGTGTCGGTGCTCGTCGCACCGAAGGCCGTGGCCTCGTAGACGAAGACCTGCACCCCCGGCGTCTTGGTCACCACCGAGATGGCCGCAGCGGTGCTCGGGAAGTCGATTGTGAAGGTCCCGACGGCTGCATCGCCCGCGCTCCCGCAGGCGACGAGGGCCGCGGCGAACGTCACGACCGCCGTCACGAGCACGCGCGTCTGCATCATGGCGCCGCCGCCTGCAAGACGAGCGAAGAGATCGTGTCGTGATTCACGAAGCCGGTCCCTTGCACCTCCCAGACGAGAAAATCGGCGATGACGTTGCCGTAGTCGTCGAAATCGACGTCGCCCGACGCCCCTTGGTAGTTGATGTCGCTGCCTGTCCGCAGCGCCGAGAGCGCGTCGCCGATCTCCATCGGCCCGAACTGCGCCGCGTTCGACGATTTCCCCCGCGAGACGTCGAACATCGACTTCTGGATCGCGTGCTCGTCGGTCGTCGTCCCCGCCGCCTGCATCGCCAGGAGCGTCAGGATGGCCGCGTCGTACTGGTTCGACGCGTAGGGATCGAGATCGGTCGCCCCGTTGTCGAAGCCGACTTCGGCGACGTAGAGCGAGACGAGCTCGTTGTACTGTGCGCGAGTCGGGTTGTTGGTGGCGGCGACGGTTCCGTACACGGGTGGGCCCATCGTCCCGTTCACGTAGGAGATGCCCATCGGCTTCGCCGGGTCGGCCAGGCCGTCGGTGATGAACGACGGGTCGTAGACGCCGTCGGTCCCGATGACGAAGAAGTTCGCGTTCCAGCCCGTGGGGGCGCCCGACGCGAGGGCCAGCGAGAGGTCCTGCATGAAGGCGGCGGCCGTGGGCGGGTAGACCGCGAGGACGACGCAGTCGGGGAGGTCGGTGAGGATCGGGTTGATCTGGTCCATGGAGAAGGGCCCCGTCGAGTTCGAGCCGACCGCGAACCCGCCCGCTTTAGGGACCTTCCCCCCTTGCGCGACAAAGTACTTCTCGATCCCGGCGTCGAGCGGATTGCCGTACGCGTCGTCGTTGTGGACGACATCCATCTTCTTGCACGCCGTGGCCGCGTTCTTCGCGGGGCCGCGCAGCGCGAAGATGCCGACGGCGAGCGCCTGGAGCGCGTCGCTCGGCACCGTGCGGAAGAAGAAGCTGTTGCCCGATTGATAGGCGCTCCCCGTCGGGCAAGTGGTCTGCGCGGTCTTCGGCGGGCACGCGCCCGAAAGCTCCACCGAGGTGGCCGTCGAGGACACCTCGACGAGCGGCGTCGACTGGATGAACGGCAGATCCGACGCGACCTCCTGGCTCCCGACCGGCCCGATGAGCGCCGAGGCGCCCATGCCCGCGAGCGACATCGCGACGGTGAGCGCCTGGCTCGGCGAGCCCTGGTCGTCCTGCACGACGACCTTCACCTCGCGCCCGAGGATGCCGCCCAGGGCGTTCACCTGCTGGGCCGCCGCGAGCAGGCCCCCCTTCATCGCGGGCGCGTTCCCCTTCAGCGACCCCGTGAGATCGACCGATCCGCCGAGGAGGATGGGCGGTCCCGCGGGGTTCTGGCCTCCATCGCCTCCGCCCGCCGCCGACGTCCCGCACGCCGCAGTGCTCACCGAGCCGGCCACCAGCGGAACTCCCGCAAGGAGCGTCGCCGCCAGCGCGAGGATCGTGCGCCTCACTTGAGCCCCAGTCGCTTCGTCATCGACTCCCCCGCCTTCACAGTGAGCGAATACGTCTGGTGGATCCCCTGGTCCGGATTGTCGAGCGTGAGCGTGTGCGACCCCGCGGGGAGAGCCACGTGCACGAGCGGAGTCGTCCCGAGGCTCGTGCTGCCTTCGGTGACGCGCGTCCAGGGATAGGTGTCGAAGGTGACCCAGCCGAGCGTGTCGGCCGCGGGTGCCGCGGCGGCCGGCGCGGGGGCGGTCGCGTGGTGCGTGTGGGGGCCGGGCTTCGGCGTTGCCGCGGGCGTCGCGGGTGTCGCCGCGGTCGCGACAGCCGTCGGGAGCGGCGGCACCGTCGGGAGGGCGGTCGGCGTCGCGGGCGCCGTCGGGGTGGCAGCGGTGGGAGCCGGCTGCGCCGCGGGCCCCCCTGCGGTGAAGTCGGACGCCGGCGCCGGGGGCGGGGCGCGCATGAACACCTGCGTTCCGATCGAGGCCGCGACCGCCGCGACGAGCAGCACCACGAACCCCACGATCAGCCCCGTCTTCGACACGCCGCCCGAGGGCGTGGGCACGGCCGACGCGGGAGGCGCCATGGCCGACGACGGAGGCATCGGCGCCGCGTGCGAGGGTTCGACGATCGACACCGGCGACCGCGACACCACGCCGCTCCCGCTCCCCCCGCCGACGTTGAGGAGCGGCAGCTCGGCCGACACCATCGTCCCTTCGCGCGCGCGCCTGGGCTCCGGCGACGCCACCTTCGAGTCGCTCGACTCGCCACTCGGAGCCCCCGCCCCTTCCACGTGCTCCTGAATCTGGCGCTTGATCGCCTCGCGCACGTCCGTGAACATCGACGCGACGCGGTGGCCGACCTCGTCGCTCCGGACGGCGTTCCCCGTGCTCGCGAGGTACTCCTCGATCGCCTCACGCATCTCGAGGGCCGAGGAGAAACGCTCGTCCGGGTTCTTCTTGAGCGCGCGGTCGACGATGGCGTCGAGCGACTGCGACACGTCGCGGCGCATCGACGAGACGGGCGGCACGGGCGCGGTCAGCAGCCTGTGGATCGTCGACGCGGCCGAGTCGCCCGTCATCAGGCGTCGCTGCGTGAGCATCTCCCAGAGCACGATCCCCATCGCAAACACGTCCGAGCGCGCGTCGAGCGGCACCCCCGTCGCCTGCTCGGGCGACATGTACGCGACCTTCCCCTTCAGGACACCGACCTCGGTTTCCGTCGAGCTCAAGGCCGCCTTCGCGATGCCAAAATCGACGAGCTTCGTCGTCCCCTCGTAGGTCACGAAGAGGTTGTGAGGGCTGATGTCGCGGTGAATGATGCCGAGAGGGCGACCGTCGAAGTCGGCCAGCGTGTGAGCGTGGTGGAGCCCCGCGAGGGCGTCCGAGATGATGCGCGCGGAGATGCGAGGCTCGAGCGGCTCCCCGCGTTTCTCGGCCGCGTGGGTGATCTTGTTGAGCGCCTGCCCCTCCAGGTACTCCATGGCGATGAAATAGACGCCCTCGTGCTCGCCGACCTCGTACGTGTGGACCACGTTCGGATGGTTGAGGCGCGCCGCCAGGCGTGCCTCGTCGAGGAACATCGTGCGAAAGGCATCGTCATCGGCGAGCCCAGGGCGGAGCCGCTTCACGACGGCAAGCTTGTCGAAGCCGAGGTTGCCCCGCGAGAGCGCGAGGAACACCTCCGCCATCCCGCCTCGTCCGAGGACCGCGAGCAGCTGGTACTTCCCCAGCTTGAGGTTGGACCCTTGGCGCCCTGCGTCACCGTCCACGTTGGCGGCCTCCGCGCGGCCCATGCTTCATGGAGTATATGCCCGGGCCGAGCGGGTCAACCTCACTTTGGCTGGGTCATCGGCGGCGGCTGGTTCGGGACCTCGTTGGGGCCCGTGGCGAATGTCCAGTGGAGATTGTCGATGAGGACCGTCGTGTCGAGGATGCCGTCCGTCGAGTCCCAGACCGCGAAGAGCAGCGTGATCTGCTTTCCTGCGAGCGCGGAGACCGAGACGGTCGTCGTCAGCCAGTCGGTCGATGCGTGGTCCATTCCATCGCCGCCCTTCTCGGTGCTCGTCGAGTCCATCCCGAAGCCGGTCCCCGCGAGCTTGTACGACCCCTCGGGGCACGGGTACGTGGTGGTCCCGGCCATCGAGTTCGGGTCGCAGACCGTGAGGAAGCCCGCGTTGACGCTGATGATGTTCCCCATCGAGTCGAAGGCGATGTTGTCGTTCGCGGTCGGGGGCTCACCCACCGGCGCGGGCGTCATGATGACCACGTAGGTGTCGTTGTAAGGGCTGCAGACGTACGTCGGGAACTCATAGGAGAAGAAGTTGCTGTCGAAGGACATCGTCACCGCGTTCGTGGGGACGCGGATCACGAGCCGCAACGCGGCACCGTCGTGCGCCTGTCCGAAGAAGACGCCCGGGCACGCCGGCGTTTGCCCGGGGAAGCCGTTCGGCGCACCGTTCACGTAGCACTTGTCGTAGCCCGGCGAGGGCGGCGGGCCCACGTCGTTGCAGGCGATGTAGCTCCCGTCGGCAGGGACCCTCGCCGTGCCCGTGGACAGGCCGAGCATTCGGGAGCCCTGCTGCGGCACGTTCATGGTTCCGTACTTCGGACCGAGGATACCGAAGCCGAGGAGGAAGCTGCTCGTGTCGTAGCTGCACCCGTACATCGCCGAGTAGCTCGCGGGGGCGGGCTGGGGCGTGTTCGAGCCGTCGGGGAGGACATAGTCCGCGGAGATGAGGCCCCAGGTCTTCATCGGTAGCGGCGGCGAGGCCGTCGTGTTTCGGCAGAGGTCCATCGCCTGCGCGCCGTCGGTGCCTGCCGTCGTGACGGCGGCCGAGCTCGCGAGCTTGCCGTCGCAGCCCGCGGGCTCGTCGTCGGGCGTCCCGTTGCAGTCCTCGTCGATGCCGTCGTTGGGGACGTCGTAGGCGCCGGGGTTGATGAACTTGTTGCAATCGTTGCAATCGCCGTCGGCGTCGGACCATCCGTCCCCGTCGTGATCGACCGTGTCACCTGGCTTGTAGGTGCACGGGCCCGTCGAGAAGCCCGCGTCCATCGAGACGGAGCCGTCGTTGCCGTTGAGCCCCTTGCCCCCGTCGGCGGGCGGGAGCTTCGTGATGCTGCCGTCGGGGCCCGTCATCCCTCCGCCCCCGGAGTCGCCGAAGCCGCTTCCGCCGCCGCTCGAGCACGCGACGACGATCGCCCCGAGGGTGAGATGCCACACGATGACGTTCCGCTTCATGGACGGTTCCCTCGAAGGTAAGCGCGGGGTGCCTCTGGAGAGACTTTGCACGATCAGAGAGTGACGCGCGAGGCTCAATCCTTCTGCTCGCGGCCAGCGTCCCAGAGCTCCACCGACCATGTGAGGCCGAGTCGTACTTCGGCAGCGTTCTCCACGCCGACACGCGCGCCTCGAAGCGCCACGTCGAGCGAGAAATCGTCCCTGACGCGCCAGATGGCGCCGAGGAGAGCCGACTCGGTCGAGCTCGCCGCGAACTCCTTGTCGTAAAAAAGCTCGGCCACCGGCCGGACGCGCCAGCCGTACGGACCCTCGAGGATGAGCCCCGTGTAGAGGTCCGCGTGGTCGTCCCGCGTGGCCTCGAACCATTCATTCCAGTGGAGGGTGCCGAAGGACCACCTGTACGAAGTGATGACGTCGAGTGACGCGCCGATCTTGCCGACGCCGTGGATCTCGGGCGTGAGGAGCCCCCCTTCGGCGGCGATGCTGGGCCCCGACTTCCCCTGGAGAACGCCCTCCCGGAACGTGTGCTTCAGGAAGACATCGTCGCCGAGGAGCGCCACGCGCGGAACGCCAGGCTGAAGCGGGCCGATCGCGTCGAACTCGTTCGTGTCGATGACGAGCTCCGTGCGCTCGAAGATGCCCAGGTTGAGGACCAATGCGGGGACGATGAGGTAGTTCTGCGCGCCTTGACGGTAATAGTGGACGGGGCCGATCTCGAGCTCGAACTCGCCGACCTCGGCGGTGTCGCCGTCGGTGCCGTCGAACGGGCGATACGCGCGCGCGGGCGAGGCCACGAGCGCCATCGAAAGCAGCGTCGCGACCGCGAGGGCGAACGGGCGGGCATGGGCGCCGGGCACGACGCGAACCGAACCCGAATTCGCGGGAGTACGCAAGGTCGTTGACGCGATGGAGGGGCGGCGGTTACGTGTTCGAGATGGCCTCACGACGAAGCGCGACGCACGTCGCCGCGTGCCTCGCGCTTCTCGGACTCACGGCCCCCCGGGCGGCGCGCGCGGACGATCGCAGCGCCGCGGTCGCGATCCTCCTCACCTTGGAGCACGGGCCCTCCGCGCTGGGGGCCGTGAAGAGCCCCGGCTCGGCGTCTCCACTGGCGCCGACCGACGACGCGGTCACCCGCGCGCACGACGCCTTGGAGCGCGCGACGCGGATGCGGAACGCGGGGGACGAGGGGCACGCGCGCGTCGCGGAGGGGCTCGCGCTCGAGTGGGCGGCGGCGGCCCAGGATCGAGCGAGGACGACGGCGGCGGAGACGAAGGCGCGCGACGCGGAGCTCTCGCTCGTCGACGCGAACGCGCGCGTCGAGCGAGAGCGGTCGCTGCTCGAGGAGGCGATCGCGAGGAGAGGGCGGCTCACGGCCGAGCTCGCGCACCTGACGACCAAGGGGGGAAACGAGAAGGCGAGAGAGCACACTTCCGCGAGCGCAGCGACGCTCGCACCGGAGCCCACGCCGAAGGTCGGCCAGAGCCGCCCGAAGAGAGACGCGCCAGAAGCTGGGGAGCATCGCGCCCCTCCGCGGCAGAGCGGCGAGGACGCGCCCCCCTCGGACGCCCGATGACGCGGGTCGTGACGTGCGCGATGGCCGCGATGCTGGGGCTCTCTCTGGCAGGCTGCATGCACGCGGTCATCGTCTCGCAGGCGTCGGCGGACATGGATCGCGCGAGGGTGGGGCCGGACGTGCTCGACGCCGCGAAGCTTGCGCCGCAGGAGGTTGCGCATGCGGAGGAGGAGCGAGGGCTCGCGCGCGAGGCGACGGCGCACGGGGATCCTGCGGGGGCCGATCTGCACGCGGAGCGGGCGAGGGTGAGCTATGAGCGCGCGGTGACGCTCGCGCGGCTGGCGAGGGCGACCGACGCCGAGGCCGCCGCGCGGACCGCGGTGGCGAAGGCGGAAGAGCACGCATCGCGCCTGGCTGCGGCGAGGGTGACGTTCGAGAAGGAGGCGAGCGCGCTCTCCGTGCAGATCGAGGCTGCGCGAGAAGCGCTGGCGCCGTCGAGGGTCGGGCCGGCCGATCCTGCGCGGGAGAAGGCACGGGCGCTCGCCGCGACCTCGCTCCTTGCGGAGGGAGAGCTGCTCTGCGGAGCGGCGGTCCTCGTCGCGCATGGCGCTGCGGCACCGGTCGCGAGCACGGATCCCAGCGTGCCTGGCGTCCCGGAGGCGCCCCTGGCGAGGTTCCTGGGGACCGTCGCGAGCGGCAAGCCGACAGGCTCGCATCCCACGATCGACGAGGCCGCACACCGGCGCGCCACGTGCCTCGAGCTCCTGACGCGCGCGAGGAGATCCGCGGGCGCGTCGAGCTCGGGGGAGACGGACGCGCTCCTGGCCGCGCTGTCGGCGCACGGCGGGTGGGATCCGTCGAGGGACGAGCGAGGCGTCGTCGTGACACTGCGAGGGACATGGAAAGGCGAGGCCCTCGCGCCCGAAGCGGAGCAGCAGCTGCGCGAGCTGGGGAGAGTCGCGGCGAGCCACGCGAGCTTCCCGATAGAGGTCGTGGTCCACGACGCGACCGAGCCGCGCGAGGCCGAGCAAAGGGTCGACGCCGCGCGCGCCGAGGCCGCCTTGACCGCGCTGGTCGCCGGGGGAGCTTCGAGGAGGGAGGCGCTCGCGGAGAGCGTGGGAGCGAGGTTGCCCGTGACCGATCCGCGCGACCCGAAGGGGCGGGCGAGGAACGCGAGGCTGGAAATCGTGTTCGTCTCGCGGAGCGAGTAGCGAGAGGCCGCCTCAGCTGAGCGCGAGCTTGTAGCCGTACCCGTAGACCGTGAGGATGTGATCGGGCTTGTCGGGGTGCTTCTCGAGCTTTTTCCTGAGCTTCACGATGAAGTTGTCGACGGTGCGGTTCGTGGGGGCGGCCTCGAGGCCCCAGATCTTGGAGAGGATCTCCTCGCGGCTCACCGGCTGGCCCGCGCGCTCGGCGAGGAGGCGAATGAGCTCGACCTCGTAGAAAGAGAGCTGCTGCTTCTCGCCGCGAACGGTCAACGTATGCGCGGCGAAGTGGACCTCCGCGGCGCCGATGGCGAGCACCTCGGGAACTCCGCCACCGCGGGCGGCGCGCCGGAAGAGGGCCCTGATGCGCGCGATCAGCTCGTTCACGCTGAAGGGCTTGGTGACGTAGTCGTCGGCGCCGACGTCGAGGCCGCGGATCTTGTCCGTCTCGAGCGAGCGCGCGGTGAGCATGAGGATGGGGACGAACGCGTTCCACCTCCGGAGCTCCTGGCATACGGCGTAACCGTTCATGTCGGGGAGCATGAGGTCGAGGATCACCGCGTCGGGGTTTGCCGTCCGCGCGAGATTCAACCCATCTCGCCCCTTGCCGGCGTCCGCGACCAGGAAGCCCTCGAACTCGAGCGCGTCGCGGAGCCCCATCACGATCTGAGGCTCGTCATCGATGACGAGGATCGTCTTCTTCGGTCCGTTCATGGTCCGCGAGCGAGAGATACCACGAACCCGCGGGCCCGAATCGGAGAGAGCTACGCGCCTCCCGGATCCCCGTCCGTCCCGCCATCGGACATCGGGACCATCTGCCCGCTACACAGCGTCGGGTCGATGACGGCGCCCGCGCAGTTGGTGAAGGAGAACCCGCACTCGTCCGGGGTTCCTTTCAAGCCCGCGAGGCACTTCGAGTCGAGCATCTGGATGGTGGAGTCGGCCACGAGCGTGAGCCCGAGGTTCGCGCCGATCCCGAGCGCACCCGCGTCACCGGCTCCCGCGCTGTAGAAGCTCCCCGCGCACGTCGAGTCTCCCGGGCTGCACGTCGTGCAGAAGTCGGTCGCGAGCTTCTTCTGGGCGGTGTCCGGGGTCGTGCCGAGCGCGGCGGTCAGCATGCACTGTTCCACGCTCGTGCCGGCGTCGATCGCGCACGCCGAGGCGGCTCCGTAACACGCGATCATCGCCTTCCTGCCCGTCAGGCTGAAGATACCGTCGAACGCGTAGCAGTCCTTCGCGTCGAGGGGGGCGCACGGGTCGGCCATCTGGCACTGGGCGTAGGCGGTCAGCGCCTGGCACGTCGAGGACGCCGCATCGTCCAGAGAGGCCGCGTCGTACGGACCGCGGATGGGCGCGTCGTAGGGGCCGAAGTTGCCCGAGTCTCCGCCCCCTCCCCCACCTCCGCCGTCGCCGTTGAGCGAAGTGATGGCCGGTCCGTTGTTCGAGGAGCCGCAACCCGCGAGGCTGGGGCCGAGAGCGCCCGCCGCCAGAAGGGCGGCGGCGAGCGATGTCATCGTTCGAAGATTGCTCATGGTCAGGTGGGAAACCGGATTCAGAGGGGGTAGACGCCGTTGCAGGCGGCCGGGTCGGTCCAGCGATCGGTCCAGGTCCCGTTGTCGCACTGGTACCAGTCGTCGTTCGAGCCCGACTGGACGCAGGCGTTGTCGTGCATCTCGCGCCGGAGCGTGTCCGAATAGCAGCCGGCGCCACTGTTGTCGGTTCGGCCGGAGAGCGGGTAGACGCCGTTGCAGGCGGCCGGGTCGGTCCAGCGATCGACCCACGTGCCGTTTGCGCACTGGTACCAGTCGCTGTTGATGTCGCTCTGGACGCACGCGTTGTCGGAAACCTCGCGGCGCAGCGTGTCGGAGTGGCAGCCCGCGCCGCCGTTCTTGCCCTCGTTGCCGTTGTACTGGGCGGTGCATGGCTTGCCGTCGTCGAGGACCCAGGTCCCGCTCCGGCAGATCCAGAGCTCGTGGTCGGACGCGCTCACGACGCATGCGCCGTTGCCCACATCCTCGCCGAGAGTGTCCGAGTAGCACGGGCCGCCGCTGCTCCCTCCGCCTCCGCCTCCGCCTCCGCCGCTCACGCTGCCGCCGCTCGACTGGCACGCGTTTCCGTTGAAGCGGATCGAGTTGAAGTAGACGCCGGGGATGACGCTCGGGATCCTGACCGACGAGCCGCTGATCGACACGCTGGCCGTGGTCTCCGTCGCCTGGCCCGGCGCGACTGCGCAGCCGGGCTCCTGAATGAACACCGCCTCGGTCCCGACGTGGACCCACTGCTTGAAGAGCATGATGTGCCCGTCGCTGCCGCTGTCCCACACGACCGCGTCGCCAGGCTGGAGGGCCTCGCCCGGGATGACGTGGGAGATCACGTTGCTGTAAGGAGCGAAGTCACCGGTCACATAGCCGCCATCGCCGACGGGGGGGAGGCCCCACGACCAGGTCACGAGCCCGGAGCAGTCGGAGCGGTACGCGTTCCACGCGGGGTTGCTCTCGCGGGTGCACGCGTGATCGGCGGGCTCGCGGTACCAGCAAGACTGGTCGGGGTCGGCCCGATCGTAGGCCGACATGCAGTAATGGAGGCCCGCGTTCACCCACTCTTCGGCGCGAGTGACGGCCTCGGCACCCGACGCGCAGCTCGGCGGCGGAGGCGGCGGCTTCTCGGAGCCGTACGCGCTGAGCGCGGTCTCGGCGTACGAGATGCGGTTCCCCTGGTCGCACTGGCCGCATCCCTCGAAGTGGATCTCGAACGCGATCGTCGCGTCCGTCACGTTCGTGCTGTTCCGGAGATCGGAGAGACCGTAGCCCGAGAACGTCGTGAGCTCGTACCAGATGAACTCGAGCTGCAGCGTGAGCGAGGTCGGCGACTGCCCCTTCGTGGACGCGTACCACTCGACGTTGTCATCGTGGTCCGTGTCCCACCGGCCGCCCACCGACCACTGCGCGATGCCGCGCCCGGGGCCACCGCCGTACTGCGCGACGGCCGGGTTCATCGACGACTCCTGATCGAGGTTGCCGACGATGCCGGCCGCCTGGAAGTCCTTCAGCCCCTTGCCGATGAAGAACGTGTAGGCAGTCTGATCGTTCGCCGAGAGCGCAGCGGCGCTGGAGCCGACGTCCTCCGGCGACCCCGTCGGAGCCGACGAGCAACCGACCGCTGCGCAGCTGAGCGCGGCAACACCACAGACGACCAGACCGGAGGTGATCGAGAGCGTTCGCATGTGGGACGATAGAGCAGCTCTCGTGCCACGTGAGAGTCGGGCGGATTCGCGTGGTCTCGCGGTCACGCTGCGATCTGCGAGATCGCGGAAGTCGGCCGAAATATGCGAGGTTCGGGGTCCAGCGAGCCGGTCCCGACGGGGAGCTTCGGCCGCGGAGTTCGCGAGCGTTCGCGCGCGAAACCAGCGGTTCGCGAACCCCCGCGAGTGCCCGGTGCCCGGCGGATCCGCGCCCTGGTCTCGAGGCGATCCACCGCGGGCGCGCCGGCGAGGTTACCGGGACGGCACCGGCGCGGACGGGTCGAGCGTCGGCCCTCCAGGACAGGAGCTGCACGAGGCCTGGACGCGCTGCCGGGTCGCGACGACGGTCGCCTTCGCGTCATCGCACGAGCGCCGCTCCTCCCTCGAGGACGCCAACCCGCAGAGTCGCCCCGTCGCCCGATCCATCGAATCGAGTGCGCGACACGCCGTCTGGCAGCTCCCCATGGCCGCCTCGAGCCCGCGCGCGGCGTCGTCGATCTCGCGACGGGCCCGGAGGAGCGGGCTCTCGCTCATCTCGCCGGGAGGCGCGACGGAGACGACGGCAGCCGCCGGCGGTGCAGGTGCCGCAGACGTGGGAGCCTCGGGGGCTCGGCCCGCCGCCGCGCAGCCCCACGCCCCCCCCAGAACGACGAATGCGAGCCCGGAGACCTTCGTCATGCGCGTCACTTTCCGCCGTCGACGCGACCTGCGTCGGCGAGCGACTCTCGTACCACGCTCTCCTGCACCACGACGGCCTCGCGGAGAAGCTCGAGGGCGTGCGCCCGCGCGACCTCCGATTCGCGCGCGTTGCCGGCGTCGCGCAGGACGGCCGCGCGCGCCTCCTCGACGATGCCGCCCACCTCGAGGAGGTGTCCGCGGAAGTAGCTCGGCTCGGGAGCATGAGCGAGACCTTCGCGGATGCTGTCGGCGGCGGCCCGGAGATCGTTCTGCCGGACGTCCAGCTCCGCGACGCGGGCGAACGTGTCGGCGAGCACGTCCTCGACCTCGGGAACCCGCTGACCGGCGTGCGGCCGCGGTGCCGACGAGAGGTGACGGAGTGCGGCGATCGCGGCGGCCGGGTCGCGATCCTCCTCGAGGTTCGCCTGGTGGTGGAGCGCCCGCGCCATCGACAGGTAGGCCATGACCTCGGCGTCGATCGCCACGGCGCCGTCCGGAGCGCTACGAGACGTCTGCGAGATGGGCGCGCGCGCGCAACCGAGGAGCGCAACCGCAACGAAGCCGACGACCTTTGCACGAGAGCTCATCGGACGTCCCATCGCGTGTACAGATTGTCGCGGAGGTCGGACCCGCGAGCCATCGCGATTCGATCGATCCGATCGCTCGCCCGCGCCCGAGTCTCGAACGGGTGGCGGAACAGCGGCTGCGTCGAGCGCGCGTTCAGCAGCGGCTGGAGATCCGCGCGTGGGGCCTCCACGTCTCGCCGCGGCATGATCGCCACGAGCACCGCCGCCGCTAGCGCCAGCGCACCCGCCGCGCTGCCCACCCAGACGCCCGCCCGACGACGCACGCGCGTCCGGACGACGACCACGCCCGTCGGGCCGACGGCCCGCGCCACGAGCGCCCGGTTCGCCGCGACATCCAGCGGAGGCGCGACATGCGCGGCGACGAGCGCGCGCGCGAGCTCCGCCCCCTCGTGGAGAGACCTCGGGTCGTCGAGCGCAGCGCGCAGCGAGTCGGCTTCTCGACGCTCCTCGTCCGACGCAGGCGCGTCCGGATCGACCTCATCGAACGGGGGGCGCGTAGGGGTCGTCATGGCCGGTCGTGTTCCGCCGTCGGGGCGTCGCTTGCTTGCAAGCGCTTCTTGAGCGCGGCGATGGCTCGATGAAGTAGCACGTCGAAGGTCGCGGGGGTCACGCCGAGCAGCCGCGCAGTGTCCTCGCGCGACCGCTCTTCGAGAAGGCGCATGCGGATGGCCTCGGCGTACCGCGCGTGGATGAGCGCGAGCGCCGCGGTGACCTTCGCGCGCGCCTCGCGCTCGTCGGAGAGCGCGAGGTGCAGCTGGTCGGTCGGGGCGTCGCTCTCCGCGCGGTCGATCTCGCGCTCGACGTGGTCCGGCTCCCATAGGAGGACGCGCCGACGTGCGCGCAGCATGTCGAGCGCGACGCGCAGGGCGACCACCCGGAGCCATGGATAGATGCCCGCGCCTTGCCATACGAACTGGTCGATCCGCGCCACGGCCTTCGCGTAGGTCTCCGCAAGCGCATCCTTCGCGGCGGCGTCGGAGCCGAGGCGCGGCAGCAGGACGCGCCGGTAAAGCGCCGGACCGTGGGACACGAGCAGCTGGCCCATCGCCGCGCGATCTCCGCCCTGTGCCCTCTGGACGACGAGGCGTTCGAGCTCGAGCGCGTCCGGCGGATCGGCGTCGGCCACGCTCGCGAGCATAGTCGACCAAGGGGGGTGGGCCAGCGCGTACATCGCTCGTGAGGAGAACGCGCGAGCGTCGCGCCACCTTACAGAGCGGAGGACGTCCGAAAATCGTCGCTCGAGGTGTAAGGCCCGCGGCGGTCCGTCGTTTTCATTGCAACGGAGGATGAACCCGATGCTGACCTCGCTTCGCTGCGCGACAACAGTCCCTTCCCTGCTCCTCGGAGCCGCCATGCTCACCACCGCCTGCGCCGCCAACTCGGCGTCGTCCGACGCGCCCCGCGCCGCGTTCGCTCCGGCGGTCGTCACCGCCGCCGCCCCCCCGGCCGCCACGATGGACGTCCGACGCGCCGAGCGGACGGTGGAGAGCGAGCCCTCGCGCGCTCCCCAGGAACGACCCGGGCTCGGCACGGAGTGGGGCGAGAAGCGGGAGTCGCGCATCTACGATCTCGCGTTCGAACGCGCGAGCCCAGGCCGCCCGTTCGCGACTGCCGAAATTCAGTACAACGACGAGCAAGGCGTCGCCGCGCTCGCGGCTTATCACGCGGGGAACGGCGCACGCCGCACGCGAGAGGCGAGCGTCGCCGGCGCCGCGATCAGCATCGCGCTCGACGACGACAGCGGCGATGCGCTCGAGTTCGTGCGCGTGGGCGAGAGGCCGCTCGTCATCGGCCACGCCGGGCAGCGCTACACGATCGCGCTGACCAACCACACGGCCCACCGCTTCGAAGCCGTCACGACCGTCGACGGCCTCGACGTGATGAATGGAAGGCCCGGCAGCATCGGCAACCGCGGCTACATACTGCTCCCCTACGCGACCCTCGAGATCGACGGCTTCCGGGACAGCGACGACACCGTCGCGGCCTTCCGCTTCGGTCGCGTGAGCGAATCGTACGCGGCGCAGACGGGGACGGCGCGGAACGTCGGAGTGATCGGCGTGGCCTTCTTCGAAGAGGACGGGGACCGATGGAACCCCTGGACGTCCGAGGAGGTCGAGCGTCGCGCGACCGCGAGCCCCTTCCCTGCGGATCCTCGGTGGATCGATCCGCGCTACGCGCGCCCACCGGGCCGCTAGTCACCCCCATGATTCCGATGTGCCACCGACGGTGTCGGTTTCGGCGTCGCCGCGCCGTGTCATGCGACGGGCAACTGTCAGGAATTCCAACAGGGGTCATGACACGCAAACGCCCGGAACTCATGAAGATCCCTCGGGCCACCGCCCGGCATGTCCCTCGCATCCCGTCGCCCAACGCACGTCGAGCGATCGGGCTCGAGGCGACCCACTCCAACCGAGGGATTCATGGGCTTTGCACTGGACCGTTCGTTGCTCGACCGCGCACTCGGAGGGGACGCCGCTGCCCTCAACTCCTTCATCACGGACGTCCGCCCCCACGTCGAGCGTCAGCTCATGCGATATCCCGTGACCGAGGAGGACCGCCGCGACCTCCTCCAGGCGACCCTCATGCAGCTCGTGCGACGGTTGGGCTCGTTCCGCGGCGATTCTTCGTTCTCCACGTGGCTCTTCCGAGTCACCGCAAACGAAGCACTCATGTTGATGCGCTCGCAGCGCCGCCACCGCACACGCCTCGTCGAGGGGATGGACTTCGACGACCTCGCCGCTCTACCGGCGAGCCAAGAGTCGGATCACGCGGAGCCCGTCGACGTAGGCGTGGCGACCCGCGAACGAGACGCGCGCGTGCGGCAGGCGGTCGACGAGCTCCCGCGCGACTACCGCGACGTCGTGCTCGCCCACTACCACATGGATCTGGGGCTCGAGGAGATCGCAGGGCGTTTCGACCTCAGCGAGAGCGCGGTCCGCTCGCGCCTGCACCGAGCCCGAACACGGCTCCGGTCGATCCTCGAAAGCTCGCCGGTCGCGGACGAGGCCAAGGAGGAATCGAGCCGCGTGTCCGCACAACGCAGCGAACGCCAGGTGAGCCAACCGTCCCGCGAGTCGAAGGGGGCATCCTTCGTTCCTCCCGCCCAAGCCGCGTGAGACCGCCGCGCGCGGTCGTTTTCGATCTGGACGGCACGCTCGCCGACACCCGACTCGACATCGCCGCGGCCTGCAACCACGCGCTCACGTCGCTCGGCAGGCCCGCGCGTTCCGTCGACGAGATCTCATTGCTCGTCGGAGACGGCGCGCGCGCGCTCGTGTCGCGTGCGTTCGGCCATCCACCGGATGACCCTAGGACGGACGAAGCGGTCGGGATGTTCAACGAGTACTACCGACGCCACCCCGCCGCGCACGTCCGATGGATGCCTGGGGCGCGCGAGGCGCTGCTTGCGTGCGGCGCCGTCCCCGTTGCCCTCGCGACCAACAAGCCGCGCGCGGTCACCGTTCCGCTGCTCGAGGCGCTCGGCCTCGGCGCACGCTTCCGCGCGGTCGTCGCCGGAGGTGACGGGCCACTCAAGCCCGACCCGTCGTCGATCCACGCCGCGCTAGCGCCCCTCGGCGTCGCCGCCGAAGACGCGTGGGTCGTCGGCGACGGACCTCAGGACGTCGGCGCCGGCCGAGCCGCAGGCGCATGGACGGTCGGTGTCCTCGGCGGCTTCCTCTCTGAGCGTGCGCTCCGGGACGCCCGACCCGACCGCGTCCTCCAGTCGCTGCACGACTTCGCGAAGCTGCTCGCGGAGGTCACTGAGGCGGCGCGGGCGCGTTCGGGGGAACGTTCACCTCCTTCAGGCGCCCCCTCGTCTCGTTGAAGCGCCGGACGAGCGCGTCGAGCCGATCGTGATCGACGGCCGCGAGATCGTCGGTTTCTCCGGGATCCTTGGCAAGATCGAAGAGCGCGAACTGACGCGGAGCCATGTGGTAGAGCTTCATTCCCGGCGTTGGCCCCGTGATCAGGGCATGCCTCATCCCAGTGTACGGCCCGGGTGGCATGTCGATGTACACGTCTCGCTCCTCGAACGGCCCGTCCGCGCCGGCAAGGAGGTCGGGCAGCAAGCTCGTGCCCGAGAGCTCCCCCGCCTCCGGCAACGGGACGCCGAGGAGGTCGAGGAGCGTGGGCACGACGTCGACGTGGCTCCGCTTCACCGGCACGTGGTGCGGCACCGCGCCCGGGAAGTAAACCAGGAGAGGCACACGCACGAGCGGCTCCCAGAGCTCTCCGCCGTGGAACGCCATTCCGTGCTCGCCAAACGTCTCGCCGTGGTCGCTCGTGACCACGATGGCCGTGTCCACGCCCCACGGCTGGCCGCCGATGAAGTCGAGGAGTCGGCCGATGTGGTGATCGGTGAACCAGACCTCCGAGTCGTACGCGGCCTTGACCTTGTCGGCCGCGCTCTCGGCACCCGCACGGAGCTCGGGCGGCGCCTCCGCGTGCGGCATGTACTGCTCATGCGGGTCGAAGTAGTGGACCCACATGAAGAACCGCGAGCTCGTGCTCGCGGGCTTCTGAAGCAGGCGGATCGCCGCGTCCGTGAGCTCCGCGCTCGTGACCGAAGTGTCGACGTCGCCCTGACCGGTGGTCGGCATGGCGGACGTGTCCCACTCGTCCATCGCCTGCGTGAGACCGCTCCACGGGACGAAGTACCAGTGCGAGGCCGCGCCCATCGTATGGAACCCGGCGTCGTGAAGTCGCTTCGTCACGAGCGTGTTCGTCGGGAAGTACGTGTTGAAGTGGCCGCCGTCGCGAAACGTCTCGCTGGGGTACTTGCCAATGAGGAGAGGTCCCACGCTCTTTCCGGTGTACGAGGCCATCGCGTACGCGCGATCGAAGACCACGCCGCGCGCCGCGAGCGCGTCGAGGTTGGGCGTGACCGGCTTGTCGTAACCCATGAATCCGACGTCGATGCGCATCGTGTCCACGGTGATGAGCACGAGGTTCATCTTGGGGTCGAACACGCGGGCGGCCGGCTGGACGGGACGCACGACCACGGGGGCCGCGACCGGGAGCGGGCTGTCCGCCCCGGAGCAGTCCTCGTCGATCCCGTTTCCGGGAACGTCGACCGCGTTGGGGTACCTTCGGGGGTCGCGGTCGTCGCAGTCGCCGCCGCCGAAGTAAGGAGACGCGCCGTCGCGGTCGCGATCGTTGAGTCGCCGGAGCAGGGCTATCGCGGTCTTTCCAAGCCCGGCGTGCTCGACGGCCCGGACCGTGGGAAAGTCGTCGTTGAGCGCCGTGGCCTCGTGAACGGTGAGCCCTAAAGGCGCGAGCGTGACGAATGCCAAGACGAGCGTCGGGAGCGCGCCGAGTGTCGCAAAGGCCGCCGGGGCGAGGTAGGCCGAGAGCACGATTCCCGCGAGGTTGACCACTGGACCGAGATCGAGCTCGCGCCGCTTCAGCACGCCGAAGATGCCGAGGGCGCCACCGCCGTTTCCGCCCACGTCTCCCGCGAAGACTCCCCAGCCGAGCGCGACCGCGACGACGAGACACGCGGTCGCACCCATCGAGACGGGATCGACGAAGCGAGGATTCCTCGCTGCGAGAGAGGCGAGCGCTCGACGCACGGGCAGGACGAGAGCGAGGACTCCCGCACTGGCCATCCCCAGCAACGCCGTCGACGTCATGCCGAGCTCCACTCCGACGACCAGCGGATTGCCAGACACGAGCAAATGGCGGGCCACGTGCGCGGAAGCGACGATCCACGCGAACGCACCGAAGACGGACAGCGGTAGGAGCGCCGCGGTCCGCGCGCGCGAGAGCATCGGCTGCGCGCGCATCGCCGCGAGGTACTCCTGGGGCGCGCGCGGGCGGTCCGGCTCGAGGAAGAGGCACAGAACCCCCACGGCCAGCCCCACCGCGAGCGAGAACGGTACGAGTACGGAGAAATCGGCCGCGAAGACGTCGCGCAACGGGGGCGCATGGGCGGTGTCCGGCGTGACCCTTCGGCACTCCACCCAAGCGACAAGAAAAGCGGCTGCCTCGGCGCCCGCGAGGGAAGCTACGAGCCGTCTCCCACGCGCGAACATCGAGACCGCTCTTACCTCCTTTCGCGAGCTCGCGCGAGCGGATGGGCCTTGTCGTAGACGCGGAGAAGCTGCTCGACGGAGACGTGCGTGTACTTCTGCGTCGTCGAGAGGGTCGCGTGGCCGAGGAGCTCCTGGATGGCGCGGAGATCCGCGCCGCCGTCCAGCATGTGCGTCGCGCATGTGTGGCGCAGCGCGTGGGGGTGCAAGTCGGCGCGGCCGGCCCCCAGGGCGCCCGCGCGCCTCACGAGGCGGTGAACCTGCCTGCGCGTGAGCCGCCGCCCGCGAAGAGACAGGAACAGCGCGCGTCCGTCGTCGGGTGCTCGACCGGAAGCGACCAGCGCGGCGCGCGTCACGAAGTACGCTTCGAGCGCGGCGATGCACTTTGTCCCGAGCGGCGCCATTCGCTCCTTGTTCCCCTTGCCAACCACCCGCACGGTGCGTGCGGCAAGGTCCACGTCGAGGAGAGAAAGGCCGACGAGCTCGCTCACGCGAAGCCCCGAGCCGTACAGGAGCTCGAGCACCGCACGATCGCGGATCCCCGTCGGCGAGTCGTCCGGCGTGTGCATCAGCTCCGCCGCGGCGTCGACGGAGAGGAACGTCGGGAGCGGGCGACGGATCTTCGGCGTCATGAGGTCGTCCGCGGGGCTCGCGGCGAGCAGCCGACGACGTCGAAGCCAGCGCATCAGCGCGCGGACCGACGCCACCTTCCGCGCGATCGAGCTCGGCGCGTGCGTTCGCGAGAGCCCCCCGAGCCACGCGCGGAGGACGTGGATGTCCACCTCGCGGACGTCGGCCTCGATCTCTCGCGCGGCCAGGAAGCGCACCAGATCATCGAGGTCGCTCCTGTAGGCCACCACTGTGTTCGCCGACGAGCGACGCTCGGTCCTGAGATACAGAACAAACCGATCGACCGCCTGTCTAGGACTGAGGGCAGATGTCTCGCGCGGTGACTCCACCGTGGCAGGCGATACCATCCGAGTCGGCGAGCGGCCAAGTTGGCCGCAGCGCGCCGCGCCGCCTCACCGGCTCCGCGCGACTACCCGGTTCCGCCCGCCCCGTTTGGCGTCATAGAGGCCCGCGTCCGCCTCCGCGACCAGGGCCGTCGCTCCGTCCGCCGCCTTCTCCGCGTGCGCCGCGATGCCCAGGCTGATGGTCACCGGGATCACGTTGCCAGCGTGCTCGAAGCGCGCCTGCTCGACCTGCGCGCGGAGTCGCTCGCCGAGCACCGCCGCGTTTCCGAGCGTGGCCCCGCGACAGAGCACGGCGAACTCCTCTCCGCCGTAGCGCGCGAACAGATCCTCCGTGCGGAGCTGCTTCTCGATGATCGCCGCGAGCGAGACGAGCACGTAGTCGCCCGCGAGGTGCCCGAACTTGTCGTTGACGTGCTTGAAGTGGTCGACGTCGAGCATGATCAGCGTGAGCGGCGTCTTGTGCCTGCGCGCGTACGCGACCTCGACGGCGAGCCGCTCGAGAAAGTGCCGCTTGTTGAACGCCTTCGTCAGCCCGTCGTGGAGGGCCGCGTCGTACATCTTCTGCTGGAAGCGGTCGTCGAGGTCGTCGTGGTACGTGAACTTCAGGATGGTCGTCGCGCCCACCTGGATCTTGTCGCCGTCCTTGAGCCGCTGCGACGTGATCTTTTCGCCATTGATGAACGTGCCGTTCTGGCTCCCCATGTCCTCGATCCACAGCTCGTCGCCGCGCATCGAGACCTTCGCGTGGTTGCGGGAGATGCCGTCGTCCTCCAGCCGTACGGCTGCGGAAGTCGCGCGACCGAGGATCACCTCGTCCCCCTCGATGCGGAACATCCGTCCGAGGCTCGAGCCGGCAAGGACGATGAAGTACGGCCGATCGCGTTTCGGCGACTTGGCGGGGAGGAGCTCGACTTTTCCGATCTTCGTGACCTCGTCGTCGTCGTCGAAGGACTTTCGAGGCTTGTCGTTTGGACCCGGAGCCATGCGCAGCCTAAGGGTCGGGCACAACGGGCGCCCCGGTCAAGCCTGGAAGGGGGCGATCGCCGGCCGCACGACGACGGCTTGCGCGAAGTTGGCCCGCGTCAGGCTCGTTCATCACACTTCGAACGTCGCGGTCGCGGTCTCGGATTCCGGGGCGGCGGTCGCGCATCGAGCCCACGCCCAGGCGACGGCGAGCCAGCCGTTTCGCAGCCTTTCTTGAGGGATCCATGCACCGGGAAGACCGTCGACGGCGCCGCAGCGGCGACCCACTCATCGCGCTCCACTACCAGCTCTCCCAGGCACGGACGGCCGGCGCGCTCGACGCCATCGTCGTGACCGACGCGTCAGGGGTCCTCGTCGCGGCCGCCGGCTCGTGGGCCACGTGCGAGGAGCTCGCGGCGTACGCCCCGCTCCTCCTGCGGGCAGCCACCGAGGGGGACTCCGACCCGTCACGGGTCGAGGTGCTGCGCGAGGAGACCGCCGTGACGACCTTCGAGGTCGACGACCAGGAGATGCTGGTGTGCGTGCGCGGCGGTGACGAGCGCGTCACGAAGCTCGTGTCCGCGGCGTCCGCCGCGGCGCGGATCCTCCGGAAGGCCGCGTGAGCGCGTGCGGCGGGTCGCGCGGATTGACCAACGACAGACGGGGAGGTACGCCAGTCGAATGACCGAGCGCGACCCGAGCGATCGCTTTCGCAGGCGCCTCGAAGGGGTCATCCCGGAGCTCATCAAGCGCGCCGTCGAGCTGGGCGTCGAGAAGGCGCACGACGCCCCTGAGGCCGTCAAGCAGCTCGTCGGTGACTTGAAGCTCCCGAAGGAGCTCGCCGGTTATGTCTTCTCGCAGGTTGACGAGACGAAGAACGGGCTCTTTCGTATTTTCGCGAAAGAGATGCGCGATTTCCTCGAGCACACGAACGTGGCGGGCGAGCTGCAGAAGCTGCTCACCACCGTCCAGTTCGAGATCAACACCACGATCCGCTTCCGCCCCAACGACGGAAAGCGGGACAAGAAGCCGGAGGGGGCCGAGAAGACGGGCGGCTCGATTCCGCCAGAAGCGCCGCCGCCTTCCATCCCTCGACCGGAGGTCGTCACGGACGTCTTCGTGA
>Ga0209415_10006251_pt1 | contig 21240 bp, 23 predicted proteins | sample PeaSoiSIISIP2007_FD_187696 | JGI IMG/M metagenome (GOLD analysis project Ga0209415, IMG submission 187696) | Peat soil microbial communities from Weissenstadt, Germany - SII-SIP-2007 (SPAdes) (version 2) | ecosystem: Environmental > Terrestrial > Soil > Wetlands > Peat | place: Germany...
TCGCGCACCCGATCCCGGATATGTTGGCACGCCTTCTTGCGCGGCCACATGTACAGCAACCGTCTCGGGGGTTTCCGAAACTCGAAACCCAGAAACGCAAAGCCCTCTTCCACCGTGGTCAGCCGACTCTTCTCCTGGTTCACCACCAATCGAAGGGCCGCAAACTGGCTTTGGAGACGCTCCCACGCTTGGCAATGAGATGAACGTTCCGCGGCCGCGCTGGTTGGCTCCAGCCGATCTAGCGGTCCCGCGCCCCTAGATAACGGGGAGACGACGACCACGCCAGAGCAGCCACCGGCCGGGCACCCCGCGCCCACACCAGATACTTCAGGCTCGATGAAAACGTTGTCCAAGGCGCGACCCCGCCCATCCATGCTGATCGACACGCCGCGTTTTTTCAGCGGCGCCCGAAATTTCGCCGAGGTGCAATCCATGATGGTGGCGACCAGGTAGAGAAAGCCGGCCCGCATCGGAATCTACGTAATATCGGCGCTCCAGACTGGGTTGGGCCGCTCGATCGAGACGCCACGAAGCAAGTACGGGTAGATTTCGTGACCTGCCGCCGGGCGGCTCAGGTTTGGTTTCGGATAAAGAGCTTCGATACCCAGAATCCGCATCAGCCGTTGGATGCGCTTGCGATTGACTTCCAGCATGACCGCCATGCGACGGCTGCCGAAGAAGCTTCTTGCCGCGCACCAAAATCTCGGCCAGATAACCAATATGCAAAAGTGCGAAATTAGAAGACGGTGAGAAAGCTCTTTTACTGGAAACTCAAGCAGCGCGAAATCAAGCTCGGCGAGCGGACCGTCCTGATGGGCGTGCTCAACCTCACGCCCGATTCCTTTTCCGATGGCGGCAAGTACAACGATCCCGACCGCGCCTTCGCCCGCGCCGTGGAGCTCGAAGAACAGGGCGCGGACATCATCGATATCGGCGCCGAATCCACGCGCCCGGGCTCGTCCCGCATCTCGGCCGCCGAAGAGATGCGGCGTCTGATTCCCGTCTTGAAGCGGCTGAAAGGCCGGCTCGGCGTCCCCATTTCGGTAGACACCTACAAGGCCGAAATCGCCGAGCGCGCCATCGAGCTCGGCGCCGAGATCATCAACGATCCCTCGGGCCTGACCTTCGAACCGCAAATGGCCCGCGTGGTTTCGAACCACGATGCCGGCGTGGTGATCAATCATATGCGCGGCCGGCCGGAGACCTGGGCCAAGCTCGGCCCCATGCCCGACCCCATGGGCGCCATCGTCCGCGATCTGGATGCCGCTATCGGCCGCGCGCGCACCGTGGGCATCGACAAGTCGCGGCTGGTGATCGACCCCGGCCTCGGATTCGGCAAACGCAAAGAGCAGAACTCGCTGATCCTTGGGCGGCTCTTCGCGCTCGCCTCCTTCGACCTGCCGGTAATGGTGGGTCCCTCGCACAAACATTTCCTGCTGCATGAGAGTGCCGAAGAGACGCGCTTCGCCACTGCCGCGGCGGTGACCGCCTCCATTCTGGGAGGAGCGCACATCATTCGCGTCCACGACGTGCGCGAGATGCGCGCAGCCGCGGATGTGGCCGACGAGATTTTACATACGAAAGATAGTTAATGGCGGGAAACCGCGGTAGTAATATTTCGTCTATAGGCAATGCAATGAAAAAAGCGATTTTGGTCCTTTTTTTGCAGGTTTTTGCAACATTTGGCCAGACGCACAGCCGGCTGGCGGACTATGCGTTGATCCTCGGAGACCCGCCGGTAGCTCAGAAGACCCAGTCACGCGTGGCCCTTCGGAGCAGCGATGCGCTGGCGCAGGCGAAACACATCCGCGATGCGCAGGCAGGCGTGCTGGTGGAATTGAAGCGCCGCAAGGTGCCGGTCGAAGGCGCAGACCAGATTCTGGTGAACGCGGTCTTCGTTGCCGCCAGCCGCGAAACCGCGGTGCAACTGCGCGACATTCCCGGCGTGGTCCACGTGGTCCATGTTCCGCGATTGCACCTGGAGCTCGACCGCGCGCTGAATCTTCAGAACGTCGCGGCTGCGTGGAGCACGCTGGGCGGCGCATCGAACGCCGGCGCCGGCATCAAGATTGGGATCATCGATACGGGCATCGATCAGAACCATCCGGGATTTCAGGACCCGTCGCTGACGCCTCCGCCCGGCTTTCCCAAGGGCGATCCGAATTACACCAACAACAAGGTGATCGTCGCCCGCAGCTATGTGTCGATGCTCAACTCCACCAACCCCGAATACTCCAGCCCCGACGACACCACCGCCCGCGACCGCGTGGGCCACGGTACGGCCATCGCCATGATCGCCGCCGGAGCGCAAAACACCGGACCGGCAGCCACCATCCAGGGCGTAGCGCCCAAGGCGTTCCTCGGCAACTATAAGGTGTTCGGCTCGCCGGGGGTGGAGGATTTCACCCTGTTCGCCGCGGTCAACCAGGCGCTCAATGACGCGCTCGCCGATGGCATGGACATCGTGACCTTGTCGCTCGGCGGGGGCGATTCCGCATTCTACGGGCCGCTGGATGTGGATCCGAGCTGCGCCGATTCCAGCGGCAACACGGAATGTGACGTCCGCGCCGAAGCTGTGGAGAACGTCATCAAGAACGGCATGGTTGTGGTGGTGGCAGCCGGCGATGACGGCAACATCAACAACGGCGCCCCCACCCTCAACACCATTCACACGCCGGGCACCGCGCCTTCCGCCATCACGGTGGGCGCATCGGTGAACTCCCACGTCCTCTACCAGGCAGTCCACGTGAATGGCTCGGGAGCGCCATCCAACCTGCAGAACATCCAGGCGTTGTTCAGCGACGGGCCGCACCTGGACCCGCTGCATATCGCGACGGGAGCGCCCGCGCCCATCCGCGACGTCGCGCAGGTGGGCAACGATGGGCTGGCCTGTGCCACGCTGCCGTCCGGATCGTTGGCTGGTGCGATTGCGCTCATCCAGCGCGGCACCTGCAACTTCAGCGACAAGATCATCAACGCCCAGAATGCGGGGGCTGTCGGGGTCATCATTTACCAGTCGAGCGGCCAGGGGGCCATCTTCAGCGGCCTGGAGGCTCAAGACACCGGCATTCCGAGCGTCATGATCGGCAATACCGATGGCGTCGCGTTGAGGAGTTTCATCGACTCGAACTCGGGTGTGACGGTTTCGCTCGATTCCTCGCTGACCTCTTATGAGACCACGCCCAATACTGTCTGGGCAGCCTCCTCGCGTGGACCTTCGCCCGGCACCTTTTCTCCGGGTGCTCCCACCAACGTCATCAAGCCCGAGCTGGTTGCGGTGGGAGCGAATGTGTACACCGCGACGCAGAAATACGATCCCAACGGCGATGCCTACAATGCCAGCGGCTACACGACCGTAACCGGCACCAGCTTCGCCGTGCCGATGGTGGCCGGGGCGGTGGCCCTGGTGAAGCAGAAGAACCCCGGATTCACCCCGGCGCAACTCAAGTCGGCGGTGGTCAATACGGCCACGCAAGATGTGGCGGACGAAGGCGGCACGCCCGCTCGCGTGAATTCCGCCGGCGCCGGCAAGTTGAGCGCAGGCGATGCGGTCAACGTCGCGGCCACCCTGGAGCCCGCTACCATTGCCTTCGGAGCACTCGTAACCGGCTCGCTGCCTATTAATAAAACCTTGAACATCACCAACACCGGCAGTTCCTCCGCCACGTTCACGTTTGCCGTCCAGCAGCGCGACCCCGATTCGAAAGCCAGTGTGAAAGTGACGCCGGCAAGCCTGACACTGGCGGCGGGCCAGCAGAATAGCGTGACGGTGAGCCTCACGGGCGCGCTACCGAATGCCGGATCTTACGAAGGATTCATCGTGGTGACCGGCCCAACCGGCACTCCCACGCTGCGTCTGCCGTATCAGTACTTGGTGGGTAACGGTGTCGCCACGGCCGCCTTCCCGATTGGCGACGGCGGATTCCTCGGGGGCACCAACGACACGGGATGGGAGCTCGATCTCAGGGTGGTCGACCAGTATGGTGTCCCGGTGATTGGCACCCCGCTAACGTTCACGCTACCGGCCGGCACCAGTTTCACCACGAACTCCAGCGGGCAGAACCTGGTGGACGGCGCAACCGCCAATTTCGGAAATGCAGCCGCTATAGTGAACCTCGGGCCGAACCCAGGCGACCTGGTCTTCCTTGCCACGGTGGGCCTCTTCTCCGTGCAGTTCGACGGCTACGCCCGCGCGTACCCGGCGATTAGTTCCAACGGCGTAGTGAATGCCGCAACCGGCGTGGCCGGACAAGGACTGGCGCCCGGCTCCTACATCACCATTTACGGAACCGCCCTGGCGGATGCCACGCAGGTGGAATCGACCGCATCGCTGCCGGTTTCGCTATCGGCGGTCAATGTGAGCTTCGATGGGGGCGGCCTCAGCCTTCCCGGCCACATCTCCTACGTCGGCCCTGGCCAGATCAACGTGCAAATTCCGTGGGCGTTTCAAGGGCAGTCATCGGTGGCGATGAAAGTGACGGTCAGTGACTATCTGTCGAGCAGTCTCTATACAGTGCCGCTGGCAACTTACTCGCCGGGTGTGTTCGCGGTGGTGGATGCGACATCCGGAACCGTGCTGACGCCGGGCGCGAACACGGTGAAGCGCGGAGATGTCCTCGTGATCTACGCGAACGGCCTGGGGCCGGTGAGCAATCAGCCGGCGTCCGGGGAGCCGAGCCCGGGGCCGCCGCTGCTGGCCGCGACGAATGCGACCCCGGCGGTGACGATCGGGGGCGGCTCCGCAGCGGTGGCTTTCAGTGGATTGACGCCGACAATCGTCGGGCTTTATCAGGTGAATGCCACGGTGCCGGCGAATGCGCCCACGGGCAGTCAGTCGCTTGTCGTATCGCTAAACGGGGTCAGTTCGCCGAGCTTCGGCGTGACCGTGCAGTAGAGTTACTGAGCGGTGGTGCGTTGCGCTGCGAGCACGGCATTGAGGATCTAGCCCAACCTCCGCGCTTTTGAGGCCGCTTCGCCCCTCAGCTCTACCTCGAATGAATCAACGTCGCCTGCCGCAGCCGCTCCAACTGCCGCCGCGCGATATCCGCCCATTGGCCCGAGCTGTCGAGCTTCAAATATTCAAATAGGCTTTCCAGTGATGCACGGCCTTCAGGTTGTCCCCGGTGCGCTCGCAATAGGCTAGATCGCGATTCGATCCAACCGGTCGGGAGGCCCCCTGCTGGCATCAGTGCAGTATCTCCTCGACGTTCCGCTTGCCGTGCAACACGCGGGCAATGCCCACGGGTTTCGTGGCGGGATCGTAAACGATCAAGTATGAGAAGACGGCCCAGAACCTGGCTGGTTTCCCGGTCAGATCTTCCCTGACGTGCCCCAGTCCTGGGTTCTTCCCTACGAGCCGCATACCCTCTCGAAGCTGGCGCATGACGTGGCGGGCTACGCGCGGCCCGGCCTCCTCCAAGAGGTAATTCTTGATGATGTCAAGGTCCCGTTCAGCTTCTGGAGAGAGGATGAACGCATTCATTTGTGGGCTGTGCGTTCCAGGGTGTCCAACTCTGCCTCGATGCGATCGAATACGGCTTCCCCATCGAGACCTTTGCCGACACGAAGCGACTCGAGCCCTTCGTCGATCTGGCCGCGGATTTCTTCCTTGCGCAGAGTCAGCATCCGATCTCGCTGCTCCATCAGGCGAAGCGCTTCGCGAACCACCTCTGCAGCAGAATGGTAACGGCCGGATTGCACCTCCTGCTCAATGCGGAGTTGCGTTTCTTTGTCGAGATCGATGGTCATTGGCGCTCTCCTTGATTTCCAGGATAACCGATCACAACCCGGTCATTCCGGAAAGAGCACCTCGAGCCATGGGGAGTCGTTGCCCTTCACCCCCGAATCATTTCTCAGTGCCCTCTACAGTCAAGAGCCGGCCATCGTCATGGCGAAACTGCGAGAGCAACCTGCCGACCGAAATCGTGGTTTGGCGGAACTGCTCAAGATCTTGCCCCGAACGCTGCCCCGCTTCCGGCCCAGCCCCCAACCCCTGCCCCTAAAAAACCCCTGAATCGGCCCTCCCAAAAAACACGGTCACGTCCGAACTCCCTAAATTTTCTGAATGATTTCAATCACTTCCGGACCTCAAAGCCCGAATTGCTGATGACGACGTATTAGCGTGAAATTGAGAGGAACCGATGCAACCCAAACCCTTCGCCCAGCTAATCGACCTCCTCGGTCGCTGCGGCCCCTTCACCGCCGACGACGGCCAGGCATTCGTATGCCTCAAATCAACCAGCCCACGGGACGATGTGCCAGCGCGCTCGCCTGGGCCATGGCCGCCAGACCCGCCCTCGGCTGCACCGATGAGGAAATCCAACTGGCCTTCCACCCACCGCTTCCGCCCCATCCCATGGTCGAGGCCGTCCGCAACCTCCTCGACCAGCGAAAACACCGGACCGGAAGCGCGACCGAGCTCCTGGACCTCCTGCAACCATTCGCGTCCTGCCAAACGCCGAAGGGCGTCTCGCAGCAGCTCAAAAACTGCACTCGCGCTTTGGCGAGCAATCCTGACCCTGGCCGACAGCGGTATCGAGTTGAAATTCCGCCGCTTACACGAAGGTGCCCCCCTCATCGACCTCCGCGAGGACCTGGGTGACGCATATTGTAAAAACGACCCTCCAGATGCGTCTCCCGATTTCGACCCCTCTCCGCAACCCACAGAAACAGAGGAGGTTACAACGCCGTGAAAAATAAACTGACACACTCGGAAAAGATGCGTCACCCGGCCCCTGGCCCCTGGCCCCTGTTTTCCTACCGCGAATGAATCAACGTCGCCTGCCGCAGCCGTTCCAACTGCCGCCGCGCGATCTCCGCCCATTGGCCCGAGCTGTCGAGCTTCAAATAGGCTTTCCAATGATGCACGGCCTTCAGATTATCCCCGGTGCGCTCCGAAAGCAGCGCCAGGTTGAAGTGGGCGTCGGCGTACTTGGGGTTGAGGGCCAACGCCTGGCGATAGTGATCGAGGGCTTCGTTCACCCGATTCTGCTCGTCGTAAAGGTTGCCAATGTTGAATTGCGCCAGCGGATAGCTCCGGTCGGCGGCGATGGCGCGCTGGTAGTATTTTTCCGCTTCGACAAACTTGCGCTGGCGATAGTAGATGGTGCCCAGATTAACCAGCGCGCCGGCGGCGGCGGGGTTCAGGGTGAGCACTTTCTCGTACGCCTGGATGGCCTCTTCCACCGGGGCCCCGGTCTCCTCGAGTTCCAGGCCCTTCTGAAACCAGGCCTCGGATTCGCGGACGCGGTTGGCGGAGTGCTTGCGGTCGGGAAAGCTGCGCAGGCCGCCCAGTTCGCCGGCCTCGAAATCCAGGAGGATCTGGCCGCTGATGGCTTCCATCTTCTGGCCCGCAACGTGGACCGCGATCTTCCGTCCGTCGGAAACGATGCGCAGCTCGGAGAGCGGCTGCTTCACGCCGTCCAGTTTTTGGCGCAACGACTGGAGCGCCAGGCCAATCTGGCGCGGCTGGATGTGGCTCTCGCGCAGCTTGATCAGGGTCTGGATGGCGATCAGGTCGGAAAAGGTGTAGGATTCGGCGTGGGAAATCAACTCCAGCCTCTCCCAGCTTCGCAGCAGCCGCTCGGAGAGGCCAAACTGACGGCGGACGTCCGCGCGCGAGTATTCCTCATTCGGAGCCACGCGAATATTTTACCAGGGTGGCCCCTAACGTGACTTCAAACGAATCAGGTGGGGCGGTCCCCCTGGACCGCGCGGAACGCCCTCGTTCCGCTGCCGCCAATGGATCGAGAGTCCCCGGCCCCGGCGAGGGCGCCTGCGCCGCATTTTAGTACACTGAAAAATCGAGATGAATAAGTGGTTGCGGCGGGGTGTCGTGCTGGCGTGCTGCGCCTCAGCCGGTTGGGCGGTCGATTGGAAAGCGCTCCAGTCGCAAGGGTACGTCAGCGACTTCGCGGAGGTCGTCGACGCGGCCAGCAAAGCTCGGATCGAATCCTACTGCGCCGCGGTCGAGCGTTCCACCGGCGTGCGGATGGCGCTGGTGACTGTCGCGTCGCTCCAGGGCGAACCGATCGAGGACGTCACGAGCACCATCGCGCGCGCCTGGGGCGTTGGACAGCTTGGCCGGAACGAAGGCATCCTGCTGCTGCTGGCGATCCAGGACCACCGCTACCGCCTCGAAATCGGGTCTGGGCTGGAGCGCATTCTGCCGGACGGCCTAAGCGGCAACATTCTGCGCGAAATGCTGCCCGCGCTCCGGCAGCGGCAGTCTGGCGAGGCGGTCATGGCCGCCGCGGAGACTCTCGGCGGCGCGATCGCGAAGGCCAAGCATGCGGCCATCGACACGCGCTTGCCGCGCCGCATCCGGCCGGGCCCCTACGATGCGTTCCCCTGGCCGCTGGCGATCGGCGGCGTCATCCTGCTGGCTTTGTTGATGAGGGTGGGCGGGCCGCGCGGATATGGCTGGGGCGGAGGCGGAGGCTTCCTCCCGTGGCTGGTGCTCGGCGCCAGGATGGGGCGGTCGACCTGGGGAAGCCGCGGCAGCGGGGGCTTCGGCGGGTACGATTCGGGCGATGGCTTCGCCGGATTCGGGGGCGGCGACTTCGGAGGCGGCGGGGCTTCCAGCGACTGGTGAGGACCATCCTATGGAAAAGGTGCTGAACCAACTCGTGCAGAAGCTGCAGAAGGCGCATGGCGAACGCCTGGTCTCGGTGGTGCTCTACGGCTCCGGGGCGACGGGCGAGCATGATGCGAAGTTTTCCGATTGGAACGTCCTGTGTGTGCTGAGCGAGATTACGGCCCGCGAACTGGGCTCGAGCGAAGAGATCTTCCGCTGGTGGCGCGAACGGGGCAGCCCCTCGCCGCTGCTGCTCACCGAGCGGGAGATGGCCGCCTCCACGGACTGCTTCGCCATCGAATTCCACGACATTCAACGCCACCACCGCCTGCTTTACGGCAAGGACCCGATCGAGTCCCTGGTGGTGGACGGCTCGTTTTATCGCGCGCAGGTGGAGCACGACCTGCGCGCCAAGCTGCTGCGGCTCCGCCAGAAGGCGGCCGGCATGTTCTCCGATGCCGACCTGCTGCGCCGCCTGATGCTGGATTCCGTTTCCACCTTCTGCGTGCTGTTCCGCCACGCGCTGGTACTCCACGGCGTGGATGCGCCGTTGAAAAAGCGCGAGGTGATCGCCGTCGCGAAGGAACATTTCGCGATCGATCCGCTGCCTTTCGACCGGTTGCTGGATGTTCGCGAGCAGCTCCTGAAACCGCGCGATGTGGAACCCGGGGCCTTGTTGGGCGCATATTTAAGAGGGATCTCCGCGGTGATCGATGCGGTGGATCGCCTGGAGAAATAGGGGATTCATCGGTGAAGACTGCTCTCATCGTGGTTCCGGTGCTGGTGATGGTGGCGATCGGGTTCGGAGCTGGGCGCAAGTACGTAAACGTGCGCCTCGACTTGATGGCCCAGCGTGAAGCCGTGAGCCAGGAGTGGGCGCAGGTGCAGGTTGCGCTGCAGAGCCGGGCGGACCTGCTGCCGAGCCTGGTGGAAACCATGCAGGGAGCTGCCGAGATCGGGAACGGAGTCTTCAGGGACATGGCGGACGCGCGGGCGGCGCTGGCCGGCGGCCGATCTCCCCAGGAAAAGATGCAGGCGAACGACCAGCTTTCCGCGGCGCTGGGGCGCTTGCTGGTGCTCTCCGAGAACTACCCGCAATTGCGCACGAACGAGAGTTTCCGGCGGCTGCAGGACGCCATCGCGGAGAAGGAAAACAACATCGCCGTGGAGCGGCGCAAATACAACGAGACGCTGGAGCATTACAACGCGCAGATCCAGATGTTCCCCGATAACGTGGTAGCGAGCGTGTCCGGATTCACGCGCAACGACGCGTACTTCCCGACCGAGCCGGGGGCGCGGAGCATGCCGAAGGTACAGTAAATATGACTCAAATTTTTTCCAACTACATCAATGGCGAATGGGTGAAAGGGCCGGCGGTCTTTGAAGATCGCAATCCGGCCGATACCGGGGAAGTGATCGGCAGTTTCGTGAAGGGCACGGCTCAGGACATCGGCGACGCTGCTTCGGCGGCGGCGGCGGCCCTGCCCGGCTGGTCGGCCGCCAGCGGCCCGGCGAGGGGCAACATTTTGTACCGGGCGGCGGACATTCTCGACAAGAAGTTCGAGCAGGTCTCCGCTGAAATGACTCGGGAGGAAGGCAAGACGCTGCCGGAGGCCAAGGGCGAAGTGCGGCGCGCGATCAACATCCTCCGCTATTTCGCGGGCGAGGGGTCGCGCATGCCGGGGATGCTGGTCCCCTCGGAACGCGACCGCGTCCACATGTTCGCGCTGCGCAAGCCGATTGGCGTGACGGGGCTGATCACGCCCTGGAATTTTCCCAGCGCGATCCCGGCGTGGAAGCTGGCGCCGGCTTTGATTTGCGGCAACACGGTGGTGCTGAAGCCGGCGTCGGCCGCGCCCCTGAGCGCGTGGCGCATCGTGGAGGCGCTGCATGAGGCGGGCGTTCCCAAGGGCGTGGTCAACTTCGTGGCCGGCCCGGGCGGCGAATTGGGCCAGGCGCTGCTGGGCGCGAAGCCGCTCAAGGCGGTGTCGTTCACCGGATCGTGCCAGATCGGCAACTGGCTGCACGGGGAGGCCTCCAAGCGGCGGCTGCGCATCCAGCTCGAAATGGGCGGTAAGAATCCGACCATCGTGCTGGCCGACGCCGACTTCGCTTCCGCCGTGGAAAACGTCGTGAACGCGGCGTTCTTCTCCACCGGCCAGAAATGCACGGCCACCAGCCGCGCCATTGTCGAGGATGCCATTTACGACCGCTTCGTGGCCGCGGTGGTGGAGCGAACCCGCAAGCTGAAGGTCGGCAACGGCATGGAGTCGGGCATCGAGATCGGCCCGTGCGTGGACCAGGCGCAGATGGAGACCGTGCTGCGTTATATCGAGATCGGGCGCAAGGAATCGGGCGAGCCGCGGTGCGGCGGAGGAAGGCTCACCGCAGGCGCGCTGGCGAAAGGGTACTTCGTGGAGCCCACGGTGTTCGCGGATGTGCTCGAAGAGCATACCATCGCGCGCGAGGAGATCTTCGGCCCGGTCCTTGCGATCCTGCGCGCCGCGAATTTCGAAGACGCCCTGCGGATTGCCAACAACATCCCATTCGGGCTTTCCTCTTCCATTCAGACCACCAACCTCTCGCGCGCCTTCGAGTACATCTATCGCGCGGAGGCTGGACTGTTGACCGTCAACCTGCCGAGCGCGGGGGTGGAGTATCAGCTCCCCTTCGGCGGAACCAAGGATTCGAGCTTCGGGCCCAAGGAACAGGGTCCCGCGGCCCTGGAATTTTACAGCGACTACAAAACCGTCTACCTGAAATACTGAAATGCGCCTCGGACAAATCAAAACCAACGGCGTGGTGACTGCCGCCGTTTTCGAAAAAGAACTGGTCCGGCCGATTCCGGGGCACCACATGCTGGCCCTGATCCGCCGCGCCGAAGTGGAAAAAGTACCGCTCGACAAGCTCGCCACCGAGCTTGCCAGCCGCCATCCGGAAGCGCTCGCGCCCGTGCTGCCCATCCATCCGCCGGAAGTGTGGGGGTGCGGGTGCACCTACGAGACCAGCGCCGCCTTCCGCGATGCGGAGCACGGCACGCGCGAAGGCATGTACGCGTATGTCTACCGCGAGGCGCGCCCCGAAATCTTCTTCAAGGGGACGGCGCGCGTGTGCGTGGCGACCGGGCAAGCGATCGGGATTCGCTCCGATTCGCGCTTCACGGCGCCGGAGCCGGAGTTGGCGATCGTGCTGGGCACCCGGGGAAATATCGTCGGCTACACGCTGGCCAACGACGTCTCGGCGTGGGACATCGAGCGCGAGAATGCCCTCTACCTGCCGCAGTCGAAGGTGTATGACGGCTGCTGCGCGCTGGGGCCGGTGATGGTGACCGCCGACGATCTGCCCGACCCGTACCGCCTGGAGATGACTTGCACCATTGTGCGCGATGGCAAGGAGCTGTTCGCGGGCGGCGTCTCCACGTCAAAACTGCACCGGCGCCTGGAGACCCTCATCGAGTACCTGACGCGCTCGAACCGCGTTCCCTGCGGCACGGTGGTGCTGACCGGCACCGGGATCATCGTGCCGGCAGAGGCCGCGCTGGCGCCCGGAGATTCGGTGACCATCCGGGTGGCGGAGATTGGCGAGCTGACCAATCGCGCTGTCGTCGTGGACTAGCATGGCGGACGTCGAACGCCTGGTCGAAATCGCCGCGGGCTTGAGTATTCCTCAGATTCGCCGGCACATCTTCCTGTGCTGCGATCAGACCAAGCCGAAATGCTGCACGAAGGAGGCTGGCCTCGAAGCGTGGGATTTTCTGAAGGCGCGGCTGGCCGAGCTGAGCCTGCTCGACCGTGTGTACCGGACCAAGGCGAATTGCTTGCGCATCTGCGAGCAGGGGCCGATTGCGCTGGTCTATCCCGAAGGCGTGTGGTACCACTCAGCGACCCCGCCGGTGCTGGAGCGGATCATCCAGGAACACTTGATTGGCGGGCGGGCGGTCGAGGAGTTCGCTTTCACCCGCGCGCCGGTTTGCGAACGCTCGCCGGTTTGCGAATAGGTCAGCCCTGCATTTCAGGACTGACGACGTGGATTACCTGGCCGGCGTGGAGCTCCTCGGCGGCGGTCTTGAGTTGCTCAAAGATCGGCTCGAACCCGTCCAGGCGGTTGTTGGGAACCCGCGCGATGATGAACCCCAGGCGGAATTGAGTGAGGTCGTTCTCGGTTTCGAGCTTGCGGTCGACGGTTATAAAAGACATCGAAACGCTTTTGGGCGAAGGTGAGCAGGGGGCCGTCCTTGCTTGTGCGCCATTCGGTTTCCGTTACGGTTTGAACCGCGTGGCCGGGAAAGGCGCGTTTCAGGCGAGCGGGGACACACTCGTCTAGGAGGATACGCATTCGACCAGTTGGTCCTTGCCCAATTCGAGGAACTGGATCACCTGCTCACGGGTGACGGAAGGGTAGTCCTGGAAGAACTCATCGATCGTGGAGCTTCCTTCGATGTAGTCGAGCAAATGCTGCACGGGCACGCGAGTCCCCTTGAAGCAGGGGGTTCCGCTCAACCGTTCCGGGTCAACCCAGATGACTTCGCTGAGCCTGGCTTTTTGTTCCGCAGTCACTCTTCAAACTTAGGATATTTGGCTCGGTCCCGCAACTTTCTTTGCCGCCGGAGCCGGCGGCAAGACCGCCGGCGTTACCGGGTCACTCCTCCTGCGGCGGCTCGAAGGAATCCAGCAGGTCGGGGTTCTTGGCGAAGCGCTTGAGCACCTTCACGATCTCGCCGGTACGAAAGCCGGCGCGGAGCAGGCGGCGATACGCGCCCGCCATATCCTTGTCCTCCGCGAAAAGTCCCTCGCGCGTTGCAAGACGATACTTGCGGCGGATCCAGTCTTCGATGAGCGTCTCCTCGTCGACGGCGCGGTAGGCTTCTTTCACGGTGCGCTCGGCGAGGCTGGGGGCGATGCGATGCTGCCGGAGATCCTGAAGCACTCGCGTGCGGCCGTGTTTTTCGTTGGAGAGGCGCGACGCGGCGAATCCCTCGGCGAAGCGGCGGTCGTCGAGGTAGCGGTGCTCCTTCAGGCGGGCCAGGATGTCCTCCACGTCCCCGGCACGCTCGGCGCGGCGCCGCAGTTTCTCCCGCAATTCGCCGGCCGAGTACGCCCGGCCCGCGAGGACCTTCAGTGCGTATGTCCACAACCCTTCAGCGTCCAGGAGGCGGATCTTGCGTTCTTCCATGATTCGGATACCCATGCGGAGTATACTGGAAAATGGTGCAGGCTGACAGGAGGATATATGGATAAGAATGGACTTTCCAGCTTCTTGCTGGGACTGGGCGTGGGTGTCGGCATCGGCATGCTGTTCGCGCCGAAGTCCGGAAAAGAGACCCGCGAGGTCATCAAGAACAAGGCAGGCGAAAGCACGGACTATTTGAAGCAACGCAGCACGGAAATCAAGCAGACGGCTTCCGAATGGGTCGATAAGGGCAAGGATGCACTGGGCCGGCAGAAGGAGAACATCGCCGATGCGATGGAAGCGGGCCGCCAGGCCTATCGTGAGGCCGTAGGCCACGAAGCACCCCCCGCCGCGGAAGGCACGGCTAACTGAGGAAGCAGACGGGGGAAGGTTCTCTCGCATGTCCGAAAACGTCTTTCGCATGGTCGTCGCGGCAGGGGTAGGGCTGACTTTCCTGGCCTTCGTGGTGCAGACTTTTCTGGTGATGGGGATCTTCCGCGCTGTCCGGAAGATTCAGCAGAAAGTGGAACCCCTGGCGGACAAAGGCGAGAGGCTGATCGAGAAACTCAGTCCGCTGTCGGACACGCTTGGGCCGGACCTGGAGAGCATCGGGCCGGCCCTCCGGAAGTTCCGGGCCGCGTCCGAGAGGATCGGGCCCATCCTCGATAGGGCGGGTGTCGTGATTGCCAAGGCCGGTCCGGCCGTGGACCAGGCGGGAAAGGTGCTGGCCACCACCAACCGCATCCTCGAGGACGCCCGTCCGCGGATCGCCGAGGTCTCGACGGAAGTAGTCGAGATTACCAAGGAGGGCCGCCAGCAGGTGGAGCGGCTTGGCGAGTTGCTGCATGACGCCGGCGACCGCGCGCGCAACCGGCTGGAGCAGATCGACAACACGGTCGAGAGCACGGTGGAACAGGTGGAGCAGGTGGGCGATGCGATGAAGCGCGCGGTGATGCGTCCGGTGAAAGAAGTGAACGGCATTGCCGCGGGCATCTCGGCCGCCGTGGCGACGCTGGTGAAGAAGCCGCGCAAGTCCTCGGTGGATTCCGCCACGCAGGACGAAGAGATGTTCATTTGACACACAGGCGGGAATCCGGCTTCGCCCGGACAAGTTGCCTGTGCCGCCTTCACGCCCCGGCGGAGGTGCTCTCCTTTCCCTCGTAGGGGAAGCGGTTGATGGCGCGGACGCACTCGGAGAGCGCTTCGAGCATCGTCTTGCCCCAGCCGCACGGCGTGAAGGGCGCCGTGCGCTGGTTGGTCTGTTTGTCGGACTTGGCGAAGAAGTGCATGGTCGGCTCCTTCGGCGTAATGAACTCCTTCACCGTGATGATGAACTCGACATCACCGCCAGGCTGGAGTTTCTTGATGGCGAATTGATGCAACTGCGCCAGCTCCTGCGACGGATCGGTTTGAGCGAAGCCCCAATCTTTCATTTGGCACTCTCCGGGTATCTCATGGAAAAACCATTATAAACCTGCCTCGCGCCGTGCCACGCGCGAAACTGCGTGGACGAGTTTGCGATAGGGGATGTCGTCGTAGCTGTCGAATCCCAGCCACTCGCCATCGCGCCAGGTGGAGTAGTACCAACGGGCCAGAAGGGCCAGGTGCTCCTGTCGCTCGCGCACCGTGAGCTTGCGGGGCGTGACCGCCGCGAACGTCTCGCGCAGCTTGCGGTCGAGCGACACCGGCTTGCCTTCCTGCACCTCGAAGCCGAAGCGCTGGGGCTCCTGCCAGTTGCCGTCGCGGACGAACCACATTTCGACGGCGTCGGGCAGGAGCGATCGGGTGATCGCCACGCCGTTCAGTCGGTCGGCATCGCGAGCCAGCTCGTCGCGCAGTTTCAGGACGTCCTGAACTTTTTCGTAACGCTTGTGCTGGCGGGCGGCTTCCTCGAACATCATTTCTTCGCTAAGGCGGTCGCGGGAGTGGCCGATAGCCTCCAGCAGCGAGCGGCCATCGGTGCGCAGGAACTCTGACACGCGCGCCACCTCATGGCCGTACTCGGCCGGTCCCACCACCTGCTGGCACGGCCGCAGGCACATGCCCATCTCGCCGTAAATGCAGCCGGGGTGCTCGGGCGATGGGACCAGGTCTTCCTGGCAGCGCCGCATCTGAAACAGGTCGAGGAACTGGCTTTCAAACCGCTCGGCCGAAGCACGGGAGCGGAACGGGCCGAAATACAGGCCCCCGGAAGTTGCAGAGGACGAGGTCCGGGTGAGGTGGGTGGTGATGTGGCTGCGCGGGAACTCATTGCCGAGAACGATCTTGACGTAAGGCGGCATACGCAGCTTGAGCAGTTCCAGGTAGGTTTCCGGAAAATGGCGGCGCGCCTGTTCGTAGAGGACCACGGCCGATTCGAAGGGTGAGCCCGTCAGGCAGTACTCGATGCGGCGAACGGTGTGGCGCAGGTTGAGCAGGCGCGAGGGCTTTTCGCGTTCCTTCAGGAGACGGAGCAGGCGGCGCCTCAGCAACGCGGTTTTGGAGAGATACGGATCGCCGTCCTCGGGCCAGAGCGCGAAGACCGCGGGGCTGTTGGGCAGCGCTTCGATGGACGCATCCAGTTGCGCGAGGTCGTCCGGGACGTCGATGGCGGTCATCACTGGTACAGCCGCAGGTATTGTGCGTTACTCCGAGACTGCTTTGGTGTCGATCAGGGTGCGGATTTCGGCGAGGAAACTCTCCAGGGTTTTCACGCCCTGGTCGCCGTGCTTGCGGTGGCGCACGGCCACCTGGCCGTTCTGCTGCTCGCGGTCGCCTATCACCAGCATGTAGGGGATCTTCTGCAACTGGGCTTCCCGGATTTTGAGATTGACCTTCTCGCTGCGCTCGTCGACCGTGACGCGGATGCCGGCCGCATCCAGCGACTGCCGGATGCCGCGCGCATACTCGGTCTGGCGGTCGGTGATGGGCAGCACGGCCGCCTGCACGGGGGCCAGCCAGACGGGGAAAGCGCCGGCATACAGCTCGATCAGGTAGGCGACCATGCGCTCCATGGTGCTGATGATGGCGCGGTGGATCATCACCGGACGGTGTTCCTTGCCGTCGGCGCCCACGTAGTTCAAGGCGAACTGGCTGGGCAGGTGGAAATCCACCTGAATGGTGGAATAGGTTTCCTCGTGGCCCATCACGTCGGCAAGCTGGATGTCCAGCTTGGGTCCGTAGAAAGCCGCCTCGCCGGGCGCCTCGACGTACGGCAACCCCAAGGAATTCATGGCTTCGCGAAGCACCCGTTGGCCCAGCTCCCACATCTCGTCGTTGTCGACGAATTTTTCCTTGTTGGCCTTGTCGCGCAGCGAGAGGCGGTACGTGTACTTGGTAATGCCGAGATCCCGATACGCCTGCTCCACCAGTTTCATCACGCTGGAGAACTCTTCCCGGATCTGGTCAGGCGTGCAAAAAATATGCGCATCGTTGAGCGTCATGGCGCGCACGCGGCTCAGGCCGCTGAGGACGCCGGAACGCTCGTAGCGGTACATGGTGCCCAACTCGGCCAGGCGCACGGGCAGGTCGCGATAGCTGCGCTGCTTCGACTCGTAAATGAGGATGTGGTGCGGGCAGTTCATGGGCCGCAACACCATCTGCTCGGTTTCGAGATCCATCAACGGGAACATATCGTCGTGATAGTGTTCCCAGTGGCCGGAGCGCTTGTAGAGGTCGACCTTGGCCAGGTCCGGCGTATAGACATGCTGGTATCCCTGAGCGCGCTCGCGCTCCAGAATGTACTCTTCGAGGAGGCGGCGGATGGTGGCGCCTTTCGGCAGCCACAGCGGCAGGCCGGAACCAACGGTTTCATTAACGGTGAACAGCTCCAGTTCTTTTCCCAGGCGCCGGTGATCCCGCCGCTTGGCTTCCTCCAGGCGGTGGAGGTAATCCTCCAGGTCCTGCCGGGTGAAAAAGGCGGTGCCGTAGATGCGCTGCAACTGCTTGTTGTGCTCGTTGCCTTTCCAGTAGGCGCCGGCGATGGAGAGCAACTTGAAGGCCTTGATCCTGGAGGTATCGGGCACGTGGGGGCCGCGGCAGAAATCGATAAAGTGCGGCCCGAGGGTGTACTCCGTGAAAACCTCGCCGGCGCGCTCGTCGATCAACTGGCATTTCATCCAGGCGGCGGCGTACTTGCGCAGGCCGTCTTCTTTGCGAGTGTAGATGCGCTCATAGGGGAGATGCCGCTTTTGAATCTCCCACATCTTCTTCTCGATCTTCTCCAGGTCCTCCGGAGTGAAGGGAGTGGCGCGGTCGAAATCGTAGTAGAAGCCGCTTTCGATGGGCGGTCCGATGCCCAACTGGGTTTCCGGAAAGAGTTCGAGCACCGCCGCGGCCAGAAGATGCGCGGTGGAATGGCGGTACACTTCTAGCGACTCGGGATCTTTGGGAGTGAGGATCTGTACGGTGGCATCCTTTTCGAGCGGGCGAGTGAGGTCGTAAAGCTCACCGTCGACCTTGGCGGCGATGGCTGCATCCGCGAGGCGGGGACTGATCGATTTGGCAATATCGATGGGGCTTACGCCCGCTACGACCGACTGTTTGCTGCCATCGGGCAGAGTGATCTCGATGGTACTCATAGGGAAATTTCAGCGTAACACGGGTAGTGGGGCAAAACCCACCACCGACACATCATTAGCGGATCCGCAAACAGGAGCATGCCGCGTTGATGCAGGCTCATGGGCCGGGAGCGTGGCGGGGCGTATCATGAAAGGGCAGCCCATGAGTTCCATCGACGAGATTATCGAGCGGTACAAGCGCGATGTGGATGTGGCGCTGATCGATGAGTCGCTTCGCCGGACGGTGGAGGAACGGATCCGCGCTCTCGAAGAGTTCGAGCGTTTTCGAGAGGAGCTGCGCGAAGCGACGGAGCGGAAGCGTGACGCGCTTCGGTGAGTTGCTGGGCACCCTCGCCGAGGGGGAAGTCGACTTCATCCTGGTGGGGGGCGTGGCCCCAGCGTTGAACTGAGATCCCTGGCCATCAAGGCGGTCTTCCGCAGCACGTTCAGCCGTGCGAGTGTACCGGCGCGCCGCCGTCCCATGAGCCCCCGGTAAATCGCGTGGACGTTGATGGTGATCCGCTCCTGGCCATCCCACTTCGCGAAGGGCTGCTCCCGAAACTCGTCGCTCTGCGCGATCCGGCGCGCGGCCAGCGAAGCGGAGTCGCGCTTCTCGAAGTGACGCCGCGCCGCTCCATCGAGAAACTGCCAGTATCTTCGCACCGCGTCCACACCCGACAGGTCCGTGACTGGGCCGTGACCGGGGACCACTACATCCACCCTCCACTCGAGAATCCGCTCGCAGGCGTGGATCCAGTTTTCGGCCGAGCCGTCCCATAAGCACCGGCGTCACGCCGAGAAACAGGATGTCGCCGGCGAACAGAATGCGGTCCTCGGGTAGATAGACTACCAGGTCGCCGGCGGTATGCGCCGGTCCTACTTCGATCAACTCGACCCGCCTCCCACCGACCTCCAGTTGCAGTTTCCCGGAGAACGTCGCGGTCGGTAGTACCGGCGCGATGTTCGAGAAATCGAATGGCCGCATCATGCCGTCGAAGTAGTCGGCGGCCACGCGCCAGTCGCCTCGCATCGCTCGAAAGATGCCGGCGGCCGCGCGCACGGCCCGCATCTGGCCCGGCCCGTGATGCCGCATGCCGCTAGCCGCGGCTTCGGTCGCGATAATCGTGGCCGCGCCGGTCAACTGGTTGCCGAACCAGTGGTCGCCATCGGAATGGGTATTGACCACCTGCGCGATGGGCGCCGATTCCAGTTGGGGCCGGAACGCGGCCAACATGGCAGCCGTCCGCGGCAAGTCCCACAAAGTGTCCACCAGGAGCGAGGCCTTGTGCCCGGCAATGAGCGCCGCATTGCTGTGGCCCCAGCCTCCGCGGGGCGCCACCCACGCGGAAACACCCTCGCCGATTTCCGACAATGTGTAATCCTCGGACGGCAATGCACCTCTCAACGTCCAACAGATCCTGGACGCAGGCGAAACCGCCTGCCAACCGATTTTCTCTTGGCTTTTGACGGAGTGGCTTCCTCTTCTGCCCAGCCCCGTAGGGGCACCAGATGATAGCCCAGCGCGCTAGCGCTGGGACCACTCGCCTTGCCCGCCAGCCCTTGCTGGGTGGCAGAATTCCGTATCACCGTTCCCAGGCCGCTCTGCCGCCCTTACCAGGACTCCGTCCGCCCCTATTCCGCAGTGAGCCCCCTACACCTTCGTCGGCTCGATCCGCAACTCCGGCACGCAGGCTCGCGCCGGCAGCTTGGCCACCGCCAGCACGGCCTCCGCCACATCCTCCGGCTGCAGAGCCTTGGCCACCAACTCGGGCGGCGTCTTCACCGGACGGCGCGCCAGAATCTCGGTGTCCACCAAGCCGGGACAAATCACGCAGGTGCGGATTCCACCCTCCTTCTCCTCCACGCGGATCGCGTGCGCCAGGCCTAGCAGTCCCCGCTTGGAGGCCTGGTAGGCGGCGCCCGAAACATCCGGCGTCAGCCCCGAGATCGACGAAATGTAGATGAGATGGCCCGATCCCCGCTCCCGCATGGCCGGCAGCACGGCTTGCGTGATGTAATAGGCGCCGTTCAAATTGACGCTGATCATCATGTCCCAGATGCCGGTATTGAGGCGTTTCATCGAACGATCGGGAATGTTGGTGCCGGTAACGTACACCAGGATGTCGATGGCTCCCAGGCGCGCGCGCGTCTGCCGGGCGAGGTCCTCCATCTGTGCGGCGTTCGAAGCGTCCGCCGGCGCGATCTCAATGGCGTGGCCTTCCCCGGCCAACGAGCGCTGCAATTCCCGCAAGCGATCCTCGCGGCGCGCCGAGGCCATCACACGCGCTCCTTCCCGGGCCAGCAGTACCGCCGTCGCGCGGCCGATCCCGCTGGAGGCTCCCACTACAAGTGCAGTCTGATTCTTGATTGTGACAGGCATAGTCTGGTGTACCTGTCCAGCATACTCCACTTCTTTTCTCAATACTCCACCGGGACCCTCCACCGGAACCCTGGTTGCGCCGCCCCGCCGCGGGGTGTATAAGGGTACCTGATCCTAGCCATGACTCCACTACGCTGCCCGATTCTTTCGTTGCTCGTTCTTGCAACGCTGCCCGCCACGGCCGCGGAGATCACCGTGGATCTCCGTTCCCGCGTGGAAGCCTTCAAGGGAAGCGGGGAATGGCGCGAGGTGCGTCTCCAGCAATCGCTGCCCGAGGAAAAGACTGCGGTCCTGATCTGCGACATGTGGGACAAACACTGGTGCCGCGGCGCCACGGAGCGCGTCGGCGGTCTGGTCACCCGCATGGCGCCGTTCCTCGAAGCGGCCCGCAAGCAGGGCATCCAGATCATTCACGCGCCTTCCGAAACCATGGACTTCTACCAGGACGCGCCTCAGCGCAAGCGCATCCTGGCGATCGGCCGGGTCGATCCGCCGCCTCCGCTCGTTCTGCCCGACCCTCCGCTGCCGATCGACGACAAAGGCGGCGGCTGCGACACTCCGGACCAGTTCTACAAGGC
>Ga0209415_10006252_pt1 | contig 21232 bp, 20 predicted proteins | sample PeaSoiSIISIP2007_FD_187696 | JGI IMG/M metagenome (GOLD analysis project Ga0209415, IMG submission 187696) | Peat soil microbial communities from Weissenstadt, Germany - SII-SIP-2007 (SPAdes) (version 2) | ecosystem: Environmental > Terrestrial > Soil > Wetlands > Peat | place: Germany...
GGTGGACCTGGTCGGGTTCGAACCGACGACCTCTTCCATGCCATGGAAGCGCGCTCCCAACTGCGCCACAGGCCCACATTGTCACTCCGGCGCACGCAGGACGAAGTGTCTACGCTCACTATAGCAGGCGCCCACGCGAACCGGCAATGACCGAGCCTGCAATCACCAGCAGCGTGAAGACGATGGAGAGACCGAGCGCCCGCAGCCCGACCGTGTTCATCGACGTGGCGGCGGCCCGCGACGGCGTCATCGCCGATAACTGGGTGAGGTGAACGCCGGCGGACAGCGCCGCGGCGATCCCGTAGAGCGGCTGTCCGGTCCAAAATACAACCGCCGAGGCGGCCGCCCAGGTGAGCTGCACTGCGGCGGCGGCGCGCCGTTGCTTGTGGAACATTTCAGTCGCCGCCGGGCCGGCCTTGCGGACCGCGATTCGCCCTTCAAGACGCGCGTGCACCACTACGATTGCGGCGAGAAAATGTGCCGCATGCAGGCCCCAGAACCACCAACCCCACGCCGGTACCGCGCCCGAGACGCCAAGACAGGCGGCTAACGCGGAACTCGCCAGTCCGGCGGCGCTCAAGGCTTGAAACCAGATCGCCCGCCGCCGATTCCGAACCGTCGTCGCCACGGCGAGTGCCGTAAGTAACGCTGCTGAAAACCCGAGCGCCGCCACAATCCACCAGGGCCATACGACGAGCAGGAGCCCGCCCGCCACTCCCAGAAGCGGCAGCTCGACGGCCAGATATCTCTTCGCTTCCGCGGTTTCGGGCCGCGCGTCCCGCCATACCCATCGCTGGCGCGCCAGCACGATCCATGGCTCGCGAACGAGAAACACCAGGACGACGGCCGCGAGGGCCGGGATCATGGCCCACGCAAATCGGTGCAGGACGATCAGCGCGCCTAGAAACGGTTGCAATAGCATCCCCCAGGCGCCATGCTCGCGGGGAAGCAGGGATGCACGGGGTCTGGATAGGGTTTCCGTCCAGCCACCATAGCATAAACTGTTCTGTATGGATCGCAATCAGGCGTGGGATGTGGTGTGTGAATTCGTCAAATCGGAAAGCCTGCGCAAGCATATGCTGGCGGTGGAGGCTTGCGTCACGGCCTATGCTCGCAAGTTCGGCGAGGACGAGCAGACGTGGGCTGTCACCGCGCTCCTTCACGATTTCGATTGGGAGATCCATCCCGATGCGCCGGATCACCCCATGAAAGGGGAACCGATTCTGGCGGAACGCGGCGTGAGCGATGAGATCCGTCGCGCCATCTTGTCCCACGCCAACTACAGCGGCGTGCCTCGCGTCAGCACGCTCGAGAAGACATTGTTCGCGTGCGATGAACTCGCCGGGTTTCTTACGGCCTGCTCCTACGTGAAGCCCAGCCGCAGCATTCGGGAAGTGGAAGTGAAGTCGGTGCGAAAGAAGTTGAAGGACAAGGCCTTCGCCCGCAACGTGAGCCGCGACGATGTGATCAACGGCGCGGCGGAAATGGGAGTGGACCTCGACCAGCACATCGAGTTCTGCATTCACGCCATGCAGGAGAAAGCCGCGGACTTGGGCTTGGCCGGTACGGCTACTGCCTGAGTTCGTTGATCAGACCGGCCACCGTGGTGCTGTTCAGATTCCATTTGAAATCCGACGCCAGCATCGTCTTGACGTCGTCCGGACTCTTGCCGTCGCGAACCGCGCCACGCACGCGCTCGCGCATTTCGGCCAGCCGATCGCGATATTTTTGAAGATCCTCGCGCTTCGATACCGGCCCGTGCCCGGGAATCACGACGTCGAAGTCCCACTGCTGCAGCATGCCGTCGAGCGTATGGGTCCACTGGACGATACTCGCGCCTGACGCATAATCGTTCACCGGCGTGCCGCCGATCACGCACAGATCGCCGGTGTGGAGTACCTTCAGCGCGGGGAAATAGATCCCTGCATCGCCGTCGGTGTGGCCCCGTCCGAAGTATCGCGCGACTACTTCCTTCCCGCCCAGATGCACTTCGGTTTCCTCGGTGAAGGTCACGCGAGCCGGGCCGGGCATCTTCAGCGCCACCATATTCGCCCGCGCATTCTTATGCGCGATGATCTCGACGTTCGCGGCCAGCATCTTCGAGTTGCTGCCGGTGTGATCGCCATGCTGGTGGGTGTTGAGGACATACTTCACCGGCTTGTCGGTGAGCGACTTGATTTTCGCCATGATGTCGGCGTAGTCGCGTTCGAACTTGTCGTCGATCACAATGACGCCTTCGTCGGTGAGGTACACGGCCACGTTGCCGCCATCACCGATGATGACGTACAGGTCGTCCTTCACCTTCTGGAGGGTCAACTGCGCCGGAGCCTGCTGCGTCTGAGTGAAGGCGATCCATGCCCCCAGCAACACCAACGCGGCGGCGAAAACGCGGACCAGGACAGTCTTTCGCATGGGGGAACTATATCAGATCGCTCCGGTCAGATGGGTAGCTTGAACGGCGAACTTCCGGCGATCGCCGCGAGGGCGCGTTGCCGGCTTATTGGCGCAGCTCGTTCATCAGCCCGCCGATCGATCCGGCTCCAAGACCGGTGGGCGCCCAGCCGAACTCGCCGACCAGAACCTTGGTGACTTCGTCCTTGTTCTTTCCGTCATGCACCAGGCCGCGCACCCGATCCCGCATCGACACAAACCGATCGCGATATTTTTGAAGATCCTCGCGCTTGCTCACCGGGCCGTGTCCGGGAATCACGACGTCGAAATCCCAGTACTGCAGCATGCCGTCGAGCGTGTGGGTCCATTCGACCGCGCTCGCGCCCGCGGAGTAATCGATGAAGGGCGCGCCGCTGGTGAACAGGTCGCCGGTATGGAGCACGCGTAGCGCGGGGAAGTAGATTCCAACATCGCCGTCGGTGTGGCCCCGTCCGAAATAGCGGGCGCGCTCTTCCTTGCCGCCCAGATGCACTTCGGTTTCCTCGGAGAAGGTGACGCGCGCCGGGCCGGGCATCTTCGCCGCCACCATATTCGCCCGCGCGTTCTTATGCGAAATGATCTCGACCGAAGCCGCCAGCATGTTCGCATTGCTGCCGGTGTGATCTCCATGTTGATGGGTATTGAGGACATATTTCACCGGCTTGTCGGTGATGGACTTGATCTTGGCCATGATGTCCTTGTAGTCGCGCTCGTACTTGTCGTCGATGACGATCACGCCGTCATCGGTGAGGTAGACGGCCACATTGCCGCCATCGCCAATGATCGCGTACAGGTCGTCCTTGACTTTTTCGAGCGTCAGTTGCGGCGCGGCTTGCGGCGTCTGCGTGTAAGCCACCCAGGCTCCGAAACACACACAGAGACCCGCCGCGACCCGGACGATGACGGTCTTTCGCATGGAGGAACTATATCAGATTCTCGCGAACTATATCCGATTCCCGGCCACTCGAAGCAGGCTACTTCTGGCGGGCCTTGGAGGCCGGCCTGGCCGGCGCGGCGAGACCCAGTTCGCGCAAATGCGACTGAGCCTTGGGAGCGAGCTCATTCCGGGGGTAGCGCTTCAGGAAGTTCTTGAACTCGGTCCCGGCATCGGTCTTGCGGCCCGCTTTCATCAGGTCGACGCCTTTCCAGTACAACGCCTCGGGAGAGCGGGGATTCTCGGGAAACCGCTCGAGGACGGCGTCGAACGCCTCCACGGCGTCGTCATACTTCTTGGCCCGATCGTAGATCTGGCCAATGTAGTATTGCGCGCTCGGCGCGTTCTCGGTGTCCGAGAAATACTTCAAGTACTGCGCGAACTCTTCGAGAGCGAGTTCGTCGTTGCCGCTTGAGAAATCGCTGCGTGCCTGCGGAAACAGGCCCTCGGCCGTCATCCCGGGCGGCGGACCCGACGGAGCCGAAGTACTCCCGGCGGTTCCTCCCGCGCTGGCGGGCGCCCCTGCCGGCGGAGGCGGCGCGACGGGCGGAGCGCTGAGCGTCCGGATCGCGCTCGACATATCCGTGAGTTTCGAATCCAGTCTGTTCATTCTCGACGCCAGATCGGCGACGGTCTCCCGCACGGACCGGAAATCGTCGGCCATCCCATCCACTTTGGTGCCCAGCGTCGCCACCGGCCCTTCGATCTTGGTCTGCTGGTCGCTCAACTTATCGGTGATGGTTTTTTGCAACGTGGCCAAGCTCGTGCCTATCTTATTGGACTCGTCGAGCGCTTGCTGGATGGCGCTCTGGAGGGCGGCGAACTTCTGATCCTGCGCCGTCTGGACCTGCCGGAGCTGGTCCTGCAATTGCGCGATGTCGCGCTGGATGGCAATGAAGTCTTCCCGTTTCTGCGCCATGAGGACGACGGGACTCAGCACCAACCCGAGCGCCAACAGCCGTGAAGCGGTCATGACCTTCCTCCCTTTCAAGTTGAGGGACGGCGTGAAGCCGTCCCTCATTGTTCTAAGCCAGGCGTCTCAAAAGCAAGGCGCCTTAAAGCACGGTCTACTGCGCCGGCACCAGATGCGCGTGCCGGTTGCGCTGATAGCAGGCTTCGTCAGCATCGGTACAGACCGGACGCTCTTTCCCGTAGCTGATGGTGCGGACTCGGTCCGCGGGAACGCCCAGTTGCACTAGAAATTCCTTGGCTGCGGTGGAGCGGCGATCGCCGAGACCCAAGTTGTACTCCGCCGATCCGCGCTCGTCGCAATGTCCTTCCACGACCACGCTGAAGCTGGGATCGGCCTGGAAGATGCGCTTCAACAAGTCGGCATCCCGGGTGAGCGCCTGGCGGGCGTCGTCCCGAATATCGCTCTTGTCATAGTCGAAATAAGCGTCCTGGGCTTCGCGTCCCAGCATGTCGGCCCCGGAAATACGGGCCGCTGCCGGGGGTGGCGGCGGCGGTGGGGGAGGCGCACTCACTTCCACGGTCACCGAACGCGAATCCGTTCCGCCCGCTCCTCGTGCCGTCAGCGTGTAGGTGGCGGTGTTACTCGGGAAGACCTGCCGCGTGCCGTTCGCCTGTACCGCACCCAAACCGTTGTCAATCGAAATATCCGTGGCGTTTGCCACCGACCATCGCAAGGTAGCGGACTGGCCGCGCTCGATGGTCCGTGGTTCAGCGGTGAAACTGTTGATTCGCGCCGCTGCCGGTGGCGCGGGCGCGGGGGCCGGAGCTGCCGCAGGCGCGGGGGGTGGCGGTGCCGGGACCGGAGCCTTCTTCTTGCACGCGGCCACGGACATCAGAAGCGCCGCGGTGAACACAACTGCACCCAGTGTTCTTGTTTTCATTCGCATCTTAAAAACCTGCCTCCTCGATCTCTACAGTCGTCATACTCTTGCTCATGAAGCCTTCAGCCATCATCGCTCACAACGCGGAAAATGGCGAGCGCGTCTGGTTTCTTCGCTCGGCCTTGGTTTCCTCTTACCCGCCGCGATGGCACTCGTATGACGCCTTCCGGTATCCCGGGGTTGCTTCTCACGTGTCTGGAGGACGCATTCCAAGCGCTAGACAACACAGCAGGCTACAGCGTCCGAGTCTCTTCTAGTTTATCCCTTTTGACCATACCGGCTGCAGGTTATTTCCCTGCGTGGTGAGCTGCTTGATGCCGCTCCCATCCGCCAGCATGGTGTAGATCTGGGTTACCGGGCCGCGTTTCGAGGAAAACACCAGATGCACTCCGTCCGGCGCCCACCATGGATTCTCATTGCGTCCCTCGCCATGAGTGAGCTGATCGACGTGCCGCGAACCTACATCCATGATGAAAATGTTGTAGTTTCCAGGCTCGTAGCCTTTGGTCCAGGAGAACGCGATGATCTTGCCATTCGGGTTCCAGGCGGGATTTGCGACTTCACCTTCTCCGGTCTTGTTGTTCCCGTCGCTTACCGGTTCGGTGAGCCTCTCCAAATCCGTGCCTTCCAGGGTCATATGCCAGAGTTGGGGAAAGCCGGAACGCCCGGAGATGAACACCATATCCGTGCCCGTTTTCGGATTCACCTTGGGCGAGACCTCGATGGCGCGCACGTGAGAAAGGCGGCGCAGACCGCTCCCGTCGATGTTCGATTCGAAGATCTGCGTCCATCCGTCGACCGACGACGCAAACAGCATGTGCTGGCCGTCCGGCGTGAATTCCGGAGTCGCCACCACCGAGGAAACCGGATTGTAGAAGTTCATCCGCTTGCCGGTTTCGACCGAATGAATCATGATCTGCGGATTGCCGCGGGCGTAGGTAGTAAAGGCGAACATCTTGCCGTCGGGCGAGACGACCGGCTGGCTGGTGCTGGACTTGTAGCTGGTTAGCTGCTTCTGGTTCGAACCGTCGTAATCCATCGACCAGATTTCCTTGCTGCCGGTGCGGTCCGACACGAAATAAATCTTGGATCCGGCCAGGCTGACGGCGCCGAACTGCCGCAGAATATCGGCCGCGAAGTCGCGGGCCACTTGCTTGGCTCCATCGGTGTTGAGCGTCCCGAAGTACAGCTTGCCGATCACTTGCGCGCTCGCGACGGTGGGCTGCGCGGTGTTGAAAAGCCAGCCGTAGAGCACCAGCCGTCCATCCTGCGCCGCGGTATAGCCCATCGCAAGATAGTTGGCGCTCACCGGAGGATTGGACCAATCGGTGAGCCAGGGGCCGGTGGAGATGGGCTGCGGCGGAGCTTGGCCGCGGCGAGTGGGAACCGGCGTCAGCGGCGGCCGGAAATCCGACGGCTGCTGCGGCACCGCGAGCGGGTACATGCTCTTGGCCACCATCTTAAGGATGCCCGAGCCGGCCAGCTCATTCCACAGAGTCTCGTTGAACGTATTCATCAGCGCCTGCGCTTCGCCGGAGCCGCGAAAATCGGGCGCCGCGATCGCCGGCTTTTGGCCCCCGACGATACTGCCGCTGATGTCTTGACCGCTCAGCCAGGCCGCGGCCGCGATCATCAGAACAAGCGTGGCCGAAATCACCACCATGAGTTTGGTTTTCATCGTTTCAACTCGAATGAGAATTCAACTCCAACCGAATCGCGCTCGAAGGCGGGCGGGATTGGAGGAAACGGACTGGCTTCCAGGATCGCGCGCTGCGCCGAAAAATCCAGAGTAGGAATCCCGCTTCTTTGGAGCACCACGACGTTGCGCACGGTCCCGTCCCGCATCAGGTCGAAGGTCACGATCGCCGGAGGCGCAGTCTGGATGCGCGCGTCCACGTCGCCGGTGCGCCATTTCTGCGCCACCATCTCCTCGATCTGCTTGGCATAGGCGGGGAACCGGGTGCCGAGCGTGGTGTTGATGCCGGTGCCGATGCGCCCCGCTCCCGGGCTCGCCGCATACAGTGGACTGGATACCGCGGGCACGTGTTGACTGAACACCTGATTCGGTTCAAGCTCCTTGAACGAACGGAACCGCTGGTTCGCGCTCGCGACATCGGCCTGACTTCGTTTCACCCGCTTGCTCTTGAGCGGAATGGCGTCGGGAGGCGGCGGTTTTTCCTTGACCTTCTCCACCGGCTTTTGCGGCGTCTGCGACTCGGTGTCGTTCGCCACCGGATTCTTGGGGCCGGTGTGCGCCAGCGGGATGGCATTCACCGCCTCCACGCCTACCGAGGCTCCGCCGGCGTCCTTCGATCCGAATGACTCCGTGTGCGTGGACATCCATCCATAGAAGGCCAGGCTCGCGACAATCGTTACATGCAATGCCACCGAGCCCACCAGGGCGTTCTTCAGCGGCTCCCGTTCGTCGAGGATGTCGGCGTGCTGCGTCATCTTCCGGGCTTCGTATCGAGGGGTTTCGTAACCAGCCGGATGGGTTGGATCTTGGCTTCGTCGAGCGCGCTGATGACTTGCGCGATGACGTCCCAGACCGCCGCCGAGTCGGCGCGAACGTAGACGCCCTTGGCATCCTTGAACCGGTCCCGCACTTCCCCGGCGATCTGATTGATGTTGACTTTCCGCTCGTTCAAATACAACTGGCCGTCGCGGGTAATGTTGACGACGGGGAGGTCTTCGGCCGTGTCCTTTACCTGCTTCACCTGAGGCACGTTTACTTCCAGGCCGAATTCCATAACGTGCGCGGTGAGCATGAAGATAATCAGCAGCACCAGCACGACGTCCACCAGAGGAACAATGTTGATTTCGGAGAGCGAGCCCACGCCGGCGCGGAATCGCCCCTTGCCTCGCGTGCCGTTCGATCCGCCCAGAGAAAAGGCCATGGTGAGACTCCTACGTTCTTACGCGCTCAACTGGATCTCTCGCGACCCGATATCTCTCGATTGGATAATTCGCGACTGGATATTTCGCGACCCTCGAAACTCCTTTCGGTCAGGTTCAGAAATTCGAGGGCGAAATCTTCCATTCGCGCGCCCATCTCTTTGATCGAGTGCCCGAAGAAGTTGTAGAAAACCGCGGCGGGAATCGCGGCTGCCAGTCCCAAGGCCGTCGCGACCAGGGCGTGGGCGATGCCGGGCGCCACGGTGCGCATGCTGGTGGATCCGGTCAATCCCAGCGCTTGAAACGCGTCGATGATGCCGAACACAGTACCCAACAGTCCGATGAAAGGCGAGACGGAGGCAGTAGTCGCGAGCCAGCTCATGTTCCGCTCCAGTTTCGTGGCTTCCTCGCTCATGCCGAGCTGCAAGGTGCGTTCGAGGGCCACCAGGTTCGTCACCGCGCCGCGTCCGGAGACCTGGCGGCTCACCTCGCTGTATCCGAAATCGAAGACCGCGACCAGCGGCGATGCGTGGAACTGTTCGCTCGCCGCGGCGATCGCATCCAGGCGCGTGGCCTTGCGGAATGCCCGCAGGAACTGCCGGTCGGCGGATCGGGCCCGCCGCAGTTGGGTCCACTTGGAGAAGATGACGGTCCAGGAGGCGAGCGAAAAAACCAGGAGGATCCCCAGCACGGCGAGCGGGATCGGCTCGGAAGTCTTGACCAGCTCCCAAAAGTTCACATCGAGCAAGAGGCTGCCTAGATGTCCCGACGTCAACCGGTGCCCTTTCCGTTCGACCTGCCGAGAGCGGGTCCCGCTCTCCCCCTTATTGTAATCGAGGCGGCGGGAAAACAGAAGCTGACTGAAACAGAAGCGCGAAGAAATGTTTTGAGCGCTGTTACGATCCTTCCCCTATAATTCTTTTGAGGAGCTCGCCCGCACAACGGAGCCTCGCTCGGAGGAGACGCTTCGAGTTCCTGCTGGTTTGGAGGGCCTCGATGGCCTGTGCGGGCTGGTGAGGAACCGCGCTCGCGCCGCATGCTGGCCGATCTGACTGTCGAAAATTACGCCGTGATCGAGAAGGTCCGCGTCCGCTTTCACGCCGGGCTGAATCTGCTGACCGGCGAGACCGGCAGCGGCAAGTCGATCGTGGTGGACGCACTCGCACTTTTGCTGGGCGGACGCGCTTCGGCGGAAATGGTTCGCACCGGGGCGGAGCGCGCGCACGTCTCCGGAATCTTTGAAGTGGGTGCCGAGCCCGCCCTCGCGAAGCTACTGGAACAGGCCGGCATCGGGATCGAGGACGGGGAACTGCTGCTCGAACGCGAGATCCTGGCCAACGGCAAATCGCGCGCGTTTGCCGGGAGCCGCCCCGCGACCGCCGCGCTGTTGAAGGATCTTGCGCCCTACCTGGTGGACCTCCACGGCCAGCACGACCAGCAACAGTTGTTTTCCCCCGCGACGCAGCGCGATATGCTGGACGCGTTCGCGGGGGCATCGGCCTTGGCGGCTGAAACCGCTACCCTTTACGAACAGTGGCGCGCGGCGAAACAGGAGTTGGACGCGCTCGATCGATCCGCGCAGGAAACACTTCGCCAGACCGACCTGTGGGCCTTCCAGCGCAAGGAGATTGAAGGGGTGAACCCGCTCGCGGGCGAAGATGCCCGCCTCGAGAACGAGCGGCGCATCCTTCGCAATGTCGTGCGCCTGGAGGAAGTCGCGGGCGCGGCCTACAGTTCGCTCTATGACGCTCCCGAGAGCGTCACGGTCCAGCTCCGGACGGTTCTGCGCCGTCTCGAGGAATTGGCTGGAATCGACTCGAGTATCACCGAGGTGGTGAGCACGCTTCAGCCCGCTGCGATCGCTGTGGACGAAGCCGCGCATGCGTTGCGGCATTACCTGGGGAAACTGGAAGCCGATCCGGCGCGCCTCGACGAAGTGGAAGCGCGTCTGGCGGCCATCGAGAAGCTTCGGCGCAAGTACGGCGCAACAGTCGAGGAAGTGCTGGCGTTTCTCGAAGACGTTCGCCGGCAGTTGGCGGCGGCAGAAACGTCCACGGGACGTCAGGAGGCGCTTCGCAAGGAGATCGCGGCGCTTGCCGCCGGCTACGAGTCGGCAGCCGCGAAACTGTCGGTCCGGCGGAAGGACGCCGCCCGCCGGCTGGCCAAACGGGTGGAAGAAGAACTCGCATCGCTCGCCATGGACAAGACCCGAGTCTCCATTCAGGTTGCGCCCGGGCCGTGGTCCGCTTCCGGCGCGGACACGGTGGAGATCCTCATTTCACCGAACCTGGGGGAAGAGCCCAAGCCGCTTGAAAAGATCGCTTCAGGTGGGGAATTATCCCGCGTCGCGCTGGCCCTGAAGACCTGCACCGCGCCCGCGCGTCCGGAGAAGAACGCCGTGCCCCGCACTCTGGTGTTCGACGAAGTGGATGCCGGTGTCGGAGGGAGCGCGGCGGAAGCCGTCGGCAGGAGACTGAAGAAGCTGGCGGCATCGAGCCAGGTGCTGTGCGTGACGCACCTCGCGCAGATCGCCGGTTTCGCGGATCACCATTACCACGTGGAGAAGTTCGCCGCGAAGGGCCGCACGCTCGCGACCGTGGAAGAGCTGGACGCGGCGGCGCGGAAGCAGGAGATCGGACGCATGCTCTCGGGGGAGCGCATTACGCCGGAAGCGCTCCGGCATGCCGAGCAGCTCCTGAAGCTGGCCGCCGAATAGCGACGAAGGGACGAGACGCGCCGGGTCCCACTTCCCCCGGCATTAGGTTGACTAGGGTTGAATCGCGGCAAAAATCTGGCCGCTCAATACTTCGGGGCTAAGATGCTCGGGGCGCAACGCCACAACTACTTGGATTTGTTGGCCGGCTACGTTCGCCCATCCAGTGTGGACCGGTTTGTCCGCCGGGGTGCCAAGCACAGGACGGAGGCTGTCGACATTCAACCCTGTACGGAACCGCCCAAACCACGCGTCATCAACTTCCGTGAAATCAGACTCCCTCTTGTTCGTCTCGGTTAAGAAGACGGCCGCCCGAGGTAGCCATGTGGAAAGCTCGATTTCCACGAGCTTAGCGCACGCGCCGTGCTGGCGGGCTATGAGTGAGGTCTCGGGGTTTCCGCCACAGACCGGGGCCACCTTGTAGAGATTGCTCCAGGCTGCAAAGGGGACCCAGCTTTCTTCATCCGTTTTCCGATGAAGCTTCCGAACGACGCGCCCGACGACGTTCCAAAAACGAGTACCTTTTTCAAGGTTTTCGTAGTGGTAAAACTCCTTTTTCCTCGGATGCCGGACCCAGTGCATCTGAGGATCGCCGCACCCCTCGCAAGGCTCTATGAGGACGTCCCGATCAATGGTGCAAATCGATTCGACGTGCCCAGCCTCGCAGATCTCTCGAGCCTTCTTCGCTCTTGCATCCTCCGATTCAACGTCTTTCGGACAGAACTCCGATGGCCTAACCCAGCCGTTTTGAGCACGCCCGTAGAAGATAACGTCACCTGCTTCCCAGGACGCGCCTCTGAGCGGTGCGCAGGCGCATAAACCCCCCTTTGGCCACGTCTTCAATTCCTTCACGTCATTCAAGAGACGCTCGTAGATTCCGAGAAAGTCCTCGCTAAGCATTGGTGTCCCCCAAGCCCCGCGCCAGGGCTGCTCTCGGGCGCGGCGCCGAACGTCACTGATCGCTATTCTCGTTATAAACGTCAGGCCAACCTATCAACTCCAGGAGTTGATTGATGGCATTCGTCTGGCGCCACCACCTAATTGGGTGAACGATCGGCATGTAGTAGTCGAGCACGAAAATCGCCTTCGCGCGGGCAAGCGTAGGATGCTTATCGAGCCAGCGTTTGAGTGCGTCACTGAGTCGACACGAAAGCGATTGCGGGTCGGGCTCGGGTTTTAGCTCTGCCTCCTCCGAGAAGAAGTACGGGAAGATCGCGGAATAGATCGCGTAGAGTATCGTCGTCAAAGCTTACCTCCATTGTGAAGCTCAGAATACATCGGTTTTCCGTTCTGTCCCGCTACTATTTGCAGCCAGCAGCCACCACCCGCCAACAGGATCGGTCCTGGATGGAATTGCCGCTCCGGCATGCCGAGCAGCTCCTGAAGCTGGCCGCTTCTGAGTAACAGCCCGCAAAACGGAGTGTGGCGGCATTGTGATTCGGTTGAAATCAGGGCGCCGCCGCACCCTTTGCGGGCTGAATAGCGGCATTTACGGCCATGCCCACAGGCGTTACCGCTGTGCCTACAAGTAGTTGGCGTTCAGGATTCACTCGAACTTCAAACGGTTTTGGTATTCTTTGTTTCGTCCTACGGTTTCTCTTATGCGTCTTTCGACATGGATCGTGGCGTTCGCGGCGACGTGCGGTTTCGCCCCGCCCGCACCGGCCTGGAATGGAACCGGGCATCGAATTATTGCCGCGATCGCGTATGAACTTCTCACGCCTCAGGCTCGCGCCCGAGTGGACCAACTGATCCGCCTGCACCCGGACTATGCGACGCTGCTGACCGAGGGCGCGCCGGCCGATGACCCGGGCCGCGCGCGAGCGGCGTTCATCGTTGCGGCAACCTGGCCCGACGTCATCAAAGGCGATCCACGCTTTTACGACGACACCCACAAGGACGCGGCTCATACCGCGCCGCTTCCCGGCTTCCCGGACACGGCTCGCCATACCAACTGGCACTATATCGACGTCCCCTACACGCCGGACGGGGCGGCGCCCGAGGCGATCCCTGTTCCGAACGCACTGACCGAGCTTGAACGATTGCTGCCCGAGATCAGTTCGCCGTCCACGAATGCGGCCGTAGCCGCGTACGATCTTCCTTGGATCGAGCATCTGGTTGGAGACCTGGCCCAGCCGCTGCACTGCACCAGCCGATTCCTCAAGTCCCAGCCTAAAGGCGACGCCGGAGGAAACGAAGTCTTCGTGAGCCCCGGCCGCAACCTCCACGCCTTTTGGGACGACCTCGGGGGCACGGGCCAGAGCGACGAATATATTACAAAAGCGGCCCTGGAGATCGTCGCCGAGAATCCTTTTGAGGAACTCGCCCGCACAACGGAGCCTGGCTCGGCGGGAGGTCGGGGAGTTCCCGGCAGTTCGGGGGGCCAAGCCGGCCCTGTGCGGGCTGCGGCTCCCGGGAGCCTCTCGAACGATCCGAACGAATGGATCGCACAGGCATTCGGGTTAGACCAGAGCCAAGTCTACAGCTTCGGTCTTGAGACAGGCTCGCGGGAGCATCCAGTACAACTGACGGCGGACTACCGGCAGACCGCGCGGCGCATCGCGCGAGCACAACTGGCCTTGGCGGGATATCGGCTGGCGGATGTTTTGGACGCTCTACTCAAGTGATTGCATGCTGTTGCCAGCATGGTGTTGCCCTGGATTTTGAACCCCGCCTTCCCCCACATCTTCTTTCTGCGCTACGTCTTGCGGGCCGCTAGCGGGTTCCAAGTACCGATCTCACTGTCACCAACGTTAAAACTCTGTACAGATAGGTGACATAGATGTTACGATGAGAGTGTCCAGTTGTGGAACCGACTCTGGTTCCATCGCGTCTCTTTCTCTTTGGGAAGGGTGAAGCGAGTTTTCTCGCACCCCCCAGAAAGCTAGGCCCGCCTACGACCTCGCGGAAGTGGTGGAGCCTGCCGGTGAGTATCTTCCTCCGAGTGCTCACCGGCTCTTTTCATTTCTAGACCCGAATTTAGCGGCTCGACACTGATTCAAACTGATTGGCTCCCAAGGCCGAGTCTGGAAGTTCACTGCCTGTTTGACTCGAATCAGTTCCACGTCGGCGGAGGACCGTTTGAAGCACGCCTTGAACCCTCCTGGGCCGCGGCATCGGAGAGAGGAACTCTCGGCGGAACTTGTGACGGGATTCATTCACTTTGGGTCAGGGCTTCACTGAGGGCAAATATTCGGGCGGCCGGCGCGCGTGCGATTCCTGTTCAAACGCATACGCATAGCGAATCAACTTGACTTCGGTGCGAGGCGATCCAAAGAACGAGATCCCCACGGGGAGACCCGAGACAAATCCAGCAGGCACGGTGATGTGCGGATATCCCGCGACCGCGGCCGGAGTGCAGCAGCCTTCGTCGGGACGGTCGCCCTTGGCGTAATCGATCAGGTCCGCGGGACCATCGCTCATCCCCGCCAGGGCATCCAGGTTGTGATCGCTCATCGCCCGGTCGATCCCGTTCTGACGGGACATCTGATCGAGGCGTGATACCAGGCTGCGATACTGGCGGCTGGTAAGCGGCCCCTTCGCCTCCGCCTGGAGCATTAATTCCTGGCCGAAATGGGGCATCTCGCGGTCGCGATTGCTCTCGTTGAAGTCGATGACGTCTCCTAGTGATTTCATCACTGCGCGGCGCGCGGCGAGGTACGCGTTCAAGTCCGCCTTGAACTCCCACAGCAACGCTTCGCTTTCGGGAGCGCTGAGCTTCGAATAAGCCGGGAATTTGACGGGATCGATCACTTGCGCGCCTAGTCGTCTGATAGTCTCAAGGGCTGACTCCATGAGTGCGGCGACGTCCGGGTGGGCATCGAACGACTGACGTAAGACACCGATTCGCGCGCCTTTCAATCCGCGGCGGTCGAGGGCCTGGCCATAGGACGCGCCGGTCAGGACTCCCAACAACAGCGCCGCGTCCGCGACGGTTCGCGCCATGGGACCGGCGGTGTCCTGACGGTGAGAGATCGGTATGATTCCCGAGCCCGGGATCATTCCCACGGTCGGCTTGATGCCCACGATCCCGCTGATCGACGCAGGGGAGATGATGGAGCCGTCGGTTTCGGTTCCAATAGCCGCGGCGCACAGGCTGGCGGCCACGGCAACCGCCGATCCCGAACTCGACCCCGAGGGATTCCGATCGAGCGCGTACGGGCTGCGCGTCTGGCCTCCACGCCCGCTCCAGCCGCTGGTCGAATGGGTGGACCGGAAGTTCGCCCACTCGCTGAGATTGGTTTTACCCAGCAGGACGACTCCGGCCTGGCGCAAACGCGTCACCAGTCCGGCATCCTTGGGCGCCGGCGGACCCACGAGCGAGAGCGAACCGGCGGTGGTCATCATTCGGTCGGCCGTGTCGATGTTGTCCTTGATCAGGATCGGGATACCGTGGAGGGGTCCCCTCGGTCCTTTTCCGGCCCGCTCCTGGTCAAGCGCCCGGGCGATCGCGAAGGCGTCCGGATTCAGCTCGATCACGGCGTTCAAGCGCGGGCCGCTCTTATCGATTTCCGCGATTCGAGCCAGGTATTTCTCCACCAGTTGGACTGAGGTGAAATGGGAAAGAGTGAGGCCTTCCTGGAGGGCAGTCAGAGTGGCTTCGACGACGTTCTCCGGCCCGTCATTATCCGGCGTGCCCCCCGGCGCGGCGTGGAGCGCCGCCGCCAGACTCAACTGCAGAAACTCCCGGCGAGATTTCATCTCTTATAAGACTCGCGCAAAACGGACTCGCCACGGGCGGCCACGTCCGCCGAGTTCCTCTTTCGCTGGGTGCCGCCCGCGGCGGCCTTTGCGCTTTTAAGTAACTCGCGCAAAACGGAATGCGGCGCGAAACAGTTCCTGATCTCCTTTTGGCGGTGCGCGCCGCACCCTTTGCGCTACTTCGGAAGCGTATCACGAATGCGATGAGACACAGTTCAGTACGGTCTGGCTGGGTCTAAGTGTTTGCAAACAGGTGCGCGTGGGCCGGCGGGACGGGCAGTCAGGCGGCCATGAATGCCTGTGGTGGCACCTCCGTGGCACCCCGAGCGGTTACTTCTGGCGCAACACGATGTAGAGAAAGTAAGGCCCTTCCCCGTAATTTCCGCCTCCGCCCAGCAATTCGGTTTTCGGTGATCTCTGCGTTGTGCTCGATGAGATCACGCTCGACTTGAGAGACAAACTCAAGGGACGAACTCTGTGTACAGCACGATCATTTCGTCGTAATAGTCAGCGTAGCCTCTCGCAAATCGCGACTCAGGATCCTTCGTAATGCCGATCTTAAATCCGCGCCCGAGATTCTCTCGTGTATACGCACTCACCCTCCGTCTCATCGCGGATGCGACCGCCGAGGGGGTGCCCGTCATTGGGTCGAAATGTATAGCGGAAGCAACCATGCCCAGAATATACTCCCACGGCCGAATCAGCGAAAGGCCCCCGCGAACGTCGCCAGTGGCGACGGGTATCGGACATCGGACGATTCGACCTACCCCTACAGAAGCCTCTCCGTCTCGCCCCACACGCCCATTTCCCGCCCTAACGCTTCCAGGTCGACCCGGGTGCCAATGATTCGGTCCTCGTGAGTGTCGAGCAAGTAGTATCGACCGACGCGCTGCTCCATCGTGGACCCACGCGCCAGACAGAGCTTCTGATATCGATTCGCCAACTTTCGGTTAATGCGCGCGCGTAGAGTAGACTCCAGCACGAACGATCTCATGCGGAACTCCAATTAGGGTGCGGCGTCGCGGAATGGTGTCTACAGAGCGCCTCTGCATCACGGAGAGCCGCGATGGCTTGTTTGAGACCGGCACGGGAGGCCGCTTCCTCCATCGGCGATCTGCGACTGTTGTGCCCCCGTTCATCGATGATTCGGTGAACTTCTTGCTCGCAATCGCGCACTTGACGTTGGAGCGAATCGCAGATATCGCACACAACCGCGCCGCCTCCTTCGCGGCTTCGGAAGGAAGATTTCGGGAAACTGCCGACAGTATATCCATTTTCTCGATGGAATACAACATCATATTCTGTGTTATGCCTCACATTTGCGGAATAATGCTTTCGCCGCCGTGAAGGCCCACAGACAACGCCGCGGGCCACGGGTATCGGACGATTGACCCGCATGCCTGATTAGTGGCGCGAGCGAGTGGAAAATCTCATGGCAATTCGCGTACGTCGTTCGGAATATGCAAGCTCGCTCTCGCCGGATATAAAAACGTGTCGGACTACTGACCTGAACGCTCAGTATCCGGTTTTTCTCCGATTGATCGCTGGCGCGGCTCTGATGATGTTAGTTTTTGAGGTCGTGTAGTTTCGTTTGCTCTGGCCGTGACGCGGCGACGTAGTTCTTCCATATCGGTGTCCGTAAATTCCTTTCCCAACTCAAGTGCGTGGGCTACGGTTGATCCGAATGCTTCAATTGATCCTCAGTCACCACGAGATCGTTCGACGCATTTCTGTAACGGCCGGCAACGCTTCGCGGCATCCCGTTGTACAGCCACTCTGCTTTCGAGTCGGCATGGATCACGGAGTCCCTCGCCATGACCAAGTCTAGAAAAAACGTGAGCGGGACCGGGCCGGCATCGCCGAACGAGTCGTTCAATGCGCCAAGCTGTTTGATAAGTAGCGACTCGTGCTTCCCGGGAACTTTGATCTTCCGTTCCTTTATCCACCTGCTGATCCAGTGCTGCAATCGTGTCACGAGTCCGACCAAGGCTAAATGATTTGCAGCCTTGCGGAGGTCATCATAGAACTGCGCGTGCCAGCGGGCCGTTGAACTGAAGACTTCCGGGTCTTCCTCGGACAGGGCGTCCTGCATGTCGATAATCTCGTATTCTTCTAGCCTGGCGATGGCCTCCAAAGTCAATCGGTGATTCACGGTCACGATCGAATTCAGGTCGACCTCAAAGGCGTGCGGAACCTCTATCACCGTATTCCAGAGTTCGTCGTCGGTTAGGTCGAGTTCGTCCCAACGCATTTTCAGACTCCCTCTCCTCCCCATGGTCCCATGCCCGGTGCGTTAGTGGCCGCACCAAAATGGTCCGGGCAAAAGCACGCCGTTAAGACGCGGAAACGCGGCGGGGTTCGACGGGAGTCGGCTCGGCGAGTGGTACCGGCGATGTAGAGATCCGAGCGCCGTTGGGAATGAATCTCAGCTGTTCTCCGAAGAGCGGCCAATGACGCCCTCTTCTTGAATGTCTTTGAGGCTTCTGCCATTCTCGTCCTTCCACTCGTTTCGGCCGTTGGCCGACCGCGCCAACAAAGTCGCAGCCGCAAGGGACGGCGAGCTGAACGTATAATCCTGTGTCAGCTTGAGGCGGTCCGTTTCTTCTTCGAACACCCCCTGGGTTAACAGCCGCTGGCGCAGTCTTACGACGGGATCCGGAGTTGCGGGCGACGGCTCCTTCGGAGATTCCGATCCCGCCCGGACCACAAAGCCATCATCAGCCTCATAGCCGACCGCGGCAAGGTCCTTCGCTTTGAGGTAGAGGAGTTTAGCGGAGTGGTTCAGCCCAGCAGGCTTCTGAAAAACGCTCACTCCCAACGCCCCGAATATTAAGAGCATCTGTTCCAGGAAGACCTCGATGTCCGCGGTGTCCATTTCCGAGAGGGCGGGCAGCTGTGGCACGTTGGCGTTGTCGAGGATGCAGCGCTTGGCCCCCATTGCAAGGTTGACCAAACGTGCTTCCAGATACTGGACGTGAGCCTTGTTCAGGTTGTCGTCCTTGCTGGTGAAAAAGACCACGGTCGACCAGAAATCCTTCTGCTTGTAATGGCTGATCAAACGACTGGCAACGGGATCGCCCTCCCCGACGTAGACAGTTGGTAGGCCGTTTGGGTCAGCCTGGCCCGTCAAAACGTAGACGCCCGTCTTTTCAAACTCCGGCCGCGTTCGAAGCTCATCGAAGCGACTTCTCGGGCCGGCGACGGCCCGTCCAATCCAGTTCGACTTCTCGACGATCCTGATCCCGTCTGGCGTGCCGCTTGGAAGGAGCATGTGAATCGAGAAAGGTGTCGGTTGATATGGAGTCATGGGTAAGTTGGGCTGCTACACGGGGCGAGATCGCTGCCTTGCGATCACACCTTCCTCGTCCCTTATATCACACTGATCGTGTGTAGAACTGATAGTGTTCACACCGCACGATAGTTTCTAAGTGCGAAGCTCGGACCCGCGCGTATTGTTCGGCCGGCGCGTCCGCGAATTGCGGATGGAGCGAGGACTTTCTCAGGAGCGTCTGGCGGAGTTGTCGAACCTTCATCGAAACTACATCGGTGGAGTCGAGCGCGGCGAGCGCAACCTTGGTCTCATCAACATAATCGAACTTGCGCACGCTCTGCACGTGAAGCCGGCAAGCCTTCTTGACCCGATCCTCTGAGCTACAACATTCGCTCACAAATTGACGGCGGGCGGGCGACAAGACAGGGCTAATCGCGTGCCCCGTGTCCCCGAGTCCTTGGCTGGCCACTCGAAACATCTCAGACGTTTAGGGACCCCAGCTACCTCGCTCAGTTTGTCGTGCCGTGTAATGCTAGATTCTGCTCGATGGGAAACTTTCGCACCTGTCTTTGGGCAAGCCGACTCCACTTGGCGGTGTCTCGTCTGCGATAGCGTGGCGCGCTGCGGGCTGCCTCGATCGCCCGTTCATACATCTCGCGCGCCCGCGCCGCATCGCCCGTCTTCTCCAGCGCGAACCCAAAGTAATACAGCCCCTCTGCGTCATATGGCCGCCGCTCGACATACACTTCTAGGCGCCGCAACGCGTCAGCGTACTGCCCGGCAGTTACGTACAACGCTCCCAGTTCCCTCAGAATCTCGTTCGAGTTGTACTTCTCGTCCTGAACGAATACCGTCTGCAGGTGCTCCAGCGCATCGCTAAGACGATCCTGCTCAAGCGCAATTCGCCCCAATTGGAAATGAGCATCGGTCTCGCCCGGATCGATCGCCACGGCAAGCTTGAAGCGCCGAATGGCTTCCGTGTACTGGCGACGCTGCTGGTAGATCAGCCCAAGCTGATACTGCGCGTCGCCATCATGTGGGTTGACAGCCGCCGCTTCGAGCATTCGGTGGAAGTGTTGCCGGCTGCGCAGCCCTGCGCCCAGGTTCGCGAACTCCCCACGAAGATAATAAAAGACAAAAAACAGCAGGAACGGCGAGGTGAGCCATCGCAAGATGAAACTGAGGGGTCCCCACAGGAACGCCGCGGCGAGTAGTGGAATCCATGACACGCTGACGACGCCTACCGCCACGTGGGTCTCCGTGCCAAACACGGTACGCACGGCGAAGACCATCAGCACAGCGAAATACAGGTAGGCAACCATTACGACGACCCGAACAATGGCAAGAGGCAGAAGCCACCCGGCGACAACGATCGGCATATTGATGGCCGCCCACGCCATTGCGGCGCAGGTCAACAGCGGAGAATAATCGCGCTGGAAGACCGTGCTGAGCCCGCCCAGCCGCGCGATCAGGTTTGTGAGCAGCAGCGTACCGGGAACGTAAACAACCGCGAGTGCGAGAAGGGGCAGCAAGGCCAACAAAATCGACAGTGTGCCACTCAGACTGAGGTCCAGCAGCAGCGAAACGATAATTACCGCGCTCGTCGCAAAGAGCAGGCTGCCTTGATCGAGGATAGCGCTCATGGCAGCGGCCGGCCGCCCAAACAGCCGGAACAGTTGAGCTACATTCCTCACGCCTTTAGCTTACGGCCAAATCTTGCACATGTTGTGCTGAAAGGGGATCAACATGGAGAACCCGGATAGAGGAATTGAGCTTGGTGACGACTGCAACCCGACATAAATACCGCAGATGCTCCTTCCCTCACTGGTCCGCGTACCTCTTAGCCGCCGCAAGGTCTCGTCGCAGCTCCTCCGCCGTACGACGCGGACCGTAGCCGGGAGTATCGCGCTGGATGCGCCACCCCTCTTTTAGCGGACCTGCGTCCACCGTGTCGAAGCCGAACTGGTCGAGTAGACGAGTGACCGTAGTCTTGGCCCCATCGTCGTCGCCGGCGATGACCAGCGCGCGACGATTCTTCGTACCGGCTGGCTGTCCGTCGGTGGTGAGAGCAGCGGCATGGATATGATTGAAAGCCTTGACTACTTTCGAGGTCGGCAAATGCGCCTGCAAGAGCTCGGCGGTAGTGGTCGTCTCATTGTCGAGCTCCGGGATATGGCCGTCGCGCTGAGGATAGTAGTTGTTCGTATCGATCACGATTTTGCCCTTCAGGGGCTCGACCGGAACCGCCCTGTAATTCTTCAGCGGCACCGAGACCAAGACGATGTCTCCAGCTCTTGCCGCGTCGACGGTGCTCGCCGCCCGGGCCCTCGGTCCGAGCTCTGCGACGAGTGTGGACAGGGTCTCCGGCCCGCGCGAATTGCTGATCACGACGTCGAACCCGTGTGACACTCCAAGTCTCGCGACTTGGCTTCCGA
>Ga0209415_10006253_pt1 | contig 21230 bp, 11 predicted proteins | sample PeaSoiSIISIP2007_FD_187696 | JGI IMG/M metagenome (GOLD analysis project Ga0209415, IMG submission 187696) | Peat soil microbial communities from Weissenstadt, Germany - SII-SIP-2007 (SPAdes) (version 2) | ecosystem: Environmental > Terrestrial > Soil > Wetlands > Peat | place: Germany...
AGAAGCCGTTGGTTTTCCATACCATCAAAGCGCCCCTGAAAGCCAAGTACTTCCTCAACGACAATTCCCCGCCTACCAATCCTGAAGATGATTGAGACGTTGTAGCAAGACCCAATCTTGCGATCCAACCTTCCGGCGAACCTCGCCGGTTGGGATACACCATCCATGGCCACTCTTCCGCCCTTTTCTCTGAACTGGGCCTCAGGCCTCTTTTACATGTTCCGCCTGAGGCGTAGGATGGTGCCGTCTCACAGGGAAGGCAATCATGACGAACTTAACGCAACATCGGCACCGGATTACGATGCATCTGAGAGCGTCATGCGCCGCTGTGACGTTAGCGGGCGTCCTTGTGTCAGGTCTGATTCCGGCCCAACCCGCGCAAGCGCAGACTTATAAGCTGCTCTACAGCTTCCACGGGTGGGACGGCACAAATCCCGACGCAGGTTTGGTTCGGGACACGGCGGGAAATCTCTATGGCACCGCCCAATGGGGAGGCACTTACGACAATGGGACGGTATACGAACTGAATAAGAAGGGCTCGCTGACCTTGCTGTATAGCTTCTGTCCGAACGGCGACGGCTGCACGGACGGCTCAAGTCCCGTCGGCGGTTTGATCCGGGACACGCAGGGCAATCTCTATGGCACCACCGCCGGCGGTGGGTCCTCCAACAATGGGGTAGTGTTCACAATGAATACCGGCGGCACCGAGACTGTGCTCTACAGCTTTGCCGGGGGGGCCACCGACGGGTGCATTCCCCAGGGAAATTTGCTCCGGGACAAGACGGGGAATCTCTACGGCATCACTGACTCCTGCGGCGCTTTCGGCTACGGCACGGTGTTCATGCTGGACACGACCGGCACCGAAACCGTGCTGCACAGCTTTACTGGCGGGGCGGACGGAACGTTGCCATCCGCAGGGTTGATCAGGGACAGTCATGGCAATCTCTATGGCGTTACCACCTTTGGCGGTGTCGGTCTCAACTGCTACGGAGGCGCAAGCCAAGGCTGCGGAGTGGTGTACAAGCTGCGTGAGAGCGGCACGTTGACAGTGCTGCACAGCTTCACGGGCGGGACGACGGACGGGTGCTATCCCGAGGGAACTCCGGCTATGGACAAGGACGGCAATCTCTATGGTACGACCGTTCAGTGCGGTTCCTCTTATGAGGGAATCGTGTGGAAGGTGAGCAAGAAGGGTACCGAGACCGTGCTGCATAACCTCGCTGGCGGGTCGTCGGACGGGGCGTATCCCGTCGCAGGTGTGATTCTCGACGCTAAGGGCCACCTCTACGGCGACACCGAGGAGGGCGGCGCTTACGGCTACGGCACGGTGTATGAACTGAGGAAGAAAGCGCTAACCCTGCTGCACAGCTTCGCCGGGTCGGATGGAGAATACCCGGTCGGAGGTTTGATTCGCGACAATAAAGGTAACCTGTATGGCACCACCTACATAGGCGGTAACCCGCAATGGGTTGGAACGGTGTGGAAGCTGACGCTCTAGTCACGATCGCAAGAGCGCGGCAGCGGCGCAACTAAGTGGGCCAGCTTCTCAAAAGATGTGGAAGGGAGGCCTCTTCGAGGCCTCCCCTCAGTACTTCGGAACGGATTGCAGCGGGGAGAGCGGCTGAAATCCGACTCTCACTTGATAACACGCGGTGCTGTTTTCTCGCCAGCAATAAACGCCGCGCCCTGGTCAGTCAGGGTCTTGGTGGCGGCGCAAATCGATCCTGCCGCTAAGGTGTTGGTATTGGTGCCCACCGAAAACCCATATTCGGCGCCGTTTTTTCCGCCGGTCACCTTCAACTCCTGCGCGTAGGTTGACGTGCTGATCCAGCCACCGGTCGGTTTGGTGTAGGTGTAAACCTTCCCCGGTCCCGCACCGACGTGCTTCCCGCTGTTGGAGAAAGGTGCCAGGGGGGCCCCCACCGCGATCTGGGTGCCAGTGTAGTTGATGGCCACGGAAGTGCCGAAGTAATCTTCCTCCACGCCATCCTTAGCGGTTAGTTGGAACGGTTGATCCAGGCTCCCGGTCCAACCGCCGGTCGGCTTGACGAACACGTAGACAGCGCCTTGCGCACCGTTGCCACCAACGTTGGCGGCCTCCGCCCCCGCCGCCACCGTGGTGCCGTCGGGACTGATCGCAATCGAGGAACCGAGAAGGTCCTCGGACAGGCCAGCCGAGTTCGTCAGTTCCGCGGTCTGAGTCGCATTCACCCAGCCGCCGCTGGGCTCAACGAATACATACGCCGCGCCCTGCTCCACGTTGCTGCCCACGGTATGCTGAAGCGCTCCCACCGCTGCAACGCCGTTAAAGGCGCTGACGGACCAACCAAACAGATCCCAGGACTGTCCGTCCAAAGAAGTCAGTTCGGCATTCTGGCTCTGAGCCCCGTTCCATCCGCCCGCGGGCATGGTGAACACATAGGCTGCGCCCTGGTAATAATTGCTGCCGACCTTGTGACCAAAAGCACCAGTGACCACCGACTGGCCGTCATACGCAATGGAACTTCCCAACCAGTCATATTGTCCCCCATCGTTGGCCGTCAGAGTCGCGTTGGGCGTCCCCGTCGTAGCCCAGCTGCCCGTGGATGGCTGGACGTACACATAAGCCTGTCCCTGGTAAGCGTTGCCGCTAAGGGTCACTTGCGACGCTCCAACCGCGATGGCCTTGGAATCGGAACTGATGGCCACAGAGGCGCCAAAATTGTCTCCCGCCTGTCCGTTCGAGTTGGTCAACTCGGCCTGGAAGGTCGAGGTGTTGCTCCAGCCCTTGGCGGGACGCACAAACACATACACAGCTCCTTGCTGGGAGTTTTTTTGCGCCGCTGCGACCACCACGGTCTTGCCATCCTCGCTCACCGAAACAGAGTTGCCAAGGAAGTCGTACTTTGCTGCATCTGAGACTGTGAGTCGCGCCACCTGGACCCACGGGTCTACCACTAGGGGATAAACCGCCCCGACATCTTCCACCTTCAGTCGCAGCTGCCGGCCCTGAACTTCCATCCAGGTGCGCAACTCCTTACCGTTGGCATCGTAGCTGGTGAGGCCTCCGTAAACTACGCTCTCCCGCTGGCCGCGGTCAGTCAGCGTCAGCGCGCTTCCATCTGCATCCGGCGTTGCGGTGAAGTCTCCCGACAGTGCCAGCGCGATGGTCAGCGGCTCGCCCGGCTTCCGTGCGGGCGCTGCAGTCAGGGTGAATCCCTGCTCCAGACCTGCCGGCCCGTTCTCATACCATTCCGTCAGCGCTCCGCGCCGGTACTCCACGCGATTGCGACTCGCATGAGGAGCGGCAGCGCCCCCGTTTTGCAGGCTGTTACCATAACCATAGCCGAGGAACGCCATTCCCAGATCCGTTTTGCCGGCCCGCAGACGCACGCCGTTCGATTTGAACACCGCGCTCAGTTCCTGTTCCGGGTTCTGCGCGCTGAGTTCGCGACCGTGAGTGCTGATCTCATAGCTACGATCCTCTCGTCCCAGAACAGCCGAGATGTTGGCCCGGGCTTCAGCCGGCAGGCTGGACGCGCCTGCAGTTGCCGGGGGATGTGCAACCTCATTCTTGCCAGCCGCAGTGACGGTCTCCGCCGTCCCCGCAACTTGGCCGTATGCAACTGCTGTCGCCAGTGCCAGCAGCATAATCGCGAATCGGTACTTCATCGGTCACCTCGTTTTACGATATTTGCAAGTCACTACTTTGTTGCCCGTTGTGCTACATGTCTCTTGAGGACCAGTCTCTTGACTTGGTGTCCCGGATTCTGACTCTCCAGCAGAATTGGCAAATACCCAATCGGCACGCTGTTGCCCGTGATCGGAAGAACCTGACCATAGACCGTCCGATATTGCACGTACTTGGGATCCGTAGTATAGGCTTCAGTCGTGCACACATTATGGCTGCAGTAATAATTCTGGTTCGAGGGGTCCAGGACCCACACCAGTTGCGCCTGGTAGCCGTTCGGTCCGCTCAGGCCGCAAGTCCAGACCCCGGAGTTGGGCGGAAGCGCCCCGTTGCACGGTGTGCTGATGGTGTTTCCCACCGTCCAGTTTTGCATCGTCTGGTAAGCCATCCCCGGCTTCAGCAGGGTTCCAGGATCGTTATTGCCGATGACCGCAAAGGCGCCCACCGCTATGCCGACGGGGCTGCTGCCCACCTTGGTGGACATGGCCGGATTGAGGATAGTCCCGTTGCACTTCTTGCCCGTACAGTGGATGAGCGTGGACACGGTGTCGTCGCCTTTGTTGGCCGTCACCACGTCGGGGAAACCGTCGCCGTTGAAATCCTCCACCGCGATCGACACCGGCTCGCTGCCCACGGCGTAATTCACCGCGGTTGCAAAGGTGCCGTCGCCATTCCCCACGAGCAAGCTGACATCGTTGCTGCCCTCATTCGCAACGACCAGGCTTAGGTTTCCGGAAACAATGATGTTGCCCGCCACCACCGCCGAGGGGTTCAGGTGCGCGGCGTAAACAGTGGCCGCTCCGAAGGTTCCGTTCCTATTGTTCAACAGCACGCTCACCGTGCCGTCGCGCATATTGGCGACTGCCAGGTCGGCGTAACCGTCTTTGTTGAAATCGCCCACGGCGACCGAGGACGGACCATTACCGGCGGCGTAGGACACCGCCGCCCCGAAACCGCCGCTGCTGCCACGGTTTAACAGCACGCTCACCACGCCGCTGCCCGCGTCGGCCACCGCAATGTCTGGATAGCCGTCGTTATTGAAATCGCCCACGGCCACTGCGGAGGGATTCGAACCTGCGTTGTACGACACCGGCGACTGGAAGGTGCCGTCGCCGTTGCCCAACAATACGCTCACCGTGCCCGCCGTCGAGTCGGCCGTGACCACGTCCAGTTTGCCATCTTTATTGAAATCTCCCGCCGCCACGGAGACCGGGCTGTTGCCCGCGGAGCAGGTTTTTCCTGCCTTGAAAGTGCCGTCGCCGTTGCCCAACATTACCGTGACGTTATTGCTGCCTTGGTTCGCCACCACCATGTCTGCAACTTGGTCGTTGTTAAAGTCCCCGACCGCAGCCGCATTGGGGTTGCTGCCCGCCCCGTGGCTCACCGCTGCCTGGAAGCTGCCATCGCCAAAGCCCTTCATTACACTGACCTCACCCGCAGCATTGGGCAAGACCAGATCCCAGCGCGTGATCCATTGCCACAGTGTGCCGGCAAAGTTGCTATCCCACTCGTACCAATAGAAGCGCTGCACGCCTGCTGACAGGTTCAAGATGTTAAACCGGGCAGCAAAGCCGGCCCGCTCATCCGGATCGGTCAAGCCTGCGATGTTTCCTGCCCAGCTGCCTTCCGTGTCCCACACCGGCGGCATTTGCCCCGGTCCATAATAACCCTGCAGGAAGCCCATGAAACCTTGCTGACCGAAGGGATAGCCGTTGCTGGAAGGCCCCCCGTTCAACATACCCGTGAGAAATTCTGGCTGCGGCAGACCGTTCCCGTTGGGTTGCGTGTAACCGTGAAATGCGATGACGTCGGCGTAATTGCCGCCGCCCCCAGCCATGAACGCTTGCCATCTGGACACGTCGTTGTTAAAGCGCAGCGCTCCCGATTGACTCACAATCACCGCGGTCGGATCGACCTTCTTGATGATCTGACGCGCGTCCTGGGCCATACGAACCAACTGCTGCGCGGTCGCATGTCCGTGCCCTTTATTATCCGGCCAGTGCCAGCGCATAGGATTGGGAAACTCATTCCACAGCTCCCAATAGTGGATGCGCCCGGCCGCATGAGTAGCAATCGCCGTGACGAAATTCCTCCAGTCCTGATCGGTCCCGGTTCCGTCGGAATTGAGATCCTTGGGCGGATCGCAGGAGCCCGGCTCATTGGCACAACTCACGTCGGCGGGTACCGACGAAGCCCATCGAGGTACGCGGCCGAAGCAGTACATGACATCGACCCCGTTCTGCTTGGCATGATTCAGCCAGATATTGAGAAGTCTCCAATCATAGACACCCGGCGCAGGGTTCAGCGTCGACCACGGAACTCCGCTATCCCACAGGCGTATCCCGGAAAAGGAATCCACCGGCCACGGCTCCGCGCCCACTTCTCCACCGGTCATCGACATCCCGAAGAAGAACGGCGATACCGGTTGCTGCGCACTAGCACGCGTCCCCGTCCCGGCCAGCATACAAACCAAACCAGCAACAACGATGAGTTTGAAACTTGACATCATCTACCTTTTGCCTTTCAGATTCGGACCGAATCGAATGACCCCAATTCTTACTGGCCCGCTCCTATCGAACTAGCTCCTCCCCTGGCCGGGTCCGGGTTTGTGACCTTCTTGCCATTGCTCTTACAGCCCGAAACCGAGAAATTCGCGAGCCGGGTGTGCCAAGTAATGGCTTTGCCGGACTCCGTGGAGGGCAGGTACTCGTTCACGTACCAGAAAGTACAGTCGTCCACCGGGTCTACGGTCATGCTGGTGTAGTCACCCCAGAATGCGCTGTTTTGCTGATCTCCGCCGCCGTTCTGAATCGTTAGCTCGATCTTTTTCTGATTGGATCCCAGCTTCCATCCCACCGCGCGAATGCCCGGGTGATTCTTGGTGTTGGAGACGCTGTAACCCATGGCAACATTGCCGACCTTGTCCTGGGCGATGCTGGGCATAAAGCGGTAAACAGTGGTGTCCGGGCTGAACGTTCCACTCTGATGGAGGGCGGGAATATTGGAGCCGTTGCCGCGAAATTCGTACCAGCCGACTCCGGTCTGGCCATTGCTGCCTTTGCCCGTTCGCAGAGTATGGCTAATGAGGAACGACTCGTACGAACCGAAGTTCCGGTACGCCAGCCGAGGCATGAGTCGGTCCCCAACCGTATCCAGAAGGTAGTGACCACCGCCTGGTTTGGTTCCAGGCTGGGGGGCGCAGACCGTGTTGGTAGGCTTCGCCAAGGTGTAACAACCGGGAGTGTAGTTCGGTACCGACAGCGATGAGTTGGTGAATGTCGAGTTACTGGGATTCGTCCAATCCACGTGGAAGTCCCACAGGTTGAGGGAATTGGTGCCGGTGGATTTTCCATCTCGTGGCGGATTCTGAATGCTCAGAAAAAATTCATCGCGGCCGGCAGGCGGCGCCGTTGTCCCCTCAACGTCCGCCGGAATGGGACTATGCTTGAGGTAAGGAGTATAAGGTCCATCTTTGAAACACTGCATCGGGTTCGGGCTGGATCCGGTCAGTAGGTTGGTCCGGTCCATGGCGCAAAATCCGACACCGCTGATCGCGAACCTGTTACTTGGATCCAGAATGTCAAAGCTCAGGTAGTACGCATCCCACCACGTGCCCAACTTCGGCCAGTCCGGAAAATAGGAAACTCCCTTGGAATTCACTCCCAGGATCGGATTCAGCGAGAACTCGTAGGCATACCACGTGAGATTGCTGGCCGTCAGGTCATCGGTGCTGGAAACCGCCATGCAAAAATAGTAGTTGCTGTTCCCCTTGGCCGGCGTAGAGTGCGCCCCGATCACCCAGCGGGATGCGAGACGATCAAACAAAACGAGGCCGTCACCATGAATCGCCGTTTTGGCGCAATCCGGCGTGTTCGTATTGTTGTCCCATGGCGTTTCGCCCGCCAGCGGGGAACTCCACACGTGAGCGAAGCTGCCTTTGTCGAAGGCTTGGAAAGCATTGTTGGTCCACTGCAGATATTGCTTGGTCCCGACTGCCCCGTTGGGATCGACATCGTGGCCCGCCATAAAGTCGGTCGAGGCGTTAATCCCCTCGAACGAGGTCACCGTCTGAGCCTGCATAAGCCAGGGAGCGAGCAAGAATAGCGCTACGAACCACTTGGATTTGATCATCGAGCGAACTGTCTCCGGGTGTTTACTCCTGTGATTGGGGAGGGAAAGTGAAATAACCATACCACATCAACATTTCCTCGCAATAGAGACGAAAGTCTCGTACAGACGAAAGTCTCGTACAGATGATGTGGCAGCCAGTCTTTCAAACACCGTACCGTGCATGATTGTTGACGATTCTGTGTGCCAGAATGCCCAGGTGAAACGCCGCTCGGCGGCTGGTTCCGCTGGGCCCGACTGCGGGTATGAAAGCACCTCCCATACCAAACCGGACCCGGGAATTGCTCTTTATTGCGAGCAACTTAAGAACATTTGCCGGCTTGATCGATGTGTAAACCATTGCACAAGCTGTGAAAACAATCGTTCCGGGTCAAGATTTCACGACACCTTCCCCTCCACCGCTGCCTAGGCTCGCCCGGTCTAGCCTTGCTTCGGCGATGGCGGGCGGCCGCCACCGCACTCAAGGTGTGTGCGTGAGAGTTCAATGAGCGCCAATGCGGTCCCCACGCACATATAGGGTTCCGCCGACGATTCGCAGGACTAAAAATTGTTATGCGCTTGCAACGCGGCGCGCGGCCCGGCGCGGCCATGTGCTGGAAGCAGCTTAGAACACGCTGAAATCAATCAAAAAGCGCCTGAAAGCATACGAACGGCTGTTGTTTTGCATCCACTTTCGCGGGCCATGTGCTGGCACAGATGCCCGGCGCGCGGCGTGCTGGCGGCCCTGTGGCACACTGGACAGCCGAGTTGATACTGGCGGGCCAAGTGGAGTGGATGTCGTGTGCTGGGCGTTATGGCTTACGTGGCGTTGTGTGGTTGGTTGATTGGTTTAATGGGGTGGGGGTGTTGGGGTTGGTGTGGATGATTTCTAGCTTTTTTCTCTACCGTGGTTGCTGGCCGGAAACCGGCAGTTACCCCGAACGAGGGGGTTTTGAGTTCCCATGGGCCTGCGGCCCACCCATGGGGATGAAAGCGCATTTCTGAGGCCGATTGATTCCAAATGAGTTAGGCACGACTTTCGACGGAGTGTAATCGCCTACAGAAATTGACTTGGGCTCGTCGCGGGAAGATACTGAGAGTCGCCACTTTTGGGAGGCGCCATGACACGCCCAACTAAGCAACCCGCCCGTTTTGATCGGTCGGTCCCTCAAAGGCTCAGTAACAGACTCCATTTGACGCTAGGCGCTGTGCTTCTGCTTGCGGTTCTGACACAGGCCCAGACTTTCACCACACTTTACAACTTCGACGGCAACTTCGACGGCATTCATCCGCTCGCAGGTGTAATCATGGATTCGGCTGGCAATCTGTATGGCACCACCGTGTACGGCGGCTACTCGGACCTAGGCGTGGTTTTCGAAGTGAACACCGCTGGCTTGGAAACCGTGCTGCAGAGCTTCTCCGGCTCCGACGGGGAATACCCTGAGACACCGGTGGCTGGGGACAAGGCTGGCAACACCTACGGGACCACCCCCTGGGGAGGCTCTGGCAGCTGCACCCAAGGATGTGGCCTCGTATTCAAGCTCGACACCGCAGGGAACGAAAAGGTGCTGCACAGCTTCACCGGTGGCTCGGACGGCTGCTACCCGTACCAGGGCCTGATCGTGGGCAAATCCGGTAGCTTGTACGGAACTACCTACGGATGCGTCTCCGTCTCTTCCAACAACGGGACGATATTCAAGATTGACAGTACGGGTAAGTTTACAGTTCTCCACAGCTTCGCCGGGTCTCCATCAGACGGCGCGGGGCCACAGCTTGGACATCTGACGGTGGACAAGGCTGGTAACCTCTATGGCAGCACTTTCAATGGTGGCAATTCCGGTAAAGGAGTGCTGTACGAGCTGAGTAAGAAAGGAAAGGTTACGGTGCTTCACAGCTTTGCCGGCGGCACGTCGGACGGCTGCGGTCCCTCCGGGACGGTGGCGCAGGACAAGGCTGGAAACTTCTACGGGACTACCTCCGCTTGCGGTTCCAACAACTACGGGACTATATGGAAGGTGAGCAAGAGAGGCAGGGAGGTCACCTTACACAACTTTGCCGGGGGTACGTCAGACGGGTGCGGCCCTGAGGCGGGCGTGGCTCGCGACGCGAAGGGCAATCTGTATGGGCTCACCTGGGGTTGCGGCGCCAACAATGATGGAGTGTTGTTCGAGTTGAGCGCAAAAGGAACGTTCACTCTGCTGCACAATTTTGACGGCTCGAACGACTATCCTTACGGCGAATTGCTGCGCAGTCCCAACGGCTCGCTGTATGGCACCACCTACGGCTACCACGATTACGGGACGGTGTGGGAGTACTTGCCCTGAGCCACTGCTGTAAGTACGCGGCGATTAAATGGGGGCCCGTTTCTCCGAGTCGGCAACAGGCCCGCTCTGACTGCGTGACTGTTGTAACATCCCGATTACACTCGAAAAAGTTCGCCTTCCGTCTCGTTCCCGCTCCCGCGTGGCGCCAACAAATCAGGAAGGTCGCGGCAGCGACGGATTCGCGCCGTACTTTAAATTTTCAGAATAGAATCATGGGCATTTTTTTGGAGAAATTTCTGGAGCCCGAAAAAGCCCGATGCCGCAATTTCGCGATAGCAAACGCACGGCAAACGCTGAGTGGCGAATCGCTCTGCGAGAAAATCCGGCTCCGTAGCGTTACCAGCAGCATACCCCGATTCTGTGATAGCCCTTGCCAACGGCTCACAAAAGTGAGACTTTAGTCGGTACACAAGAGCGGTGCGAGAAACTTCTCCCTCTGATGCGGGTTGACTGTTGATGGCTGGACGATGGTACGCGGAGATTGTGCATGCTGCGCCGCCATGCCAGGCGTAGCCTGTTCCTATCGCGAACGCGCTTCGGTAGCAAAACTGCGGCGAAATTTTTTAAGGAGGCAGTGATGAGGCTTCGAGGTTGGGCACTCTTACTTGTGGGCGTGTGCGCCATTTCGGCGCTCGTGGGCTGCGGCGGCGGATCAAGTTCGACGACTCCTCCACCGCCGGCGATTTCGGTTTCCTTCAGCACCGCGCCACCGGCATCGCTGCAGGCGAGCACAACCGCTCCGGTCGCCGCGACCGTGGCTAATGATTCGGCGAATGCAGGTGTGGACTGGAGCTGTGCTCCCGCCGGCTCCTGCGGTTCATTCAGCGCTGCGCACACCGCCAGCGGCACCGCGACTACCTACACCGCGCCTGCTTCCGCGCCGACTGGCAATAAGGTCACCATCACCGCGGCCTCGACGGCAGATAGCACGAAAACGATTGCGGGCATAACCACGATCACGGTGCCGACCGTTACATTCAATGCTCCATCCTCATTGGACGTGAACCAGGCCACCCCGTTTACCGCAACGGTTACCAACGACACGACGAAGAAGGGCGTGGACTGGACGTGCAGTCCGGTCGGCACTTGCGGCTCATTCAATCCAACGCACACCGCTAGCGGTGGACAAACTACGTACACCGCGCCTGCCAGCCCAGTCACAGCAAGGATCAAAGCCAGCTCGACTGCGGATCCGACTCAGTTCGTCGCCCCTAACGTCACGATCCTCGGAGTCGCCATCGCGTTCTATCCTCAGCCAACCCCGTCGCTGCTGACTACCGATCCGAACCCGACTTCGATCACCGCTGTAGTCAGTAATGACATCTCCAATGCCGGTGTGGACTGGGCGTGCTCAGGCGTTTGCGGGAATTTCCCCAACGGAACACACACCGCAAGCGGCGTTGCCAACCTGTACATGGTCGGCGCTGCCGGCGCGGCTACCATAACAGCCACTTCCACGGCAGATCCGACGAAAGTGGCGACCGCGATAATCACGGCGTCGGCTAACTTCGGCAACTCCACGATCGGAATGACCGGAGGTGACAGCTATGTGTTCCAGGCAGCGGGAATTGACGCTCATGGGCCGTATCAGCTGACCGGCGCTCTTACTGCCGATGGGGCTGGCAACATCACTGGCGGAGAGCAGCACTACTCCAATACTGTGAGCGTCTACGTCGGCAGCATTACGGGAGGTAGCTACTCGATTGGCACGGACGGACGGGGAACGATCACACTAGATACCGACACTCCAAATGTCGGCGTCGGCGGCGTCGAAACGCTAGGACTCGTCGTGATTGACGGGACGAAGGGTCTGATCACCGAGTTCGATACCTCCGCCACCTCCAGCGGAACGCTCGATCTCCAGACTCCGAAATCGCATCTTTCAGGTGGGTACGCTTTTGTTACATCGGGAGTTAATCTTGCATCGACGCCAAAGCCGCTGGGGTTTGGTGGAATCATCAACGTGGATGGCCCTGGCACCATCTCAGGCAAGGGTAGTGTGGCAGACGATATTGACAACACCACCCAGAACCTGAACCAGACACTAACTGGAACCGTAGCCAGCCCCGATCCTTTCGGGAAAGCGGTGTTTACGCTGACAGCAAGCTTCACAGCTCAGACCGTTGTGCTTGTTGGTTACGTGATTGACGATACCCATGTGAGGTTGATCGAGAACGATACCTATGGCATCACCGCCGGAACCGCACTCGGACAAGGTGCTGCGACCGGAACGTTCACGAACAGCTCATTTAACGCGACGGTCGTCTTTGAAACGCTCGGCCAAAGCACCGTCGGACCGACAGTTTATGCGGGTCTGTTCGCCACTGACGGCGCTGGCAACATCAGTAGCGGCGGCATCGCGGACGAAAACGCTGCTGGCACCCCCACGACGGGCACGCTCGCTGGAACCTACTCGGTCGACCCCAGCAAGACGGGCCGCGTCACGACCACCCTTACCTTTGGTGGAAACCCTGGTCCAACCTTGATGCTCTATTTGACCGGGGACGCCAGCACTCCTGCGCTGATTCTTCAGGTGGATAAAGCGCCCATTGAAACCGCTGGGGCGGCTTACACGCAAGCCACTCCGGGAGCGTACACAGCGGGATCTTTCAATCTGAACTACGCCATGAACTTCGTGGCCTACCCGACCGGCAAGGAGGATGACGGCACAGGTCAAGTCATCGCCGATGGCATAAGCGCCTTGGCCGGAACGATGGACACTAACTATGACTTCGTGCCCACCGTGGGAGGTGAGGCACTCACCGGTACCTTCACGGCGGATCCCAGCGGACGTTTCCAACCCAGCACGCTGACAGAAGGAACTGTTTTCACCGGTCCGGCCAATGTTGTGTTCTACGTCGTGGACGGCACGCGCGTGGTGTTCATCGAAATCGACGCGCAACCTGCACTCGGAGTCTTCCGGTTGCAGGAGCAGTGATTTGTGACGGGGCGCGGCTAGTCGCAGTTAGTGTCGCGCCCCGTCAGTGCGTCATATACCTGGAAGGTCATCCTGACCGGCCTTTGGCCGGGAAGGATCTATGGATCGAGTTGTAAATGCATAGATCCCTCCCCTTGGAGGCGCTCAGGGTCAGGATGAGAGATCAGGGAGCCCGCTCCCCACGGGGCGGGCTTTCCTGCGATAACGTATAACGTATTAAGACGTTGGAGCCACATCCTGGCCTGTAGTTCGAAAGTGCGCACGGATTCTTGCCTCTGGCCGAACCCTTGCCCGTCGAACCTGGTCTGCCTAACTTGGCCCGTCGAGCTTGGACTGCGTTTTGGTGGCGAATCATGCGGCAAAAAAGGGGAGGTTGTATGACGACCAGACAATGGATTCTTCTGCTGATCGGCTGTTGCATGATCGCGGCTCTGGTGGGATGCGGAGGAGGGTCGAGTTCGACCACGCCCCCGCCTCCGCCACCGATTTCAGTTTCCTTCAGTACCGCGCCACCCGCGTCGCTCGAGCCAAGCAAGACCGCTCCCGTCGCCGCGACCGTGTCCAATGATTCGTCAAACGCGGGCGTCGACTGGTCGTGCACTCCAGCCAGCACTTGCGGCTCGTTCAATCCTACGCACACGGCCAGCGCCGCCGCCACTACCTACACCGCGCCCGCCGCAGCGCCCTCTGGCGGCAAAGTAACCATCACCGCGACCTCGACCGCGGATAACACCAAGTCGGCTGCAGGCAGCGTCACGATCAGCACGATTACTTTCAATCAGGCGCCACCCGTATCTCTTCAGGTTAACTCCAGGGCGAATGTTGCCGCCACGGTCGCGAACGACAGCTCGCAAAGCGGCGGCGTCGATTGGACCTGCGCCCCCGCAAATTCGTGCGGCTCGTTCAATCCTACGCACACCGCCAGCGGCGTTGCCACCAGCTACACGGCGCCCCCATCTGTTCCTTCAGGCAACAAAGTGACCGTCACTGCCACCTCGACCGCATATAAGGAATCCGTATCAGCGACTGTGACAATTATCGGTGGCAACAGTGGGATTTCGGTTTCGTTCGACCCGCCTCCGCCGAACAACATGCAGATCAACGCCCAGGCTCAAGTTGGCGCCCAGGTGACAGGTGACAATTCGAACGCGGGGGTGGACTGGAGTTGCGTACCCGTGGGGTCGTGCGGTTCATTCAATCCCACGCATACGGCCAGCACCGTCGAGACGACCTACACGGCGCCTGCCCAAATCCCGGTGCACCACGCCGTAACCATAACCGCAACCTCCACAGCGGATAACAACAAGTTCGTTTCGGATTATGTTGGCATCACCGGAAATTCGCCGATCGTGGTGGTATTTGATCCCCAGCCGTCACCATTTTTCATTGTTAATAACAGCAGCACGATGACTGCGCTGGTTGCCAATGATCAGGGGAACGCGGGTGTGGACTGGTCGTGCGTTCCGGCGGGCTGCGGATCCTTCAATCCCACGCACACGGCAAGTGGCCAGTCGACGAACTACACCGCGCCTGGCTCGGCCGTCAGTGCTGTGATAACCGCAGCGTCAACCACGAACAGTAGTGCCTACACTTCCGCCAACGTCACCGTCGCGACCAGCTTCGGCAACGCGGCGTTGAATGGAAGCTATGTGTTCGCGGCCAGCGGAAGAGATTACTGGCCCTACAACCAGAAAGTGCCGGGCGTCCCGCCTGGAGCTTATCAAGTCACGGGAGTGTTTACTGCCGACGGAAGCGGGAACATCACGGGCGGAGAGCAGATTTATTCCGACCAACCGCAGGTTGCAACAGATCAGATTTCACCAACTGGCAGCAGCTACACAATCGGCGCGGACGGACGCGGCACGATCACACTGAACACGGGAGACACAGGCATCGGTGTGGGCGGAGTGGAAACTTTCAGTGTGGTGCTGCTCAACGGCACACAAGGCATGGTGACGCAGTTTGACGCGTCGGCCAGTTCGAGTGGAACCCTCGACCTGCAGACTCCGTACAGCAAGGCGAATGCGCTCACCGGCGGTTATGCTTTTGTGACCAATGGGGTGGAATTTGCATACACCAAAGCGCCGCTCGGTATTGGAGGCGTGTTCAATGTGGATGGTGCCGGTACGATTTCCGGATCTGGCAGTGTGGTGGACATTAACGACAACGGCACGGTGAGCACTGGAATTCAGTTGGCCGCGAACCAATCCACGGTGGCGAATCCGGATCCGTTCGGCAAAGTCGTAGCCAATCTGACCCTAAGCACGGGCGCACCCCTGACCTACGTTGGCTACATTGTTGACGACACGCACGTGAAACTGGTCGAGAAAGACCGTGAAACCAACGCCATTTATGGCACGACTGGCGGGGCGGCCTACGCCCAGGGAAGCAGCACTGGGAAATTCACCACAAATGCTGCATTCAGCGCGACTGTCGTTTACAGTACCGAGGGCTATAGCACCGTAGGCACGACCACCCTCCTGCCCACGGTCTACGCCGGCCTCTTCACCGCCGACGGCGGGGGTAACATCAGCAATGGATATACCGACCTAAATCAGTTTGGAACAGTGATCAGCGATACGCTCACCGGGAGTTACGCAGTTGACTCCACCGGAACGGGGCGCGTCACCACGAGCGGCATGTTCTATGGCAGCAACGGCCAGGGCCCGACCTGGATTCTCTATCTGACCGGAGCCACGGATGCACCGGCGCTGATCCTCCAGGTGGATAGCAGTCCCTTTATTGAAACTGTCGGGACGACCTACACGCAAGCGCCAAGTCTGAGCGTCTCTTCCTTCACTGGCCCGTATGGCATGGGCTTCTCTTTCTCACCGTCAACCGGAGGCGAGGACGATGGCACAGGCCAGGCCACAGCCAGCGGAGCCGCCGGCCTAGCCGGCACAGAGGATCTCAACGTTTGCAATTTTGACACTACGACTAAGCTGTGCTCGTCCTTTACACCGAATCCGGGTCTGACGCTTTCGGGTGGCCCGTTCACGGACGACCCCACATACGCCGGACGTTTTACGGGAACACTGAACGACGGCACGGCCTTTAACCTTGATCCCATCGCGTTCTACATGGCCGACGGCACACGGGTGTTATTCATTGATACCGGTGCCCAACCGGCGTTAGGAGTGTTCCGGCAACAACAGTAGTGAATTGTCGCAACATGGTTTGAGGCTCAAGCTTCGAGCTCGTTGAGCGCTCACCCGGACAGCGCGGTCGGCGCGACGCGGATCAGGAATGAGTCTTCGCAATGCGTTGGGTTTGCACAATCGCCCGAAGGGCAGCCGCTCCACGGCTGCCCTTCTATGATTTGGTTGTCAAGGAACTGCAGGGACAATGATTCCGGGGGTGACCACAAGGTCTCCGAGCAAGAGCGGGCGACGGCAAGTGCATCCCAAGAGGCGCAGGACTTTACTGACCTCGCTCTCCGGTCCCACCAGATCAAGAATTGGCGCGAGCGGTAAACAGTCCACAACGAAACTTGCAAGTGAAAATGCAGTCAAAATGCTGACCACGTCCGCCGACGGATTCGCGTAACGGGAAAACACTTCGCGCATCAATGAAACCAAACCTGCAACGGATCCGAACGGCCGACTACCGGGTGAAAACCGAACCGCTTGCGCGAGACCGGCATTAATGGGCCTGCAACGTACGTCTGGCCCTGATAGGAAACCTGTGGTGCTGCCGTGCTCCGGCGCCCGTTCCAAGGTTGCAAGCAAAGATGATTGGGATGCTCGGGGTCAACGACCGCTTCGATCAGCAGGTTGGGAGAAACTTCACCGTAAGTCTCTGTGACCGCGCCCTTCGATAGGGTCTCGCCGCCGCAGGCCGCCGCCGACTTCGTTGCCACCAGCGGGCTAGCCTGAGAACGCATTTTCCACCCTGGTTCACCTGCGCGCTTCCAAGGTGGCGGCTTCCACAATTTCCTCATGCTCCCCACAGGTCCTCCTGGCCGCTTCCGAGGCAGGAAACAGCGGCCCTGAACTCGGCCTTTCGGACACCCGCCTCCATGTACTAACGGAATCTTCTCTATTCCAGGCAGAACCCTCACAATCCATGACGTTATGCGACTCCCCCGTATAGCAGCCGACTTTTCTTCCGCCTGCACAATCCCAGGCCGTCGCGTGTGGACCTGCGCCCGAGCCGCCGCCGTAACCGGGCATTCCAGCGCCACCATCTCTCACGCCACCATCGTCACCGAACTCGGGTGTTCCCGGGTTCAGCCTCTGGCTGACTCTGTTTCGAATCGCCTCATTGGGAGCGAAAAATGAATTGGCAAAAACGGCTCTTCCATATTGGCCTGCTGATCACGGCTCTAATAATCCCTACACTGAGCCAAGCTAGCAAGAAAGATCCACTGGCAGTGCTGACGACTCGAATACCGCTGGCCCGGCAAAATGGTCGCTATCAGTTCAAACTCTACGCGTCGAACGGGACGCCTCCTTTCACCTGGACCGTGAGCGGACTCGCCGGATCGGGACTGCAGGCCCATTCCGATGGAACCATTTCCGGAATCGCGAGAACTCTTGGCACTTACAATTTGACGGTGGAGGTCACGGATTCTTCCGTTCCTCCGAAGAAGGCTCAGAGTCTCTTAGATCTGGCCGTCTATGACCGCGGCTTGCGGGGAGCGATCCCACAGTATTTTTTTGGATTACATGTACACAATACGCAAACCGATTGGCCTAGCGTTTCCAGTCAAGTCAACCCGTTTGGCTTGGTCCGCCTATGGGACGACGGCGTCGCCTGGGCGCAGATTCAGAAGAACCAGGGTGGCCCGGATTGGACCCTCCTGGACAAGTACACCAAACTCGCCCAAGCCAACGGTATTGGCGTGCTGTACGAAGTGTCTTCGACTCCTACCTGGGCGTCCTCCGATCCGGGGGATACGTCATGCAAGTACGAGCCGGGAAGTTGTGATGCTCCCGCCGACTGGCAGACCTTTGATGATTTTGTCACCGCATTGGTTTCGCGTTACACCGCCACCGGAGTGCAGACAGGATGTCCTACCACGGACCCTCAATGCCATGGCATCATCCGGAACTACGAGTTGTGGAACGAACCGTTTGTTGTTCGCGAGTGGAATCCAGCTCAGAAGAAATACAACTACGATCCCGTCCTGACCATGGGAGGCTTCGTAAAGATGACGCAAGACGGCCAGCGTATTATCAAAAGCATCGATCCGCGTGCCCTTGTTGATTCCCCATCCGGCGACTTCCAATTCTTTTCCAAGTACTGGGCCACGCCAGGCGCCGTCATGAACTTTGACCGCGTGGACCTTCATGCCTATCCGGTCACACAAAATCACCAGTCCCTTTATCCGGTGCCGGAAGGCATGATCAACCAAACCCGGCTGGTAGTCGACCTGATGGCGACGTATCACATCACGAGCCCTCTGATGAACACGGAAGGATCGTGGTGGCACTTTACGCCCCCCACTCAAGATGCCCAGGCTGCCTATGCGGCCCGATATGTGCTGCTTGAAGTCGCCATGAGAATGAAGAAATCTTTCTGGGATGCGTGGACGGGGATGGCCCCGCTGTATAACCCCAACAACGACCCCGGCGAATTGACTGCCGGAGGTGCAGGGTACCAGGAGGTTGCAGCTTGGCTGCTGGGAGCAAACATGCAGTCGTCGGGCTGCCTTGATAAGTCAGGAAACTTTCAGCCGAACATCTATGAATGCACGGGATGGAATGGAACCTATGTTGTCAATCTGAGTCGCCGGCAAGGGTACCGGGGACAGGCGGTCTGGTACCTCAAAACCACCGACGGTGTCGGCGTTGATTGGAATGCTACCTCGAGCTATAAAGTTCCGCCTGGCTTTACTCAATACGTGGACCTGAACGGAAATGTCCACCCCATTTCGCAATCCCACATGATGGTTGGCGCCTCCCCCATTCTGCTGCAGAATAAGTCAGTGGCTGGCCAGGAAGTGAACTGGCCACTAGGTGGCCCGAAGGCAAATGGCCCAAACGGAGGCCGGCCCCGCGTGTTCGGGCCCTAGAGACTCTGAAATCGCGAGTTCACCACAGGCTGCTACAACTTTAAAGCCTGTGGCGGCTGGCGCGAGTGGTCCTGACACGCCAGTTCACGGGTTTCTTACGCTTGCCAACCATCGTATCGCCGTGCCTCCGCCTTCGCGCAATGCGCCCTCGGTCCCAAGAAAGGGGCGGCGGGGCAATTACGGGGTGAGCATGAACACCGTCCCTACGCGCTGTTGCAGGGGCGCATACTTACCGCCTTTGTTCGTGGTCCCGTACAGGTTACCGGCACTGTCCCGCACTAACCCTCCGAACGGCCATGCTCCGTCTATAAACTTTCCGCGATGCCCTTCAAAGGTGTGCAGCACGGTTTCCTTGTTGGTCGTATCGAGCTTGAACACCGTTCCGCAGCCCTTCAGACCACAGCTAAGATCGCCGCCATTGTAGGTGGTGCCATAGACATTGCCAGAAGTGTCCAGAATCACACCGGCGTAGGGATTCGCTCCGTCCCCTTTGATGCCAGTGAAGCTGTACAGTACGTTCTCCTGTCCGCTGGTATCGAGCTTGAATACCGTTCCGTAGCCAGCGGCGCCGCCGCCGTCGGTGGTTCCATAGAGGTTGCCCGTATTATCCTGGACCAAACCCGCGAAGGGATTTGCACCGTCCGGCGCTCCGGTGAAGCTGTACAGCACGGTCTCCTTGCCGCTGGTATCCAGCTCGAATACCGCTCCATAGCCGGCGGCGCCCCCTCCATAAGTGGCGCCGTAGAGATTGCCAGCCGAATCTAGGATCACACCTCCGTAAGGATATGCTCCGTCCGGCGTCCCGGTGAAGCTATACAGCACGGTCTCCTTGCCACTGGTATTCACCTTGAAGACGATTCCGCTGTAGGACGCGCCGCCGCCGTACGGGGTGGTACCGTAGAGATTGCCGGCCGCATCCATGACTACACCGGCAAAAGGATACAGCCCGTCGCCCGCAGTCCCACCGAAGCTGTGCAAAACGGTTTCCTGGCCGGTCGAATCCAGCTTGAACACTGTTCCATAGCCGAAAAATCCGCCCGCGAAAGTCGCGCCGTAGAGATTTTTCGCCCCGTCCAGAATCACGCCGCCGCGCAGGGGATATTCTCCGTCCCCTGCCCCCTTGAAGCTGTACATCACGGTCTGGTGTCCCAAGGAATCCCGTTTGAACACCGTTCCGTAGCCGGCGCCGCCCCCGTATGTGGTGCCATAGATGTTGCCTAAGTTGTCGAAGGTCAAGCTTGCCTGGGGATAAGCCCCGTCGGGTTGGCCCTTGAACGAATGCAACAGTTTGTAGGTCTGCGCTTGGGCCGGATGGCCAAGCACCGCGGCTGCCAGCACAATCCAGAAGGCGAGCTCGGCACTCGCGGCTCGCAGGCAATTTCCAGAGATCAGGTGTTGATGTCGCGTTGTGTCGGTCATGGTGGCTTTTTCCGTATCGAAGCCGGCGCTCTTATTTCAACAAATCTGCTTGATATGCTCCGCCGTTTCGTGTTACTCCCCGGACAGTGGCGTCCCAGAACTTCTCCGCCCCCCAGCCCGCAGCGATCTATGCCAATCGTTATTGTGCAGTATTACCACGAGGCGGGCCCACATCCAACTTTGGACTGAATCTCTTGGTTTTTGGTTCCGGTCCGGCCGGCGCCCTCCCCCGTTCAGGTTTCGGATTATCCCTCTCCTCGGATCATCCGTCAATATGCAGGTATTTGCACTTATCGACAGCATCCTTCATGGGAAGGGGATCCGGGTCTGCGACCTGAAGTGTTTTGCCATAGATGCAGACCTGGCTGAAAAAAGCGGTTTCTCTGTGGTATTCTGACTCATTGTCAATCGGGGTCCGAGTTCTCTCCTTCGAAGTAGGCCGAAAGTCTCTTTGCCATCTGTCGCAGGAGCCGTAGGATGGTTGGGCTGTAAAAGGAGAGCGATCATGACGAACTCAGTGCGACAGCGGGGCTGGATTTCGCGGGTGAGCCTGCGAGCGGCAAGGGCCGCGCTGGTTTCAGCACTGGTACTTGTGCCCGCCGTCGTTGCCACCCAATTCGCCTGGGCACAGTCAAACAATCCCGAAAGCACCACTGGGCTACGTGCAGGATCGCAAGTAATCCAACACGTGATTATCGTAATGCAGGAGAATCGCAGCACGGACAACTTGTTTCATGACGAAAAGCTGATCGCGAA
>Ga0209415_10006254_pt1 | contig 21229 bp, 23 predicted proteins | sample PeaSoiSIISIP2007_FD_187696 | JGI IMG/M metagenome (GOLD analysis project Ga0209415, IMG submission 187696) | Peat soil microbial communities from Weissenstadt, Germany - SII-SIP-2007 (SPAdes) (version 2) | ecosystem: Environmental > Terrestrial > Soil > Wetlands > Peat | place: Germany...
GAACACGAAGGGCCCGAACACGAAGGGCCCGAACACGAAGGGCCCGAACACGAAGGGCCCGAGCATGAAGGGCCCGAGCATGAAGGTGGGAGCGATGCTTGTCGGAGCGAAGAGGGGGACGCAGTCGTGAAGGCGGTGACCGTGCAGCCGATGACGGCGGGCTCGGCCCGCCTGGAGGGCGTCGACGAACCTCCCGAGAGCGACGGCCCGGTGCTCGTGGAGACGCTCGCCATCGGGGTGTGCGGCACGGACGCCGAGATCGTGTCGGGGGCCTACGGCTGGGCGCCGCCCGGGCGCGACCGCCTGGTGCTGGGCCACGAATCCCTGGGCAGGGTGCTCGAGGCCCCTGCGGGCTCGGGCGTGGCCCCGGGGGACCTGGTCGTGGGCATCGTGCGTCGTCCCGACCCCGTGCCGTGCGTCAACTGCGGGGCCGGGGAGTGGGATTTCTGCCGCAACGGTCAGTACACCGAGCGCGGCATCAAGAGCCACGACGGGTACTGCTCGGAGCGTTACCGCATCACCCCGGAGTTCGTGGTCAAGGTGGACCCGGCGCTCGGCCAGCTGGGCGTCTTGCTCGAGCCCACGAGCGTGGTGGCCAAGGCGTGGGACCAGATCGACAAGATCGGCGGGAGGGCCACCTGGGACCCCCGCCACGTGGTGATCACCGGCGCCGGTCCCATCGGCCTGTTGGCCGCGCTGCTGGCCGTGCAGCGGGGCCTCGAGGTCCACGTGTTCGACCAGGTCACCACCGGGCCGAAGCCGGACCTCGTCCAGGCCCTGGGCGCCACCTACCACACGGGGAACATCGAGGACGCGTGCGACCAGCCCGACGTGGTGATCGAGTGCACCGGCGTCGGATCGCTCGTCTTCGACGCCATGGAGCACCTCGGGCCCGGGGGCGTGGCCTGCCTGACCGGGGTGTCGTCGGGTGGCCGCCACCTGGGCGTCGACGCCGGCATGCTCAACCGCTCGATGGTCCTCGAGAACCAGTCCGTCGTGGGCTCGGTCAATGCCAACCGGCGCCACTACGAGGCGGGCGCCCTGGCGCTGTCGAAGGCGGACCCGGCGTGGTTGGCCCGGCTCATCACCCGCAAGGTCCCCCTGGACCACTTCGCCGACGCGCTGGCCCGCCAGCCCGACGACGTCAAGGTGGTGATCGAGGTGGGCTCGTGACGGCGCCGGCCGGGCGGCGCCGTGGCGCGCGCACCCTTCGGCGACCGGCGCACCCGTGGCGCTGACCACGGAGATCGCCCCCGGCGTCATCGAGATCGACACCCTGCTCGGCGGGTGGGAGAAGGTGACGGCCGGCTACCTGCTGCCCGGCAGCGCCCCCGTCCTGGTCGAGACGGGCAGCCAGAGCTCGGTGCCGGCCCTCCTCGAGGCGCTCGACTCGCTGGGGGTGCGCCCCGGCGACCTGGCGGGCGTGGCCGTCACCCACATCCACCTGGACCACGCCGGGGGCGTGGGGGACGTGGCGCGCGCCTTTCCCGGCGCCACCGTGTACGTGCACGAGAAAGGGGCCCGCCACCTGGCCGACCCGGCACGCCTGGTGGACTCCGCAGCGCGTGTCTACGGCCCGCTGCTCGACTCGCTCTACGGGCGCCTCGACCCCACCCCGCCCGAGCGCATCCACGTGCTGGCCGACGGCGAGGAGCTCACCGTGGCGCCGGGGCGGGTGCTCACCACGGTGGACTCCCCCGGGCACGCCAAGCACCACCTGGCGCTGCACGACTCGGCCAGTGGCATCCTCTTCGCCGGGGACGCCGTCGGGGTGCGCCTGCCCGACGCCGGCGTGCTGCGGCCGTCCACCCCCCCGCCGGACTTCGACCTGGACCAGGCGCTGCATTCGCTGCACCGGTTCCGCGAGCGCCGGCCGGCGGGGCTGGCCCTCGCCCACTACGGCCTGCTGCCCGAGCCCCTCGCCGTGCTCGAGGAGGCCGAGGCCACGCTGCGGCACTGGGCGTCGGTGGCCGAGGAGGCGTGGCGGGCCGGCGAGGACATCGCCGGCGCCTTGGACAAGGCCTTCGCCTCCGATCTGGCCGAAGTCGACGAGGCCCACCGGGAGAAGCTCGAGACCCTCAACGGCGTGCACTCCAACGCCGCCGGATTCCGCCGCTGGCTCGACACCCGGGCCGTGCCCCCCCACGAGCACTAGCCCCGTGCACGCCGCCGACGCCACCGTGGATGACGTGGTCAGCGCCCTCGAACGCGATGGCGCCGTGGTGGTCGAGGGCGTGCTCGACCGGGCGGGCGTGCGGGCGGCGAGCGAGGACCTGTGGGCCGTGCTGGCGGGCACCCCGGGGGGCCGCAACGCCTTCGAGGGGACCCGGACGCGCCGGGTCTACGCCCTGTTCGCCAAGACCCGGTCCCTCGACGCACCGGCCACGGACCCCCTGGTGCTCGGCGTGCTCGACCACGTCCTCGGCCACTACCAGCTGAGCGCGCCCACCGGAATCGCCATCGGCCCGGGGGAGGTGGCCCAGGTTCTGCACCACGACGACGCCATCTATCCGATCCCCCGGCCCCACGACGAGGTGGTGGTGAACACCATGTGGGCGCTCGACGATTTCACCGAGGCGAACGGCGCCACCCGGCTGGTGCCCGGCAGCCACCGCTGGGTCGGACGGGCCCCCACCCCCGACACGCCGACCGTGGCCGCCGAGATGCCCGCCGGATCCGTCCTGTTCTACCTGGGCAGCGTGTGGCACGGCGGCGGGGCCAACCGCACCGGCACGCCACGGCTGGGCGTGGTGCTCGAGTACGCGGCGTCGTGGGTCCGCCCGCAGGAGAACCACTTCCTCGGAGTGCCCGCCGACGTCGTGCGGTCGCTGCCCGGGCGGCTCCAGGAGCTGCTCGGCTACAACATCCGCCCGCCGTTCATGGGCTACGTCGACGGCCGCCATCCGCGGCGGGTGCTCGAGGGACTCGGGGGCGACGCCCCGGCGACCCCGGCCTGATCCGTGCCCGGCACCGTGCGCTACGAGCTCGACGGCCACGTGGCCACCATCACCTACAACCGCCCCCAGGCCCTGAACGCGGTGAACGGCGAACTGCGGCGGGACCTGAACGCCGCCTTCTCCCGTTTCCGCGACGAGGAGGACGCCTGGGTGGGCATCGTCACCGGGGCGGGCCGGGCGTTCTGCGCCGGGGCCGACCTGCGTGACGGGGCCGGCGCCACCGGCGAGTTCGCCGGCACCTTCTGGGAGAAGCCCACCCTGAACTCGTTCGAGAGCGGCTGGGAGATCTACAAGCCGGTGATCGCCGCCGTGAACGGGCACTGCCTGGGCTACGGGCTGACGCTCGTGACCTGGTGCGATTTCGTGCTGGCGAGCGACCGCGCCCGGTTCGGGTACCCCGAGGTGCGCCTGGGGATCCCGGCCATCGTGGGCGCCATCCGACTGCCCGGGAAGGTGGCGTGGGCCGACGCCATGGAGCTGCTGCTCACCGGGGAGCCGGTCGACGCCGAGCAGGCGCGGCGCATGGGCCTGGTGTGGCGGGTGGTGGCGCACGACCGGCTCCTTCCCGAGGCCCGCGCGCTGGCCGAGCGCCTGGTGGCGGGGGCGCCCCTGGCCCAGCGGGCCATGAAGGAGGTGGCGACCCGCACCGCGTCGATGCCCACCGTCGAGGCCATCCGGTTCGGCGAGACCATGCGCCAGGTGGTGGGGTCGACGGCCGACGCCGCCGAGGGGCTGGCGGCCGCGCTCGAGCGTCGCCCGCCGCGCTGGCAGGGACGCTGAGGCTCAGGGACGCGCCGCGTACACGGCGCGGGCCCGGTAGCGCAGCGGACGTTCGCCGAGCTCCTCGAGGTAGTGCGCGGTCCACCCCGCCACCCGGGCCACGGCGAAGATGGTGCGTCCGGCGTCCTCGGGCATGGCGCCGGCGATGGTCAGCGCGGCGAGGGCCAGGTCGATGTTGGGCCCGGGGACCGACCGCTGCGCCGCCAGGGCCAGCACCGCCTCCAGCACGCGGCGCTGCTCGGGCGAGGCCAGCGGTTCGACCAGCTCCCGCAGGACGATCCCGCGCGGGTCGGCCTCCTGGTACACGGTGTGGCCGAAGCCCGGGAGGTGGCGCTGCCAGCGCAGGGTGTCGTCCAGGGCGCGCTCGGGACCCAAGCGCTCGGCGTCGCGCAACAGGGTGTGGGCCAGCTGCGACGCCCCCCCGTGCAGCGGCCCGGCCACCACCGCCAGCCCCGCCATGGTGGCGTCGTAGAGGTCGGCGCGGGTGGAGGCGGCCACCCGGACGGCCACGGTCGAGGTGGCGAGCTCGTGGTCGGCGAGCAGGATGAGGGCGGCGTTCACCGCCCGTACCAGGGCGGTGCTCGGCGCCGGGGAGAGCCGGGCCGTGAGCGCCCGGGCGAGCGTGCCCGGCTGGGGCGCCCGCCCGGCCAGCTCGAGCGCGAACTCCTCGTCGGGCCCCCGGGGCGCTGCGCCGGCCACCGGAGGGGGACGGGGATGCTCCGGCCGCGCCAGCACCGACACCATGGTCGCCACCAACCGGCGTGCCGCGGCCACGACGGACTGCGGGCGAAGGTCCGAGCGCAGCGGGTCGGCGGACCCGGCCATCAGCACCGCCCACCGCAGCCGGTCCGACGCACCGAGCGCCGTGGGCGGCGGCGTGGCCAGGGGTGCGGACCTCCAACCCAGGGGCGACGGGGGGTCCGCCTGCCACAGCAGCTCGGCGGCCTCCTCGTAGGGCACGGTGGTGGCGAGGTCGACCGCCGGGGTGCCGCGGTAGACGGGCCCGGCCGGCCCCAGCTGGGTGACGGCCGTGGTCACGGTGGCCAGCCGAGATTCGGTGCTCCGGCCGCCGCGGGCCCGACGCGCCAGTGCCTCGACGTCCCCGGCGTCGAACAGGCTGCGCCGGCTGTCCGGCGTCCGGTGCGAGGGGAGCAGCCCACGGCTCACGTAGGCGTAGAGCGTCGACAGCTTGACCCCGAGCCGTCGAGCCGCCTCCTCGCTCTCGAGCATGGGGCTCACGACCTGCACTCTAGATCGACGTTGACCGGATCGACATTGACTTGATCAAGATTTACAGCGCCTCCGGCGAGGCGCAGGATGGCCGTGCTGGTCCAAGACTCGGGAAGGAGACCCGCCCGTGCGGACGATCGTGCGAGACCTCATGTCCACCCCACCGGTGACCTGCGACGCCGGCACCGCGCTGGGCGACGCCGCCCGGCGCATGCGCCAGGCCGAGATCGGCTCCATCGTGGTCGTCGAGCGGGGCAAGGTCACGGGCATCCTCACCGAGCGGGACCTGCTGCGCGCCGCGGCGGCGGAGGCGGCCCCGGCCGGCGAGCCCGTCGAGCTGTGGATGACCGCCCATCCCGACGTCCTCGGGCCCGAAGAGGACGTCGACGCGGCGTGGGCCAGCCTGACCCACCACACCTACCGGCACCTGCCGGTGGTGGACGCCGGGGAGCTCGTCGGGGTGGTGTCGCTGCGCGACCTCATGCGCGTCGTGCGGCTGCGCCCGGCCGACGAGGCCGGCACCGAGGTCCCCGCCGGGCTCGAGGGGGTGGTGGCGGCCGAGACCCAGGTCGGCGACGTGCGCGGCCTCGAAGGGTTCTTCCACTACCGGCAGTACTCGGCCGTGGAGCTCGCCGCCGTGCGTTCCCTCGAGGACGTCTGGTACCTCCTGCTCGAGGGGGAGCTCCCCGACCGCCGCCAGGCGAGCGCCTTCGCCACCGAGGTGGCCGGGCTGCGGGCCATGCCGCCGGGCCTGGCCTCGGTCCTGCCCGACGTGGCCCGTCGCGGGACGCCGCTCGAGGTCTTGCGCAGCGCCGTGTCGCTCCTGGGGCCCGAGCTCGGGTGGCGGCCCACGCACGACATCGACGGCGCCGAGCTGCGCGCCCAGGCGCTGGGGCTGTGCGCCGTCGTCCCGACGATCCTGGCGGCGGCCCACAACCTGGCCGCCGGCCGGCCGGTCGTGGCGCCGCGTCCCGATCTGGGGTACGCCCAGAACTATCTGTGGATGCTCACGGGGTCCGAGCCCGGCCCCGAGCACGCGCGGGCCGTCGAGCAGTACCAGATGCTGACCATCGACCACGGGTTCAACGCCTCCACCTTCACCGCCCGGGTCATCACGTCCACCGGCGCCGATCTGGCGGCCGCGGTGTGCGGCGCCATCGGCGCCCTGTCGGGCCCGCTGCACGGAGGCGCTCCCAGCCGCGCGCTCGACATGCTCGACGAGATCGGCACGCCCGAGCGGGCCGAGGCGTGGGTGCGCGCCGCGGTGGCCCGGGGGGACCGGGTCATGGGCTTCGGCCACCGCGTGTACAAGACCGACGACCCGCGCTCGCTGTTCCTGCGGGACGTGGCCCGGGCGCTCGGCGGACCGCTCGTGGCCTTCGCCGAGCAGGTCGAGGCCACGGCGGTCGATGTCCTGGCCGTGATGAAGCCCGGGCGCCGCCTGTACACCAACGTCGAGTTCTACGCCGGGGTCGTCATGCATACGTGCGGCATCCCCCGGGACATGTTCACCCCCACCTTCGCCGCCGGCCGCGCCATCGGGTGGAGCACCCACGTGCTCGAGCAGGCGGCCCACAACCGCCTCATCCGCCCCGCCGCCCGCTACACCGGGCCACCCCCGCCCCAGCCCGTCCCCGTGCCCGGCGCCTGACGCCCCCCGCGTCGCCTGCCCCGGGTCTGCGGACGGCCGGGGCGACGCCACCGCGCCGACGCCCCGCCCGGCGCTGCTACGTGAACTCGATGAAGGGGGAGGGCGGCAGGTAGTCGGCGGGCACGTCCGACAGGTGCCGGTAGTGCTGGACGAGGATGACGTTCGAGGCCCGGTCGGCGCTGTACACCCCGCACAGGGCGATGTCGCGGGCGTCGGCGAACGCGTCCTGCGGCCCCACGTCGCCCAGTACGAGGTCCTGGGCGCGGCCGATCGGGATCCGGGCCACCAGGCAGTACACGCAACCGTCGGGGCTCCTGCCCACGCGGCGCCCGATCATGCAGTGCCGGGGCCCGTCGTCGATGAGGTAGACGGTGCCATCGTCGCTGCCGGTGCGGGCGGCGATGAACCCGGGATCGTCGGGCGGCAGCCGGCGGCCGTGTGCCCGGCTCTTCATGGCCCACAGCGGAGCCGGCGGGATGGCGTCGCCGTTCTCCTCGTCGTCGAGCGGGGTGGACTCCGCCGGCTCGAAGAGCAGGGGGCTGATCCCGACCGCGCCCGGAGCCGGAAAGGGGGTGGGCCCGAGCACGGGCAGGCCGCGTGACACGGGGAAGGGGCCCGCGTCGGGGGGGACGGGCCCCGCGCCGTTGATCCCCTCGACGGGGGACTCCGCGTCCTCGTCGTCCGCCACGATCGGCTCCTCGGTCTGTGCCGGCGCCCGAGACGGGCGGCTACGACAGGGACTTCAGGTCCACAACGAACACCAGGGTCTCGTTGGGTGCCACGGCGGGCGGGCTGCCCGAGGCCCCGTAGCCCAGGGCCGCTGGGATCACGATCTCGCGTCGGCCCCCCACCTTCATGCCCACGATCCCCTGGGCGAACCCGGGGATGACCCCGTTCAGGGGGAACGACGTCGGTTGCCCGCGTGCCCAGCTCGAGTCGAAGACCTTGCCGGTGGCGTAATCGGCCCCCACGTACTGCACGAGGACGGTGTTCGAGGCCACGGCGGTGGCGCCCGTCCCGACGACGAGGTTCTTCTCCACGAGCGAGGTGGGAGGCGTGGACGCCCCCGCGCCGATGACCGGTGCCACGCTCAGGTCGGTGGCGTCGGCCACGACGGGGATCACGGAGCCGGGGTGGGTGGCGGGAGGGTTCACGGGGCTCGAGCTGCATGCCCCCAGCACCACCGCGAGCGGCAGGAGCATGAGGGCGGGGACGGCTACCCGGCGTCGCACGGCGGGGAGACTACCGCTGCGCCAGGAGCCGGGCGGCGTCGCCCGCAGGGCCCGACGCAGCTCGCGGCCGCGCTGAGGGGGCGCTCACCGGCGCGAGAGCAGGACGACCGGGAGCGGGCGCTGCATGGTGGCCACGTAGGTCCGCCACTGCTTGTTGCGCTCAGCCGCCCGGACGAGGATGGCCTCGCGCCGTGGCCCGTCGAGCTCCTGGGCCCGCACGGGGATGCGCCGGCCGTCGATGTGGACCACGGCGTCGGGGGCCGCCTGCAGGTTCCACCACCACGCCGGAGGGTGCTCGCTCCCGAAGTTCGAGGCCAGCACCACGAAGTCCTCGCCCTCGGGAAGGTAGGCCAGCACGACCGGGCGCCGGTGCCCGGAGCGCCGGCCCACGGTCTCGAGCACGAGGGCGCGCATCCGCGGCGAGAGCCGGCTCGGGCGCCCCCGGGTCCGCACGAGCAGCCGGCCGTGCAGCCGCACGAACAGGCGGAGCCCGCGTTGCTGGGTCGAGGGGGGTGCCACCCCGCTCACGCTAACTGCTGCCGGGCGGCCACCCCGGGCCCGATGCCGGGCCGCGCACCGGACGCGGGAACTCCTCGCCGATGCGCGCGGGCCTACTGCCGGACCTGGCCCCAGCGTGACGTGGGGTTGGGACAGGGGATCGGCACGAGGCCGTGCTCCTCGGCGATATGCGTGGCGTCGAAGACCGTGCCTTCGCAGGTCTCCCTCTCTCCGCCCTGGTGCTCGATCGTGATGACCCCGAGCGCCGCGCTCTGGCGTCCCACGTAGGTGACGCCCGTGACGTCCACGTCCGTCATCATGTGCCGGCGTCGGGTGCGGCACCGCTGTCGGCGGGCACGCCCACCGCATCAGCACCAGCGTCGGGCGCCGCCGTGGTGAGGGCGTCCGACGCTGCATCGGCCGGTGCGCCGGCGTCACTGCCGTTGCCCTGCGCCGCCGCCGGAGCGGACTCCCGACCGGGCGCGGGTCGTCCCGGGCGGTCACTGGGTCGTCCGGCGCCCGCGCCGCGCCGACCCCGTCCTCCGCCCCTGTCGGCGGCCAGCGTGCGCACCGCGTACGGGAGCAGGGCCATCTCCCGGGCGTTCTTGATGGCGATGGCCACGGCACTCTGGTGCTGCTTGCACGTGCCGGTGCTGCTGCGTGACTTGATCTTGCCGCGCTCGCTCATGAAGCGGTTGAGAAGGTGGATCTCCTTGTAGTCGACATGCTCGACCCGGTTCTTGCACAGCAGGCAGACCTTCGGCGGGCCCCGGCGCAGCCGACCCTTGGCGGCGCCCGGTTCGGGCCGAGTCCGATGTTTGCGGGAGGAAGGCAAGTGATTCTCCTGAGGTGCCGGTGGTCCGTTGGCCACAGGAGTCCGGGTGGCGGAATCCGTCGTCGGGACCAGAGCCAACGCGATATCGGATCCCGATCGCCCTTCACGATAGCTGATGACGAAGGGCAGCCTCTCGATCGCCCCGTCGGGTGGTCCCCCGAGGAGCGCTGCCTGCATCGCTCGCCGCCACCTCCTCACCCCCGCGTTGGGGTTCCGTGGCTGGCCACGGCCCCGTCCGCTGGCCATGCGCCAGACGCGCCACGCCGGATTGGTGCCTTCAGGCCTCGTCGGGGAGGGCGCCTGCTATCATCACGAGTGCGCTCCATCAAACATCACGCAAGAGAATGAGCGCCGTTGCCGGGTTTCCCAAAGTCTCCCCGCAAGGTTCGTGCGTGGAGAGAGGAAAACAACATGGCAACAGGAACCGTCAAGTGGTTCAACGCCACCAAGGGCTTCGGCTTCATCACCCCCGAGACCGGCGGCGAGGATCTCTTTGTCCACCAAAGCGAGATCCAGGTCCAGGGCTACCGTGAGCTGACCGAAGGTCAGCGCGTCGAATTCGACGTCACCAAGGGCCAGAAGGGCATGCAGGCCAGCGCGGTGAAGCCCCTCAGCTGATCGCCCTCGAGTCGCCACCTTGGCCTCCTCGTTTTCCCAGGATGGTCAAGGTGGCGCTCCTCGGAGCGACGCCCGTCGGCGTTCACCTCGTCCGAGGGAATCGGCACGGGCGGCGCCGCGCACAGGGGACGCAGAGCGGGCGCTCACGGGGTCCTGAGGTTCGTCGTCGAGAGTGTCGTCGGAGGATGAGCAGGACGTCGCGACCACCTGCTCCAACGACCGATGATCGTTCTCATCGCCACCATCCCGCTGATGTTGCTCGCCGTCGCTATCGCCGCCGTTCCCCTGGTGGTGGTTTCGGTCTCGGAACATCGCCGTTTCCGCACGGCAGTTGTGGGCCCCGGTCGTCTCACGGCCCGCGATGACTCGAGGGGCGGGTCCGCGTTCGCCGGAGACGTCGTCGCCACGACGGCGCACTCGTCGCGGGCCGCGTAGGGGCCGGTGCTCGACCGTCCCCGGGACTGCTCAGGCGATCCCCGGCCCCGGCCCGCGTCGCGTGGCTCGACGTCAGCCGCCAGCCTGCTGGCGTACCCACGCCGCCGACCCGGCCAGAAACCCCTCGAGGTCCGAAGCCTTGCCCGAGGCGATGCCCTTGAACCAGTCAGGCACGTAGACCTCCAGTGCGTCGCGCGAGATGGCGTCCATCACGCCGTCCACCAGCTCACTGACCGGGATGCGCTCGATGTCCATGGACAGGGGGTCGTTGTCGGGGATGGTGAACAGCTCGGTGTCGACGACGCCGGGGTAGACGACCAGGACGCGCACACCGGTCTCCCAAAGGTCGATGGCCATCGCCTCGGAGAACACCGACAGCGCCGCTTTCGATGCGTCGTACGCGGCCTCGCCCGGCGACGACAGCGTCGCCGCCACCGAGGACACGTTGACGATCAGGCCCGAGCCGCGCGCCACCATGCCCGGCAGGATGGCGAGCGTGAGGCGAACCGGTGAGAGGTAGTTCAACCGGGCGACGTGCTCGACGGTGTCGTAGTCGAGCGCGGTGACGTGCTTGCGCTTGGGCATCCCGGCGTTGTTGACGAGCATGTCGATGTGACCGAACGCGTCGAGGGCACGGCGCGCCAGGTCGTCGACCTGCGCGAAGTCGGACAGGTCGCAGACGAACATGCAGGAATCGGGGGTGTGGGCCTGGCATCGCGCCAGGACCGCCTCCAGCCGGTCGCGCCGACGCGCGCAGATGCCCACCGTCGCACCGCCCATCGCACACCGTTCGGCCAGCTCGGCGCCGATCCCCGACGATGCCCCGGTGATGACCACATGCCTGCCCGCCAGATCCACGATGAGCCCCCTCGGTAGCCGCTTCCACACCAGCGGTGTCGTCCGAAGCGTAGGGAGAGGTCCCACACCCCGCAACCAGCCGGCCGGCACCACGACCCCAGCGCCGCTGCCCTCCCCGTCGTCACGAGGCGACCGGGCCTCACGTGATATCGGAGCGCAGTGTCGTGAACGTGCCGAGGAACGTCAGGGCCACCCCGTAGACGACGAGCATGATGGCGCCCCCCCACCAGGGCAGGAGTAGCGAGTTCCCCCCACGAAAGCTCGTGCGGGCGGCGTCCTCGAGCGCCGTGGCCGCCTGGCCCGGGAGGTACTCGCCGATCGACGGCCAGATGGCGCCGATGATCGTTTCCACCACCAGGGTGAAGCCCAGGCCCACCACGATGGCGACGACCTGGTTCTTGAGCAGTGCGCCGAGCCCCAAGCCGTAGACGGCGAACAGCGCCGTTCCGAGGATGACGCCTGGGGCGATCCGCGACCAGTCGCGCCACATGTCGTGGGTGTTGGCGACGAAATAGAGGCCGTGCTGCGAGCTGCACAGGGCCTGTGACATCCCCTGGCTGACGCCTGCCGGGGACAGGCACGAGTGCACCCTCACGGCGACGAGCACCAGACCGACGATGAGTCCCGCCACCATGGTGAGCGCGCCCAGCACGATGCCTCCCCCGAACGCCACCCCCAGCTTGGCGGCGACGACTCGCCCCCGGCGTGGCTCGGCGAGGAACGTCGGCGTGACGGTCTTGTGGCGGTATTCACCCGTAATGATGAGCACGCCGAGCACCAGGCCCAGAAGGCGGGAATTGTCGAGCACGGAGAAGATGTTCGTGAACCACTGGGAAGACCCGTGCGGGACGATGCCGGCGCTGCCACCGTGGCGGCCGCCCGGGGCGAAGGCGATGGCGAAGCCGAACGCCAGGTCGATGACCACCACGATGCCGAAGAGCACGTACGTGGACCAGATCGTCCAGAGCTTGCGGGTCTCCGCCCTGAGCAGCCGACCCATCACGAATTGCCGATGGGTCCGGTGGTAGACGGCGGAGGCGGAGGCGGAGGCGGCCCGTCCGTGAATTGCCGGTAGTCACCCATCAACCCGGCCGCGTGCCCCGGATGCATCCCCTCGCCGCCGGTGAGCGCGAAGAACAGCGACTCGAGCGACTCGGTCGACGAGACCATCTCGTGCACCTCGACGCGGTTCTCCACCATGATGGGACCGAGCATCTCGGGCGTGGCGCCCTCGCACACGACGTAGCCGTCCTGCACCGTCGCCGGGAGGTGGGCGGCCTGCAGTGCCTCGACCAGCCGCTCGGCGTCAGGCGTGCGCACCCGGACCGTCCGCTTGGAGCCCGTCAGCAGGTCCTGGAGCTTCCCTTGGGCGGCCAAGCGACCGGCCGCCAGGACGATCACGTCGTCCACGACCAGCTGCGCTTCGGAGAGCAGGTGCGACGACACGATCACGGTGCGCCCGCCGTTGCCGCCCTCCACCCCTTCCGACGCGTACCACTTGAGGAAGTCGCGGAGCCATGCGATGCCCTGCGGGTCGAGGCCGTTGGCGGGCTCGTCGAGAACGAGGATGTCGGGCTTGCCCAGAAGGGCACGGGCAAGCTCGAGGCGTTGGCGCATGCCCATGGAGAAGCCGCCGAGCTTCCGGGCCCCGGCATCCGAAAGGCCGACGAGCTCGAGGCACTCGTCGACTCGGCGGAACGGGATGCCCGCCACCGTGGCGATCACCTTCAGGTGGTTGCGAGCGGTGCGGGCGGGGTGGAAGCCCGACGCCTCGAGCACGGCACCCACCCGCATCGTGGGATTGGGGAGGTGGCGATAGTCGTGGCCGTCGATGCGCACGGATCCCGTCGTCGGGCTCACCAGTCCGAGCAGCATTCGCAACGTGGTGGTCTTGCCGGCCCCGTTGGGACCGAGGAATCCGGTGACCCCTCCGGGCAGCGCGTCGAAATCGAGGTGATCGACAGCGAGGACGTCACCGCCGAAGCGCTTGGTCAATCCCCGAGCTTGGATGGTCGGCATGTCCGGGGCGGCCTCCGTCGAGCGCTGATGTCAGCATCGGTGCGATGCGGGCCTCCGATGACCTTACCCCCGGCTCGGTGAGTCGCGGTGACCCCCGCGCTCGACCGACGACACCTCGCCTCGAGGCCCGAGGGGCCCGAGGCATGCTTCGCATCGTGCCCCGCGTCGCCGAACGCTCTGGCCATTGACAGCGGAGGGTGACCGGGCCCGTGGGCACCGGGTACCGCTGCGCCCAGGCGCGACACGAGCGCCAAACCACCTACCAGGACGGTGCGGCGCACGAGGGGCGCCGACCCGTGCAGCGGACCGAAGCGCTTCCTTCATGCTCGCTTCACGCTCGAGGCGCAGGCTTTCGGCCGTGGACGCGCGTTCGCCCGGTGTGTCGTGCGCGGACGCGCGGTCGGGGGCACCACACGCGTCGGAGCAGCACACGCCATCAACAGGCCCCGCACCGCGCGACCCGGGGGGACCCGTGGCATTCACAGGCAGTTCCAAGGTGGCCGCCCGGTGACGACCGGTACATTGGGCGGCATGCCTGGGATCGCCCCTCCCCGTCATCAGGCCGCCCACAACGCCATCCGGCTGCGTCGGGGCCGGAAGGTGATCGCCGATCGGATGCTCTTCGTCTGGGGCATCGGGTTCGGCATCACCCTGGCCATGGCGCTCTCCGAAATCGGGCGAGCGTCGCTTGCGCTGCCGGGTGGGCAGCTCACCGCCATCGGGCGCGTCAGCGGGTTGGCGGGCGCCTACCTCATGCTCGTGATGCTCCTCCTCGTGTCTCGCTTCGCGCCACTCGAACGCGCCATCGGCCAGGACCGGCTCGTGCGTTGGCATCGTCGCCTTGCTCCATGGCCGTTGTCGCTCATCGTCCTCCACGTCGTGGCCATCACGCTCGGCTACGCCGCGGCCGCCAAGACCGGCGCGCTGCGAGAGCTGTGGCTGCTGGTGGCGGGCGTGCCGAACATGCTCGCCGCCGCCGCGGCCTTCGCCCTGCTCTGCCTCACGGCGGTGACGTCGTGGCGAGTGGCTCGCCGGCACCTCGAGTACGAGACGTGGTGGGCCCTGCACCTCTACTTCTATCTGGCCCTGGCCCTGTCGTTCGCCCACCAGGTGACCACCGGCGCGGCGTTCGTCGGCCATCCGTTGGCCAGGCTGTGGTGGACGGCGCTGTGGATCTGCACCGTCGGGACGGTCGTCCTCTATCGCATGGCGGTGCCCCTGTGGCGCAGTCTCTACCACCGGCTGCGCGTCGTCTCGGTCTATGAGGAAGGGCCGGGCGTCGTCTCCGTCGTGGTCCAGGGCAAGCACCTCGACCGCCTGCCGATCGAAGGCGGCCAGTTCCTCCAGTGGCGCTTCCTGCGCAGAGGGCTGTGGTGGCAAGCACACCCCTATTCGATCTCCGCCATGCCCCGTCCTCCGCACTTGCGCATCACGGTCAAGGCGCTCGGAGACCACAGCGCCCAGCTGGCGCGCATTCGCCCCGGGACATTCGTCGCCATCGAAGGCCCTTACGGCACGTTCACCAAGCATGCTCGCTCCAGCGATCGGGTGGCACTCGTGGGGGCCGGCGTGGGCGTGACGCCGTTGCGAGCCCTCGTCGAGGACCTCCCCGACGGCGTCCACGTGGTGGCACTCCTCCGAGCCTCGAACCATCACGAAGCCGTGTTCGCCGAGGAGATGCGGACACTCCTGGAGCATCGCCGCGGCCGCTTCCAGGCGCTCGTCGGCCCGCGCGGCGCGGTTCGTTTGGATACCGAGACGCTCGGGCGCTTCGTGCCCGACCTCACGACCCGGGACATCTTCGTGTGCGGACCGCACGGGTTCACCCGCCAGGTCGTGCGCGCCGCTCGCGCCCTCGGTGTCGAGCCGGATCGCATCCACACCGAGGCGTTCGTGACATGAGGGCAAGTTGATGCGCGCGCCGTTCGTCATCGGGGCGACCATCGCCGGCGTCGCCGGCATCATCGCCTTCCATCCGCACGCGTCCACGGGCGCGGTGACGTTCACCTCTCCCGGGGCGCGCCCTGTGGGCGGAACGTCGACCAAGGGCGGGGCAGCGTCGTCGGGGGCCCCGCCGACAAGCGGGCCGGCGCCGTCGAGCACGACGACCACCGCCGCTGGCGCGCCCCCCGGCCCCGCCGCACCCGTCACGACGGCGACGGCCGGAACTCCACCCCCCTCGAGCCACGCGGCGCCGGTGCCCACCGCGCCGCCGCCGACGACGACGGCGACGACCTCCCCTCCGGCCACGACGGCCAGCGCGACGGCCAGCGGGTCGGTGACGCAGTACCGGTTCGGGGTCCTGCAGGTGACGGCCACGGTCTCGGCCGGCCGCATAACGAACGTCTCCACCCAGGTCCAGAGTGCAGACCCGCATTCGCAGCAGATCGACGACGCCGCGCTTCCGGTGCTGCGCGCCCAGGTACTCTCGGCTCAGGGCGCCAACATCCAGGGGGTGTCGGGAGCCACGTACACCAGCCAGGCATTCGTCTCGTCGTTACAGAGCGCCTTGAGCGCACTGGGCTTCACCGGGTGAGTGCCGGGATGGGGACCGCGCCTGACGCGCACGTCGCGCAGACCCACGAGGCGTCCGTGCTTCGCCAGGACTTCTCCGTCATGGGCACCGTGGTGTCCTTCGACGTGCGCCGTGGCGCGGTCTCGGGGCCGGCGGCCCGCCGGGCGATGCGCGCTGCGTGTACCGTCCTCGCCCGTCTCGATGCCGTGTTCAGCCTTTGGAAGCCCGACAGCCCCATGAGCAGGCTTCGCCGCGGTGACATCACGCTCGGGGAAGCCCCACCCGAGGTGGTGGAGGTGCTCGACCGCTGCGACGAGGTGCGGCGGCGCACCCACGGATGGTTCGACCCGTGGTCGATGCCCGGCGGATTGGACCCGACCGGGCTCGTGAAGGGATGGGCGGCGACGCGGGCGCTCGCCGTCCTTGTCGATGCCGGCGTGGCCGGGGCGATGGTGAATGCGGGCGGTGATGTAGCCACCGCCGGCGAGCCGGCTCCCGGAGCGCCGTGGCGGATCGGCATCACCGATCCACGCGACCCCGGCCGCCTTCTGTGCGCGGTGGTGTCGCCCGGCGCGGTCGCCACGTCGGGAACCTACGAACGGGGACTCCACCTCATCGACCCGTTCTCCGGGCTGCGACGCAGCGCCTACCGATCGGCGACGGTGGTGGGGAGCGATCTCGCTCTGGCCGACGCGCTGGCAACGGCACTCTGCGTGTCGGGCACCAAAGGGGCGTCATCGATCCTCGCCGCGGGCTACGGGGCGATCGTCGTGGCTCACGACGGTGTGGCGCGCGTCATCGGCGACGTCGCCGCCGAAGCAGCCCCCCGCGCGTCCTAGCGGGCGTCCGCGCTCCGGGGCAGGCGTCGGGCGGGTGGACGCCTTGTGTCAGCCGGATGACGCGCGCACCATCGCCACACGACACTTGGTCAATCGGAGTGTCGCAGGCCCGGTTCTCGGTCCGATGTCCAAATGCGGGGACGTGGCGCCCCGTCTCGGGGGTCGCGTGGGGGAGCAGTGCCACTGAACGGGAGGAGGGCCGGCGCCACCCCGCTCTCCCGACGGGGCGTCGGATCATGGCAGATGGGCCTGCCATGGCGTCACGCCGTCTCGGCGATGTGACCTGTGGGAGCCGGCGCGCTACGTCGTGAACCTGGGCGCCCCCGCGCGATCGGTCTGCAGGGCCGGGTGCCGCAACAGGCTCACGATCTGTTCCTTGTGGTCGCCAGACGAAGACCGTATGTTGTCGCAGTCGATTATCTGCATGGGGCGGGCTGTTCCCGGCGGCGCTCGAGATCTTGGCTGGGATCACAGGCCGGATCGGTTGGGACGAATTCCATGGATCAGTCGCTCGCCACCTCCCCATACGCCGTACCGATGCTGTTGTCCTCACGGCAAGCGATCCTTCGAGCAAGGGTTGGTTCAGCTTGATCATGACGGCGCTACAGGCCTGGGGTCGCCGCCGCCCCCATGGTCCGACGAAAACACACAACGCACACGATGCGTGCGGCATCCCGGTTGCCATCGGTAGCGATGCGATGGCGGATGCCGTCGCCCATCTCCGCCTGGCTTCGGCCGCGGCAGATGCACTGTCGCGTCGCGTCAGGAAACGCCGGCCCGACCTGTCGGTGCTCGAACTCGGCGAAGCGCGGCTCGCCATCGACGACGCTCTGGCGGCATTCGACAGGTGGAGCAAGGCCGTCGGAGATCAGCCGGCCCGCCCTGGACCGTCGCAGACGATGCGCCCCGACATCGAGCGGGTCCTGTGGAGGGAGATCGAACGAGCCGCGCAAGAGCACGTGGACCCGCGGCCCCGACCCTAGGGCGGCCGGGCCGCTCCACGGAACAGGCCCGAACCGGCGCAACCGGGTGGCCGCTGCTCTCTCCCGGATTCCCGGTGCGAATGCCCGAGGGCGATGGCCGCCGCCCGGAGCGCGATACTGGCGGCGATCCGGTCTCGCACAGACGACATGGGGGGCCCCGATGGCGGTCGGAGTACAACTTGAGTTCACGGGGGCGACCCTCGATCAGTACGACGAGATCAACGAGAGGATCGGGCTCTTGCCTGGGGGCCCTGCTTCGCGCCAAGAGCTCTTCCACTGGGTCACCCGGACCCCGGAGGGATTTCGCGTGACTGACGTGTGGGAGTCACGGGAGGCGTTCGAGAAGTTCGCACGCGAGAAGCTGCGCCCCATCTATCAGGAGGTCGGGATGTCAGCTCCCCCCGACATCCAGTTCTTCGAGGTGTACAACTATTTCGCTGGTGGGCGATGGAGGAGCTGACCGTTCGGCACGCGGGAGGCGTCGTGGGGACGGTGCGGACACGCGCCCGCGACGATGACGTGCCGGGCGCCGTGGCCGGCGTGATGATCATCGGGTCCGGTGACTCCTCGCCGGCACGGGAGAGGGCGGCCGTGCACCGGGAAGGCGCCTGTCGTGGCCGAACCTGATCGGGTGGCGCCGCCTTCCCTGGCCGAAGAACAACGGCAGCTCACCCGATCCCGCATCCGGCGGGCGGCCCTCGAGGTCGTCGCCCGCCGGGGCTTCGATGCCACGGTCGAGGAGATCGCCCAACTCTCGGGCGTGAGCCCCCGAACAATCTTCCGCCATTACGTCAGCCACGACCGGTTGATCTTCAGCACCGTCAAAGACATGTTCGCGGCCTGTGGGCGCCGCCCCATCGAAGGCCTCCCGCGCCCCGCCGACGACCTCGACGGCTGGCTCGAGGGTCTGGCGGTGACGATCCATACGCGGAACGCGGAGATCCTCGGCGAGGCCTTCTGGGACATTCACGGCCCGAATTGCTCCGCATCGGAGGTCCTCGCCGAAGTGGGCGCCCTTCGGCGCGAGTCCCGCACCCAAGGGGTCACCCATCTGGCCACGGTCGCCTGGGCGGAAGCCGGGGGCGAGGGTGACCCTCCCGAGCCACTGGTGTTGGCGTTCGCCCTCAACTTCTCGGCGTTCACCACCCAGGCCCTCATGATCGACTTCGACCAGACACCGCGCCAGATCGGGGTCCTCACCGCCGACACGTTGAAGGTCCTGCTCTCCCGCGCCGTCCAGGTCCGGCGCGCCGAAGCCGGTTCGGTCTTGTCCGACGTCGATGCGTCCGGGCAATGATCGGCTCGGACGCCGAGCGCGAAGTGCGCCCGTCGACGCTGCCTGTCACATCGGTCTCGGTCCAGCCTTGCGCCGGGGAGTTGGCTGTCTGGCGGACCGGCTTCGTGGCAGACCTGCCTGCCACGGGGTCATCGACCGCGAGTGAAGTGACTCGCCGATGTCGTTGCGCCACTCGGAATTCGAGTTCATCATCTTTGGGGATGGTGCACAGAGGGGCGTCGGGCCACGCTGATCAGTGGCGGTAACCGGATCCTGCGCAACGTCCTAGGTAGGGCTGCTCACGGCGCGAGGGAGCTGCCAGGCTTTGTCCCCCGTGAGCCTGGCAGTTCCCCTCGTTGCCGAATCAAACGTGTCGCATCGGACCACGTCGATGTCTCGGCGAGACAATCGTCGCTCGGAGCCGGACGGACGCCTGGGTCGCCGAAATGGCGCCGCTCGTTTTCGAGTCCGCTCGGGTCGTGAAGCACGGCGCGGGGGATGCACGAGTGCCTCCATGTCGCGCCGTGCGTGCACCCTCCTGATCCTGGACATGTCTCGCGGCGGACAGAAGGCTGACCCTGCTGTCCGTCGACTGTGCGGCGCATCAGGTGAAGATGACCCGGCCGCCGGGCGCCATCTCGTAGAATTCTCCGACCGTGACGATCTCGTTCACCCGGGCGATGAGATCGTCTTCGGTCGACTCGGAGAGGTCGCGGGTCGGGTCATCTTCTTCGTCGGCCGTGATGCCGGCTACGGCCGAATGGTCCGTTCCGCCCATCTCGAGCGGACGGTCGAGCGCGCAGAGGCACCGGACCGGTGGACTCGGCGAGGGTCTGGCGGGCACCCCTGCGCTCCTGGCGTCGTCACCCCTCGGCTCGGGGCCCGCGGGCGCCGGCGTGGGCAGGGGCGCCCCTATTTAGTACAAGTTCTTGATTATCAAGGACCTTGTCTGTAAATTCCCGGTATGGCCGGCCCAGGTCACGCGTACGACGACTGGCCCACCCCGGCGCTGCTGCGCCTCGCTCGGGACACCTACCGTTCGGCCATCCGAAGGGCACTTGTGGACGCGGGATGCGACGACATGCCACGCGACGGTGCCTATCTCGTCGGCGGGATGGCCCGGACCGGGGCACCGCTGCGTGAGCTCATCGAACGGATGGGGGTGTCCAAGCAGGCGGGCGGCCAGCTGGTCGACACGTTGGTCACGCGCGGCTACCTCGACCGCTCCGTGGACGCCGAGGACCGTCGGCGCCTGACCATCACGTTGACGAAACGAGGACAGAGCGCCGCGGACGTCGTCCGGTCGACAGTCGATGAGGTGGACGCCCAACTCGTCGAGCGGGTGGGTGCGCAGTCGTTCGCCGCCACCCGGACGACGCTCGCATCGCTCATCGAAGGTCGTCACGACCCACACGGACATGAACCGGGCGAAGGCGCGGACCGCTCGAGCTGAGCCGGGTCATCCGCGGGCTTCCGTGTCCGGCGCGCTCCGGGTGCACGCGCGCGCTGCCCGCGTGCCGCCCGACGGCCCCCTTCCGCCGACTCGGCCACGGACCGGCCGCTGGGCCTTCTGGATCTCCCCCGAGGACCAGCCGCCGTGGGCTCGCCCGACGCTCTTGGTCGTGGCCCTGCTGTCCGCGGCCCTCTACACGTGGCGGGGAGGCACGTACCTGGAGGGGTATTACGCCGCGGCCGTGCGAAGCATGTCGATGAGTTGGCACCTCTTCTTCTTCGCCGCCTTCGACCCGGCGGGCACGGTCTCCCTCGACAAGCTGCCGGGGGCATTCTGGATCCAGGCTCTGGCGGTGCGCGCTTTCGGCGTCCACACGTGGGCGATCGCCCTTCCTCAGGTGATCGAGGGTGTGCTCTCGGTGCTCGTCCTGTACCGAATCGTCCGTCGACTGTGCGGCGCGGGCGCCGGACTCCTGGCTGCCGTCGTCCTGGCGGTTTCTCCAGCGACGGTGGCCTTGAACCGGGGCAACATCGCTGACACCCTCATGATCCTGCTCATCTTGCTGGCTTCGGACGCCGCGGTCACCTCGGTGACGACGCGACGGTGGCCCAGCGTGCTCCTCACGGGTCTCTGGGTCGGGCTCGCCTTCCAGGCGAAGATGGTCGAGGCGTGGATCGTCCTTCCCGCATTGGCGCTCTTCTCCCTGGCGGCGGCCACGGGATCATGGCGGCATCGCCTGGTGCGCGTCGGGGTCACGGGGATCGTCGTCGCCGTGGTGTCGTTGAGTTGGATGACGGTGGTGACCCTCACGCCCGCCTCGTCGAGGCCCTATGTCGACGGGAGTCAGACAGACTCGCTCTACCAGCAGGTCTTCGTGTACAACGGCTTCGGCCGTCTCGACCAGGCGTCTCCCAACCAGCTCCTCACCGAGTCCCTCGGCGTCAAGATCCCGCCGCCCCCACCCGTGGCGTGGGACCGCCTCCTCACGGGCTCGTTCGGTCGAGACATCGGGTGGCTGCTCCCGGCTTCGTTCGTCGCACTGGCTGCCGG
>Ga0209415_10006255_pt1 | contig 21227 bp, 15 predicted proteins | sample PeaSoiSIISIP2007_FD_187696 | JGI IMG/M metagenome (GOLD analysis project Ga0209415, IMG submission 187696) | Peat soil microbial communities from Weissenstadt, Germany - SII-SIP-2007 (SPAdes) (version 2) | ecosystem: Environmental > Terrestrial > Soil > Wetlands > Peat | place: Germany...
GGAGAGAGGATTTGAACCTCCGACCCCCTGGTCCCGAACCAGGTGCTCTACCAGGCTGAGCCACTCCCCGACTGAGGCGGACATGAACTAACGAAAGAACCTCGGGAACGCACCCAGGCCGGGGAACTCGAGGCCCGATGTGTTCAATACGGGAACGATTATAGCACTCGGGCGTGAGTGATTCGGCCGGCTAGTTCGGCTTGTGGGTTTTGCCGTCGGAGAGATAACGAAGGATCGCGGTATCAGTTGCCGAGCGACACTTTTTCAGGAAGGCGGCTTCGGGGCTGACTACCACCTCTTCGGAAGCTTGCTGCCGGATGTTCTTCCGGATCTGGTCTCCCGCTTCGGTTTCGTTGGTCATGACCTGAATGTAGAACCAGAGGAAGTGTCGCATTTGGTCGACCGCCGACTTCAGCACTTGCAGCGATTCCATCTCCGGCAGTTGGCTGAGTGCTTCCATCAGTTCCGGGTCGCTGGGCGCCTCCATGGCGGCACAGTTCAACTCGCGCTGGATGGCGCGCAAATCTTCGGTCACGCGCGCGACGCGCATGTGGATATCGTCCAGATAGTCTTCTCGTGCCATGGTTCGCGTCCTTCGCAGAGCTCAACATCTCACTGGCGAGAGGGGGCGAACAGATGTCCCACGGGCATGCGCTTTCGTAAGTCACGCTGTTACTTTGGTATGGGGAAGGGGCGATGCTGGCTGAGAGGCCGCTTTGGGCCCGTATTTTGCGGGCTTAGCCGCATGCGCGGATTTGGGGGACTTCGACAATACGCGTTCCCTGGCAGGGATTTTCCACCGCGTTCACTAAGGCGTTTTTCATTTGTTCCAGCGTGACCAGGCCCAAACGGCGCGCTCCGTCGCGGGTCGCGGGAATGCGCTCCATCAGCCAGTACATGGGCAGGAGAGCGTAGGGCCAGCGGTGTCCCGGGCCGAGCACGTACCAGGGACGCAGCATGGTGGCGTTCAATCCGCTCTCGCGAATCGCCGCTTCGCATTCCGTCCGCACCTGGACGTAGGCTTTCATCATCGGTGCCGGTTGGGCAACGCTTAGATAGACGAAGTGCTTGATGCCGGCTTGCATGGCCGCGCGAATCGCGGCGTTCGCCGAGACCAAGTCCACGCTGCGGAATTGGGCGGCCTTAGCGGGGCTGGGACGAGCGACGCCGACGAGGTGCACGAAAGTGTCGGCGGGGCCTATTTGCGCGCAGTAGGAATTGCCATCGAGAGCATTACCCGGAACCGGTTGGCAGCCGGGCGGGAGTTTCCCCTGCGACTCCTCGCGAACCAGGGCGCGCACGCTGTGGCCGCGCTTGATCAGATCGGCGATCAGCGGGCGGCCCATGTATCCTGTACCGCCGGTGATGAATACGCAATGTCGACTCACGATGAAACTCCTGCCATCTGTTACGAGAGCAGACCGCGGACGGATTGGTCCAAAACTTAGGTTTGCAGGTATTTCCGTTCCAGACTCAGCAGAGTCTTTTTCCGTTCCGTGCCCCAGCGATAGCCTGCCAAGTCGCCATTTCCCCGGACCACGCGATGACAAGGAATGGCCACTGCAACAGGGTTGGTGGCGCAGGCTCGGGCCACGGCACGGGTTGCCGTGGGCTGGCCAATCGCTTTCGCAACCTCGCCGTAAGAGCGAGTTTTTCCGAACGGGATGGACTGCAAGTACTTCCAAACGCGCCGTTGGAAAGCGGTGGCTTGAATATCGAAAGGCAGCGCGCCATTCGGTTTACGGCCGCGCATCTGGCGCAACAAGCCTCGTCTCCAGGCCCGCATTTTCGCATCGTCGCGACGACAGTCGGCGAAAGGGAACTCGTGTTTGAGTCCGCGCTCGAGTTCCTCGTCGGAGTCGGCGAACTGGATGGAGCAAATACCTTTGTCGGTCGCGGCAATCAGCATGCGTCCCAACGGGGAATCCGTGCAAGTGTAGCGGATGGATGCGGCGATGGCGCCGCGGCGGTACTTGTCCGGCGTCATGCCGAGCTGCGATGCGCTCCGCTCGTACAGCCGGCTGCTGGAGCTGTACCCGGCGTCGTACATGGCCCGGGTCACGGAATGACCCGCTTGCAGATTGCGCTTGAGTTGATTCATGCGGCAGGAATCGGCATAGGCGCGTGGGGTGACGCCGAGAACGGCCTTGAACATTCGCTGCAAGTGAAACGGGCTTTGCTGAAACGCCCGCCCCAAACGCGTCAGTGTAATGGATTCATCGAGGTGCTGCTCGATGTAGCGGCAAACCGTCTTGATCAACTCAGTTGAGGCGTGGCCACCGATTGCGCGGGGGCGGCAGCGCAGGCAGGCGCGATAGCCGGCCTTTTCGGCATCTTCCGCCCGCGGAAAAAAAGCCACATTCTCCCGCCGCGGACGTTTGGCTGGACATGAAGGCCGGCAATACACGCCCGTTGAGGAGATGGCGAATACAAACTCGCCATCGCGGTTTGCATCACGATCCAGAACCGCTTGCCAGCACCGGTCGTCGATGTGTGCCGCCGCCGGTGCTTCGGTCAAGTTAGGTATCGCATTGGTCATCATGGGCAAAGCTTATCGCCGTCCGGCTGGCGTGAGCTATCCGGAAGTTGCGGCCAAACGGTTTTCGTTCAAGGGGTGCCGGCACAGTAATTCTTGCTTCTCTCAGCTACCATATTCCTGATTCCCGCGGTTCCCATGGCGAGCCAGGACAACAATCCGCAGCACGGCAATTTGTCTCCGGAGATCACGGCTGCACATATTCCGCGAGAGATTCGCCTAGACGCGGAGCATCCCGCGGCTGACTGGCAAAACACCAGCCCAATTGTATTCTGCACCGACTGGCAAGGGAAAAATCCGGATCCGGGCCGCGAGACCAAAGCCCGCGTCTTGTGGTCCGGGGAGACATTGTATTTGCGTTTCGAGTGCCGCTTTTACGAGTTTTTTCTTTTTTCCGACGCCGAAGCCAATGGGCACCACGACCATTTGTGGGAGCGCGATGTGGCGGAGGCATTCCTACAGCCGGATTCTTCGCGCGCGCTTTGCTATCGGGAATTTGAAATTAGCCCGAATGGGATGTGGCTGGACCTCGATATTTTTCCGGGGGGCCGCGCCGATTTGCAAAGCGGATTGCAGCGCTCCGTGAGCGTGAATAAAAGAGACCAAACTTGGGCGGCCGAGATGGCGATTCCCCTGCGGGCGCTGACTCCAGATTTCGATCCGCGGGCGGTTTGGCGGGCGAACTTCTTCCGCGTCGAGGGAAGCAAGGAGCCGCGAACCTATTTGGCGTGGCAGCCGACCAAAACGCCGCAGCCAAACTTTCACGTGCCCAGCGCATTTGGGAGGCTACGATTTCTGAACCCCGCCTAAGGCTAAGCCCACCTGTGTGCACAGAGGCACGGAGCAGAACCGGGCAACGGATATGGAAAGACGAGACCCGCGAACCACGAAGGCCGTGAACGACGACAGGTCGGTTGTCAGCAGATTCCGCAGCGCGTACAGTATGGGGGATCTCGGGCTCAACTCCAATTGAGGACAAGTCAACCATGAAGCGACATTTGCATTCCTGCGCAGCAGTTCTCTCGTTTAGCCTGCTCGTAGTTCTTTCACTCTCGGCCCAGCAATCCAAGCCCGGCGTGCTCGGTGCCGCGGATGTGAAGCGAGTGGTTCCCGCAACATATTTCTTCCGTGGTCAATCGGCCACGGTACAACTACGCAACTCCGCGGGGTTCAGCGTGGAGGGCGGCAAACTGGTTCTCGCTGGGTTGGTCGATACATCCGGCTACTCCGGCGACATGGCGTCGAAATACCAGGGATTTCTAATTACCGAAGTAAAACTCAGCATCGAGGGCGCCGATTTGGCGCCTGGCGAGTACGGTTTCGGCTTCTCCAGCGATGGCAATTTCTCGGTGCTGGATGTTGGGTCGAATGTTCTGCTCAGCGTTCCCGATCACGCCGACGCCAAGCTGGTCCACGCCGTGCCTTTGAAGGTGGTCGCCGACGGCGACGGCTATCGCCTGTACAAAGGGAAGAGCTGGGTTAGCCTGAAGCCAAAGTAGGGCCTCAGTCGGTTAGGGTCTGCAGCGGCCCAAGCACTGCCGAAATGCCGGCGCGCCGGCGCAGTTCGTTGAGCAGCGCCTGCGCCGCGTTCTGATACGTCTTGCTGGGATTCGATGGGTCCGACCACACCGCGTCATAGATGATTTGCGTGGCGTCGTTCACATCGATATGCAGCGCGGCTTCGGCTAAGTCCGCGCGTCCGCGCAAGCTGTCGTAGCAATGTTGGCACACGGCCGCAGGCTCGAACCCTCCCCGGTGATTTTCTTCTCGGGAACAACGAAAACTTGAGGTCGCATTGATCTGGATGGACTCGGCGATAGATTGCGACTTGAACTCCCGCAGAAAGCGCTCCCGTTCTTCTTCCAGCGCGTCCGGGTTGGGCAATTCTTCCGCGGCGGGCGCTGCGTCCGCGAAACTGGCGACCGGCGGAACGCGATCCTGACTTTGGCAAACTGGGCAAGCCGGTAAATCGGCCGCGTAGTAGGTCTTGCATTTCGCGCACGGCATGCCGTAGCCCGAGCGGCGTGGGCTGGCCTTGGCCGGCATGGCCAGGCTATCCGTTCGCGGGGGCTCACCGATCATGGAAGAAAAAACTGCCGGGCTCGTGGATGGTCCACCCTTTGCCGGGGTGGATTCGGTTGGGTTCATTTCCTGCTCCCTGAGTTCGACACTAAGATTCAACTGTCAGCCACACGAGGCTGAACCGCTAAATCATTCTAGGGCTGGCGCTCCGTTTCCTCATTGCACGACAGTTCAATGGGCCGGTATGTCCTTGGTACCTGATAGTTCCTGCACGGAACGACGTGGCGCCATCTCCAATAGGTTTAGGCGAGGATTTCGCGTGTTCGCATCTTCCAGAGCGTGCTGATGTCCGACTGAGACCCGGGACGAGACCACTCAGCGAGCCACCTGCATCTTCATCAACTGGATAAGCTCCTCTTTGCGGGCGCGGTAGAGCTGCTGGCCGGGCGCCATCTGAGCGGCAATTTCCAGTTCGGCCAACGCCTGGTCGTATTGGCCCATGCTCATGAGGCAAGCGGCCAGGTCGTAGTGATTGTCCGCGGTTCCCTCCAGTCGCAAAGCCTCGCGAAACTCCTCCGCCGCACTATCGGGCTTCTGGATCTCGAGCAGGGCCGTGCCGAGAAAATGGTGAGCCAGGGAAGACTCCGGGTCCAGCGCCACCGCTTGGCGCAACTCGCGGACTGCCTCATCCTGTTGATTGGTCAACAGCAGGGCTTGCCCCAGCACGCGGTGTTCCGCGGCCCCATCGGGATTCTGCAGAATTGCCAATCGCAGCTCCGGAATCGCGGCTTGATAATCCCGTTTCGCCATGAGCGCCTTAGCCAATCGGTCATGGCCCGATCGCCAATCCGGATGCTCGCGGTAAAGCTCGCGAAACTCGCGGATCGCGGCATCGTAGTCGCCGTTGTCGCAGTATGTATTCCCCAGGTTGTTCCGAACCGTGGGCTCATGCGGAGCCAGCCGCTCCGCCCTCCGATATTCGGCAACGGCGGCGTCAAACTTCCCCTGCTCATGCAACACAATTCCCAGGTTGCTATGCGCTTCCCATAGATGCGGATCGAGGTGAATGGCCCTGCGATACTCGGCCGCGGCGGCCTCCGAATTGCCCATATCGTGCAGCGCAATCCCCAGATCGTAATAAACCGTCGCCGCTTTGGAATTTCTGGCCAGCGACTCCTGGAACGCATGAATTGCCGCCGGGTAGTCGCCGCGGGAATACAATCCGAGACCGAGATTGCGATAGGCTTCCGCATTCTCCGGGTCCATGCTCAATGCTGTGCGGGCTTCGGCGATGGCGTTTTGTTCGTCGCCCGACCGGTAGAATACGTAGGCCAGGCGGGAGTGGATCTCGGGAATTCCTGGCGCCGACTGCTCCGATTGCTGGTACTGCTTGGAAGCTTCGCTCCAATCCTCCTGCTTCTGGCGGAGAAAACCCAGAGCAAAGTGGAAGGCCGGGTTGCGCGAATCGGTTGTCGCTAGCCGGCGAAGAATGCGTTCCGCTTCCTGGTAATGCCGGTTGTGAGTCTGTTGCGCAGCCAGGAGGAGCGGTGCGGGGCAATCGGCACTCGCGGGATTGGCGGGACTCTGGGTGCGCAGGTTCGCGACCAGCCCCGGAGCTGCCCCTGCTTCCAGCAGAGCCTGGCTGGCATTGTCATCCACGGTGAAGACCACGCCACGCTCTTGGATAATCTGGTCGAGTCGCGAACCGGCGACGCCACCGATCACCCATCCCATTAACTCGCTGCAATCGATGGGTTTAGATGGGCCGGTTTGCCCCAGGGCGGGAACCGCGGAAAGCGCAACCAGAGCGAAAACTAGCCCTTTGCCAGGCACAAACCCACCTTTCGCGGACCTCGATCCGGTCCGGTCGCTGCTGGTCGAAACATAGACCCGCCGCATGCGACCCGCTAGGTCACGGAAGTCATAGGCTGTGCAAAGTGAGCAACTCGGCGAAAGGACACTGGGTTCGACCGGTTGGACGGGGTCGCGAAGGCATCCGCCGGGCCATTCGCTGGTTGACGGGACTACCCCGAGTTGAGTAACGTTAGGCAGGCCTGCCTGCAGGCGCGTGGAGGTTCTTATGTTTGACGGCCTGTTTCAGCCGATGCATTTGCTGATCATCTTCTTTATTGCCTTGCTGGTGTTCGGCCCCAAGAAGTTGCCCGAATTAGGCAAGGGGATTGGCGAGGGCATTCGGGCTCTCAAAGCCGGCATGAAGGATGAGCCAGCGGAAGCGGCGAAGACTCCGAGCAGTGAAGTTAAGACTGACGTCAAGAGTTAGGACGATTCCATTCCCCTCGGCACGGACCCTGTTTTTCATTCTCGCCACTTTTGACCCAGGTGCAGCGCCGTTGTGGAAAACCGGCGGCTGAATGCCTTGCGGCCGGAATTGCCAATTCTCAACCTGACCGATGGAGCTTTTTCCGCTAGCTATCGAGCTGTCAAAGATTGTCAGCGTGCGAAAAGGTGCATCTCTGGCCTAAGTAACTGAATCAAATAGCTTACTTAGCCTTGTGGACGCGGAGTTTTCGAGCCGCCAGGCTAGCGTCCGCGCTCCTGCTCAGCACTTCAGTATGATCTGAGTTGACGCTTGTCAACGACTTGGGTTCAACCGTGCCAGGCGCAGGTAGGGAAGTGTTGTTCGCCCCGAGGAAACTATGTGGATTGTTCGGCTTGCCCTAAGGCGGCCCTATACCTTCGTGGTTCTGGCCCTGCTGCTTTTGATCCTGGGTCCGCTGGTCATCATTAATACGCCCACCGATATCTTACCCAACATCAATATTCCCGTCGTGAGCGTCATTTGGAACTATCAAGGTCTCGACGCGCAGGAAATGTCAGACCGCATCGTTTTCCAAACCGAACGCTCCATGACCACGCTGGTCGATGACATTCAGCATATCGAATCGCAGTCGCTCAATGGCATCGCGGTAGTGAAAGTGTTTTTTCAGCCCACCGCCGAAATCGACAAGGCCATCGCGCAAGTGACCGCGATTTCGCAGACGCAACTGCGCCAACTGCCTCCGGGGACCACCCCGCCATTGGTCATCACCTACACGGCCTCCAGCGTTCCCATTGTTCAGCTCGCGCTTTCGGGAGAAAAGCTTTCCGAGCAACAGCTGAACGATTTCGGGGTTAATTTTGTTCGCACTCGCTTAGTGACGGTGCCGGGCGCTGCCATCCCCTATCCCTACGGCGGCAAGCAGCGCCAGATTCAGGTGGATTTGGATACCGCCGCGCTGCAGTCCAAGGGTTTGTCGCCGATGGATGTGGTGAACGCCATCAGCGCGCAGAATCTCATTTTGCCCTCGGGCACGTCCAAGATTGGCGCTTTTGAGTACGCCGTCGACATCAACGGGACTCCGCAAACCGTCGATGAGCTGAATCGTTTCCCGATCAAGACGGTGGGAAACACCACCATTTATATCGGGGATGTGGCTCACGTGCGCGACGGGTTTCCGCCGCAGACCAACATCGTGCGCGTGAACGGCCAGCGCGCGACTCTACTGACGGTGCAAAAGGCGGGCAATGCCTCGACCCTGAGCGTCATTGCGGGCATCAAGGCCATGCTGCCGCAGATTCTGGCTGGCCTTCCGCCCGAGCTGCGCATACATCCTTTGGCCGACCAGTCGCTGTTCGTGCGCGCTTCCATTAACGGCGTGATTCGGGAAGGCGTCATCGCCGCCTGCCTTACCGGTTTGATGATTCTTATCTTCCTGGGAAATTGGCGGAGCACGGTCATCATTGCGGTTTCCATTCCGCTTTCCATTCTCACTTCCATCGTCGTGCTGAGCGCGCTCGGGGAAACCATCAACATTATGACCCTGGGTGGGTTGGCGCTGGCCGTCGGCATTCTGGTGGACGATGCCACGGTCGAGATTGAAAACATCAATCGCAACCTGGCGATGGGCAAAGAGGTCGAGCACGCCATTCTCGACGGCGCCCAACAGATTGCGGTTCCGGCGTTTGTCTCCACGCTCGCTATTTGTATCGTGTTCGTGCCCATGTTCCTGCTCGGCGGCGTTGCCCGCTATTTGTTCGTTCCGCTGGCCGAGGCGGTGGTGTTTGCCATGCTGGCGTCTTATCTGCTATCGCGCACTCTGGTGCCCACCATGGCCAAGTACCTGTTGCGCGGACACGAATCCGAAGCCGCCGCCGCGGCCCAAAGCCGCAATCCCTTGGTCCTCATGCAGATTCGCTTCGAGCAGGGTTTCGAGCGATTTCGTGACCGCTACCACGGTTGGCTCGACACCTGTCTCCACCACCGGCGCCCGTTCCTTGTAGTTTTTCTCTTGGGGTGCGTGGGTTCGGTCGTGTTTCTGGTTCCCTGGCTGGGGCGCGATTTTTTCCCCTCGGTGGACGCCGGCCAATTCAAGCTTCATGTTCGAGCCCGCACCGGCACGCGCATTGAGGAAACCGCGCGCCTTTGCGATCTCGTCGAGCAGTCCATTCGCCAGGAAATCCCGCCCACCGAGATCGCTACGGTTATTGACAACATCGGCCTGCCTTACAGCGGCATCAATCTCTCCTACAGCAATTCCGCTCCCGTAGGGCCCTCCGACGCCGATATTCTGGTTAGCCTGAACCCTGGCCACAGCTCTACCGATAGATACGTTCACGATCTGCGGTTGCGTTTGCCCGAGGAATTTCCCGGCGTGAGTTTCTCGTTCTTGCCGGCCGATATCGTCAGCCAGATTCTGAACTTCGGGCTGCCGGCCCCTATCGACATCCAAGTGGTGGGTTACAACCTGGAGGGCAACCGGCAGTTTGCCGATAAGCTGTTGGCGCAGGTGCAACAAGTTCCCGGGACCGTCGATCTGCACATCCAGCAGCCTTTCGACGAGCCCTATCTGCACGTGGATGTGGATCGCACCAAAGCAGAACAAGTCGGTTTCTCGCAGCGCGACATTGCTACCAACCTGCTGATCTCACTCAGTGGGAGTTTTCAAACCACTCCTGAATTCTGGCTCAATCCCAAGAGCGGAGTGAGCTACATGGTGGCCACACAGACCCCCCAGTACCGCGTAGATTCCCTGCAAAGCCTGGAAAATATCCCGATCACCGGGACCAGTGGAGCCCGGCCCGAGATTCTGGCCAGCGTCGCATCGATTCATCGTGGCTCAGGAATGGCGCTGGTTTCGCATTACGACATCCAGCCGGTGCTGGATATCTACGGTTCGGTGCAGGGCCGCGATCTAGGCGGTGTGGCGACCGACATAGAAAAAATCGTCAACGATAGCCGCAAAGATTTGCCGCGCGGCTCGCAGTTGATCATTCGCGGGCAGATTCTGACCATGCATTCGGCATATTTTGGGTTGTTGGCCGGCTTATCCTTTTCGATCGTTCTCGTGTACTTGCTGATTGTGGTGAACTTCCAGTCCTGGCTGGATCCGTTCATTATTATTTCGGCGTTGCCAGCCTCACTGGCCGGAATTGTGTGGTTCCTCTTTGTCACGCGAACGACCATCAGCGTGCCCGCGCTCATCGGTTCTATCATGTGCGTGGGCGTCGGTACCGCGAATAGCATTCTGGTGGTGAGCTTTGCGAAAGAGCAAATGGCGGAAGGGAAGTCTCCCATCGCCGCCGCGTTGCAGGCTGGGTTCACCCGTTTCCGCCCAGTGCTGATGACTGCCCTTGCCATGATCATCGGCATGGTGCCGATGGCGCTCGGATTGGGTGAAGGTGGCGAGCAAAATGCCCCGCTGGGGCGCGCGGTGATCGGTGGCCTGTTGTTTGCCACGGTGGCGACTCTGTTTTTTGTGCCCGTTTTTTTCAGTCTTCTGCACGGACGGCGTACCCGGTCCGCGCTGATTGCGCCCAAGCATTAGTGCCGTCCACGCGCCGCTTGGACTTAGGAGCTTCTTTATGAGGTCGGAATCGCAAACTGAGCCAGAAAAAACCGGCGCGCCGCGCCGCTGGTGGCTCGTTTTGCTTGTTGTCGCTGTGCTCGCTGCCATTGTGATCTCCGGGATCCTGCCGCGTATTCAGGCGCGCGCAACTTTGAAAAGAGAAACCGAAGAGATGGCCATGCCTACGGTGAGCGTGGTTCATCCTCAACACACCGCACCGTCGCAAGAAGTCGTGCTGCCCGCCAGCGTGCAGGCCTACATCGACTCTCCGATTTACGCCCGCACCAACGGCTACTTGAAAAGCTGGTACGTGGACATTGGCGCCCATGTGAAGCCTGGACAGTTGCTCGCGGAGATTGATACTCCCGAGGTGAACCAGCAACTTCGCCAAGCGCTCGCCGACCTGGCTACCGCTCAAGCCAACGTTCATCTCGCGCAAATTACTTCCGAACGCTACGCCGGTTTGTTGAAGACCGACTCGGTCTCGAAACAGGACGCCGACAACGCCGAAAGCGACTACGCCGCCAAGAAAACCATCGTGCAATCCGCCGAAGCCAATGTGAAGCGCCTGGAAGACTTGCAATCTTTTGAGAAGGTCTATGCTCCCTTCGATGGCGTGATTACGGCGCGCAACACCGATGTGGGCGCGCTCATCGATTCCGGAAGCGGCGGTGGGACCAGGACGGAGCTGTTCCACATGGCGCAGCCCGGCCGGCTGCGCGTTTACGTCAATGTGCCGGAGGCCTATTCGCAAGCCGCCAAGCCCGGCCTGACCGCGGACCTGACGCTCGCCGAATTTCCTGGCCGGCGCTTTCCGGGCAAGCTGGTCCGCACCGCTGAGGCCATTGATCCCGCCAGCCGAACTCTGCTGGTGGAGATTGCGGTCAACAATCCCACTGGCGAACTGCTGACCGGGGCATATGCGGAGGTCCATCTCAAGCTGCCGTCGCCAAAGTCTTCGCTCATTCTGCCGGTCGACACCCTAATGTTCCGCTCCGAAGGCCTGCGCGTGGTGGTAGTCACCAACGGCCAAGCCGAGTTGCGGCCGATTACGATTGGGCATGATTTTGGCTCGCAGGTCGAGGTCGTGGCAGGCCTAATTGGAGACGAGTCCGTCGTCTCCAACCCGCCAGATTCGATTGAAGCCGGGGAAAAGGTCCGCGTGGCAGCCCAATCGCGAGGAGCCGGGCAGTGATCCGCGGGTCGAGAAATCCAAGAACGCTGCTGTGCGCCGGAGGCATTTGCGCTCTGACCGTACTGGCCGGCTGCGCCGTCGGTTCGCGCTATTCCCGGCCTTCCGCGCCCATTCCTCCCGCCTACAAGGAAACTCCCGAGAACTGGAAGCAAGCTCAACCCGCGGACCAGATGCTGCGCGGAAAATGGTGGGAGGTCTATCAGGATGCGGAACTGAACGCGCTGGAGGAGAAAATTAACGTCTCCAACCAGACGCTCAAGTCGGCGCAGGCCCAATTCGAGCAGGCCCGCGCGCTGGTCCGCCTTTCTCGCGCGGCCTACTTTCCCACGGTGAGTGTAGGACCCTACGCCACGCGAAACCGGCTTTCACAGAATCGCCCACTGGCGAGCGCCACCACGGACTACACCGATCTGGTGCTCCCCGCCGACGTTTCTTACGAACCGGATCTCTGGGGCCAGGTGCGACACTCGGTGGAGTCCGCTCGCTCCACTGCGCAGGCCAGCGCCGCCCTCCTGGAGTCGGTCAACCTAAGCCTGCACGCCGAGTTAGCCGCCGACTATTTCTCGGCGCGGGCTCTCGACGCGGAAACGCAGCTGCTCAACTCTACCGTGGATGCCTACCAGAAGGCGTTGGAACTGACGCAGAACCGCTATGATGGCGGAATCGCCTCCCAAGTGGACGTGGCGCAGGCGCAAACCCAATTGGAGACGACGCGCGCTCAGGCCATTGACCTGGGCGTGCAGCGTGCGCAATTCGAACACGCCATCGCGGTTCTGACCGGCGAGCCCGCATCCACGTTCACACTGCCGCCAGCCTCACTCAACGCAATTCCGCCGGTGATCCCTCCTGGCCTGCCGTCCGACTTATTGGAGCGCCGGCCGGATATCGCCGCCGCTGAGCGCAGCGTGGCCGTCGCCAACGCGCAAATCGGGATCGCCCGGTCGGCCTACTTTCCTTCACTGACGTTATCCGCTACCGGCGGCTTCGAAGGCACCACCATCACCAATTGGCTGACCGGCCCCAGCGGCTTCGCCGCCGCCGGACTCACCGCGCTGGAAACCGTATTCGATGCCGGCCGCCGCCGCGCCGTTTCCGAGCAGGCCCGCGCCTCCTACGATCAGTCGGTAGCCGATTACCGGCAGAGCGTGCTCACCTCTTTTCAGGAAGTGGAAGATAATCTGGCGGCGCTGCGAATCCTGGAAAGCGAAGCTAAGACACAAGATGCCGCCGTGGCCGCCGCCGAGCACTCCCTTACTCTTTCCAACAACCGCTATCGCGGCGGCGTGGCTACTTATCTCGAAGTCATCACCGCGCAGAGCGCCGCTTTGCTCGATGAACGCGCCGCGGTGGAGATTTCCGGCCGCCGCATGGTAGCCAGCGTCTTGCTGATCAAAGCTTTGGGTGGCGGCTGGAACGCTTCTCGCTTGCCCTCGGCTCAATCCCTGACCCATTCCCAATCCGGCCCCGGCCAATAATTCCCGAGCAATCCACAATCAAAGGTCGCGGGATGGTCTAAAGGCCCCTTGGATTGCTTCCCAAGATGGCGTATCTTCACCGGCATGAATTGACATTTCGGTGACAGACAAGAGTAACAACCTCGGTATAATTGCGGCCCGCGGCGAAGTCGGCGCAAGCCTGCTCTGAGTAACGCCAAGGGCGGCCGAACAGTTGGTTGAGGCTTTCTTCCATGAAATCTCCCCGTTTGTTTCTTCGTCTGGCTCGAGTCGCTTGGGCAGGCTGCTTCCTTTCGGCCTGGATCTGGTGTTCTGCCGCCGCTCCCCCGCCTCAGACTAGCCCCGTGGCTGCGGCGTCGCCTTCCGAAACCGGCCCATCCTCGACCATCACCATACCCGGCTCTCTTCGTTCTTTCCTGCGCATGGCGGGAATCAGCCAAAAAGCAACTCTGCCGGAAGTGCTGCCTCTGCTCGCCCGGAATGTGGAGATCCAGGGTTATCACGGCTCGCAAGACAAGCCCGGCGCCCCCACTGAGTTTCTTATCCTGCTCGAGCGCTATGTGACCCAGGCCAGACAGCTACAGCAGCTCGCGGGCGCGGAAGGTGTGATTCACGTTTCCGGTTGCGCGGATGCACCAGCGTTGTTGCAGATCCTGGGTTACCGGTTTCGGGATGGGTGCGGTCCGAACACCGCTCTGGAAACGACGGATTCGGAGAGAGCCTTTCTGACCGTGGATTCCGGATTCCCGCTCGCCGAACTCGAGGGCAAGCTCCGCAAAGGCGAGCCCTTCGTTTATCCCTTCGCTGGCGTGCAGGTGCCCGTGTTGTTCACGCCCGGCGAATGGACCGCCTACGACAAGAATGTCTCGGAAGCCGGCACGGAAGATTTGCTGGACACCCTCTTGCGTAACCGTTCTTTGGCACGCCTCTATTGGGCTGTGGTTCAGGTCGATGACGAGACTAGAAGCGTTTTGCGCGACGAGATTGGCCTTCGGAAATTGCTGCGCGTCAACGCTGCCCTCGATTTCTACGGCTCTCACATCTGTGTCCGGTCGGGACGCGTGATCGTTCCGGGCGGCGGGCCTTCGGAAGCAGCTTGGAGGGAGTTGGTGGGCGCCAGTCCCGATTCGCCGGGTTCATTCATAGCCCGCTTGCTGGAAAAAGACGGCGGCTGGCTGGCGGCCTATTTCGACGCTCTGTCGCGGGTCAACCAAGCTCAGCAGGCGTACTTTGTCGATTCTCATCGGCTGCACACCTTTTATGATGCGCTCCGCGGCAATGACATTTCCCCCACGGCGATTGCTCCCGTATTTCGGCCCGATGCCGGTCCGCTTCTCCTTATGACCCGCCTGCAACTGGATTCCAGCGGCGAGCCTGAGGTTCCCGGAAACCTCCAGGTTTGGGAGGAAATCCTGCACCAGAAAAGCGATTCCAAGACTGGCCGCTACTGGGTCAGCCGAAGCGTGCTGCAGACTCCGCAGCAATTGGTGGAAGCCATGTTTGCGTTCTCCCGCCAGGAAGAGAGCGCCGCGCCTCCGCAGATCTACTCGATGCTCAGTGCCATGGATCAGGGTCGGCCCCAGGACCAGCGCCTCAAGCCCGAAACCGTCCACTTGCTGGCCTCCCACTTTTCGAGGTTCGGCGATCAGTACCTGATTTTTTCCGAATTTCCGGCGTTGAACAATGATTCCATTGTTCAATTTGTGAACGCGATCGAGTCTTTGGATCGCATTTCCAGCGGCGGGCTGCGGGCCAACGCAGTGGGCATGTTCCAGGCCAACGTTGGGCTGTGGCAGATTCTCGCCCGGCAAGGCGAGATCTCGACCTCGGACTTGAACTCGTCCTGGCAGCAGATGGTTGCTCCTTTCCCTAAGATCGCCTCACCGGCCGAGCTGTTCGAAGCCGGCCGCACCTCGCTTCGCGCGCTGTTCAAGGCTTCCGCGGACCGGCCAGATCTTTCTCAGGATGAGTTCATCGACGTTCTGGCCGGGCCGAACCAAACCAGCGCGGACGGCCGCCAGGTTCGCCAGGAACTTTCCAACAGAATCCGCACCGTCCTCGCGGGCCAGCGCCTGGCTTCCCTCGACACTCTTTTTGCTTTGGGTGACGGCCTGAATCAGGCCGCGCAGGGAAAAACGGCGGCTGACAATTTGCTCCGTTTGGCGGGACAACTCCGCGAGTTCGAATTGCCGCGAGCCATCTTTACCACCGGCGAGCGCGAGGAATTGGCTCCCGGAGTTCGCTTCAGCCGCCACACGGATTTGCAGTCCCGCACCGACCTGGCCAAACTCATAAAATCCAACTCGCCGAAAGAATTAACCGAGGCGCGCGGGCTGCTCGCCTCGTTCCTGAGAGACACGCTGGTGGGTCTGAACTACGCATACTACGAGCCCCCCGGAGCCCAGATGTTGCACAACAATCCGCTCTTTGTCCGCTCCCATGACTTTTCCGGGCAGATGACCGAGGGACGAACCCAATCCTGGCAAACCGCTTCCTTGTTTGGCGCCGGCCTGCCGGCTGCTGGAGGCGGCCATTTGGCGGGCTCGCTCGCCAACTTGCCGTTCGTCCTGGCTAAAGTCGAACAGGACTTCATTGTTCCGGAAAACGTCCAAGCCCTAATTTGGCCGGAGCTTGCGCCTGGCCTGCTCAGCAGCGCCGTTCTACCGCGCTGGTGGGGAGTCAGCCGTAACGAACTGCATGCCGTTACTCTCTATCAGCGCACCGGGGAAGAGCTGGTGGCCGCCTCTGCGGAAAACCAAAAACTTCGTGAAACCGTAATGAGTATTCTTTCGGATCGCATGGCGCCCGAACGCGCGGACGGCGTCCAGAGATCCCTTGCGGCCGGACAAGTGGAGGTGGCGCTGGCGCAGCTGTTGCCGGGAGACACCTTCTACTTGGCGGCCCAGTTCCGCCAGAAATTTCCTGGTCAGAACGATTCCTGGGCGGCGGCCGGGCAGGAACTGGAAAGCCTCGCACAGCGCTACCCCGCCGAAGTGAGTTGGGACCGGCTGTCGAAGGATTTTGGCGTGCCCCACCCCAGCTTGGCCCAGAGCTACGCCCGCGAATTGCTTAGAGTGCAGCTCTTCCCCGCGCTCATGGGCTATGGCAGCCTGCTGCTGGCCGAGTCTTGGGATTCTTGCAACTTGTACTGGGCCCGCTTGGCCGACGAAAAGGGCTATCCGCCGGTCATGCTGAATCGCTTGGTTCCGCAACTGACCCGTCGCATGATCGAGAAAGTCTTTGCAACCGACTTTGAAGATTGGCCGGCGCTTCTGCGGGCCATGCGCGAAACCGGCGAGGAATTTCGCCAAGGTAAGCTCGCGTCGTTGCCCCACAGCGGTCCCAGCTGAGAGCCGGCGGGATTTGCGTAATTGTTCCAAGGAGCAGGCAGTCATGGCAAAACGCTATTCTCTGTTCCTATTGCTGCTTCCGTTCTTGCTTTGCGAGTCGGCGCGCCAGACGCTGGCGCAGGGCGGCGCGCCCAACATTCAGGTCAATGTTGAACTGGTGCAGCTGAACGTGGCGGTCATGGACCAAAAGGGACGCTACGTGAGTAGTCTGAGCCCGGCAGATTTCGTGGTGACCGAGGACGGTATTCCGCAGAAAATTGCGACCTTCGGCGAAGGCAACGGGCCCACGCGAAGTCTGCTCGGCGTGGGATCCGAAGGCACGCGCACCCCCGCCACCCTGCCCGGCGTTCCCCAAGGCAACTTAGCGGAAACCTCCAAGGGCTTCTCCGACTTGACTTCCGCCATGGTGGGCGCCAATGTCTTCATCCTGTTCGACACCAGCAACTACATGTACCACGGCTTTGTGTACGCGCAGGACGCCATCACGGAATTCGTCCGTTCCCTGGAAGGTCCCGACCGCATCGCTTTCTATTCCTACAGCCGCGATCTTTCCCGTGCCTCGACCCTGACCACCGATCGCTCGCAAGTCCTGCGCGGCGTGCGCTCCACCGTCGCCGGCGACGATGCCGCGCTCTATAACTCCTTGCTGCTGACCATCAAGGATGCCGGCCAGTATAGCGGCAGAAAAGTCGTGGTCGTGTTTTCCAACGGTCCCGACGATGCCAGCATGGTGCCTCCGGAAGACGTGGCCGAGTTGGCCCAATCGGAAGGCATACCCATCTACATGATCAGCACTCGCGACGCTGAACTCGAACCCGTTTCCAGCCTGGTGTTCGAGCGCATGAGCGCCGCCACCGGCGGCGAAGCCTATTTTGCCAAGGATTGGAAAGACCAGCAGAAGGCTTTCGCGTCCATCCGCGAGGATTTAGCCCACCTTTATTCCATCAGCTACTACCCCCAACCCAACCCCAATCGCGGCTGGCGCGCCATCAGTGTGAAAGTCGTGGGCCAGGCTGGCGGCAGATATCGTATTCGCACTCGCGACGGCTACCGCCCCTTGCCCACCGCCATGCCGGAACGGGCGCCGGGTTCCTAGCGGGCGTGGCCGGCGCGCCGCAGATCTCCATCTCTAGAAGTAAGTTAACCACGGGCGGTCCGGATGCTGTCGTTTGAACTCCGCATACATCTTGCAGGGTGTGTACATGAGCAACAAAAGCAGCAGCCACATTCCGTAGATAAAGGGCAGGCCGTGACCGTAGCCGTAAGGGATCGGATGTAAAACAAATCCTCCATACATCAGCCAAGCGTACTCTTGTCCGCAAATGAGGGCCACCCACGCCGCCAGCGCATGGATCAAGTAGAGGTGCAGCACATAGAAAAGAAGCGGCACCCGGCCGAATACCAGAACAGTCTTTGCCAGTCCGCGTTTCGGATTGATCTTGTCGAACCCAGCCAACGCCATGAGCGCAGGGCCGAGTGTCATCAGCAGGAATTGCAGCGAGGCCGGATATTTCAACGTGTCGAAGAACGAAATGATGGTCAGAGCCGGGGTTGCTTGCACCTTCCACGGACCCGCCGCTCCCGCAAACCCGGGATACAAACTGGCCTGGCCGTTGCCGTACAAGTGGAAGAATCTTAGAAATAGGAAGGCAAAGGTTAGGCACGCGCCAATCCAGAAAACCCGCCGTCTCCAACGACCCGTCAGCAGTGCGCCAAAGGCGTAACCGGCGGCCATCACTCCCACCCACGGAAGCGTCGAGAAAAGAACAAAGAACGGAAGCTTGTCGGGAACCAACCAGAACCAGTCGTGGCCGTTCAGCATGAGCCATAGGTCGCCGAAGCGGCCGAACGCGGCGGGATTTACGTGGTCCAACAGGTTGTGACCCACAATGATTCCCGCTCCCACCCCTCCAATCCATGGGACCGGCAAGCGGACCAGCAACCCCATCGCGATCATCGACCACCCCAGGGACCACATCACCCCGCTGTGCAGGTAGGGAAACTGAAATGCCCAGCCATAGCCGGTGACCGTCAAATCCAGCACCACCAGCACCCAGCCGCGTGTCCAAAAGAATCGGGAAACCTCCGCCACGGACTTGCCTCGCGCCAGCGACAAGTACCCGCCTGTCCCAGCCAGAAAGAAGAATATTGGTGCGCAAAAATGGCTTGCCCAGCGAGTAAAGAAGAGCGGGCCGGAGGTGTGGGCAAGGTCTTCGGGCGCGAACCTTACCCCGGTAAAGAAGTCGCGGGTATGTTCCAAAGCCATGAGGAGCATGGCCACGCCGCGAAGCAGGTCAACACAAGCTAGCCGCGACCTCCGAATCTTGGCATCCGGCAGGCGCAACCCTTCGCGGACGACAACAATGGGCAATGCTGGGACGCGAGTCTCCACGACCACGAAAAAATCCTCCTACGCCCCATTTCAGTGGGAAAAAGGCTAGCACAAGGCTCGTGGAATTTTCGTGGTTCCCGCCTGGCCGAAGGTTACGAAGGTTGGGGGATTCTGCCAATCAGGCCGGCCTACCCCAAAATGGGCGGCCGGATTGTCACAGTCCCGCAATAGTCGGCGGGTAAAGTGTTCCGCGCTCAGGAACCTGGGCCCGTGAACCTTTGCATCGAAACGGGTAGGTTCCGTTGTAGCGCGCCGCAGCGGTTCACTCCGGAAGGTTGGAGACCGTCGACTGCAGGGGCGGACTGCCGGCTTTTGTGGATCCCGGCCGATTTCGTCCATTGATTGCGCCCGTTCTCACATATTTGTAGAATTGCGAGTTTGGCCTCTGTCTATGCAAAAGCTCGTACTTCTCCTCTCTCTTTTTCTTTGTCCTTACAACTTGGTCGCGGCCCAAGAACCAATTCCTGCCCCTGCGTCACCTTCCGATACCGCTTCGAGCGGGCAAAGTGGCTCGGCTACCGGCGGACACTTTGCTCCCGTCTTTGACTCCCAGAATCGCCCCATCACCGCCGGAGGATTCGTCAAGGATGGCCCCGTCGTCTTCCAGGACATCGCTGCCAAGGCGGGACTGACCACCTGGCGCCACACCATGGGCACTCCCGAGAAGAACTACATCCTTGAAACTACCGGCTCCGGCGTTGCCCTCCTCGATTACGACAACGATGGCTGGCTCGATATTTACATGGTGAACGGCTCGACCTTCGACGCGCTGGCCGGCAAGACCGAACCGCCCCACGCCGCGCTATTCCACAACAATCACGATGGCACTTTCACCAACGTCGCCGAAAAAGCTGGGGTGACCAATGATCGCTGGGGATTCGGCGTCGCGATTGGCGACTATGACAACGATGGCTGGCCCGACATCTACGTCTCGAACTATGGAAAGAATCGCCTCTATCACAACAACCACGACGGCACCTTCACCGACGTGGCCGAAAAAGCCGGTGTCGCGCTAGGCAACTGGTCGACCGGCGCCACTTTCGGTGACTACGACGGCGACGGCAAGCTGGACCTCTTCGTTCCCGGCTACGTTCACTGGGACATGAACCGTCTTCCGTTCAAGCCAAGCTCCGGTCCCAATTCATTTTCCTACTGCCAATTTCGCGGCGTCAGCGTCATGTGCGGCCCACGCGGCTTGCCGGGCGAACCTGACCATCTATTTCATAACAATGGCAACGGAACTTTTACCGATGTCAGCAAGAAAGCCGGCGTGGCCGATGAACAAGGCCTCTACGGCTTCACCGCCGTGTTCGTGGATATCGCTAACCACGGCAAGGTGGATCTGCTGGTCGCCAACGACTCCACTCCCAACTATCTCTACATCAATAATGGAGACGGAACCTTCACCGACGCCAGCTTCTCTTCCGGTTTTGCCGTGAATCAGGACGGCATGGAGGTTGCCAACATGGGCCTGGCCATCGGCGACTATCGCAACAATGGCCTGCTCGATCTCTACACCGGAACCTTCTCCGGCGACTACAAGCCGCTGTTCCGCAACGATGGCAAAGCCTTCTTCACCGAAATCACCCCCGAAATGGGCATGGCCGACGTCACCTATCCGTTTCTTACCTGGGGCACCGAATTCATCGACTACGACAACGATGGATGGAAAGACATTCTCACCGTCAACGGCCACGTTTACCCGCAAGTGGATCAACATCACTGGGGCGTATCGTTCGCCCAACGTCCGCTGCTGTTTCACAATGTGGATCACGGCCAGAAATTCGAACTCATCCCTGCCGTCGAAGGCACCGGCCTGGCCGTGGTCATTCCCGGGCGGGGCGCGGCTTTTGGCGATCTATTCAACAACGGCAAGATTGATGTCGTGATAAACAACCTGGATCAGGTCCCGACTCTGTTGCTCAATGTCAATCCGGACAAGCATCACTGGGTCGGCCTGAAGTTGATCGGCGGCCCCAAGAGTCCTCGAGATGCCGTCGGAGCCACGGTATACCTGACCGCCGGCGGCGTGCGCCAGCGCGACGACATCCTCAGCGGGGGTAGCTTCGAGTCCTCCAACGATCAGCGTGCGCACTTCGGCCTCGGCGACTCGGCCAAAGTGGACAACGTCGAGATTCGCTGGCCTAGCGGCCTGGTGGAGCAGGTTTCCCTGCCATCGGTGGATCGCTATTTCGCAGTCGAAGAAGGCAAGGGAATCGTGCCGAGCGTTTATGACAGCATGACGCAGAGCCCTGCCAAGTAAGGCGAGCGATTTCAGGGCGCGGCGCATTCCGCGCTGCGGTTGTGCGGGCTTTCGTTCTTCCGGCGGGAGCGGCTAAGCGATTGAAAGATATGGTAGGCACGACTGGACTCGAACCAGCGACCTCTACCGTGTCAAGGTAGCGCTCTAACCAACTGAGCTACGCGCCTAC
>Ga0209415_10006256_pt1 | contig 21226 bp, 12 predicted proteins | sample PeaSoiSIISIP2007_FD_187696 | JGI IMG/M metagenome (GOLD analysis project Ga0209415, IMG submission 187696) | Peat soil microbial communities from Weissenstadt, Germany - SII-SIP-2007 (SPAdes) (version 2) | ecosystem: Environmental > Terrestrial > Soil > Wetlands > Peat | place: Germany...
TGGCACGGCAGGCAAAGCTGGCCGGTGCCCAGCCGGCTGGAGAGGTCGTGCGGCGTGCCGGAGATCCCCGCCCAAGCCGACGCGGAAATCAGCGCGGCCGCCAATGCCGTTGTCGCAATCGTCGTCTTTCTCATTCCATTTCCACTCTCGAATAAAGGCGCTTGACGCGAGGCATCGGAACCAAAACGGGCCCGGCGTGTCTTGCGTGTCCCGCAGCGCGCATTCCAGGAAAAGCAAAAGGCGTACCGGGCAGCGCCGACGAAAATCCGGCGGAGGCGCCCGCTTAACGTAGATTTTCCGGGTCAAGGCCGGCCCCCGCACACATTGAAGGACTGGAACCGCGCCCTGTAATGGAGCCGGCGCTAGGGTCTTCGCGCGCTACCGGAAGCTGCGATGGACGGCTATCCTGCAACCGCGGACAGGGCGTTGGTCATTGAGGCTGGAGACAGGACGAGGCTTTCTGCCCCGCGCATGAACCGTTTTTGCCTGTACACGGGACGGCGGGTACAATACGGCTGTCCTCAAGAGCGGAAAGAAGTGCCATGCTGGCGAAGGTGCACAGCGCAGGGACTTACGGCGTGGAGGCGTACCCGGTCGAAGCGGAGGTCAACGTCTCCAAGACCGGCTTTGGCCGGTCCGTCATCGTAGGTCTGCCGGATGCGGCTGTGAAGTAGAGTCCAGAGCGCGGGCGCCGCTGTCGTTCAAAGTAGTTATGCTGAACTATGTTGCTAATATGTCCATCTATTCATGCGCGGCCATATAGCACGGAGTGCGGATGAACGTCATTTCCGTCCGCAACGCCCGCATCCATAACCTTCGTCATGTGGACGTGGACGTGCCCAAAGGCAAGTTCGTTGCCATCACGGGCGTCAGCGGGTCGGGCAAGTCCTCCTTCGCCTTCGACCTGCTCTTCGAGGAGGGCCGCCGCCGCTATTTGCAATCGTTGGGCTACGAGCCGCGCGTCGAAGAGGAAGACGAATTCGACAGCATCAAGGGCCTCCCGCCCACCATCGGCGTCGAGCAGCGGACGTTGCGGCTGTCGAGCCCGCGAAGCGTGGTTGGCACGCGGACCCGGCTCTACGACCTGTTGCGGGTCCTCTATTCGCTCGCCGGCGACCACCCATGCCCTGCCTGCGGCGCCCTCGTGGGGGACGCCTCGCGCTGTCCGAAATGTAGCGGAGCGGTGCAACGGCTGCCAGCGTCCGCCTTCTCGTTCAACTCGCCCTCCGGCATGTGCCTGAACTGCTACGGGCGGGGCTATATCGTTGCTCTTCAAGAGGACCAGTTGGTCGCGGACGACCGCCGGCCGCTGGTGAAGGCGCTGGCGTGGCCTACGCGGACATTGATGCGCGGCGACCTGCACGTGTTCGCTGCGGCGCATGGCTTCTCGCTCGACACGCCCTTCCGTGACCTGCCGGCCGAGGTCCGGCACGCCACGCTGCACGGATCCGACCGCTGCGAGTTCCTGGGCGTCGCAAACTACGTTCGCCAGTTTCTCGCGTCCAATTGCCGGAGCCAGCAGGAGCGGCATCTCAAGGTCCACATCGAGCGCGGGTACTGCGGTCGCAGCCCCTGCCCGGCCTGCGGCGGATTTCGACTGTCCGCCGACGCTCTGGCGGTGACCCTGGGCGGGCAGCATATCGGTCGGCTTGGCGCGATGAGCATCAAGGAACTCGCGCGTTTCCTCGGCGACTTTCGCTCGGCTGCCGACCTGTCGCGCGAAGGCAAACGGATTCTCAAGGCCATCCTGACGCACTTGCAACTCCTCTGCGACGTCGGGTTGTCGCACCTCACGCTGCTGCGCGAATTGCCGTCGCTGAGCGGCGGCGAACAGACGCGGCTGTTCTTTGTTGCGCATCTCGACTGCGGCTTGGACTCCGTCGCCTACATCTTCGATGAGCCGACGGTCGGGCTGCACGAGCGGGAAAAAGGCGCCCTTCTGAAGGCGTTGAAATCACTGACGGCGCGCGGGCACACGGTCATCGTAGTGGAGCACGATCGCAACCTCATCCGCGCCGCCGACCATATCATTGACTTCGGCCCAGGCGGCGGGCGCGAGGGTGGACACATTGTGTACCAAGGCAACTACGCCGGGCTGATCGGCTGCTCCAGCTCGGTGACCGGCCGGCATCTGGGCCATAAGGGGGCGACCCTGTCCTCGCATCGGCCGGTTAGGGAAGCCACGCCGCACCTGGTGCTGCGCGGCGCGCGCACCCATAACCTGCACAATCTCACGGTCGCGATCCCGCTCAAGGTCATGGTTGGCGTGGCAGGCGTGTCGGGCAGCGGGAAAAGCTCCCTGATCACGGACACGCTGGTTCCGCTGCTGCGCCGGAATATCGAGGAGGATGATTTCGAAGAGGAGCCTGATGCCGGCCCGTTGACGGCCGGCGCGGCGCTGGAAGGCTGGGAGAGGCTGAAGCGCTGGTCTGTTGTGAGCCAAGCGCCGATCGGACGCTCGCGAAAAAGCATCCCCGCCACCTACTGCGGTCTCTGGGATGCCGTCCGCAGTCTATTCGCCCGTCAAACTCTGGCGCGTGACCGCGGCCTAACGGCGGGGCACTTCTCCTTCAATTCCGAGCACGGCGCTTGCCCGGCCTGCGGCGGTGAGGGCGTCCGTTACACGCCTGTCGGCTTCGGGACGGTCTTCACCTCAACGTGCGCGGAGTGCCACGGGTCCGGCTTTCGCCCGGAAGTGCTTGAGGTGCGATACCGTGAACGGAACGTTCGCGACGTCCTGCTCGCGAGTGTGGAGGAGGCGCGCCACATTTTCGCGGACGAACCGACGATCCGACGGATACTCGACGTTCTGGCCCGAGTGGGGCTCGGTTACCTCACGCTCGGCCAGCCTGCGCCGAGCCTGAGCGGCGGCGAATCGCAGCGGCTCAAACTCGCCCGTGAACTCGGCCGACGTCGCAAGGCGGGAACGCTCTACATCCTCGACGAGCCGACCACGGGTCTCAGCTATGCCGACAGCTTACCGCTGTTGCAACTCCTGAGCGAACTGGCCGACCAAGGTCATTCCATCATCGTGATCGAGCACGATCCCGTCTTCCTCTCGGCTTGCGACTGGCTCATTGAGCTTGGCCCTGGCGGCGGCGACGAAGGCGGCCAGCTCATCGCCCAAGGGCCGCCAAGCACGTTGCGGCTGGACCCGGCGTCGCAGATCGGACCATTCCTTGAGGTCGCGTTATGAGTAAGTGGCCAACGGCCCCACCGGAATCGCAAGGATTGGACGGCGCGCGGCTGCGCCAGGCGGCGGACGAAGTGCGAACGCGGTTCCGCACTTCTCATTCCCTGCTCGTAGTCCGGCGCGGGCACTTGGTTCTGGAAGAGTACTTCCATGGCGTCGGATCGGAAGACTTGCAGCGACTGGCGTGCGTCAGCAAGAGCGTGATCAGCGCACTCGTCGGCATCGCGCTTGCGCAAGGCCGGATCGGCAACTTGGGGGATCGGCTGTTGGACTACTTCCCCGAGTACGACCACGCGGACCTGCCAGCGGCGACACGGGAGATCACACTCCGGCACCTCCTGACCAACACGACCGGCTGGCACTGGCCGCACCAGCGCCGTAACTCGGGCGGCGGCGACGAGGCCATGATCGAACGCTGGTTCCGCAGTCGCAACTATGTTGACTTCCTTCTGAGTCTCCCCGTGCGCGAAAAGCCTGGCGCTGTCTTCAACTACAACGGCGCCTGTTCCTGGCTCCTCTCCGCGATCCTCGACCGCCGGACGCCCGACGGCATGCTCGCTTTCGCTGAAGAACACCTCTTCGCGCCGCTCGGCATCCGGACGAGGGAGTGGGACCGGGACCCCCAAGGACAGCACCTGCTCGGATGGGGTCTGCGCCTCCGGCCGCGCGACGCCGCCAAGTTCGGCCAGCTTTATTTGCAGAACGGCTGTTGGGCCGGGCGGCAGGTCGTTCCGGCGGCCTGGGTCGCCGAGTCCACGCAAGGACATGCCGGCGGCTATGGCTACCTCTGGTGGCTTGGCGCCGCCGGCGGCTACCGCCACTATCGCGCCTGCGGCGGGGGCGGACAACTCATCGAAGTTGTTCCCGATCTGGACCTCGTGGTCGTCATCACCGGCCAGTCCAGTACCCGCGACCCCGCGCGCGTGGCCAATGAATTAGTGGTCTCGGCAGTGCCGAGAACCACCGGACGGCATGGGCCGGCTGGCTGATGCGCGTGCCCGGTCTTCGGCATCGTCCTGGAGGCGCTCATCCGCTCCGTCGGTGACGAGAACCTCCGTCTCTTCGGCCCGCTGGACGTCTTCGGCGCCAATCTCGTCCTCTTCCTCATCTTTGCCACCTTGGCGCACGCCACGCGCCGCGAGATCGCCCAGCGGATCGAGTCCGCCCGCAAACCCTCCACACCTTCGCCTTGAGCCGGCGCCGCCGGCCGGTGCGAAGTCATAGTTCAATTGCAGTGCGTGCGGTGTACGGTATTGGTGGACTGGCGGGGCGATTGGGAATAGAATAGCGGCGTGCCTTCCCGCCGGCCGGCGGGAAAGCCGGAGGCGCGTCCGCGAGGAACGATCGCCCATGAGAGTCAGCATCGTCGTGCCGCTCCATAACGAGGCGATGAACGTGGACCAGCTCTGCCGCGAGCTTCGCGAGTTCGCGGCGGAGGAGAAGCGCATCGCCGAGATGATCTTCGTGGACGACGGCTCGACCGACGACACGTACGAGCGGCTCGTCCGGGCGTGCGCTGGCGATCCGCGCGCGACGGTGCTGCGGCTGCGGCGGAATTTCGGGCAGACGGCAGCGCTTTCGGCCGGGTTCGACATCGCCACCGGCGACGTGATCTGCCCGATGGACGGCGACCTGCAGAACGACCCGCGCGAGATCCCGGCGCTGCTCGCGAAGATTGACGAGGGCTACGACGTGGTCAGCGGCTGGCGCAAGGACCGCAAGGACGCGTGGCTGACGCGCCGCGTTCCGAGCTGGGCCGGCAACCGGCTGATCAGCAAGATCACCAATGTGCGCCTGCACGACTACGGCTGCGCCCAGAAGGCCTACCGACGGGAGGTGCTGCGCGGCATCCGACTCTACGGCGAGATGCACCGCTTCATCCCCGCGCTCTCGGCCTGGATGGGCATTCGCGTCGCGGAGGTCCCCGTGCGGCACCGCGCGCGCGTCGCCGGGAAGAGCAAGTACGGCCTCGAGCGCGTGATCCCGGTCATCCTCGACCTCATCAACGTCAAGTTCCTCGTCAGCTATTCCACGCGGCCGATCCAGGTCTTCGGCAAAGTCGGCCTCGCCTCGTTCCTCGCAGGTTTCCTTTTCCTGGCGCTGACGGTCTTCATGAAGTACTTCGCCGGCTACAACATCACCGGCAACCCGTTCTTCATCCTCTCGGCGCTGTGCGTAATGGTCGGGTTCCAGTTCATCTGCATCGGGCTGCTCGGGGAGATCACGATCCGGACCTACTACGAGCTGCAAGAGAAACCGACGTACGTCGTGCGCGAGCGGTTCCAAGGCGGCGAGGCGAAGGGAAAGTAAATCGCTCCTTCCGAGTTCTTCATCGTAATCGTAATCCTAATCCTAATCGTAATCGCCGTTGCCGTCAGAGGCCGAACAGCGATTACGATTACGAGTACGATTACGATTAGGATTGCCGGCATCTCGCATGAAAGTGCTCTTCATCAGCTACGAGCTTCCCCCGATCGGCGGCGGAGGCGGGCGCGCGGCGCTGCAAATCGCGGGGCGCCTGGCGCGCCGCGAGCACACGGTCGCCATTCTCTCCTCGCTCTTTCCGGGTCTGCCCGAGCGGGAACAGAGCGACGGCGTCGCCATCCATCGCCTGCATGTGCGGCGGAAGAAGCCGGATGAATGCACGCCGATCGAGCTGCTGTCGTTCATGCGCCGGAGCATCCCGGCGGCGCGGCGGCTGGCGGACGAGATGAAGCCGTCGGTCGTCTGCGCGTTCTTCGGGATTCCGGGCGGGCCGGCGGCGTGGCGGCTGCGTCGGCGGCGCGGCATTCCGTACGTCCTCTCCCTGCGCGGATCGGACGTGCCGCGGCCGGAGCTGGCCGCGCACCAGCGGCTTCACGCGCTTACGCGGCCGCTGCTGCGCCGGATGTATCGCGACGCGGCCGGGCTGATCGCGGTCAGCGATTCGCTCCGTCAGTCAGCGCTGGCCGTCCTCCCGGGCGCACTCATCGAGGTCATTCCGAACGGCGTGGACATGGAGCGGTTCAAGCCGCCCGCCGGCCGCGCGGGACCGCCGGAGCGGCCGGAACTGCTCTTCGTCGGAAGGCTGCGGGAGTTCAAGGGCGTGCAGGACGCGATCGCGGCGTTGCCGGCGCTGGAACGGGCGCTCGGGCGGGCGGCGCGGCTGACGATCATCGGCGACGGTCCGTCGCGGGCGTCGCTCGAAGCGCAAGCGGCGGGCCTCCGCGCCGCGGGATCGAGCTCGGAGGTGCGGTTCCTCGGCTGGCTCGATCCGGATGGGCTGCCGGCCGCCTATGCATCCGCCTCGCTGCTGCTGCTGCCATCGTACGTCGAGGGGCACTCGAACGTCATCCTCGAAGCGCTCGCCGCGGGCCTGCCGTGCGTCGCCTGCGACGTGCCCGGAATCCGCGAGACGATCACGGACGGCCGCGAGGGATTTCTGATTCCGCCGAGGTCTTCGGGCGCGCTCGCGCGAGCGGCGGCCCGTGCCCTGGCCGACGCGGAGAGCTGGTGTTCCATGAGCCGCAACGCGCGCGCGCGCGCAGAGGAGTTCTCGTGGGACAGGATCGCCGCCGAGTATGAGTCGGTCTTGCTGCGCGCGGAAGCCGCGCAGCCCGTATCCTAATCGTAATCGCTGTTTCTGCTAATCTGAACGGCGATTACGATTACGATTAGGATTACGATTACGATGACCATGGCAAGGAGACGTCGTGCGTCATTTGCTTTTCCTCTTCGCCGATCATTTCGAGCCGCGCTCGACCGAGGCGGTCGCGGCGTGGAGGAACGGCTATCCGGAAGTCGCCCGGGCCTTCACTGATTCCGACGGGCGCAGTCCGAGGCATACCTGGTTCTACGACGGCGAGGACCCGGCCGTGCTCGATTCGCTCGAAGCGCTCTGCCGAAGGGGACTCGGCGAGGTCGAGGTGCATCTGCATCACGGCCGCGACACCGCCGACGGCCTGCGCGAGAAGCTTGAGCGGCGCAAGGCGGTCTTCACGCGGTCCGGCGCGCTGATCACCGTCGGGCCGAACCCGGTCTCCACCTTCGGCTTCGTGCACGGCAAGTGGTCGCTCGACAACTCGCGCGGCGACGAGCATTGCGGCGTGAACAACGAACTCGTCGTGCTGCGCCAGGCGAACTGCTACGCGGACTTCACCTTTCCCGCCTGGGGCCGGATGCAGCCGAGGAAGTTCAACAGCATTTATTACGCGACGGATGATCCCGCGCGGCCGAAGTCGTATGACACGGGCGAGGACGTGCGCGCCGGCGGCAAGCCGTCGGGCGACCTGATGATCTTCCAGGGGCCAGGCCGGCTGAGCGGCGTGCCGCGGTGGGCGGCGCCCGTGCAACTGCTGCCGTGGATCGCCGACCGGCTCCGCCTGACCTGCTCGATGGAGGCGCACATGCCGCCGAAGCCGCGGCGCGTGGACCGATGGGTCGAGGCGAACGTCGGCGTCGTCGGGCGAACGGAATGGGTCTTCGTCAAGGTGCACATGCACGGCGCGCGTCCGCAGAACTTCAGCGCGTACTTCAATTCCAGCGCGCGGCAGTTGCACTCGCACCTCGCGGCACGGTACAAAGAGGGCCGCGAGTGGCGGCTCCATTATGTCACCGCGCGCGAGGCGTACAATATCGTCAAGGCCGCCGAGGCGGGCCTGACCGGCGATCCGAATGGCTATCGCGATTTCGCCATCGCGCCGTACGCGAACAGCCGGTGAAGCCTGAGGGCGGGCACGGACGAGACGGGACGCAGGAAATCGGGAAGACGCATTCGATCAAAGCCGGCTTAGGATTGGAGATCGGCCTGTTCCTGCCTGCAAGGCCCTGGGGAATGGCCGAGGCGGACACCGCCGCGCGTCAACCCATTGAGCGACACGGACCATGTGCGGGATCAGCGGCTGGATCGGACCGAGGGATCGCGAGGCGGCCGAGCGGATGCGCTCGACGATCCGCCATCGCGGGCCTGACGACCAGGGCGCCTATGAGGACGACTCGGCCACGCTCCTCCACGAGCGGCTGAGCATCATTGACCTCGCCGGCGGCCGCCAGCCGATGAGCGACGAATCCGGCCGCTGCCAGGTCATCTTCAACGGCGAAATCTACAACTACCGGGAACTCCGCGGCGAGTTGATCGCCCAGGGACATCAGTTCCGGACGCAGAGCGACACCGAGGTCATCGTCCATCTCTACGAGCAGACGGGCGAGCGCTGCGTCGAGAAGCTGATCGGCATGTTCGCCTTCGCGATCTGGGACTCCGTTGAGCGCACGCTCTTCCTCGCGCGCGACCGGCTCGGGATCAAGCCACTCTTCTACGCGGAGCTGCCGGGCCCTTCAAGCGCCTCAGGGCAAGGCGCGCGGTTCCTCTTCGCCTCGGAACTCAAGGCGATCCTGGCGCACGGCGGCGTCGCGCGCGAACTCGACCCCGAAGGGCTCGACCAGTACCTGACGTTCATGTACGTCCCCGCGCCGCGGACGATCGTGCGCGACGTGCGCAAGCTTCCGCCGGGCCACACGCTCACCGTCCGCGACGGAGCCTGCGCCCTCCGGCGATACTGGGAGCTGCCGCGCGCCGAGCCGATCCACAAGGGCCGGCCGTTCGCGGTCGAAGCCTCGGAACTGCGGCCGCGGCTCGAGGAGGCCGTCCGCTGCCGGCTGATCAGCGACGTGCCGCTGGGCGCCTATCTCTCCGGCGGACTCGACAGCAGCCTGGTGGTCGCGCTGATGTGCCTGGCGTCCCACGCGCCGGTGAACACATTCTCGGTCGGCTTCGAGGAGCGCGGCTTCGACGAGCGCCCGTACTCGCGCCTCGTCGCGGACCAATTCGGCACGAACCACCGGGAACTGGTCGTGCGCCAGAACGCCGCCGCCATCCTGCCGAAAATCATCCGCGCGCTCGACGAGCCGGTGGCCGATTCGGCCGCGATCCCGACGTACCTCATGGCGGAAGCGACGAAGCCGCACGTGACGGTGGTGCTGACCGGCGAGGGCGCGGACGAGCTGTTCGCGGGCTACTCGCACTACAAGATCCTCGTCTGGGCCGACCGGCTGGCCGCCGTGAACCCGGCAGCGGCGGCACGGTTCGTGCTCTCGAAGTTCTCCCACTGGGCCGCTGCCGCCCGCGGCGCGGAGTATGCCGCCGGCCTGAAGGATCGGCCCGCGGCGTACCTGGCGCTCAAGTCGGTCTTCACGCGGACGGAGAAGGCGCGGCTGTTCGCGGGCGGACTCAAGGACTCATGCCGGACCATCGCGCCGGTCGAGGAAGTCGTCCGCCGGTTCCTGCAGCCGAACGGCGAGCCGTACTTGCAGCAACTGTTGCGCATGGACCTGGCCACGTGGCTGCCGGACGACCTGCTCGTGAAGGTGGACCGCATGACGATGGCGCACGCGGTTGAGGCGCGCGTGCCGTACCTGGATCACCGCGTCGTCGAGCAGGTCATGCACATGCCGCCGTCGTGGAAGCTGGGCGGGTTCGAGGGCAAGCGGATCCTGCGCCGCGTCGCCGCGGACCTGCTGCCGAAGGAAATCGTGCGGCGCCGGAAGACCGGCTTCGCCGTGCCCGTCGGCCGATGGGCCGCAGACGAGATGAAGGGGATGGTGCAGGAACTTCTCGGCCCCGACTCGGTGCGCCGCCGCGGACTCTTTGAGCCGGACGCCGTCGCCCCGCTCCTTAACCGCCGCCGCTACGGCATGTTCGAGCGCCGCCAGCTCTGGACGCTGATCTGCCTCGAGATGTGGTGCCGGGAATTCCTGGACTGAACGGCGACGGATGAACGCCGAACATCCAACATCGAACTCCGAACGCCGAATCCATGCGCCGGCGCCGTAGCGCGGGCCGACGGTCTGACACAGTAACCCGATCTACGTTTCTTTCTTCGCGGCTTGATTTGCGTTTTGCGCTTCGCGCCAGGCTATGTACTGTTTGCGACCCACTAGCGCCAAAACGCCAGCTACAAAGTATGGTGTGCTGAAGAACAAGACCCCAGCCAGTTCCCCGTCGTACACGAAGAACAGCGACAACAACATGTAAATGCCCAAAAGAATTGAGCCTGTGCCGCTAACACGCGTGTCGCGTTTGCGGCCACGGCGTGTTTGCACGCCCAGATAAAGAAAAGCCGCCTCCAATATCGTGAGGACCAAAAAGACGTAAAAGCCCCCACCCACTTCGCCGACTTCGCCCCCGCCGGCTATGGTGAGGCACACTATGAAATGCGGAAGGCATAAGCAGCCGAAAAGGATCCAGATCCAACTTGCAATCGAGATGATCACGGGCCGCGCGGGATTGTCCTGCCGTTTCTTCCCCGATTCATCGTCGCCACCTGGCATGTTTCGCTCGCTCGGAAGCGCCCGCTTGCTCGTTCGGCGTTCAGCGTTCGGCGTTCGATGTTGGGCGTTCTCCGTTGAATTCCCTGCGAGCCGCCTCCATCACCTCGCGCAGCGGGACGTTCTTCTCGAGCGCGATCCGGCGGCAGTCCTCGTACTCGGGCGAGGCGGTGACGAGCTTTCCGTCGCGCGTTCCGACTTTGACGCGGACGGGGCCGAACGGCGTCTCGACGGCGCGCAGCTCGCGCGCGAGCTTGGTGCGCTCGACGCGGTGGCGGCGGATGCCGAACGTGGTCGTCTCGCGGAAGAGGATCTCCTCGGCGCGGCGGAGCGACTCGTCGGCGACGATCGCGCAGAGCATCCACGCGGGGCGCGATTTCTTCATCTGGATCGGCATCGCCCAGGCGTCGAGCGCGCCGGCGGCGAGGAGCTGCTCGATAGTGTGCCCGATGACCTCGGCGGTCGTGTCGTCCAGGTTGACCTCGAGCACCCAGGCCGTATCCGCTTCGGCCGCCTGCGTCGCCTGTCCGAGGATCAGCCGCAGGACGTTCGGATGGGCCGGGTCGTCCCGCGCGCCCGCGCCGTAACCGACGCGCTCGATCCGCAGCAGGCCCGGCGCTTGCTGGCGTCCGAGCGTGGTCAGGATCGCCGCGCCGGTCGGGGTGAGGAGTTCGTGCGGCACCGGGCCAAGTTCGCACTGCAACCCGGCGACCAGAACAGCCGTCGCGGGCGCGGGCACCGGCAGCGTGCCGTGTTCCGACTTCACCGTCCCGCCGCCCAGTTGCAGCGTCGAGAAGAACACCTCACCGATGCCGAGCCGCTCGAGGCCCGCGACCGCACCCACGATATCCGCGATGGCGTCCAGCGAGCCGACTTCGTGGAAGTGGATCTTCTCGACCGGCACGTCGTGGATCGCCGCTTCGGCCTCGCCGAGCCGCGTGAAGACGGCCGTTGCGCGTTCCTTGACGCGCTCGGGCAGGCGCGAGCCGGCGATCATCGCGCGGATCGTCTCGAGGCTGCGGTGCGGATGGTGCTGTTCGCCGGGCGTCTCGACGGTCACGTGCAGCGCGCGGATGCCGCCGCGCAGGGCCTTCTCGGCGCGGAGCCGGATCAGCCCGGGCGCCAGCAGCGCCAGGTCGGCCGCCAGCGCCTCGAGCGGCAGCCCGCAGTCGAGCAGCGCGCCGAGGATCATGTCGCCGCTGGCGCCGGAGGTGCAATCGAAGTACGCGACGGTCTCACTCATGGCTCGGCTCTTTCCTCATGCGAGGCGGCGGCGGGCGGTGCAGCGGCGGCGCTACTGTTTCTTGAAGTACATCATCCCCATCTGAACGAACTTCCCCGCGTCGGCGGAAATGCGGTCGAGCTTCTCGACCAGGCGCTGCACCTTGCAAAACAGCACAATCACCAGCGTCAGCAGAAGCAACTGGGCCAGCGTCACCAGGAAGATGATGTAGAGGAACCAGGGCTGCTCCTGATCAGTAAGGTTCTGGAAATCGGGCAGAAAGGACATGGAACACTCCCTCAGTCAGCCGCGGCAATGCTTGCCCATTGCGCATCGCTCAGGATGCTAGCACACCGGTCGGGCACTGTCAAGAAATTGCAAACAGGAGTTTCCTCATGGCGTGCATAGGATCGGCTTGAGGAAGTCAATGACCAACTGCCCGGTGGAGCGCGACGATTCAGCCCCGTGGCGGCCGGTGCGCGAGGCGCAGAGCAGCCGGTGGATGCCGTCGGGACGGTGTACGGGCTGCTCTAATATGTCCCCAGGGTTTTCGCCAAGCTGGTGATCCGGCGGAAGTCTTCCAGGCTGACGGTCGAAGGGACGGAGTGGTCAGAGGAAAAGATGTAGCCGCCGTTCCGAGCGACGACGGGAACGACGCGGCGCATCTCCGCCTCGATCTGGTCGGGCTTATCCCAGAGGACGGCGTTGATGCCGCCGTGTAGGACGAGCTTGTCGCCGAACTTCTCCTTGAGCGCGACGGGGTCCATGCCGGCCTTGACTTCGAGCGGGTTGAGCGCGTCGAGGCCGATCCCGAGCAGCTCCGGGACGAAGGGGTTGACGTCGCCGCAGGAGTGCAGGTGCGCCTTGACGCCGTGGGCGTGGGCCCATTCGATGGCGCGCCGGTGCGCCGGCTTGAGCAGCTCGCGATAGGTGCGCAGGGAGAAGAACTGGTTGTGCTTGTAGCCCATGTCGTCGTACCAGAAGATGGCGTCGAAATGGTAGCCCGCATCCCAGACCATCTGAAAGAGCGCGATGTGCACGTCGAGATAATGGTTGAACATTTCCACGCACCATTCCGGGTCCTCGGCCAGCGCCATCAACAGGCGCTCCGTGCCGACGGCCCAGGAATGCGTCGCGTCGAAGCCGAACCAGAAGCCGGCGTTGATCCAATAGCCTTTCTCGCGCCAGATCGGGTAGTTCTTCTTGAGGTGGTCCCACCGGATCCGGTCGCGGTCGGGGGTCATGCGCTTCTTGGCGGCCGCCCACGAGGCGCGGTCAACGATGGTGAAGTCGAGGAACTGCGGCGTGGAGGCTGCGTCCTTCCAGTTCTTGACCGTTAGGCCCCAGGACGTGGTGCGGATCTGGTATTCGGGGGTGTCTTCGAGAACCTTTTCCGGGTAGCGCGGGCTGTTGTCCGCGCCGATATGGGCGACGTGGTCGAGGCCGAAGAAGTCCACGAAGTTGACGTCCTTGGGCATGCCCTCGCGCTGCCAGCGCGCGATGGTGGCGCCCCAGGGGTCGTCAATGATCGGCACACGGTCTGCGTCGCGGTGGTCGAACATACGCGAGAAACGTTCGCGGGAGGTCAGTTCTTTCATGGGTGTTTTCCCTAATCCAGGGAGCCGTTCTCCACGCTGGGAGTTGCCCGCGCGAATTTTTCAACGCCGCCAGCGGCGGCCATGTCCCCAGCCGTGCCAGGGGTGCCCCGGACCTATCCAGCCCGGGCCGAAGCCGATGGACCAGCGGCCGCCGATCCAGATCCATCCGACCGGGCCCCAGTTCCAGTATCCGTCGCTCCAGTAATAGTCCGGACCGGGGCTGGGCGGGATCGCTTCCAAGGGCGGAGGCGGCGGCTCATACGGGGCGGCGGTGACGGGTCCCGGTGGCTGCATCGGGGCCCCTGCGGGCGGCGCGGGCTGTGCCGCGGCCGCTTCCGGAGGCAGCGCGGCATGGACGGCGCTCAGCGCGGCCGGCGGCAGCTTCGCCAAGTCGGGCGGCAGATTCTGAGCCGCGACCGCCGCCCACGGACCGTAAAGTGATTTCGCCGTCAACCATTGGTTCGAGAGCAGCGCGTAATACTCGTTGGTCCTCAAGTCCAGAAAAATCGGATCGTCGGTATTCTTGACTTGAAGCAGGTTCGCCCCCTCGACCGGGAACAGTTGCGGCGGGCCGTCGGTCTCGATCAGATCCATGGGGACGGTGCTGACGCGGACGGCGGGCGGCGTCCTGGGTTGCGGCGCGCCCGGCTCCGGCTGCATCAGGTCCGCCATCCGCGCGGCGACGGCGGCATCCCGCGCCTGCGCCAGAATCGCGGGCGGGTTTTCCAAGTACGTCCACGGTCCCTCGATCGCCGGGGCCCCATACCAGAAGTTCAGCGCCGTCAGGTAAAATTGCGGGCCCGTCTTGACAATGAGGGCGCGCGTATTCGCCACGCGCTCGGCGTCCAGGCCGGCCATCGGCTGGAGCGCCGGCTGCCCGTCCACCAGCACGAGGATAGTCGGGGTCGTGGTGAAGAGGATGCGCGGCCCCGCGTTCGCTCCGCCCGGGGCGACCGTGGCCCTCACGTCCGCCGAGAGGGCGAATGAGACATCGAGTTTGTCCAGCGGAATCGTCCTCGCGCCGGCCGGCGCTAGTTTGCGGAAGCCTTCGAGGTATTGGGCCTCCTTGTCAGCCGCAGCCGGGTCCGCAAACGACACTTGGGTGACCTGGAAATCGCGGAAGGTCACCGTGCGGTCGGATTGATTCAGCTCTGCGGCGGCGGTCAACGACGCCACGCCGTAGACCGGCGCGCTGGCCTCGATGGACACCGCCGCCTGGCAGGTTATCTCATTGCCGCTCCATTTCTGGATCTTCGGCTGGTACATCGTCAGGGTGGCTGCGCCTTCCTTGACAGAGCGCGGCCAGATCAACTCCTGGTTGGCCGGCATGGGAGGCGGCTCAACGGCCGGCGCGCTTCCGGCGGCAGGCGCTGCGGCGGGAGCGCTGGCCGCGGCAGGAGCGGCGACGGGCGCCTCGCCCGCCGTTGAGGGAATCGGCGCGGGCTGGCCAGCCGTTCCCACTTGCGTCCGCGTGGGAAGCCCCTTGCAGGTCTTCGCGATCACGGACCGCATCAGTTGGGCCATGTTCTCCTCCAAGGCCGCGCCCACCACACCGCCGCCCAGAGCGCCGGCCACGCCACCGACGACCGCTCCGGTGGCCCCTCTTCCGATCAGGCCGCCCGTCACCGCGCCCGCGCCCGCGCCTAAAACCGCTCCGCCGAAAGTGGCCAGCCCGCTCTTGAGCGAGCCGGTCCCCTCGCCGGCCCAAAGCAGCGTGCCGGTCTGCACGTCCAGCATCTTGGCCGTCATGGAGATATCCTCTCCGTTCTCGGCCACGTAGCCGGGGCGCGTCCGGACCTCCCAATGGCCGGGCTCCCATTCCCAGCCGCCGTAGGCCGGGCGCCAATGACCGCGAACCCAGTACGACTCGGAGCTGGGCGGGACTTCGTAGGTCGTCGGCGTGCTCACGTTGACGACGATCACGGCGGAGACGTTATGGATCTGGAGCTTCTGGCGCGCCTCCGGGCTGCTGATGCCGGAGAAGTTCTGGAACGCAGCCTCGTTGCTCAGGTCCGCGAGGTTGGCGCGGTCAATCACGTCGTAGCCTTTCTGAAGGACCTGCATGGCGAACAGGTCGGCGATCTCCTGCTGCTGCGGCGGGCTGCCGGCATTCATGGAGATGAGCACGGCGACTTTGCCGACGGTGTTGAAGTTGTAGCCGGGCCTCACGAAACTTGTGCCCGAGGAGCACGCCGTCAGCGCGCCCAGGAACCCGCAGAGTGCGACGATCGCGCACGCCCTGTACTTCCTCACGGCAATCTCCTCTCGCCAATGGACCAACGGTTCGTGCCCCGACCGCTAGCTAATTTACCACTTCTCGACAAATCTCGTCAAGGTATCATTCATTCAGCACGGCCTTCAACACTGCCCTTCCCGATGTGGTAGAATGCCGGAGGTCAAGTGGAACTCTTATCTCTGACCTGCATCTAATGAACTAGCCTGCCGCAGCGGCGCCAGGCCTGTTTTTCGACCTGCAAAAAGGGGTTGACATGAATCGCACAAGATTCCTTGCCGCCTTGCTGGCCGTTCCGGCGCTGGTGCTGATGACGTTCGCCGCCGCTCCCGGAAAGCTCGACCGCGCGGCGGTGCAGAAGCTGATGCGCGACGGCAATTTCAAGGAGGCCTACGACGGCTTCTCCGCGCTGGCGCTCGACCCGGCCGACGATCCCGCGCAGGTCGGCGGCGACCTGACCAGCGCCGTCCAGTGCCTCCTGCGGCTCAACCGCATCGCCGAGTTCGATGCCTTCATCGAGAAGGTCATCGCCGCCCACCAGGACAACGCGCTGCTGCTCTCCACCGCCGGCCAGAACTACACCTGGGTCGCGCACCAGGGCTCGCTCGTGGCCGGCGAATTCGTCCGCGGACCGCATCGCGGCGGCACAGCGAAGTTCGTCACCTCTTACGAGCGCGACCGCGTCCGCGCCCTGCAGCTCATGGTCCAGGCGATGGATGCGGACAAGTCCGGCAAACTGGGCGGCGCCTTCTACTTCGCACTGGCGAGAATGCTGCTGGGACAGAGCGGCTACGTCGACGCCTGGCGCTTGCAGTACCTGGGCGACCTGAACACGCTGCCGGATTACGAGGAGGGCTATTCCTACGGCGGGGGCCCCGGCATCGGCGCGCCGGTCAACGCCGACGGCACGCCGGTCTATCATCAACTGCCCGAGAGCTGGAAGGCCGCGAAGAGCGACGGCGAGCGCTGGCGCTGGGCGCTCCACATGGCCGCCGAGGTTGAGCCGAAGATGGCCGCGCAGGTCGAGTGGACGTTCGCCGCTTTCCTCCGCTCGCAGTTCGGCACGGAGACGCTCGCCGAGTACGCCTGGTTCTTCGGCCGCGCGACCGGCGACGACGCGCGCAAGGACGAGAGCGGCACTTACGCGCTCCAGACGCTCGGCGAGGATGAGACCATCGCGCGGCTCGCCACCGGGATCAAGCGCTTCAAGCTGCCCGACGAGTTCAATTACATCCTGATCTACAAGCACGTCGCCGAGGAGAATGTGTCACCCTGGACCGCCCTGGCGCTCGATGGGCTGGCCGACGTCTTCGAGAACCGCCGGCAATACGAGCGGTCGGCGGAGTACTGGCGCAAGAGCATCGCGCTCGGCGATCCGGACGGGAACAAGCAGAGGCGGCTCGACCAGATCGAGGGGAACTGGGGCCAGTTCGAGCCGATCGGCACGCAGCCGGCCGGCCCGGTGGGCGCGACGGTGGAGTTCCGCTTCCGCAACGGCAGCAAGGTCAGCTTCGAGGCGCAGGAGATCAACGTCCACAAGCTCCTCGACGACGTCAAGGCGTATCTGAAGAACCCGCCGAAGCAGCTCGACTGGAACAAGCTGAACATCGCCGACATCGGCTCGCGGCTCGTGCGCGAGAACCAGACGGAGTACCTCCTCGGGCGGACGGCGGCGTGGGAGCTGGAACTGAAGCCGCGCGAGCATCATTTCGACCGGCGCATCACCGTCGCCACGCCGCTCCAGCGCGCCGGCGCGTACCTCGTCAGCGCGAAGATGGAAGGCGGCAACACCAGCTATATCGTCATGTGGGTCGCCGACACCGCCATCGTCCGCAAGCCGATGGACAAGCAGATCTACTGCTTCGTCGCGGACGCCGTCACCGGCGCGCCGATCCCGAAGGCGAACGTGGAGTTCTTCGGCTACAGCCAGGAGTGGACCACCGAGCCGATCACGCGCGCCGCGCGCATGGTGATCCACACCGCCGACTCCGCCGAGTTCACCAACGCGACCGGCGAGGTGACTTACGCGCCGAAGGTGGACAACAACACCGGCGAGTACCAGTGGATCATCATCGCCACCACGCCGGAGGGCCGCCTGGCGTACCTGGGCTTCACGGGCTTCTGGCGCATGAATGCCTACGACGCGGAGTACAACGCGGAGAAGGTCTTCGCGATCACCGACCGGCCGGTCTATCGGCCAAGCCAGCCGGTGAAGTTCAAGTTCTGGGTGGACCACGCGCAGTACGACCAGGAAGGCAAGTCGGCGTTCGCCGGCCAGTCGTTCACGGTCGAGGTGCGCGATCCGCGGGACGAGAAGATCTTCGAGAAGAGCTTCACCGCCGACGAGTACGGCGGGTTCGACGGCGAGCTGGCGCTGACGAAGGAGGCCACGCTTGGCGTGTACCAGATCAACGTGCTGAAGCCGAAGGACCAGGTCATCGGCGGCGGCTCGTTCCGCGTGGAGGAATACAAGAAGCCGGAGTTCGAGGTGAAGGTCAACGCGCCCGAGGAGCCGGTGATGCTCGGCGAGAAGTTCTCCGCGAGCATCGAGGCCAAGTACTACTTCGGCGCGCCGGTGACCGAGGCGAAGGTCAAGTACAAGGTGTACCGCACGGGCTACTCGGCCGACTGGTACCCGCTGAGCCGCTGGGACTGGCTCTACGAGCCGGGCTTCTGGTGGTTCGCCTCCGATTACACCTGGTATCCGGGCTGGCGCGACTGGGGCTGCAAGCGGCCGGTGTTCTCCTGGTGGCCCATCTTCCGCCGGGAGCGGCCGGAACTCGTCGCCGAGGTCGAGACGGCCATCGGCAAGGACGGCCTTGTGAAGGTCGAGATTGACACCGCCCTCGCGAAGGAAATCCACGGCGACACGGACCACAAATACGAGATCACCGCCGAAGTGACCGACTCGTCGCGCCGGACGATCGTCGGCACGGGCCGCGTGCTCGTCGCGCGCAAGCCGTTCAAGGTCTACGCGTGGGTGGACCGCGGACATTACCGCGTCGGCGACGTGATCCACGCCAGCTTCATGGCGCAGACGCTCGACAACAAGCCCGTCCAGGGCCCCGGCGAGTTGCGCCTGCTGCGCATCTCCTATGACAAGGACGCGAAGCCGGTCGAGACTGAAGTCCAGAAATGGGATCTCCCGACCGACGCGCAGGGCCGCGCGGAAGTGCGGATCAAGGCCGAGAAGGGCGGACAATATCGCCTCAGCTACAGGGTGACCGACTCGAAGAAGCACGCCATCGAGGGCGGCTACGTCTTCTGCGTCATGGGTGAAGGCGTCGCGCCCGGCGATTTCCGCTTCAACGACATCGAGCTCGTGACCGACCGGCGAGAGTATGCGCCCGGCGATAAGGTCAACCTGCTCGTCAACACCGCGCGGCCCGATTCCTGGATCGTGCTCTTCCTGCGCCCGGCCAATGGCTACTACCAGATGCCGAAGATCGTCCACGCCGAAGGGAAGAGCATGCAGGAAGTGATCGAGGTCGTCAAGAAGGACATGCCGAACTTCTTCGTCGAGGCGTTTACCGTCGCCGACGGGCGCGTCTATACCGAAACGCGCGAAGTGGCCGTCCCGCCGGAGAGCCGCATCCTCGGCGTCGCCGTCACGCCCTCCGCCGAGAAGTACAAGCCCGGCGAGAAGGCCGTCGTCAAGATCAAGCTGACCGGGCCGGACGGCAAGCCGTTCGTCGGCTCCACGGTCGTGAGCATCTACGACAAGGCCGTCGAGTACATCTCCGGCGGCTCGAACGTGGAGGACATCAAGTCGTTCTTCTGGAAGTGGCGCCGGCAGCATCACCCGAGCGCCGAGAGCAGCCTCGACCGCGGCGGATACAACCTCGTTCGCCCCAACGCCATCGCGATGGAATACCTCGGCATGTTCGGGCAATCGGTCGTCGAAGAAATCAGCGATGAGGCGGCCCTGGAGCGGATGCCCGGCAGCGCCGGCGGCGGAGGAGCAATGTCCGGGTTCGGCTACGCCCGCAATGGCGCGCAAATGCAGATGCTCGGTGCACCCGCGCCGGCAATGGGCGGCGCGCCGATGGCGCAGGAGGGCCAGGCGTTCGGCGGCGGGGCCCGGCGCGAGGTGGCCGCGAAGGCGATCTCGGGAGCGTTGGAGGAGAAAGACAAGGCGGAAGCCGGCGGCGAAGCGCCGATGATCGTCCCGACCGTCCGCACGCAGTTCGCCGACACCGCGCTCTGGGCCGGCAACCTGGTCACCGACCAGGACGGACTCGCCCAGGTCGAGCTGAAGATGCCGGAGAACCTCACCACCTGGAAGGCGCGCGTCTGGGCGATGGGCGCCGGCGCGCGCGTCGGCGAAGCCGCCGCCGAAGTCATCACCACCAAAAACCTCGTCCTCCGCCTCGAGGCTCCGCGCTTCTTCGTCGAGAAGGACGAAGTCGTCCTCTCCGCGATCGTGCACAACTTCCTCAAGGAGAAGAAGCAGGTCCGCGTTTCGCTCGAGCTTCCGGCCGACTGCCTCAGCCCGATGAGCGACAATCTCACGCAGACCGTCGAGATCGAGCCGGCCTCCGAGAAGCGCGTGGACTGGCGCGTTAGGGCCGTCAAGGCCGGCTGGGCGACCGTCCGCATGAAGGCGCTCACCGACGAGGAATCCGACGCGATGGAGATGAAGTTCCCCGTCTACGTCCACGGCATGCTCAAGACCGAGAGCTTCTCCGGCGTCCTCCGGCCCGGCCAGGAGAGCGCCCTCATCGCGATCCGCGTCCCCGCCGAGCGCAGGCCGGAGCAGACGCGGCTCGAGGTCCGTTACTCGCCCACGCTCGCCGGCGCGATGGTGGATGCGCTGCCGTACCTGATGGATTATCCTTACGGCTGCACCGAGCAGACGCTCGACCGCTTCCTGCCGACGGTCATCACGCAGAAGGTTCTCCTGCAGATGGGGCTGAACCTCAAGGAAATCCAGCAGAAGCGGACCAACCTCAACGCGCAGGAGATCGGCGACGACGCCGCGCGCGCCGCCGACTGGTCCTACGCCGGCGGCTACATGAGCCGCGCCACCGCCCGCGTGAAGGAGCCGGTCTTCGATGAGGCCGCGCTGCACGACATGGTCAAGGACGGCATCAGCCGCCTGGCCAGCATGCAGTGCTCCGACGGCGGCTGGGGCTGGTTCAGCGGCTGGGGCGAGCGGTCCTGGCCGCACACCACCGCGTACGTCGTCCACGGGCTGCAGATCGCCCGCGCCTGCGAGGTCGCGCTGCTGCCCGGCATGCTCGAGCGCGGCGTGGATTGGCTCCAGCGCTACCAGGCCGAGCAGATCCAGCTCATCCGCAACGCCGAGAAAAAGGAGAAGGGCACGCTTTGGAAGGAGCGCGCCGACAACCTCGACGCCTTCGTCTACATGGTCCTCGCCGACGAGGGCGCGAAGCTCGACAACCTGGAGATGCGCGGCTATCTCTATCGCGACCGCAACGGTCTGGCTGTCTACGCCAAGGCGATGTTCGGGCTGGCGCTCCACAAACTGGGCGACATCGAGAAGCGCGACATGCTCCTCCGCAACATTGACCAGTTCCTGGTGCAGGACAACGAGAACCAGACCGCCTACCTCAACCTGCCGGAGAACAACTGGTGGTGGTGCTGGTACGGCAGCGAGTACGAAGCGCAAGCCTACTACCTCAAGCTGCTCTGCGCCGTCGAGCCGAAGGGCGAGA
>Ga0209415_10006257_pt1 | contig 21225 bp, 16 predicted proteins | sample PeaSoiSIISIP2007_FD_187696 | JGI IMG/M metagenome (GOLD analysis project Ga0209415, IMG submission 187696) | Peat soil microbial communities from Weissenstadt, Germany - SII-SIP-2007 (SPAdes) (version 2) | ecosystem: Environmental > Terrestrial > Soil > Wetlands > Peat | place: Germany...
ACTCGGAGCACCCACCAGCGCCCGCGCCTACGTTGGGTTTGGGCTCAATCTGGCCGTGCCCCTGTATTATCCCGCGCCCGCCCGCCCCGCGACGGTCGTCTACCAGGCCCCGGCGCAGGACGTCTCCGATCAGGTGACCGCGTCGCCCGGGCCGGGCTACGTCTGGATGGCGGGACACTGGTCCTTCTACGGCCAGAAGTGGATCTGGGTCGCCGGCCATTGGGAGCTCCCCCCGTCGCCGAGCGCGATCTGGGTGCCCGGCCACTGGGTCCAGGGAAACACCGGCTGGGCCTGGGTCGACGGGGCCTGGACCGTGGGAGGCCCCCCGTCGCCGCCCCTGGGCGTGCCGACGCCTCCAGGCGCGGCCCCCGCCTCGGGCCCGGCCCAGCCGGCGGCCCCATCGGGCGCCCAGCCCGCCCCGCCGGCCGCGGTGCCCGAGCCGTCATCGCCTCCTTCCCCCGCCCCGGCCGTGGCGGACGGCACCGTCGTCGGGGTCGAGCCCCCGGCGCCGATCGCCGAATACATCCCCGTTTCCCCCTATCCGGGCTATGTCTGGATCGGCGGATTCTGGGGCTGGAACGGGGGCTGGTACTGGAGCCCCGGCCACTATGCGCGTCCGCCGTTCAGGGGCGCCGTCTGGATTTCCGGCGGCTGGGCCCACGGGGGCCGAGGCTGGATCTGGCGGGGGGGCCACTGGCGCTGAGCGATCCTCCCGGGCCCATCGCGCCCCGGGCACCCGTTTTTTAGACTTGTCTACTTATTGGAGTTAACGTCGGCTGCCGGGCGTGAACCGGCTCCAGTACGCGCGCTATGTCCTCGCGCGGCTGGCCGAGGCGCTCCTCATCGCGGGCGGGGCGGCGCTCCTCGCGCACCTCCTCCAGCGCGCAGGCGCGATCGCCCCCTGGCACCCGGAGTCCTCCTGGTTCCCGCCCGGCGGCTTCCCGCGCATGGCCCGCGCCCTGGCCCTCATCGGGTGGTGGGCGAAGCCGGCGGGCTGGGCCGCGCTGGCGCACCTCGTCCTGGGCCCGAAGCAGAGGAGGCCGGTCTATCGAAGGATCCCCGGGGCCATGTACGCGTATGCCGGGGTCGCTGTCGGCCGCAACGCGGGCTGCCGGGGCGGATGCATCACCGGGGCCACCGGCTCGGGCAAGACCCTCGCCTGCATCATCCCGAGGCTTCACTCGCTCTGCGTCAACGAGTCGGGGACCGAGCGGCCGGAATGGACCGGCAGCCGGGCCCGTGCCGAGTTCGCGGGCCTAAAGGACGAGCACCGCGCCCGGTGGAGGGACCTGAACGATCAGATCGCCCGGATGGGCGCGGCGCTCAACGCGGCGAGCAATGAGCATAATATCCTCCGTGTAAACGGGATGAATGGCGACACGGAGGGTTCGGGAGGGCTCACCGCCGGCCCGGCGCCGGGCATCGAAGCCGAGATCGGGCGCCTGAGGGCGCATGGCGAGCGCCTCGACAGGAATCTCCAGGAGGCGTCGGACCGGTACCGCGCGATGAGATTCAGGGTCCCCCCGTGGGGCGGCTTCGTCTGCGGTGAAAAGGGCAACGAATGGCAGGCCGTCGAGTCGCTCCTGCGCCACCATGCCAGGGAGGAGGACCTCTGCGTCCTGCGCACGCGGCCGTCCTGGGCGCCGCGCGACTGGTTCCCCTGCGTCCGCCTCAACCTGGTCTCGATGGACGAGGTCCCAGCCGACACCTGCGCGAAGATGATCGTGGACACGGGCCTCGCGGTCGAGGAGGCGGAGGCCCGCGACGAGTTCTTCGTCCCCCAGGCCAGGGACAAGATCGCCTGGGGCATCCGGCTGCTCCGCTCGGCGAAGGCCGGCGCGCCGCGCCCAGGCCGCGGGGACGGGCCGAGCCTGCTTAGGCTCCTCGACATCCTCACCGTGCAGGAGAGCTACCGGGCATACCTTCTGCGGCGCCTGGAGGAGCACCCCCAGCTCCAGGCATCCGACGCATTCGCCGAGGCGCGATTCCAGCTGGAGAACAACTACTGGAACCAGCCGCCGGACCAGCTCGGAGGCGTGCGCAGCACGCTGTACAACTTCCTTGTCCCCTTCTCGGAGCCCGAGATTGCCGAGGTCTTCTGCGCCGACAGCACGTTCGACCTCCGGGACATCCAGCGGGGAAAGGTCGTCTGCCTCGCGATCCCGCAGAAGTTCGCGGTCCAGCGCCGGTATGTGGCGACGCTCATCAAGGCGCTGGCCTACCAGGTCATCCTGGAAAGGTACGACAGGCGCGGGGACCATCCGGAATGGCTCAACCGGAACGTCGTCCTCGTGGAGCAGGACGAGTGGCAGCGCCACGCCGTGCGCGCCGACTGCGAGGCGGACGTGGTGCGCGAGGCGCAGGGGGCCGTGTACGCGGCGACGCAGTCCCAGAACGCCGTCTGGCTCAAGCTAGGCGGAAGGGAGAAGGCGGCGCCCCTGCTCGCGAACCTGCGCAACCGCTGGATCTGCCAGGCCGCCACCGAGGAATGCGCCGACGAGAGCTCGAACCTGGTCGGCGGGCGGATCTCACGCCAGCTCTCCTATTCGACGGGCCAGGGGGGGCGCACAACGACGGTGTCGTTCTCGGAGCAGCCCTTCCTGCCGCGGCGAGAGCTGCGGACCCTGCCGCCGTTCCACGTTGTCTTCGCCCCGGCCGAAGGAAGATGGCTCTTCAGGAAATGCATCGCCATGCCGGCGACCGCGGACGGCAGGATCCCTCCGTGGTGGTTCGGCGACTGGAACCCGCTCCACTGGGCGGCGAGGTTCCTCGGGCTCCCGGAGCGGATCGCCGGGCTCAGGATCCACCCGGGCGACGGGCTCGTCCCCCCGTGGAGGGCGTGCGCCCCCGTGCGCGCCCAGGTGCGCAGGCTCCTCGGCCTGGACGGCACGTTCATCATCCTCGACGGGATGCGCTCGAGAGCCGCCCCGGGGGCGGCCCGGGCGCGCGGGAAACCAGACCGTTAATGTACTATTTTAGACTTGTCTAATATCGCCTGTCCGCGCACCGTGCGCGCCATGGCGAACGATGCCACTCGACGCACCGTCGCGGAAGGCCGTCCCGCGGAGCCGGCCGAGCGTCCGGGCCCGCTCCAACCCTCCCAATGAGGAGACCGGCCATGGAGAGCTCCACCTTCCCCTTCCCCCTCGCGGCGAACTCGAGCCACCACTCGCACTACCACCGGTTCCTTCTGGGCGCCGACCCCTTGATCCTGGCTCCCCTGCCGAGGCCGTGCTGCGTCGGCGCCCTTTCGGGATCGATGCCCCTTCTCGCCGAAAGGCTCGATCTCCAGAGGTGGAGGAAGCTCTTCCACGGCGCGATCCCGTGGTTCGAGGGCTTCGGGCCCGAGCACTACGACCTGGGCTGCATCGCTCCCCACCGTCCGCTTCCCGCGGCCTACGGGCGGCCCACGCGGAAATTCGGGGCGTTTGACTTCGTCCAGGCCGCCGACCCGTCCGTGTCGGCGCTCGCGCTCGTCGCCGGAGACAGGCGCGTGATAGATCGCTTCATACTGCTGTGCAATGACTTCTGTCTACGGTTGGAGCCTGGCGTGTGCGCGCGCGACCCGGGGCCCTCGGGCGCGCGGCAAACCGGCCGCATGCTCGCGGGCCAGTTCGCGGAGCCCAACAACCGCTGGCTCATGCCGTTCCTGCACGTGCATGCGCGGGTTCTCAACTTCACGGCCTTCGAGGAGGCTCCGGCCCGGCTCGCGTGCGTCGATCACGCCGCACTCGCCCGTGCCGGGGAGAGGGCGAGGCGCCAGTGGATCGGCAGGCAGGCCGAGGCGCTCTCCGAAATCGGGTACCGGGCGCAGGCGTGCGGCGACAAGGCGCCCTGCCTTAACGTCGACGGGGTCCCCGGCAGGCTAGTCGCCGCAATCGAGGCGCCGCGCATAGCGGTCCTAAGGATGCTTGAGCGGATCGTTCTGGGCAACCGCGGGCCGTCGGTCGACGACTTCGCCGCGGAACTGCCCGCGGCGGTGATCGCCGCGATGGCCGAGCAGCTGGAGTCGGCGCTCGCGCGCTCCCTTCTGTTCTACAAGCCCCCGAAGGTCGACATTCCCTGCGAGGGCCCCTGGAGGGGCGCGGTTCGCGAGCACCTGAGCCGGACCTGCCCGCGGGAGCTCGCGCTCCTCGACGCGGCCGCGGCGCGCGCGAGGGCCGTCCCCTATGAGTCCGCCCTGTTCTCGACGCCCCGGCTCGATCCCGCCCAATGCCACGCGCCGGGGATCGAGGCGCTCGAGGCCGCCGTCCAGCTGCCCGGCGATCCGGAACTGGGCGCTGGCTGTGGGCCCGAGCTGGCCGATCGCGCGGCGTCGGCCTGGCTCGTCGACGAGTTCGCCGAGACCCTCAGGGAGGTGAACGACCGCCTGGTGCACGTCGGCCTGGACGACCCCCTGCTGATGCTGGGCCGCATCCTGGCGACGATAGACCACCTCCCGGAAGGCGCCGAACCGGACCGGCTCGTGGAGTCGGCGCGATTCCTTGGCGCCGAGCTCGACCGGAGGGCGAGGCAGCTCGGCCACGGCGCGGGGCGCCACGGGCGCGCCGGCCGCGCCGACAGGGCGCCGCTTCCGTCGTTGGACGAGCTCATCGAGCGGGCGGAGCTCGCGCAGTTCGCTTGCGAGCGCGATATCGGGGGCCGGGGCCTGTGAACGGGGGGGAGCCCCCGCCCCTGCCCGCGTGGCCCGACCGGCGCGGGCTCGTGGACATGGGCGGGGAGGCCTGGACCATCCGGGACGCGTGCGAGGGCACCATGATCTTCGGCGGCACCGGGTCGGGCAAGACGTCCGGGAGCGGGCGGGCGATCGCGTCCTCCTTCCTGGCTGCCGGCTTTGGCGGGCTCGTCCTCTGCGCCAAGCCCGACGAGCCAGCGTTGTGGCGGGGCTACGCCGACGAGGCCGGCAGGGGCCCCGATCTCGTGATGTTCGGGGGCGGGGGCCGATGGAGCTTCAACTTCATGCAGCACGAGTGCCTCCGTCCGGGCGCGGGGGCGGGCCTCACCGAGAACCTGGTCAACCTGTTCATGGAGGTCTCCTCGATCGGCTCCGACGAGCCGCACGGGCGCGGCGGCGACCCGTTCTGGGAGCGGGCGATGAAGTCGCTCGTGCGCAACTGCGTCGACGTCCTCGTCATGGCCGGGGAGCCCGTGTCCCTCCACGCCATGTTCGACGTGATCAGGGGCGCGCCGGCGGATCCGGCGGCAGCCTCGTCGCTTTCCTGGAGGTCCCAGTCCGGGTGCTGGCGCCGCCTGGAGGCGGCGAGGACCCGCGCCCTCGGCAGTTCTTGGGAGGTGGACTGGCGCGAGGTCGCCGGCTACTGGCTCGCGCATTACCCGGCACTGGGCGACAAGACGCGCGCGAGCGTCGTCGCAATGTTCTCGACGCTCGCCGAGGGCCTCATGCGCGGGAAGATGAGGGAGCTTTTCTGCGAGGGCTCGACCATCTGCCCCGAGGACGTGATCAGGGGCAGGATCGTCGTCGTGGACCTGCCCGTGAAGGAATGGTCGGCGGTCGGTCGGATGGCGGCAGTTCTCTGGAAATACTGCCTCCAGAAGGCCGTCGAGCGGCGCGCCGACAACGGCGACGGCCAGGGCCGCCCCGTGTTCCTCTGGGCGGACGAGTGCCAGCACTTCGCCAGCCGCTACGACCCCCTCTTCCAGGCGACCGCCCGGTCCTCCCGCGTGGCCAGCGTGTACCTGACGCAGAACTACCCGAGCCTGATCGGCGCCCTAGGGGGCGAATCCGGCGGGAGGGCGATGGCCGACTCGCTGCTGGGAAACATGGGCACGAAGATATTCCACGCCAACAGCGACCGCGACACGAACCAGCTCGGCGCGGATCTCGTCGGCAAGAGGCTCCAGGCGCTGCGCAACTTCGGGACCGGGGCGAGCCTCAGCCTCGGCGCCCAGCCCAGCGCCGGCTCCTCCGCGAGCCGCGGGAGCAGCGAAAGCGTGGACTACGAGGTACAGCCGACGGAGTTCTCGGCCCTGAGGAAGGGGGGCGCGGAAAACCGGTACGCCGCGGAGGCTCTCGTCTACCAGAACGGCAGGCTCTGGCGCGCGACGGGGCGCAACTGGAAGAAAGTCGCGTTCCGCCAGCGCCCAGGCCCGCTCGAGGCCCCTGCGCACTCGGCCTGCGTCCGGGCGCGGGCGCCGGCGAGGTGACGCGGGCCGCCCGGGCGGCCGGCTATTTCCCGGCGTACCAGAACCCGCGAAGCCAGTTGTGCTCGCGCAGCCGGCGCTCGAGGCCAGCCTGCATTGGCGCCAATTCGCTCACGGCGCAGTTGGCCTCGGCCTGCGACGCGTTCCTCATCCCGGGGATGACCGTGCCCACCGCCCCGTGGGCCAGCGCAAACTTTATAGCCGCCTGGGGGAGCGTGTACCCGCTGCCCCTGATCGTCTCAGCCACCCGCCCGGCGCGCGCCACCGCCCTCCCCAGCCGGTCGCCCTCAAAATACTTCCGGCGAAAGTCCCCCTCCGCAAACGTCGTGCCCTGCGTCCACTTTCCGGTTAGCGCCCCCTCGTCGAACACCACGCGCACGATGACGCCGACGTCGGTCTCGGCTGCGGCGGGGAGCAGCTCCGCCGCGGGTTCCTGCTCGAAAATATTGTAGATGACCTGGACGACGTCGACCCAGCCGTCCCGCATGAGGGCTATCACGCTGTTCTGGTCGTGCTCGGGGGTGGACACGCCGACGAACCGGATCTTGCCCTCCTCCTTGAGCCTCCGCAGGGCCGCAAACGGCTCCGGGTTCCGGTTCCAGGCGCGGGTCCACGTGTGGAGCTGGAGGATGTCGATCCTGTCGGTGCCGAGGTTGCGCAGCCGCTGCTCTATGTTCTCGCGGAGGTATTTCTCGGGATAGCGCTCCGAGGACGCGCAGTACGGCGACGGCGGCCACGGCCCGGGCGCCGGGGGCGTCTTGGTCGCGACGACCACCGACTCGCGCCTGCCCTTGAGGACGCCGGCGATTATCCGCTCGCTCCGGCCGTCGCCGTAGCCCGCCGCCGTGTCGATGAAGTTGACGCCGAGGTCGAGCGCGCGGTGGAGCGCGGCCACCGAGTCGCCCTCCTGCTGCGGCCCCCAGCCCCCGCCGATGGCCCATGCCCCAAACCCGACCTCGGAAACATTGAACTGCGTGCGGCCCAATCTTCGGAATCTCATGATGATCGTGAATGCCCGTCCCACTGAAACCCCGGCGCGGATTCAGGTCAAGATGGCGGCCGCGAGGCGGGCATGCCGCCTGTTGGCGTGGTTATACCTATTCCTTTCCTATTGACCAGAAGGCGCTTTGGTACGTTTTTGTTAGGCTGATCAGCCATGAGCCCCAGCCCTTATTCCGGCTATGTCGCTGCCTGACGACGTCATCCTGCTTCTGCGCGACGAGGCTTACCTGGACCTCTGCCGGACCGCCCTGAGCGAGGCGCACGAGCGCCTGGACACCGAGAAGGGGCAGGTGGCGCAGACCCGTCCTCCCTTCGGCATACTAGCTACGAAGAAGCAGCGGGAGGAGTTCGAGGCATCGATGCAGAAAGTGCTCGACTCCGTTGCGAGCATCGCGAACAGGCTCGCAAAGCTCGACGCGATCGAGAAGTGGCTCAAGACGGCGATCCGCGACCGCCTGCGCGAGTACCTCCGGGAGGCCTCCGAGAACTACCGCCGAAGCGGCAAGATCGCCGAGTCCATCAAGTCCTGGGACCGGCTGATAGAGCACTACGGCGAGCAGCTGCTCGCCCTCGCGCGCAACCTCAAGAACGTGTCCGTGTCGTTCGCCGGAGCGGCGGGCGGCGCCCGCGCCGCCTTCGCCGACCGCGCCCAGGCCTTCGCCGAGCTGCGCATGGGCGCGGACGGCCTGGACCGCACCGCGGTCCAGCTCGACTCCCTCGCGCGGACCGTGGTCATGTACGCCGCGAACTCCCCCTACAAGGACGTGGCGCTGGCGGAGCTGCCCATCAAGGGGGTCGTGGGATGGGTGGACCAGCTCGCCCTGCAGCACGACCGGGACGCGCTGCCCGCCGCCCAGGAGATGGAGGCCGACGCCCGCGGCATCGTCGCGAAGAGGCTGACCGATTTCCACGGGGCCGCCGCGGCCGCGCTCGAGGCCATCGCCGCAATAGAGGACAAGGAGCTCGAGAACTACTGGGAGGTCCTGAGGGCCCACGCCCTCGCCCACTATGTCCAGGAGCGCGATGTCGACGAGGTCCTGAACGAGCTCAACGAGCGCTACGTCGTCGCGACACTCGAGCGCCGCCAGCGGGCGATCGAGAGCCAGGCCGACCCCTACCGGCCCGGGCGCTGACGGGAGGCGCCGCCCTCGGCCGGCCCCGGCCCGGTCCCGGCGGGGGCGCGGTAGTGCTCCGTCAGGGCGTATACCACCTCGAGGGGAAGCTGGTGGATCGCGGGCAGGAACACCGCGGGGTCCTTGGTCGGGGCAGCGCTTTCGAAGAACTCCGTTATGCGGCTCAACCCCGCGAACCTGCCGCCGGCGACCCACCCGAGCAGCCGGGCCTCCTGCCTCATGCGCGCGTCCAGGCCGTTGACCCCCGCCATGCACAGGAGCGCGATGTGGGAGCCCGTGTTTTCCGCTGTGACCGGCAGCGGCACCTGCTCGAGCTGGCCGAACACGAACTCGGCCGTCCCGGCGTCCGGATGGCGTATCAGGTGCGCGACGATGAGCGTGACGGCGGGCGCCGAGGCTCCCGGCTCGAGGATGGAGCCGATTTCCCTCCGCTCGAGGACCTGCCAGTCCATGACCGAGCAGGCGTCGAGCTTTAGCGACTCCCGGTCGTAGGGCTCGAGCGAGGCCCCGGCGCTCCCGTTCAGTAGCGCCACGACGTCGGAGCCGCGGCCGAGCTCGGCCAGCCTGCCGAGCGAGTAGTAGAGCTCGAAGGGGTCCGCCGCGCCCGCGACGGACAGATCCACCCGCCTGAGCCGCTCCTGCGCGCTCCCCGTGCGGATGTCCCTCGCCAGCGAGAGCACGGAGCGGGCCACCGCCGGAATCTGCCCGGGCCGCGAAAGCAGCCTGTCCACCTCGCCGGGGTCGCCCGTCATCCGCTCGGCGAAGAGCAGGCCCTGCGTCCAGGCGGGCGCGTGCGCGGACCCCTCCCGGAGCATCCTGCCCGAAAGGCGGCCCACGGAGGCGAGGTCGCCCCTAGAGAGCAGCGATCTGAACCAGGCCTGCGCCGTCTCCTCGATGTTTCCGCGCCGCTCGAGGAGGAGACGCCCGTAGATCGAGTCCGAATAGTCCGGGTTGGCGGCCTGGGTGAACTGCGCAAGGAGCAGGGCAGCGGCGACGTTGCCCGGGTCCATCGAGTAGACCTGGTTCAAGGCGAGCAGGCCCTGGCGGACGTCGCCCGCCGAAAACGCCCGGACCGCCATGCGGAAGAAGTAGTCGGCCCGCGCCTGGTGGATGCGGTGCCAGGCCGGGGGCCACACGACCGCCTGAAGCGGCACGCGGTACCCGATCGCGCGCAGCGCCGAGAAGACGCCCAGCGCGCACGCAAGGCCCAGGACGGCCGCCGACCCCGCGTAGATGAGGAGGGCGCGCCCCCAGAACGGGCGCACGTCGCCCGCGTCGACGGAGCAGACGCGCCCGCCGCCGCCGGAGACTCCAAGCAGCGGGCACAGCCGCCGGAACCGCGCGACGTCGCGCCATCCGGCGCACGCCACGCAGCCCGTATTGCCGGCGCGCCCCGAGTCGCTCGGGTGCTGGCACGGAGCGCGCCCTGCGGCGCCGCGGATCCGGAAGACCGACTTGCGGGCGTTCCAGTAAAGGAGCCCCCACATGAGCCTGCCCAGGTCCCCCAGCCATCCCGCCGCGGCCCTCACGGCGCCTCCTTCGCGCGCCCGGGCCATAGCGGCAAGCCAACCGAACGCATTCGCTGGGGCGGTCTGACAGGGACCATGTTCGCATGACATGATCCAAAACGCGGGCCGCGGGGCGAACCAAAACCAACCGCCGGGGGGCCCCGGGGCGGACCCGCCCGCCGTCCGGATTGGGCCGCGCCCCTACCTGCCGGCCTCCAGCAGGTGCTTGAGCTTGTCCACCTTTGGCCTGATCACCACGGCGCAGTACCCCTGGTCGGGGTGCTTCTCGAAGTAGTCCTGGTGGTGGTCCTCGGCGGGCCAGAATTTCCTAAGGGGCACGATCTCCGTCGTTATCCGGTCGCCGCGGCTCCTCTGGGCCTCCGCCATCGACTTCTCGGCGGCGGCCCTCTGCGCCGGGTCGGCGTAGAGGATGATCGACCGGTACTGGCTCCCCATGTCGGCGCCCTGCCCGCCGACCTGCGTCGGATCGTGCACCTCCCAGAAATAGCCCAGGACCCTGTCCAGCGACACCTTGGCCGGGTCGAAGTCCACCTTCACCACCTCGGCGTGGCCGGTTGTATCGGTGCACACCTCCTCGTAGGTGGGGTTCTGGGCCGTGCCCCCGGCGTAGCCGCAGGTCACGTGGGTCACGCCCGGAAGCAGCTTGTAGGCCGCGTCCAGGCACCAGAAGCACCCGCCGCCAAGTACGACGGAATCGGCCCGGGCCCCGTTTGCGAGTGTGGTCATGGCGAGGAGGACTAGGAGGTTGAGGAAGAGGGGGCGGGGCATGGCGCAGGGGGGTCGGTCCATTGGGGCGTCACTTCGCCGCGAGGCGCTCAGCCCGTGCCTCGACCCAGGCCTCGTACTGCTTGCGCGGCATGAAGCGCAGCGATGCCGAGTTGACGCAGTACCTCATTCCCGTCGGCGGAGGACCGTCGTCGAACACGTGGCCGAGGTGGGCGCCGTCCACCGCGCAGTGGACCTCGTCGCGGATCATCCCCAGGCTGACGTCCCTCTCAACGGCGACAAACGCCGGCTCCAGCGGCCTCGTGAAGCTCGGCCAGCCCGTCCCGCTATCGAACTTGTCCCGGCTGTCGAAGAGCGGGGTGTCGCTGCACACCGAGAAATAAACCCCGTCCTCGTGGTTGTCCCAGTAGGCGTTGCGGAACGCCAGCTCGGTCCCCTGCAGGCGCGCGACCCTGTACTGCTCCGGGGTGAGCAGCTTCTGCCACTCCCCGTCCGTGTGCCTCACGGTCGCCTTGGACATGTCGATGACGGCCTTCGAGGGGAGGCCGCACGCGGACTTCGCTACGTCGGCGGCGCACGCGGCGCCCTGCGCCTGGGAATCTGCCGGGTTCGTGGACTTCATGCCGGGGTCGGCCGACAACGTGGCCGCGGCGGCCAGAAAGGCAAACGGGAGGTTCCTCGATTTCACCGCCATTAGAGTGCACCAAGTCCGCCTTTATTCCAACTCCCGGCGCCCGCCCCCGGGCGGTTCAGGCGCGCTTGAACAGCTTGGCCAGCAATTCGTGGATCATCGCCTCGGGCGGATGACCGAAGACCATGCTGGGGCGGTAGTAGTGCCCGACGGCCAGGATCTTGTCCGTGCGCGCGTTCCTCACCTGGACGTCGATCTCGATCATGTAGGTGTTGAAGTCCCAGGTCCACATGTCCTCGTAGGACACAACGATCTCCGCGCCGCTCGGCATCATCGTCAGCGCCCCCGCCGAGGCGTCGAAGCCCATCTCCCTCAGCTGGCGGGCCATCTCGTCGGCGATGCCGTAGCTGTCGGCGAGCCTGTGCTCCACGAAGACATGCTTGTAGTGGCCGATGTCCGCTTTGGGCAGCGCGCGCGTAACCAGGTGGGAGCACCCCGCCAGGACGGCCGCGCCCGCCAGGGCGAGGATAGCCTTTGTGCCAACTCTGAGCATCTGCCGACAAGGAGGCGCTTTGATGTCTGTGGATTGCGCATGCAAGAAAGAAACTTCATCATCCCCCGTCCGTCATCCTCAACATGCCCGATTTCCCCATCAGGGCCGCGCCCGGCCGCAGCCCGACGAAGAGACGCCTGAGCGGCGTCACCCGGTACGGGATCGTGCCTCTTCTCCTCGTCGCCGTGGGCATCAGGATAGGGATGTACCTCGAGCGGAGCCGGCTCCCGGCGCCGCCCGTCTACCCGGCGCTCGCGCCGCCGCGGCCGGACGCCGCCGCCCCGCAGCGCGAGGCCGCCCCGGTCGCCCCCGCCGGCCACCCCACGTGCGAAGCCATGGGTTCGTTCGAGAACAACCTGTACCCGTCGCTCCTGCTGTCCTTCGCCGCGTCCTACCCGGAGTACTCCAGGTGGCTGACCGTGGCGGTCCGCGGCCTGCCCGCCTCCGGATCGCTGCAGCTGCGCATAGACTCCGGGCTCTTCGTCCGGCCCCTGCAGGTCGGCTTCGACGCGTCCTCCGGCAGCGCCGCCCTCAACCCCGAGCTTCCCTGGAACTTTGACGCCCTCAGGCGCACGACCCAGATGGGGCCGCAGTCGTTCGTGGTCACGGTGCTGGTCGACGGGCAGCCGGAGGCGGAGGCGACGCTCGTCGGCACGGTCCACTCGGTCAACGAGGCCGTCTCGCGCGTGTTCAACGCCGCCTCCGGCCAGTGGCAGGACACGAGCTGGTGCTTTGCGGCGTTCGTCAACGAGGACCATCCCTGGATAAACGCCCTCCTGCAGGAGGCGATGTCCGGCGGGGCCGTCCGCTCGTTCACGGGCTACCAGAGCGGGGCGCAGGGCGCCGTGGCGCAGGTCCAGGCCGTATGGGACGCGCTGGCGGCGCGCGGCCTAAGCTACGTCAACGTCGCGACCGACAGCGGCACGTCCGCGTTCGTGTCGACCCAGTACGTGCGCTTCCTCGACCAGTCGGTGCACGACCAGGGGGCAAACTGCGTCGACGCCTCCGTCCTGTTCGCCTCGGTGCTGCGCAGAATAGGGCTGCGCCCGGTGCTGCTGTTCAGGCCCGGCCACTGCTTCACCGGCTTCTACGACACCGCCGACGGGAACCACCTGGTGGCGTTCGAGACCACCATGCTGGGCTCGGCCCCGTTCGCCGCCGCCGCGGCCGAGGGCTCCAAGGAACTCCAGTCGACGCTCCCCTTCGTGGGAACCCCCCAGTACTCCATCGTCGACATCGCGCTGTGGCGCCAGCAGGGGATCAACCCCATCCCGTTCGAGGCCGGCGACCACAACTGACGGCGTCAGTCGTCCTTGTCCTGCTCGGGAAGCCTGCGGACGAACGCGGCATGGACCGGGGCCGGCATCACCGCGTCCTCTCCCCGCACCGCCGCCCAGATCACCCTGTTGAACGTCTGCTCGTCGACGGCATCCTCCCGCGAGAGGTCGAACCGGGACGAGATGGCCGCCGAGGGCCCGTTGCGCACGTTTCTGGCCTCGATGTCGGCCCCCGCCGGGAGCGCACTGAACGGCGTCAGGTCGGGCTCGGGCTGGAAGCTTGCCCTCATCGGCGCCGCTTCCGCGTCGAACTGCGACATGGGCTCCAGGCCGAGGATGAGCTCGATCGTGCGCAGCATCGAGCACGTCGTGTAGGGCGTCGAGTCGACGGCGCCGCGCCTGACGAACGGACCCGCAACGAGGGCCTCGGTGCGGTGCGCGTCCACGTGGTCCGGGCCGCTCTGGGCGTCGTCCTCGACGATGAACACGGCGGTGCGCGCCCAGAACCGCGACCGGCTGAGCGCCTCCACCACGCGCCCGACCGCGAGGTCGTTGTCAGCCACCATCGCCACCGGGGTCCATGCCCCCAGCTTCGCCCCCGCGGTGTGGTCCTGAGGCAGGCGCACGATCTGGAGCCTCGGCATGTCGCCGGCGGCCTCGTACCGGCGCAGCTCCGCGATGAACTCGCCCGCGCGGTCGCTGTCGTGGTACTTGAGGTCCCAGCCGCGGTATGCCGGGTCGACGTGGCCCTTCAGGGCCGGCATGTTGGTGTCCACCGGGCCGCCGGGTTTCCCCGGGTTCACCGCGAACTCCCCGTAGCTGCGGAAGGTCAGGCCGGCGGCGCTCGCCCGGTCCCACAGGTACCCCAGCGCGGGCACCGCCGCGGCATAGTGGCCCTCGCCCGGGTACGGGACGTGGGTCCCGGCCTTCTCGCGGTCGTAGTTCACCGGCCATGACTTCTCCACGAACTCCGAGGAGTATCCGGCCATGCTCCACTCGTGGCCGCCGGCGCTCACCTCCGCGTTGGCGTAGAAGTTGTCGAGGAGCACGAACTGGCGGGCGATCGCGTGTATGTTTGGCGTGACCCCTTCCGGGAAGAGGCAGATCGACGGGTCGCCGTTGCCCTGGGGCAGGTCCCCAAACACCTGGTCGTACGTCCTGTTCTCCTTGATGACGTAGACGACGTACCTGATGGGCGTGGCCCCCCCCGGGCGCGCCGGGATCGGGTCGCCCGGCGACGCCTGCACGCGCGGCGCCGGCCTGCACCGCTGCGCAACGGCCGTCCACCCGCCGAGAGCCCGGGCGAATTCGCCGCCCCGGGGGATGGAGACGATCCCAAGGGAGCCGCGGTAAAGCCCGTCGATCTTGGTCCAGGGCGCGCCCTTGCCGCCGCTCGGCATCGGGGCGAGGCCGCGCGCGCTTAGGACCAGCAGGTTCCGGCCGTCGGGTGTCATCCTGACCGCCGTCGGGAACCATCCCGTGGGGATGAAGCCGAGGGGCCGGCCCCCGCCGCGCACGCCCACGTCGAAGACAGCGATCGTGTTGGTGTACGCGTTCGCCACGTAGAGCGTCCTCGCGTCGGGCGAGAGCGCGAGGCTGTCCGGCGTCGATCCCGGCAGGTCGCCCGGGGCCGCGGCCGAGGAGAGGATCTCGGTTGGGCGCCCGCTGCGCGTGTCGAGGACCGTGACCGTGTTCAATCCGCCGTTTGAGACGAACAGGCGCCCGTCGCGCGAGAGGAGCATCTCGTTGGGATGCAGCCCGGTCGGCCAGCGCCCCACGATCCGTCCGTCGCCCGTGTCGATCACCGCGACCGAGGACTCCCCCCAGAGGCTCACGTACGCGCGGCCCCTGCGCTCGTCCCACACGACATCCAGCGGGTCGGCGTCGGCGACGAGCTCGCGGCCCCCGAGGACGTCGTTCGGCGCCCCGGAGTCCGCCGACGGGCGCGGGGCCGCGCTGGCGCTCGCCTTCAATTGGGCCGTCCACAGGCGCGCACCGGTCGCCAGGTCGACCCGCACCACGCGGCTGTCATAGGCGAGCGCCACCACCGCCGAGCCGAGGTCGCGCGAGAGCGCGAACCCGGCTACGACGCCCCGGTCCGTCTCGTCCATGACTTTCACGTCGCCCCGCGGGGAGAGGCCGCCGCCCTTTAGCGAGAAGACGTGCAGGACCCCGTCGCTCGCGCCGCTGCAGACAAGGGTCTTGCCGTCCGCCGAGACGGCGACGCCGCGGAAGGCCTCGTGGAGGGGCGCGGAGGCCACGACCCGCCCGGCCGCCAGGTCGATGATCCGGACCTCGTGCTGGCGGTGGCCCGCGTGAAGAACGGCGGCCAGCCTTCCGTCGGGATTGACGGCCATGTTGACCGGGAAGTCGCCCAGGGCGACCTGGGCACCGACCGGATGGATAGGCCACTGGCTGTGCAGCAGGGTGTATCCGTCGGGCTGCAGGCCGGGAAGCGTGCGCTCGGCTCCGCTCGCCGCCGCAACCACCCCCGCCAGCACGATTGCCCACGCCCTCACGGATCAGGGCGGGAAGAGCCCCGCAATCTTGGCCTGGATCTCCTCGGCCTTGGCCCGCGGGTCGGCGGCCGCCCTGATGGGGCGGCCCACCACGATGTAGTCCGCGCCCCGCAGGAACGCGTCCTCCACGTCGACCGTGCGCTTCTGGTCGTCGGGGGGCCGGTTCTCGACGGGGCGGATCCCGGGGCTCACGATCAGGAAGCCGGCGCCGAGCTCGCCGCGCAGGCGCGCCGCCTCGAGGCCCGAGGAGATCACGCCGTCGCAGCCCAGCTTGAGGGCGCGTCTGGCCCGCGACAGGACGAGGTCCTCGGGGTTGCACTGGAACCCGAGGTCGTCCAGGTCGCCCCGGTCCAGGCTCGTCAGGACCGTCACGGCTAGGATCTTTATGGGGCCCTTGGCGGAGACCGCGGCCTCGAGCATCGAGTCGTTCCCGTGCACGGTGGCGAACGTCACCCTTCGCGACTGCAGCTGCTCGACCGCCAGCCTGACGGTCTCGGGGACGTCGAAGAACTTGATGTCGGCGAAGACCTTCTTCCCCTGGGCGTGGAGCCAGTCGACCATCTCGAAGTACCGCCCGGACATGAGGAGCTGCAGCCCCAGCTTGTAGAATGCGACCGAGCCGCCCAGCCGCTCGGCCAGGCGCTTGCCCTCGTCGAGCCCGGGGACGTCCAGCGCGAAAATCAGGCGCTCGCGCGCAGGGATCGGCTTCGACGACAGGTTCGGGTTGCAGGCCACCATCCCAGATGCCAGACATCGGACGCCAGCGGTCAAGACCGAACGCCGTGCGCCGGGAATTGACGCCGCGCCATCGGAAAAACGAGAATGCCGCCAATGGCCACCACCGTCTTCACCATCGCCAACCAGAAAGGCGGCGTCGGCAAGACCACGACCGCAGTCAACCTTGCCGCGGGCCTGGCAGAGAAGAGGATCCACACGCTGCTCATCGACCTGGATCCGCAGGCCAACGCGACGAGCTCGCTCGGCGTCGAGAAGATGGAGGGAAGGAGCCTCTACGCGGCGCTCCGGGGCGAGGGGGAGGCCCTCCCGCTGGTCACCCCCACCGCGCACGAGCACCTGGCCATCATCCCGAGCGAGGAGGACCTTGCGGCCGCAGAGATCGAGCTCTCGCAGATGGACAACTACCTGATGAAGCTCCGGGGCGTGCTAGAGCCGGTCGTGGCGTCGGGCGGCTTCCGGGCGATCATCATCGACTGCCCCCCCGCGCTGGGCCTCCTCTCGATGAACAGCCTGGCCGCGGCGGACCACCTGCTGATCACGCTGCAGTGCGAGTACATGGCCCTCGAGGGCCTGGGCCAGATCCTGCGCAACGTCGAGCGCCTGAAGTCGGCGGGCATCAACCCCGCGCTCGAGCTGGGCGGGATAGTGATGACCATGTTCGACGTCCGCACGAGCCTTTCCCGGCAGGTGGTCGAGGAGGTCAGGACCCACATGCCCGACAAGATATTCTCGACCGTCATCCCGAGGACCGTGCGGCTGAGCGAGGCGCCCGGCTTCGGAAAGACGATCTTCGCCTACGATCCGCTCAACCCCGGAGCCACCGCCTACCGCAACCTGTCGGCGGAGGTGATCGCCCGGTTCGGGCTATGCTGAAGTACCGCCACGCCTTTGTCGTCGGGTTGCAGAGCAACCTCGTGTACCGCTGGAACTTCGCGGCCCGGAGCCTGTTCTCCATCTTCCACCTGGTCTTCATATTCATCTTCTGGGGGGCCATTTACGCCGGAAACGCGAGCATCGGCGGCTACGGATTCGCGCAGACCCTGACTTACTTCGTCGCCCTGTTCGTCCTGCAGTTCTTCATCGGCGCGTTCAACGAGGACTACCAGATTAGCGAGGACATACGCAACGGGCTCATCAACCAGTTCCTTCTCAAGCCGATCAACTACTTCGCGTACCGCCTGAGCGTCTTCGCCTCCGCGCGGGTCGTTTCGGGCGCGCTCGGCCTCGTGGCGCTCGGGGTCGCCCTCCCGTTCTTCAGGGGCTACCTCGTCCTCCCCCACGACGGGTGGCGGATCGCGCTCGGGATCCCCGCGATGGCGCTCACGGCGCTGATCCAGTTCAGCATCGCGTACTGCTTCGGGATGCTCGCGTTCTGGTTCCTCGAGATCCAGGGCTTCGTCATTCTGTCGATGGCGGTCGAGACCGTGCTGGGCGGCCAGTTCTTCCCCCTCGACCTGCTGCCCCCGGCGGTCTTCCGCGCCGTCAGCTACCTGCCCTTCTACTACCAGGCCTACTTCCCGACCGCCATTCTGACCGGCCGGATCGGCCTCGCTGCCGCGGCGCGCGGCCTCGCGGTCCAGGCGCTCTGGGCCGCCGTCCTGGTGTGCGTCGCCGAGGCCGTGTGGCTGCGCGGGCTCCGGCGCCACACCGCCGCGGGCGGCTGAACCACCCGTCATGACCAACCTCTCCCGGTACCTTCGGATCTGGCTCGCGAGCACGCGGTACTCGCTCGTGCGCACCATGATGTTCCGCGGGGATCTCTTCATTTGGGCCCTGGTCGAGCTCTTCTGGATCTCGGTCAACGTCCTGATGATCGAGGTCGTCTACAGCCACACCTCGACGGTGGCCGGTTGGAGCAAGTACGAGATGCTGCTCCTCGCGGGGACCTCGATGTTGATCCAGCGCTTCCTGATGGGCTTCTTCTGGAGCGGGATCTTTGAGATGGGGCGCAACGTGCGCAGCGGCGCCTTCGACTTCTTCCTGGCCCAGCCCGGGGATCCCCTGTTCATGGCGTCGACCCGCAAGCTCGAGATGGACGGGCTCCTCAACTCGTTCGTCGCGGCCGGGCTGGTCGTGTACTCGGCGAGGAGGCTGGGCCTCCATCCGGGGCCGTCGGACCTTGCGCTCTACGCGTGCATGGTGGCCTGCGGCGTCGTGATCCACTACAGCGCCCTCGTCATGTCGATGTCGCTTTCCTTCTGGATCACGAGCTCGCAGGGCGTCGAGGGGAGCTACTTCACGCTCATGGAGTTCTCCCGGATCCCCAGGGAGGCGTTCAGCAAGGGCCTCGCGAGCGCCCTTTTTGTCTGGGTGCTGCCCGTCGTGGTGGTCAGCAACGCCCCCGCCCGGGTGATGCTGCACGGCTTCGAGCCGTCGTGGGCCCTCGGCCTGTGCGCGGCAACGCTCGTGTGGTTCGCCCTGGCCGTCGCGGTCTTCAGGAGCGGCCTGAGGCGCTACACCAGCGCCAGCTCATGACCGGCGACCTCAAGACGCTCCAGGAGCGGATCGGCTACGCGTTCCGCGACCCGGCCTACCTCACGCGGGCGCTCACCCACGCCTCGTGGCTCCAGGACAACCCCGGCGCCGGCGGCGACAACCAGCGCCTCGAGTTCCTCGGGGACTCGATACTGCAGCTCATCCTGACCGAGGCGCTCTTCGCCCTTTTCCCGCAGGACAGCGAGGGCGACCTGACCAAGCGCAGGGCGGTGCTCGGCAGGGGCGAGTTCCTGGCCGGGCTCGCCCGCGAGATCGGACTCGACCGGTGCCTGCGGCTGGGGGCGGGCGAGGAGGCGGCCGGCGGGCGCGCGCGCGACGCGGCCCTCGAGGACGCGTTCGAGGCGCTGGTCGGGGCTGTCGGCCTTGACGGGGGCACCGAGAGCGCCCGGCGCACCGTCCTCGGCATCTACGGGGACCTCGGCCGGCGCCTTGCGGCGCTGGAGGGCCGCGCCAACCCCAAGGGGCGCCTCCAGGAGCTCATCCAGCCCCTGCACGGCAACCAGGCTATCCGGTACGAGGTGGTCTCCACGGCAGGGGCGGACCATGAGCGCGTGTACGAGGTCGCGGTCGTCGTCCAGGATCGCCGGGTGGCGACCGGGCGGGGCCCGTCCAAGAAGCTTGCGGAGGAAGAGGCGGCGCGGGCGGCGCTCGCCGTCCTGGAGGCGGCGCCCCAGGGAAGATGACCGTCGCCGGGAGGCACAAGATCGTCGGCGTGTGCCCGGCGGCGCGGGCCGCCGTCCTCGCGCAGACGATGCGCTCCCACCCGTCGCCGGTCTGGCTGGTCGTGGCCCAGGACCTCCGGGCCGCCGAGCAGCTGGCCGAGGATGTCCGCCTCTTCGCGGGCGCGCCCGGGAGCGGCGTCGCGCTCCGGGCCCTCGTGTTCCCCGAGTCGATTCCAGACAGCAGGGACATACGCGAGGCGTTCGCGGCCTCGGGCGACCGCCTCGCGGTCCTGTCGGGCCTGCGCGCGGCCCGCGCGCGCCCAGCGGGCGACCGGGCGGAGCCGGCCGTCGCCGTGTTCGCCACGCCCTCGTCGCTGCTCCAGCCGGTCCCCGCGATTGAGCAATACGCGGCGAGCGAGATCACCCTAGCGCGCGGGACCCGCCAGCCGTTCCAGGCCCTTCTCGAGAGGCTGCGGGCCCTGGACTACGACAGCGAGGCGGTCTGCGAGGCCCCCGGCCACTACGCCGTGCGCGGCGGCATTATAGACGTCTACCCGGTCACGGCGCCGGAGCCCTACCGCCTCGATTTCTTCGGCGACGACATCGAGGACATCCGGGCGTTCGACCCGGTGACCCAGCGATCGGGCGCCCGCGTCGAGAGCATCTCGGTCGGGGCCTCGCCGCGGCTGCGCCTCGAATCCGCCAAGGCCGGGATCTCGGACTACCTGAACCCCCTCGCCCACCTCGCCCTTGTGGAGCCCGCGGCCCTGGAGGAGGAATTCAGGGCGTTCTCGCCCGGTGGCCCCGGCGGGCTCGCCCCCCTGCTGGGCGCGTGCGCGGCGGCCTTCGGAGTCTCCGAGATCGACGAGGCGTCCGACGCCTTCGCCGAGCCGGGCTCCGAGACGGTCTGGGACACGGAGAGCCTGGAGCACTACAGGTCCCTGGCGCCGGACACGCTTCTGGCCCGGGAGAGGCTTCAGGCGGAGGAGGACGCGAGGAGGGCGTTCCTCGGCCGCGTCGCCGGGTGGCGCCTGCAGGGATACGCGATCGCCATCGCCGCGCCGAAGCCGGGCGAGGAGAAGCGCATGAGGGAGATGCTCTCGGCGGACGCGGCCCACCCGGGCCTCGACCCCATCGCGCTGCGCGGGAACCTGAACGAGGGCTTCAGGGTAACGGCCCGCGCGGGGGCCGAGCTGGCGATCGCCGGCGCCGGGCGCGGGCTCGTCCTGATCACCGAGACCGAGGTGTTCGGCCGCAAGAGGGCAAGGCGCCCGGCCGCGGCGGGCCGCGCCCGCTCGTCCGTGGCCCAGGTCGACCAGCTGCTCGACTTCTCCGAGCTGGTCGAGGGGGACTTCGTGGTCCACTTGCAGCACGGGATCGCTCACTACCGCGGCGTCACGAAGATCGACACCGCCCAGGGCCTGCGCGAGGTGATCTCGCTCGAGTTCGACGACGGCGTGACGCTCCACGTCCCCCTCCAGGAGTCGCACCTCATCAGCCGCTACGTGGGCCTCGGGGGCGCAAGGCCGCAGCTCGGCAGGATCGGTTCCGGCAGGTGGGAGAAGGCCCGCCGCGCCGTCGAGCGGGCCACCGTGGACCTGGCGGCCGAGCTGCTGCGCATCCAGGCCAGCCGGGAGGCGCAGCCGGGATTCGCGTTCCCGGCGGACACGGAGTGGCAGGGCGAGTTCGAGGCGTCGTTCCCGTTCACCGAGACGGCGGGCCAGATGCGCGCGATCGAGGAGACCAAGCGCGACATGGAGCGGGCGCGGCCCATGGACCGCCTCATCTGCGGCGACG
>Ga0209415_10006258_pt1 | contig 21224 bp, 18 predicted proteins | sample PeaSoiSIISIP2007_FD_187696 | JGI IMG/M metagenome (GOLD analysis project Ga0209415, IMG submission 187696) | Peat soil microbial communities from Weissenstadt, Germany - SII-SIP-2007 (SPAdes) (version 2) | ecosystem: Environmental > Terrestrial > Soil > Wetlands > Peat | place: Germany...
TCCCGGGCAGCGCCCGGCCCGCCGACGTGCGCCTGAAGGCGCTCGCCGTCCGCAGCCGCGTCCGGTGGTCGCCCGACGTCGGTCGCGGGGCGAGAGCCGCCGTTTCGGCTACCTCGTCCTCGTCGCGGCGGCCGCGTTCGCCGCCCTCGTCGCGAGACTCGCATTCGTCCAGGTGCTCGACGGCGCCCGATACGCCTCCTATGCGACGGGCGAGACCGATCAGCGGGTCGTGCTCCCCGCCGCTCGCGGCACGATCTACGACGACAGCGGCGATCTCCTGGCCGTGTCGGTCTCCCGCTACGACGTGGTCGCGGACGACTTCCAGGTGACGTCCGCCGCGGCCGAGGCCCGGCGGCTCTCAGGGCCGCTCCACCTCTCGGTCGCGGCCCTCGAGGCCGACCTGAGCGAGCAGAACGGCTACGTCGTGCTCGCGAAGGAGGTCACGGCATCCACGATGTCGGCGATCTCGAACCTCGCCCTCCAGGGGATCACGTTCCAGAACGACACGCTGCGCGTCTACCCGAGCGCCCAGCTCTTCGAGCCGCTCCTCGGGGGCGTGAACGAGGCGGGGTCGGGCAACGGCGCGCTCGAGTACCAGCTCGACAACCTCCTGTCGGGCACACCCGGTTCCGAAGTGGTCGCGGAGGCTCCGGGCGGTACGGAGCTGCCGGCGGGCGCGTCCGACGTCGAGGAGCCGCGACAGGGGACGAGCGTCGTGCTCACCCTCGACGAGCCGCTGCAGGTCGAGGTGACCAAGGACGTCACCGCGCAGATGCTCGCCACCGGTGCGCACAGCGGGATCGCCGTCGTCATGGCCGTGCACACCGGGGCGATCCTCGCGATGGTCGACCTCGTGCGGACACGCAAAGGGGCGATCGTCCCCGCCCCGCAGAACCTCGCGGTGACCGCGGTGTACCAGCCCGGGTCGGTCATGAAGCTCGCGACGATCGCGGGTTCGCTCCAGGACCACCTCATCACGCCGCGCTCGGTCTTCAGCGTCCCCTACGCGCTGAACGTCGGTGGGTACACCTTCAGCGACGCGGACGTGCACGGCACCGAGAACCTCCCCGTCACCCAGATCCTCGCCCAGTCCTCCAACATCGGGACGATCGAGATCTCGCGACTCCTCGGGCTCAACCGACTCGCCACGGTCCTAAGAGCGCTGGGATTCGGCCAGTACACGGGGCTCGGCTGGCCCGGCGAGTCGCCGGGTCTCGTGAGCGCCCCGTCGCAGTGGTACGGCTCGGCCGCCGCGTCGGTCCCGATCGGCACCGGTGAGGCCGTCACGCCGCTGCAGATCCTCGACGCGTACAACTCCGTCGCGAACGGCGGCGTCCTCGTGACGCCGCATCTCGCCGCGGCCACCATCTCGGGCGGGGTCGAGCGGACACTCCCGGTCGCGCCGGGCCGAAGGGACCTCGCGCGTTCGACGATTGCCGAGCTCGTCCCGATGCTCACCGACGTGACCGCCCTCGCAGACGGGACCGCCACCGACGCGAGGATCAACGGCTATGCCGTCGCGGGCAAGACCGGCACTGCGCAGCAGCCCGAGACGAACGGCGTCGGCTACGTCCCCGGGGACTGGAACGCGAGCTTCGTCGGCTTCGTCCCTGCGCAGGCGCCCGAACTGTCCGGAATCGTGGTCCTCAACCACCCCAAGCCGATCTACGGTGGCATCGTGGCGGCCCCGGTGTTCGCGCGCATCATGGGCTACGCGCTGTCGCACTTCGACGTCGCTCCGCCGGGCGGCACGGGCGCCGCGGCGACGAAGCCGGCGGGGTAGCGGCCCTCATGCCGGGAGCGCTCGGCGAACCGGTCGGCCGCACGATGACGCTCGACCGCCTCACCGGTTCGCTCAACCTCGTCGCCGTCCTCGGCCGTACCGAGGGTGTGGTCGTGAGCGACATCGTCTTCGACGACCGCGAGGTGCGGCCGGGCGCGCTCTTTTGTTGTCTGCCCGGCGAGCATCACGACGGCCATGAGTTCGCGGGGCGCGCCTACGGACGCGGAGCGGTCGCGTTCTGCTGCGAGCATTCGCTCCGCGGCGTCGGCGCCGCCGCCCAGCTCGTCGTGGCCCCCGGTACCGCACGTGCCGCGATGGCGCAGCTCGCCACTGCGTTCTACGAGAGTCCCGCGTCGCAGCTGAGGACCGTCGGGGTCACCGGCACGAACGGCAAGACGACGACGACGTTCCTCCTCGGTTCGATCTTCGAGTCCAACGGATGGCGGGCCGGGGTGCTCGGCACCCTGGACGGCCCGCGCACGACGGCCGAGTCACCGCACCTGCAGCGTGCGCTCCGCGGCCTCGTCGACGCGGGTGCGGCGGCGGTCGCGCTCGAGGTGACCTCGCACGCCCTCGTGCAGCACCGCGTCGACGGGATCGTGTTCGACGTCGCGGTCTTCACCAACCTCAGCCAGGATCACCTCGACTACCACGACACGATGGAGGAGTACTTCCAGGCCAAGGCCTCGCTGTTCACCCCCGAGCGCGCCCGCATCGGCGTCGTGAACGCCGACGATCCCTACGGCCGCCGCCTCCTCGTGCGCGGGGCTATCCCGACGGTCGGTTACACCCTCGAGGACGCCCGCGACGTCGAGGTCGGCCTCGGCGGGTGCTCGTTCCGCCTCGGCGGGCTGCGCGTCCACATCCACCTCGGAGGGGAGTTCAACCTCCGAAACGCCCTCGCGGCGGCAGCGGCGGCCCGTGCGCTCGGTGTCGGCGCTCCCGAGATCGTCTCGGGCCTCGAGGAGGCGCCTGCGGTCCCGGGCCGGTACGAGGCGGTGGGCGAGGCGGCCGGCGTGACCGCGCTGGTCGACTTTGCGCACACCCCGGGCGGGCTCGAAGAGGTGCTCCGCGCCGCGAGGGCGGCGGTCCGTCACCGCGTCGGGCCCGTCGCCGGTGGGGCCACAAATCAACGCGCGCCGGCCCGCGACGGTCGGGTGCTCGTCGTGTTCGGCTGCGGCGGCGACCGGGACCGGGCCAAGCGGCCCGCGATGGGCTCGGTCGCGGGCGAGCTCGCGGACGTCGTCGTCCTCACCACCGACAACCCGCGGAGCGAGGATCCCGGGACCATCATCGAAGAGATCCGCGCGGGGATCACGTGCGCGGTCGACTGCCACCTGGAGCCCGACCGGCGCGCCGCGATCGCGCTCGCGCTCTCCCTCGCGGCTCCCGGCGACGTCGTGATCGTCGCGGGCAAGGGTCACGAGACGACCCAGGAGTTCGCCGGCCGGACGGTCGGATTCGACGACCGCGAGGTCGTGCGCCAGGAGCTCGAACGGCTCGCGGCCGACGCCGGCGAGGAGGACTCGCGGTGATCGCGATCTTCACCGCGGGGGGCGTCGCCATCCTCGTCTCGGTCTTCGGTACGCCGATCCTGCTGCGTTGGCTGACGCACCGCCGCATCGGCCAGCAGATCCGTGAGGACGGTCCGGCGCTGCATGCCCGCAAGGCCGGCACGCCGACGATGGGGGGGATCGCGATGCTCGTCGCGATCGTCGCCGGCTACCTCCTCGGCCACATCGGGACGAACACTTCCTTCTCGGTGGCGGGCGCCCTCGTCGTCGGCGCCGTCGTCCTCGCGGGCGGGATCGGTCTGCTCGACGACTGGTTGAAGGTGCGCCGCCGGCGGAGCCTCGGCCTCAACAAGCGCGCGAAGTTCGCCCTGCAGGTCACCCTCGGCGTCGGGTTCGCGCTGGCGGCCGCGACCGCCGGCCACGCCAGCACGACGATGTCGTTCACCCGCTACAACGTCCCTGGGATTCACCTCGGCACCGCCCTCTGGGTGGTGTGGGCGGTCTTCGTGATCGTGGCGATGACGAACGCCGTGAACCTCACCGACGGTCTCGACGGCCTCGCCGCGGGTTCGTCGGCGTTCAACGCGACCTGCTTCGCGCTCATCGGCTACTGGGAATTCCGGCACTTCTCCATCTACGCGGTGAAGCCCGCCCTCGACCTGGCACTCGTCGCGATCTCCCTCGGCGGCGCCTGTCTCGGCTTCCTCTGGTGGAACGCGGCACCGGCGCGCATCTTCATGGGCGACACCGGCGCCCTCGCGATCGGGACCGGCCTCGCGTGCCTGGCGCTCGAGCTGAACGTGCAGCTGCTGCTCCCGATCATGGGGGGACTGTTCGTCATCGAGACCCTGTCGGTGGTCATCCAGGTCGTGAGCTTCCGCGCCTTTCGGACCCGGGTGTTTCGCATGGCGCCCCTGCACCACCATTTCGAGCTGCTCGGCTGGCCCGAGACGACGGTGATCGTCCGCTTCTGGATCATCGCCGCGCTCTGCACCGCCCTCGGGCTCGGCATCTTCTACGCGGACTTCCTCGGCGTACGGTCGCTCGGATGACGGCCACCGTGGGTGCCGCCCGCCGGCCACCGCAGTCGGCCCTCGTGGTCGGCTTCGCCCGCACCGGCGTCGCGGTCGCGACGGCGCTACGGCGCCGGGGCACCGAGGTCGTCGTCATCGACGACCGGCCGAGCGAGCTCCTCGAGCAGACCGCGGTCGGCCTCGGCTGCTGGTTCGACGGGTCGCCCGCGCCCGCGGAGCTCGCACGTCTCGCACTCGAGGCGGAGGTCGTGGTCGTCAGCCCCGGCATCCCGCCGACCCACGGGGTCTTCGCCGTCGACGGAGCGAACGTGCTCTCCGAGGTCGAGCTCGCGTACCGACTCACCGGGACCCCGATCGTTGGCGTGACCGGCACGAATGGCAAGACGAGCGTCACGCTGCTCGTCGCGGGCCTGCTCGTCGCGGGAGGTGTCGCGACCCGGGCGGTCGGCAACATCGGGACGCCGCTCATCGAGGCCGTCGACGAGCACCTCGACCTGCTCGTCTGCGAGCTGTCGTCGTTCCAGCTCGCGTACACCTCCGAGTTCCGTCCCGCCGTCGGTACCTGGCTCAACTTCGCGCCCGACCATCTTGACTGGCATCCGGACCTCGACGCCTACGCCGCCGCCAAGGCGCGTCTGTTCGCGATGCAACGGAGCGACGACGTCGCGATCGCGAACGGGGAGGATCCGGTCGTGATGGCCGCCGCGTCGGCGGCGGGGAGCCGACTCGTCACCTTCGCGCCCGACAGCGGCGACTACCGCGTCGCCGCCGGCGCGTTCGTCGGCCCTGACGGCACCGAGCTCGCGCCGGTCGCGGCCCTCAAACGGCGGCTGCCGCACGACATCTGGAACGCACTCGGCGCGCTCGCGACCGCCTCCGAGGCTGGCGGGCGACCGGAGCGCTTCGCGGACGGCCTCTCGGGGTTCGAGCTGCCCCCGCACCGCGTGGCGCGGATCGCGGCGTTCGACGGGGTCGAGTACTACGACGACTCCAAGGCCACCACGCCCTCGGCGGTCATCGCGGCGCTGTCGGGCTTCAAGAGCGCGGTGCTGATCGCGGGCGGCCGCAACAAGGGCCTCGACCTCGGCGCGATCGGGCGCTTCGTCCAGGCCGAGGAGGAGCTCCGGCTGCGGGCGGTCGTCGCGATCGGGGAGGCGACCGACGAGATCGAAGCGGCGTTCGCGGGCGCGCTCGTCGAGCGGGCGCGCTCGATGGACGAGGCCGTCGAGCGGGCGGGCGCGCTCGCCCGGCCCGGCGATGCGGTCCTCCTCTCGCCGGGGTGCGCGTCGTTTGACTGGTACGGGAGCTACGAGGAGCGCGGCGAGGACTTCGCCCGCGCCGTCAGGGACTACATCGAAGCCCGGGAGGCCGCACTCGAGGCCTATCCCGGCCGATTCGGACACTGAGGCCGGCGATGACACCCAAGCGCGCGGCCGCGGCGTCGGGGGGCCTCTCGGCGCCCCGCGACCGCCCGCAGGACAAAAGGGCGGTGTCGCGTCCGGACCTCCGCCTCGTCGCGGGAGGGCTCGGGAGAGAGGCTCGCCGGTCGGGATCGCGCCCGGAGCCGAAGCCCGCGCACCGCCGCCCCCGGGTGCGATCCACCCAGCACGAGGCGCGCCGGCTCTTCCTCCTCACCGGGGCACTCAGCGCCTTCGGCCTCGTCATCGTGCTCTCGGCGTCGTCGGTGGCCTCGCTCACCGCCGACGGCACGCCGTGGTCGCTCTTCATGAAACAGGCGCTGTGGACCGCCATTGGCGGCGTCGCGTTCCTCGTCGCGTCGCGGGTCGACATCGGCCATCTCCGGCGTGCCGCGGTGCCGCTGCTGCTCGTATCGATCGGCTTGCTCATCGCGGTCCTCGCACCCCATGTCGGCCGTACCGCGGAGGGCTCGAGCCGCTGGATCGGAGCCGGGCCGCTCCGCCTGCAGCCGTCGGAGCTCTCCAAGCTCGCGTTCGCGATCTTCGCGGCGGACCTCATCGCGCGCCGCGCCGGCTCACGCGACGAACGCCGGGCCATCGTCATCCCGCTGTGCACGATCTTCGCGGTACTCGGGATCCTCATCCTCCGCCAGCCCGACATGGGCACCGCGATCGTGCTGTGCTGCATCACCGCGTCGGTGCTGTACGTGAGCGGCGTCGAGACCGGTCTCCTCGTCCGGGTGCTCCTCGGACTCGCAGCGCTCGGCGCGGTCGTCGCACTGTCCGCCCCGTATCGGCGCGCCCGGCTGTTCTCGTTCCTCAACCCCTTCGCGCATGCGTCGACGAGCGGCTACCAGGTCGTGCAGTCCCTCGTCGCGCTCGGTTCTGGCCACCTCACCGGGACCGGACTCGGCGGCTCGGTCGCGAAGTGGGGCTTCCTCCCGAATGCGTGGACCGACTTCGTGTTCGCGATCATCGGCAACGAGCTCGGTCTCGTCGGGGCGCTCGCGGTCCTCGCCGCGTTCGCGTGGTTCACCTGGCTCGGCATCCGCATCGCTTCGCACGCCCCGGACCGCTTCCAGCGCCTCTTGGCGACGGGGATCACCTGCTGGATCTCGGCGCAGGCGGTCATCAACATCGGCGGCGTGGTCGGCATCCTCCCCGAGACCGGCATCCCCCTCCCGTTCCTGTCCTCTGGTGGCTCCTCGCTCGTCGTCGTGCTCGGCGCCGTCGGGCTCCTCGTGAACATCGCCCGGCGCAACGGCCAGCGTCCCGCCACCGCCTCGGCCCGTCCGCGACGCCGGCCGCTCGCGGCCGCCCGCCTCGAACGGTCCTCGTGACCGCCGTGGCTCGACCGGGTGCCGACGTGCTCATCACCGGTGGGGGTACCGCGGGCCACGTCTACCCTGCGCTCGCCATCGCCGAGGCGCTCGTCGTCCGCGGCCATGATCGGTCCCGTGTCCTGTTCGTCGGTGCGCGGCGCGGCCTCGAGCGCGTCCTCGTCCCGCCGAGCGGCTTCCCGATGCGGCTCCTCCCCGGCCGTGGCCTTCTCCGGCGCATGAGCTGGAGGAACCTCGTCGCCCTCGGGGGCCTCGGCATCGCCTTCGTGGAGGCGCTCGGGCTCGTCGCGCGCCTCCGCCCCGGTGTCGTCGTCGCGGTGGGCGGCTACGGAGGTGTCGCGTGCGGGCTCGCAGCCGCGGCGCTCGGCGTCCCGGTCGTCACCGTGAACGTCGACGCCGTGCCCGGCGCGGCGAACAGGCTCGTCGGTCGCTTCGCGGCCTCCTCGGCCGTTGCCCGGCCGGGATCGGGCCTCCGCCACGAGGTCGTGACGGGCGTCCCGGTCCGCGATGCCGCCCTCGCCGTCGACCGCAGCCCGGCCGGCAGGGGCGCGGCGCGAGGGGCGCTCGGCATCGACGCGGAGCGGTCCGTCGTCGCCTTCGTCGGTGGCTCGCTCGGCGCCGCCCGCCTCAATCGGGCCGCGCTCGGTCTCCGGCGAATCCTCGCCGACCGTGCTGACCTGCTCGTCTACCACGTCTCGGGCGCGAGGGACCTCGCCGCCCTCGCCGCCGAGGTCGCGGCCGAGCCCGTCGGTGCCCTTGAGTATCGCCTCGTGGGCTTCGAGGAGCGCCTGCCGGAGCTGTTCGCCGCGGCCGACCTCGTCGTGTCGCGCTCGGGGGCGATGACCGTCGCCGAGCTCGGGGCGATCGGGACGCCCTCGGTCCTCGTTCCGCTCCCCGGCGCACCGGCCGACCATCAGCGCGAGAACGCCCGGGTCCTCGAACAACGCGGCGCGGCCATCGTGCTCGACGACGCCGACGCGACCGCCGACACCCTCGCCGCACTCGTGAGCGCGCTCCTCTCGGACCGGCGCCGGCTCGAGGAGATGGAGCGCGGGGCCCGCTCGGGGGCCAACCGCGACGCCGCGGCGAGCGTCGCGGCGCTCATCGACGACGTCGCCGAGGCCGGCCGCCCCCGGCGCAACCACCGGGGAGCCGCCGCGTGAGCACCGCGGACCGCGCCCCGGTCATCGACCTCACGAGGCCGGGAGCGGTGCACCTTGTCGGCATCGGTGGCGCCGGGATGAGCGCGATCGCGCTCATCCTGCTCGAGATGGGCCACGCCGTTTCGGGGAGCGATCTGAAGGACTCCCCGGCCCTCGACCGTCTGCGGGCCCTTGGTGCGCGTGTCGCCATCGGCCACCACCGGGAGAATCTCGCCGACGCGCCGGTCGTCGCGGTCTCGAGCGCGATCGCGCCGACGAACCCCGAGGTGGAGGAGGCCCAGCGCCTCGGAGTGCCGGTCGTGAGCCGCGCCGAGATCCTCTCGGCGATCGCGGCGCTGCGGCGGACCGTCGCGGTGTCGGGGACCCACGGCAAGACGACGACGACCTCCATGCTCGCCCTCATCCTCATCGAGGCCGGGCTCCAGCCTTCGTTCCTCATCGGCGGCGAGGTGAACGAGATCGGGACGAACGCCGCGTGGTCCGCCGGGGACCTTTTCGTCGTCGAGGCCGACGAGAGCGACGGGACCTTCCTCCGCCTCGGCGCGGAGCTCGCCGTGGTGACGAACGTCGAGGCGGACCACCTCGAGTACTACGGGTCCCTCGAGGCTCTGACCGGCGCCTTCTCGAGCTTTCTGTCGAGTGCGGAGCGGGCGATCGTGTGCGTGGACGACGAACGTGTCCGCAGGATCGCCCCACCGGGGGCCGTCGGCTACGGCTTCTCCCCGGACGCGGAGTTCCGCATCAGCGCGTTCTCGGGGGGCCGCTCGCTCATCTCCTTCGAGCTCTCCCGTGGACCGGAGCGGCTCCAGCCCTTCTCGGTGCCGGTCCCCGGCGCCCACAACGCGCTGAACGCGGCCGCGGCCGTCGCGACCGCGACGCTCCTCGGCGTCTCGCCCGAGGTCGCGCGCCGGGCGCTCGGGCGCTTCACCGGGGTGGCGCGGCGATTCCAGTTCCGGGGCGAGGCCGGCGGCGTGACCTTCGTCGACGACTACGCGCACCTCCCCGCAGAGGTCGCCGCCACCCTCGCGGCGGCCCGCCAGGGCGGCTGGCGTCGCGTCGTCGCGGTCTTCCAACCGCACCGCTACTCCCGCACCGAGTCGGTCGGCAGCCAGTTCGCCGACGCCTTCGTCGACGCGGACCTGGTCGTCATCACCGGCATCGACGCGGCGGGCGAGGTGCCCCGACCGGGGATCACCGCGAAGATCGTCCTCGACGCGGTGCTCGGCGCCCACCACGAGACCGCCGCCGCCTACCTCCCCCAGCGTGAGGAGCTCGTGTCGTACCTGCTCGGGGCGCTGCGGCCGGGCGATTGCTGCGTGACGCTCGGAGCCGGCGACCTCACCAACCTGCCCGACGAGCTCCTCGCGAGGATAGCGCGGTGACCCGGGCGACGAGCCCCCCGGCCGTCGAGGAGGCGGCGTCGATCCTCGGTCGGCTCGGCCGGCGCGATGAGCCGATCGGCGCGCGGACCACCTACCGCGTCGGCGGCGCGGCCCGGCTGCTCGTCGAGATCGACGGGCCAGAGGACCTCGACACCGTCGGGAGGGCGATCCGCGAGAGCGGCGTCGCGGTGCTCGTGCTCGGGAAGGGCTCCAACGTGCTCGTTGCGGACCGCGGCTTTCCCGGCCTGTGTCTCGTGCTCTCGGCGCGCCATGAGCACGTCGCCGTCGACGCCGCGTCCGCCACGGTGCGCGCCGGCGGCGCGACCGCCTTCCCGCTCGTCGCGCGGCGCTCCGCGGCGGGCGGGCTGCGGGGCCTCGAGTGGGCGGTCGGGATCCCCGGGTCGGTCGGCGGCGCGGTCGCGATGAACGCCGGCGGCCACGGCGCCGAGACCGCGCAGTGCCTCGTAAGCGCGACGGTCGCCCACCTCGGCGAGGGGACCGTGGAATCCGTGCCGACGGCCGCGCTCGGCCTCGCCTACCGCTCCTCGGCGCTGCGGGCGACCGACCTCGTGCTCGAGGCCGAGTTCCGCGCCGCGGCCGGGGACCCGAGAGAGGCCGAGGCCCTGATCGACGAGATCGTCCGTTGGCGCCGCGAGCACCAGCCGGGGGGCCGTAACGGCGGATCGGTGTTCACCAACCCACCCGGCGACGCCGCGGGGCGCCTCATCGAGGAGGCCGGCCTGAAAGGGTTCCGCATCGGCACCGCCGTCGTCTCGGACAAGCACGCCAACTTCTTCCAGGCCGATCCGGGGGGGAGCGCCGACGACGTCCGGCGCCTCATCGACCACGTGCGAGACGTCGTCGCAGCGCACTCCGGCGTCGTTCTCGAGCCCGAGCTCCGCCTCGTCGGCTTCGACGGGTGACCATCACCCGGGACCGCCGCGCCCGAGCCGAGGCGGGGAGCGTCGACCGTCCTCCCGCGCCGGCGGCGCCGGCGCGCTTCTGGCCGCGCCGCGCGCTGCTCGGTGTCCTCCTCGCCGGGGCGGTCTTCGCGTCGGTCCTCGTCGCCCTGCACTCGCCGCTGCTCGAGATGCGGCACGTGACGATCGACGGCGGGCCGCACGAGAGCCGGGCGATGGTGCTCGCCGCGGGGGACCTTCTCGGCCACCCGCCTCTCATCGACGTCGCCACCGCCAGAGCCGCGTCGGGGATCGAGGGGCTGCCGTGGGTCGCCGCGGCGACGGTCTCCAGGAACTGGCCGATGGGGATCTCCGTCGTGATCACCGAGCGCACCCCGATCGGCACGGTGTTGCTCGCCTCGGGGCGCATCGCGCTGCTCGACCGCACCGGGAGGGTCCTCGGCGTCGTGCCCTCCCCGCCGAGGGGTCTCGTCACCCTCACCGGTCTCGGAGCGGTCCCGGCCGCGGGGGGGACGGTTTCGGCCGTCGGGCGCGCCGTCGTGCAGGTCGCGGCCGGGGTCCCGCTGCGCCTCGAGCACCGGATCGCCTCGTTCGGCGCGGACGGCGAAGGCGTCGTCGCACGCCTCGTCCACGGCGCGACGGTGGTCTTCGGTGGCCCGGGTGACCTGGAGGAGAAGTACGTCGCGCTCGCCACCTTGGAGGCCGACGAGCCGGCCGCGGTCGCGTCCGCCAAGGCCATCGACCTGCGGGTCGCCGAGGCACCGGTCTTGACCCCGTAGCCCAACCGCACTTATCGTGGCGGATCCAAGTCGCTTGATCGCTTGTGATCCGGATCGGCCCGGACCACTCGAACACGGAGGAGCTACCCGGACGCCCGGCCAGCCGGGCAACCCACATCGGGGCTCGCCGGCGAGGCCAGCGGCCCTTCCTCCCCGACCGGCGTCGCGGGCCCATGATCCGAGGAAGGCAAGACGTATGACCTCCGCATCCCAGAGCTTCATCGCCGTCATCAAGGTCGTGGGCGTCGGCGGAGCCGGCGTGAACGCGGTGAACCGGATGATCGAGGCCGGGTTGACCGGCGTCGAGTTCATAGCGGTCAACACCGACGCGCAGGCGCTGCTCATGAGCGATGCGGACATCAAGCTCGACATCGGCCGCCAGCTGACGCGGGGTCTCGGCGCCGGCAGCGATCCCGAGGTCGGCCGCGGCGCCGCGATCGAGCACCTCGAGGAGATCGAGGAGGTGCTGAAGGGCGCCGACATGGTCTTCATCACCGCGGGCAAGGGCGGAGGCACCGGCACCGGCGCCTCGCCGGTCATCGCAGAGGTCGCGAAGAACCTCGGCGCGCTGACGATCGGTATCGTGACCCGCCCCTTCGAGTTCGAGGGCCGCCACCGCGCGGTGCAGGCCGAGGCGGGCATCCAGAAGCTGAAGGAAAAGGTCGACACCCTCATCATCATCCCGAACCAGCGCCTCTTGGCCCTCGGTGACCCGAAGACGACGATGGTCGACGCGTTCAAGATGGCCGACGAGGTCCTCATGCACGGCGTGCAGGGCATCACCGACCTCATCAACGTCCCGGGTCTCATCAACACCGACTTCGCGGACGTGCGGATGGTGATGAACAACGCCGGCTCCGCGATCATGGGCATCGGCGTCGCCTCGGGCGAGGGCAGAGCCCTCAACGCGGCCCGCCACGCCATCACGAGCCCGCTCCTCGAGGCCTCGATCGAGGGGGCGAGAGGCGTGCTCCTCAACATCGCGGGTGGCAACAACCTCGGTCTGCTCGAGGTGAACGAAGCCGCGAGCGCGATCGCGTCGGTCGCGCACCCCGATGCGAACATCATCTTCGGAAGCGTCATCGACGAGTCCCTCGGCGACCAGGTGCGCGTCACGGTCATCGCGGCCGGCTTCGACACCTTCGAGCAGGGCACGGCCCGCCAGGCGGCCAAGCCCGGCGCCCACCTCGCGACGCGGGGAGACCTCGAGCCGGTCGACGTCTTCGCCGTCGGCGACGACGACCTCGACCTCGGCGACGACGACTTCGACGTCCCCGATTTCCTCAAGTAGCGCCTCCGCGGACCGCGCGCGGCGCTTCGGCGGAGCGTTCGCGCTGGCCTCGCGCCGCGACGACGGGGATCTGCGCAGCGCCATCGGCCCCGACGCGCCGCTCGTGGAGGCGAGACGTCGTGCCCTCGTCCCCGGCCCCTGGGCGACCGTCCACCAGGTGCACGGGTCCGCGGTGGCCATCGTCGAGGCGGCCGGCCCGCTCGCGCTCGAAGCCGACGCGCTCGTGACCGAGGTCCCCGGCGTCGCGCTCGCGTGTCTCGCCGCGGACTGCGCACTCATCGGCTTCTCGAGCGGAGAGGGGGTCCTCGGTGTCGCCCATGCGGGGTGGAAGGGGCTCCTCGGGGGCGTCATCGACCACACCGTGGAGGAGCTCCACCGGCGGGGCGCGACCACCGTCTGGGCGGTCACCTCGGCGATGATCCACCCCGAGTGCTACGAGTTCTCCCCGGACGACCTCGACGCCGCGGCGGCGAGCTTCGGCGAGGTCGTGCGGGCCACCACGAGCGACGGGCGCCCGGCGTTCGACCTCCCAGCAGCGGTGTCCGAGGGCCTCCGCCGGGCCGGGGTCGAGGTCGTCGGCTCCCTCGGCGGCTGCACGGGCTGCGAGCCGGGCTGGTTCTCCGCGAGGAGCCGTGGCGACGCGGGACGTCACGCTCTCGTCGTGTGGCGGGAGGACGAGGCCTCGTGAGCACAGTCGTGCCCGGGCTCGCGGAGACCGTCGCGGCCAACCTCGAGGCCGTGCGGCGGCGCATCGACCGGGCGGGCGGGGACCGCGGCGTCGTGAAGGTCGTCGCGGTGACGAAGACCTTCGGACCCGACGCGGTCCGCGCGGCACTCGAGGCCGGCCTCGTCGACATCGGGGAGAACTACGCGGACGAGCTCGTCGACAAAGCTGCCGCGCTCGTCTCCGACCCCGGCTCCGGTGGCGTCGCGCCGCGGTGGCACTACCTCGGCGCCGTGCAGCGCCGGCACCTCGGCAAGCTCGCCCCGCTCGTGTCGGTCTACGAAGGTGTCGACCGCCTGGAGGAGGGCGAGGCCATCGCCCGGCGCCGGCCCGGGGCGACCGTCCTCGTCGAGGTGGACACGACCTCGCTCACCGGACGGGGCGGTGTCGCCCCCGGCGAGGTCTCCGCCCTCGTGACCGGTCTCACCGGACTCGAGCTCGACGTCGCCGGGCTGATGACCGTCGCGCCGCCGGGGGCGGGCGAGGAGGCGCGGCGCGGCTTCGAACTGGTCGGACGCCTCGTCGCCGATCTCGGGCTACGCGAGGCCTCGATGGGCATGACCGAGGACCTCGAACTCGCCGTCGCGGCGGGCTCGACGATGGTCCGGGTGGGCAGGGCGCTGTTCGGTCCCCGGGCAGTGGGTCACTCGGTCTGACCCACAAGAGCGGTCTTCCGCGGGTTCCCGCCGCCGCGTCGAAAGACCGGAATCCGCAGATCCACGTCGGATCCACGGTGTCGCACTGTCGGTCCCCGCGGGGAGCGTCCTCCGGTGCCAGAATGGTGGGAGGAGGCCCGATGGCATCGTTTGTGAACAAGGCGCTCGCCTACCTCGGCCTGAAGGACGTCGAGGACGACGAGCTCTACGACGACGACTACGACGTCGGCGCGCCCGATCCGGCTCCCACACGCGCCCACACGGTCTACCCTGAGCGCGAGTACGAGGAGCCGAGCGAGCCGCGGAGCTTCGGCGGCACGATCCGGCCGATCTCGTCCGGGGACGACGCCCGCACCGCGGCGGTCCGACCGCTGGTCCCCCGTGGCGCGACGAGCGCGCGGGTGCACGTCGTCGCCCCGGAGCGCTTCTCCGAGGCGCAGGAGATCGGGGACCTCGTGAAGCAGTCGAGCCCGGTGATCGTCAACCTCCAGATCTCCGAGCGCGACCTCGCGCGCCGCATGATCGACTTCTGCTCCGGTCTCACCTACGCGCTCGGCGGTCAGATGGAGAAGGTCGCCGACCAGGTCTTCCTCCTCACCCCGTCCAATGTCGAGGTCTCGGCGGAGGAGCGCCAGCGCTTGCAGGAGCGCGGGCTCTACCGCTCCTGATCAGGCCCTCGCAGGGGACGCGGGCCGGGACGGCCCGATGATCATCCGTATCGTCGTCGATCTCCTCCAGGCCTACCTGTTCGTCCTGTTCGTCCGGATCATCCTCACCTGGTTCCCGATCGACCCCTGGTCGAAGGCGGCGCGCGCCTACAACCTGCTCGCCAAGGTGACCGACCCCGTCCTCATCCCGCTGCGGCGCCTCATTCCGCCGATCCGCCTCGGCGGGACGGCGATCGACCTCTCGCCGATCATCTTGTTCGTCGGGATCTCGGTCCTCGTGCAGTTCCTCCGGAATCGCTGACCACCCGCGCCGCACCGCGCCGTTTTCGCCCGTCGCTCCATTGCGGGTTGCCCGCCGTTTCGCCAGGTTTCGGGCCGATGTCAGGAATGTGTATTTGGTGGACATCCTGTTTCGGGGTGAGCCCAGGGGTACGATCTCGCGATGGACATCTCGGCAAAGATGCTTCGTGAAGTCGAGTTCCGCGATCGCCTGCGGGGATACGACACCGACGAGGTGGACGAGTTCCTCGAGAAGGTGGCGATCGGGATCGACGAGTTCCAGGCGGAACTGGCCCAGGCCCGTGAACGCGCCGCGGCCCTCGAGCGCCAGCCCGCGCCCCCGCCCGAGATCGAGGACGACACCATCCGCCGCACGCTGGTCCTCGCCCAGCGCACCGCGGACCTCGCGATCAAAGAGGCCAACGAGGAGGCCGCGCAGCTCGTGGCCGACGCCCGCGAGGAGGCCGAGCGCGTGCTCGACGAGGCCCGTGCCGCGGCGTACAAGGTGCGCAGCGAAGCCGAGCAGGGCATGCGCGAGCGCGTCGAGCGGCTGAGCGCGGAGCACGACCACCTCGAACGGGAGGTGCGTTCGCTCACCGACCTCCTCGACGCCGAGCGGGCCCGCCTCGGCGATGCGCTGTCGTCGCTCATGGGCCACGTGACGAGCTCGCTGTCGGTCTCGAACGACGTCCGCTCCGCGGCCGAGCACGCCGTCGGACGTGCGACCGAAGAGCCGCCGCCCGCGCCGTTCCTCGTGGAGGAACCGGTCGAAGAGGTGGAGGACCTCGACCTCGACCTCGGACTCGGCCTCGAGCCCCTCGCCGAGGAGGAGCCCCCCGCGGCCCCGTCGCCGGTGGCCGTGCCGGACCAGCGATACGCCTTCCCGAGATCGGTCGAGCCGGACCGACCGAAGGAGGTGAGCGGCGCCGTCAACACCGAGCGCGCCTCGTCGGATCCCGACGAGGAGCTGTGGGAGCGCTGGGCGAAGAGCTCCGAGGGGACCCACGAGCTCGGCCCGGACGCCGACCCGTTTCACCTCGGCCGGCGCGGGAACGACACCCGCCCGTAGGCGACGGCCCCGGCGGCTTCACGCCGCCGGGGAGGTCAGCTAGCCGAGCCGGTACGCCTTGGCCGCGGCGAAGCGCTCGGCGACGTCGGCCCAGTTGACGAGGTTCCACAGCGCGGTCACGAAGTCGGCCTTCACGTTCTTGTACTGCAGGTAGAAGGCGTGCTCCCAGGCGTCGAAGACGAGGAGCGGCACGGTCCCGTTCCCGATGTTGCCCTGGTGGTCGTAGACCTGCTCGACGACCAGGCGGCCGCCGAGCGGCTCCCAACCGAGGACGCCCCAGCCCGAGCCCTGGATCGTGTTGGTCGCGGCGCTCAGGTGGGCCCGGAAGCCGTCGAAGGAGCCGAAGTGCTCATCGATCGCCGCGCCGAGCTCGCCGTCGGGACGATCCCCGCCGTCGGCGGAGAGGTTCTTCCAGAAAAGCGAGTGCAGCACGTGGCCCGAGACATGGAAGGCGAGCGTCTTTTCCAGGCCGACGATCGAGGCGTAGTCGTTCTCCGCCCGTGCCCCAGCCAGGCGCTCGAGGGTCGCGTTGGCGCCCGCGACGTAGGCCGCGTGGTGCTTGTCGTGGTGCAGCTCGAGGATCTCGCCGGAATAGTGCGGTTCGAGCGCCGCGTAGTCGTACGGCAGGTCGGGCAGGGTGTAGTCAGCCATCAGTACTCCTTCGTATTCGATGGATCGGTCATTCACTGCTCAAGCGCAACGCGGTTCGCCTGCGGCGGAGCACGAACCCGTCACCCTCGCAACGCTCACGGTAGGCGAAGTGCGCCTCCGGCAAGCCAGGCCGAATCACTTTGCGTGGTGCCTCCAGTGGGTCTGGGGGCCGGTTCGACGTGAACCGGCCCCCGGTGCGGGGCCGACGATCAGGCGAGGTCGAAGCGATCGAGGTTCATGACCTTGTCCCAAGCCGCCACGAAGTCACGCACAAACGCCTCCATCGAGTCGTCGCACGCGTAGACCTCCGAGATGGCTCGGAGCTGGGAGTTCGAACCGAAAACGAGATCGACGGCGGTGCCGGTCCACTTGAGCGCGCCTGTTGCGCGGTCGTTGCCGTCGAACAGGCTTTCGGATGCCGCGGATGGCTTCCACTCCGTGCTCATGTCGAGCAGGTTCACGAAGAAGTCGTTGGTCAACGTTCCGGGCCGGTCGGTGAAGACGCCGTTCTTGGACTGACCGAAGTTGGCGTTCAGGGCACGCATACCCCCGATGAGGACCGTCATCTCGGGGGCGGTCAACGTCAGCAGATTGGCCCGCTCCACGAGCAGGTGCTCCGGCGGCAACTTCTGTCCGTCCTGGACGTAGTTGCGGAACCCGTCCGCGTTCGGTTCGAGAACGGCGAAGGACTCCACGTCGGTCTGCTCCTGCAAAGCGTCCGTGCGTCCCGGCGCGAACGGAACCGTGACGTCGTGCCCGGCGGCCTTCGCCGCCTGCTCGACCGCGGCGCATCCGCCGAGAACGATCAGGTCGGCGAGGGAGATCTTCTTCCCTCCGGACTGTGAGCCGTTGAAGTCCTGTCGGATCCCGTCCAGGGTCTGCAGCACGCCGGCCAGTTCGGATGGGTTGTTGACCTCCCAGTCCTTCTGCGGCGCAAGCCGGAGACGCGCCCCGTTGGCCCCTCCGCGCTTGTCGGTGCCGCGGAAGGTTGCCGCGGAGGCCCACGCGGTCGCCACGAGCTCGGAAATGCTCAGACCCGACGCGAGGACCTTGGCCTTCAGGCCGGCGATGTCCTGCTCGCCGATCAGTTCGTGATCGACCTTTGGGACCGGGTCCTGCCACAGCTGCGGCTCGGAGGGAACCAACGCGCCGAGGTAGCGGGTCACCGGTCCCATGTCGCGGTGCACCAGCTTGTACCAGGCCTTCGCGAACGCTTCTGCGCACTGGTCCGGGTTCTCGTAGAACCGCCTCGAGATCGGCCCGTAGATCGGATCGAGCCGGAGCGCGAGATCCGTCGTCAGCATGATGGGTGCGTGACGCTTCGACGGATCGTGGGCGTCGGGCACCGTGCCCTGTGCCGATGGGTCCACCGGGGTCCACTGGTGTGCACCGGCCGGGCTCGTCGTCAGCTCCCATTCGTACCGGAACAGGTTGTCGAAAAAGCCGTTGTCCCACTTCACCGGGTCGTTGGTCCATGCGCCTTCGAGGCCGCTCGTGTACGTATCGACGCCCTTGCCACTGCCGAAGCTGTTCTTCCACCCGAAGCCCTGCTCCTCGAGGCTGGCACCCTCGGGCTCGCGACCGATATAGGGGACCTCTGGGTTCGCGCCGTGGGCCTTGCCGAAGGTGTGACCGCCCGCGATGAGCGCGACCGTCTCCTCGTCGTTCATCGCCATGCGGCGGAAGGTCTCTCGGATGTCCTTGGCCGCGGCAAGTGGATCCGGATTGCCGTTCGGCCCCTGCGGATTCACGTAGATGAGGCCCATCTGGACCGCACCGAGGGGATTCGCGAGCTGCCGGTCGCCGCTGTAGCGTTCATCGCCGAGCCAGGTGTGCTCGGGACCCCAGTAGACCTCGTCGGGCTCCCAAGTGTCCTCCCGCCCGCCGCCGAAGCCGAAGGTCTTGAACCCCATCGACTCGAGCGCACAGTTGCCGGCGAAGATCATGAGGTCGGCCCACGAGATCTTCCGGCCGTACTTCTGCTTGACCGGCCAGAGCAACCGGCGCGCCTTGTCGAGGCTGGCGTTGTCGGGCCAGCTGTTGAGGGGGGCAAAACGCTGGGCACCGGCACCGCCGCCACCCCGGCCATCCGCGATGCGGTACGTGCCCGCGCTGTGCCACGCCATCCGGATGAACAGCGGCCCGTAGTGGCCGTAGTCGGCTGGCCACCAGTCCTGCGAGGTGGTCATGACCTCGATGACGTCCTGCTTCAGCGCAGCGAGGTCGAGCGTCTTGAACTCTTCTGCGTAGTTGAAGTCCCTGCCCATCGGATTCGACAGGGGCGAATGCTGGTGGAGAACCCTGAGGTTCAGCTGGTTCGGCCACCAGTCCTGGTTCGAGCTGCTCCCGATCGCTGCGTCAGACACGTCGGTGTCCCCCTTCTCACTGTCTCAATCTGGTGGTTGGTTGCTCTTCCTGGTGGTTGGTTGCTCTTCGTCTGGGTCGCTCGGGCCAAGGGTATGTTGCCCGCGCGCTGGGTGTCTATCGGTCGCCGGCCGAGACAGAACTCGCCGCGACGCACTCCGGACATCGGCCCCAGTAGATGACCTCGGCTTCGTCGACCTCGTAGCCCGAGTCGTCGGCGGCCGTCAGGCAGGGCGTGTAGCCGACCGCGCAGTCGACGTCGACCATCTGGTTGCAGGTTCGGCAGATGAGATGGTGGTGGTTGTCGCCGACCCGGTCCTCGAAGCGGGCGGGCGACCCGGCGGACTGGATTCGCCGGAGGAGGCCCCTGTCGGCGAGGATCCCGAGCGCGTCGTAGACCGCCTGGCGCGAGATGGCGCCGATCTCGGCCCGTACGATCCTCTCGATCTCGTCCGCGGTGCCGTGCGGTCGATCGGACACCGCCTCGAGGACAGCGAGACGCTGGGCCGTGACCTGCACACCGTGTCGACGGAGAAGAGCAGCTTTTTCAACCGATCTCTCCATGGATTGAGTTTCTAGCGCCCATATTGGACCAAGTCCAAATGTCCCTCGGTACCAATCGGTCCGGCTGGAGGGCGACCGAACGAGGAATCGACAATCGCAAGTTCGACAAGCGAGCGGCCCGGAGGCTCCGGGGGTGATCGCGACCGCGGTGATGGGGGAGTGGGCGGGCGTGGTATTCCTCGCGCCGCGCTGGGGTGGGCCTCCCCGGCCACCCTGTTGAATCACGTCAAGTTGTCCGGGAAGGGTGATTCGTTGAATCACGTCACGATGTCCGGGAACGACGCGCCCGTTGTTCGCCGCGAACCTCTGGACGATCGGAGGCGTTGAACGCCCGATTCACGTGGCGAATCGCCGTCGGTGCCTTGGTGACGGAGAGGTTCTCGAGGTCTGCAGCGAGGGCGCTGATGCGCCGTGAGAGGTCGCCGGGACGGATCGCCGCGGTGAGTTTGCGGAGCGAGGTGATCTTGGCCTCTGAGAGCACTCCGGAGGCGATCGCGCGCTCGATGGGGGTCTTGGCGGCGTCGTAGCGCTTGATCACCTTGGCCCCCTCGCGAGCCCGGCTGGCGAGCTTCTGCTGGGCGAGGAGGTGGTTGGTGAAGCGCCCGTCCAGGGTCCAGATGGCGTTCAAGAGCTCGAGCTCGGCAGCGGTGTCGAAGCGCAGGTAGCCGACGAGCTCACGGACGTGGGTCCAGTTCTTCTGCTCGACGTGACTGCCGTCGTTCTTGTTCCCCGGCCGGCCCCTCGTGAAGGTGAGCTTCTCCTCGACGCAGTAGTCGAAGAGGTGGGCGTTGATGAACTCACTGCCGTTGTCGGAGTCGATGCCCAGGAGGGGAAAGGGGAACTGGCGGCGGGCGAACTCGATCGCCTCGGCGACATGGACGGCGGCCTTGTTCGGGACCGAGCGGTTGATCGTCCATCCCGTTGCCACGTCGGTCATCGTGAGGGTGAAGCAGAACTCGCCGAGGGGGTTCCCGCCCTCATGTCCAACGAGGTCGACCTCACAGAAGCCCGGGCGGGTGTCGTCCCACTCCGACCAGGTGCGGATCGGGATCTGGCTCTTGAGCAGTGTGCCGGGCTTGGTGTGGGAGCGCCCGCGGGGCATGAGCAGGCGCCGGGCCGGCGCGAGGCGGCGGTCGATCGTCGCCGAGCCCATCTGGCAGAGCAGCCGGGCCTCCTCGTCGCTCATCTTGAGCTCGCCGTCGCGTCGCAGCGCCGCGACGAGCACCGGCAGCATCGGGGCGAGGCGCTTGCCCGTCGGGTAGCGGGCGATCCGCCAGACGAGGGCGAGCGCTGCGACGAGCTCCTCGGAGTAGAGGGGCCGGCGCGGTGCCCGTGGCTTCACCGGACGGATCCGACCGACCTCTCGCAGCGCCCGCCGGCAGTGGTCGCGGTGCCAGCCCGTGAGCTTCACCAGCTGGTCGAGGATCGCCGCCTTCTCGGCCCTCGTGCCCCTCCGGTACTCGGTCGCCATCTTCTTCGTGACCGCTTTGCGCACCGCCATCGAAAGCTCCATCGCCGGGGCGTAACCGCCGACGGTGCCCATCTCGCGGATGCCTGCAGGCGGACATTTCGAGATGATTCAACGAATGGGGCTACGCGGACCTTTCTGGTGAGTCAATGCGGCC
>Ga0209415_10006260_pt1 | contig 21221 bp, 18 predicted proteins | sample PeaSoiSIISIP2007_FD_187696 | JGI IMG/M metagenome (GOLD analysis project Ga0209415, IMG submission 187696) | Peat soil microbial communities from Weissenstadt, Germany - SII-SIP-2007 (SPAdes) (version 2) | ecosystem: Environmental > Terrestrial > Soil > Wetlands > Peat | place: Germany...
CGAATTCGTCGTCGTCCACAGAATCATGAAAGCCGCGTAGAATGGCCACTCTTACGAATTCCTGCGGAGAGCCCGAATATTCGACGCGCCTCTTCATGGCGAGCGGACCGCGGCCGGCGGAATTTTGCTGGACGCCGGTCCGGCAACACTACGGGATTTGATCCGTGGCCGTCTCCAGCAGGAGGTGGAACGCTACAACCAAGCGCTTCCGGAGACTTTCCAGGGCTTGGTGCAGCCGGAGGAATCAGAGCAGATTCTGAACGGATTCCGGATGAAGACCAAGCGGCCTCTTGACTGGGAGGTGCAGTGTCGCCGCGCCTACTCGAGTTTTGAGAAGAACGGCTTTCTGGTGCTCGTCGATGGAAAGCAGGTGACGGAACTGGACGCGCGGTTTGATCTCCACGAGGATTCCGAGATCGACTTCATCAAGCTGGTCCCCCTCGTCGGAGGTTGAAAATGACGGTTGACCATGACGCGCTCCAGCGGGCCATGCGAGCCCAGTATCCGCCGCCGGAACTCGCTCCTGAGGCCAGTGAATGGATGCGCGAGATTGTTGCGGCCGTTGGGAGCAATCCGTTTATCCAGCGGGAGCGGGATGTACTCAAGTTCGTGGAAGCACCCCTGAACAGGCTGAAAAGCGCGCCGCCGGAGGTACGGCTGGCTTTCGTCTTCGAGGCGCTCAGCGAAATTGTGAGAAGCAGCTCGCATTGCTTCACGCTCACGTTGAAGGTCGTGGCTGCCTCCCTGCTCCGAAGCGGCGTGGCGCTGAGCGCCGTCGAAGCGGTGAGGCTGGTGGAACTGGTGTCGCAACGGAACTTGCCGTTTCCGATCAAGGCAGTTCTGTCGGGCGTAGAGGGCGCTCCCAGGACGCCCGCGCTCCTCACCGCACTGCACCAATTGCGGGGGAGTGTCACGCGTTATTACGGCTCGGCCGAGATGAAAGAGATCCACGAGCGAATCGACGTTCTCATCGGAGGCCCCAAGGAAGAAGCTCTCGCACCCGCGGGCGCATGGAGTCAAATCGTTTTCCGGGAAGTCTCCGCTTCGGACAAGGAGTTTGAATGGCACGCCCTTCTGCTTCACGCGCGATCGCTCACGCAGAGCACTGCGTCGAAGAAGTGGCAGACCGAAGCGTTGGACCTGACCACGCGAATCGGGCAGGCTGAGGTTCTGGACGCAGCTAGGCGTTGGTTAACGTTGGGTCCGACGCCCGGTGAAACAACGATCCAAGCGGGGGAAGCGGAGGCGGCCTACCAAAAGGGGTTCGTATGGGTACTGGGCGCACTTGGGCGTGCTTCCATCGCGCCGGATATCGCAGACTTCGCATTCGGGTGCTTCCGGAAGATCCCCATGATCGGCGCGGTTTCACATCGGGTGGGCAATGCGTGCGTGAACGCATTGGCCGCGATGCCTGGGCTCGATGGTGTGGCGCAATTGAGCCGGCTGGCGGCAAGGGTCAAGTACGACGTGGCCCGCAGGCTGATCGAAAAGGCGATGAACCAGGCGGCCGAGCGCAATCAGGTATCCCGCGACGATCTGGAAGCGATGGCCGTTCCGACGTTCGGCCTCGCAGGTGCGTCCGGCGCGGCCGGCGTCCGGATTGAGCGAGCCGGGGATTGCGAGGCCAGGCTCACGATTGGCCGCGAAGGAGCGTCGCTAATTTGGAGCCGCGAGGGCAAATCGCTAAAGAGCGCTCCTGCCAATGTCAAAGAAGAGCACGCGGAACTCCTCAAGGATCTGAACCGCAGCGTGAAAGAGATGGACGGGCAAATCGCGGCGCAGCGGTCCCGACTGGAGCGCCAGCTGATCTCGGAAGGGACCTGCTCCATCGAGCGGTGGAAGCCGTGGTATCTCGATCATCCGCTGGTCTCCCATTTCGCGACCCGCCTCATCTGGGAGTTTGAGGAGGGCGGCGAAACGCGGACCGCCATTCCCTGGCAAGGCAACCTGGTGGATTGGGCGGGCCATGCCGTCCAACCTTCAAAGCAGGCCCGGGTGCGGATGTGGCATCCGATCCGGTCCGGCGTGCAAGCCATCCTGAGCTGGCGTTGCTGGCTGGAAGACCAACAGGTGCGCCAGCCGTTTAAGCAGGCGCATCGCGAGGTTTATCTGCTTACCGACGCCGAACGCGAGACGGAGACCTACTCCAATCGCTTCGCGTCGCACATCATCCGCCAGCACCAGTTCGCTTCGCTTTGCAGGGAGCGGGGCTGGAAGTTTAGAGTGATGGGCGATTGGGATTCGCACAATACCCCGTCGCTCGATCTCACTCAGTACAACCTGCAAGCGAAGTTCGACGTGGAATCGCCGGAGGCGGAGGACGACGAATCCACCACCGCGCATGGCATCTATCTGGCCGTCAGCACCGGCCGCGTCGAGTTCGTCAGGTTAGAGACTACGGAGCCCAACAAGCTGGAAACGGGGCCGTTCGGGTTGTCGTTTCCAAGGAAGTACCGAGACCTCCGGCGACGAGCCAACATTCGTCTCGAAGAGGTCCCCGCGCTCGTGTTCTCCGAGGTGATGCGAGACTGTGACCTGTTTGTAGGAGTTACCAGCATCGGTACCGATCCAGCCTGGAATCGGGATCACCCGGACGATCCGCATCTCCCCTACTGGCAACAAGTCGCATTCGGCGATCTGACCTCGGCGGCGGAGCACCGGAGGGTGGTGCTCGAAAGTCTGCTGCCGAAGCTGGCGATTCGAGACCGGTGCCGGCTGGATGGCCGATTTCTCTTGGTTCGCGGGGATCTGCATGAGTACCGCATCCACATCGGAAGCACCAACGTTCTGATGGAGCCGGGCAGCCGCTACTTGTGTATCGTGCAGGGTTCGGGGGATACGGCTGCGAATCTCCCCCTGCCGTTTGAGGGCGATCGCATCCTGGGCTTAGTTCTCAGTAAGGCGCTTCTGCTGGCGAACGATACGAAGATCAAGGATCCCACGATCGCGCGGCAGTTGTCTTAGACCTTGCGTCCTCAACCTAAAAGTTCGAAATGGGTCCCGTGGGCGACCTGTTAATTCGTATCATCGTACGTTCAAGGCTCACTGCTGGACGGCTAGCGCCTCTGGCACAGACACGGCTGGCGGGCATGGGACTCGGGCCGGCGGCTCGCGTACCGCTACCCGGTGCGCTCGACGATCTTGACCTCGAAGCTGCCACTCAGTCGTAACAAATCTTTCTCTGTAGAGCGTTTGCGATACCTGGAAATAGTTCAAAAACTGATGCGGCATCTCACGGCAGCTACTGAACAGCGACGCAGATCTGCGCGGCGTCGTAGGAGTTCGGCCCACTGATGGTGACGGTGAAGTTGGATTTGATTTTGACGCCGTCGCACGCCGGCACCCCCCCCGGAACCGGAGGCACCACGAAGTTCACCTGGTAGGTGCCTTCACCTACATGGGCGGCGAAAAGCGGCGCGGCGGTCACTCCGTAGCCCGGTACGGCGGGAGAGGCTGTCGCGTTGGGGCGAAAATCGAAATTCAGCAGAAACGGCTGGATGGGGTTGCCGAGCTGGTCGGGTGAGGTGCAGCAATTCGCCGCGGGCGCGGTGGTAGCGCCCATGCCGAAGAGCCACATAGCCAGTTCATCGCCCCCGCTTGCGAGATTATACAGGCTGTTCAGGTAAAGTCCGGCTCCGCCCATCACGGCAGCGGAACAGACGTTCTGCGGCACGGAGAAAGCGGCGCTGATGTAGATCTGATCATAATCGCAGGTATTGAGGACGTGAACGTTGTCCGTCACCGGGATCAGGGTAACTCCTCCCACAGGAGTGCTGTTTTGGCTGATTCGAAGCTGCGGAAACAGGTCGCCCAAGGTGGCGTAGTTCGATCCAAGCTCGAAGGGGATCTGGAGAGTGATACCTGTGACCGGGCTGCACGGCGCCATGCAATTGGTCTGATAGATGCCGCGGAGCGAGAGGTTGGTGACGTTGGCGGCGTTCCCCTGAATCAGATCCACAGAGATGCCGGCGAGCGTCAACGGATAGCCGTTCGGCCCGGGCACTGGAACGATCGGCGAATTGATTGCGGTGGTGACGCCGTACACCTGGAGAACGATCACCTGCCCGGGTGCTACGGCCAGGCCGGCGGAAGGAACGGAGTACCCGGACCCTGCCAGGCTGATGGCGTTGGAAGGTGTCGAGACGGGCTGCGCGCTGGAGAGCACGACGGCCAACAACGCGGGAGCAAGCCGAAGAACGGTATTCATGAGTAAAGGTCCCTTTCCAATCACGTCCGAACCGCCAAATTGGTTTGAACTTCAGGATCATGTCTTCGAGCAGGGCCTTGCGGGAGGAAGCGAGTTGTTTGGTCCTGATGCGGTTCGAACGATCAAAGCTCGCTGATACACTTAAGATCATGGCCCATAGAGCGAACTGGCCCATAAAGCGATCTTAATGAAGACAAGGAACACCTAAGCGCATGCGACAGAAGTTCAGGAACCTGGCGATCTGCCTGGTGCTCACGGCGGTTGGAGCCTTCGCCCAGACAAAGCCGTCCTTCGAAGTGGCCACGATCAAACCTTCCCAGCCGATGGATCAGGCCAAACTACTGGCCGCCTTGCAAGGCGGTGGGAAGCTGCCCATCGGAGCGAATATCGACTCCCGCCGGGCAGAATACTTGTACGTGGATCTGAAGACCCTGCTGATGTACGCCTACGGCGTGAGGCCCTACCAGATCACCGGACCCGAGTGGATGTCCACGACACGTTTCGACATCGTGGCGAAGATGCCGGAGGGATCGACGAAAGAGGACGCGCCCAAAATGCTGCAATCGCTTCTGGAAGAGCGGTTCAAGCTGACGACTCATCGCACCAGCGCGGAACACCCAGTGTTGGCGCTCGTGGTGGGCAAGGGTGGCCCGAAGCTAAAGGCGTCAGCGGAAAAGCCGGTGGCTATCGATGAAGACGCGCCCCTGAAGGCAGGTGTGATGAAAGCGGACGGTCCCGATGGACCCGTGCGCTTGAAGATTGATTTGGCGACCGGCAGTTCGGTAGTCGATATGGGCCTTAAGGGCAAAATGTCCTACAAGATGAACCCGGCCACGCAGACGATGCACATAGAGTTCAGCATGACGACGATGGCTGGCTTTGCGGACATGATGACGCAACTGATGACCCAACTGGGCGGCGGAGCAGCCGGGCGGCAAGTTGTGGACATGACGGGCATCCAAGGCAACTACGATGCTTCGCTCGAAATCTCGCTGGCTGAAATCATAGCGTTGGCGAGATCCGCAGGTGCGGATATTCCGGTGGCTGTGCCAGGTGGCGCCGGAGCGCCGGGCAACATACCGCTGGCCACGGATCCCGGTGGAGGTTCGTCGGTAACAGACGCCGTGCAATCGATGGGGTTGAAACTGGAATCTCGCAAGGCGGTGGTGGATCAATTCATCGTCGACCATATTGAAAAGACGCCGACCGAAAATTAAACGACCTTACTGTAGCCCAGACGGGAGCTGAGATATACTGACGGCGTACCGCGTTGCGTGTTCCAGTACGCAGGGTCCCCAACCTCGGATTCGCTTCGCTGGTACCAAGTCTCCATAGTCCTATTCGGGTCCGGGCAGTATTCTCTTGTTTCAAGAAATTATGCTCGACATCGGCCTGAGTCTGTGCCAACTGCTGGATCCCCTTGTTCTCGCGGACCCTTATCCGCTGTACCAGCGGCTGCGCGAGCACGACCCGGTTCACTGGGACCCGTTACTGCACGCCTGGGTCGTAACGGGGTATGCGGATGTCGTCACGGCCTTGCATAGTTTCTCCGCGGATCGCATTCGGACGCCGGAGCAGTTAAGCACCATGGGCTGCGAGGGGTTGAGTCCCATCGCGCGGGTGATGATGAAGCAGTTGCTCTTCATGGACGCGCCGTCTCACACGCGGCTGCGCGGTCTGGCCGCGACGGCTTTTTCGCCGCGCCGCATCGAATTATTGCGCGTTCACATTCATGAAATTGCGGAGAGCCTGATCGACGGCATCCTCCAAGGGCAGAGCTTGGAAGACCAGAGCGGGCGCTTGGATCTGATCGCCGATTTCGCCGAGCCGTTCCCAGCCATCGTGACCGCGGAAATGCTGGGCGTACCCATCGCCGATCACCTGCAACTAAAGAATTGGTCGGCCGATTTCGCGGAGATGCTCGGCAATCTCCAAACCAATTCCGAGCGTGCGCCGCAACTGCTCCAGAGCCTGGAGGATATGACGTCCTACTTCTGCGCTGCGATTCGCGAGAAGGAGAAGCGCCCTACCGAGGGCCTGATTTACTCGCTGATGACGGCGGAGGTTGACGGAGGGCGTCTCACCGAGGAAGAGGTGGTCGCGAACAGCATCCTCACGATGATCGGAGGGCAGGAGACGACGACGAATCTGATCGGCAATGGACTTCTCACGCTGCTTCGGCATCCCGGGGAGATGTCGCGCCTGACCCAGAATCCTGCACTGATTCCCCCGGCCGTCGAGGAGCTGTTGCGCCTTGAGAGTCCGGTCCAGCACACCGCCCGCGTTGCCCAAGACGACGCGATGCTCGGGGGCAAGCAAATCCTCAAAGGTCAGTCCGTTATTCCGGTGCTCGGGGCGGCCAATCGCGATCCGAAGCGTTTCCCCGATCCCGACCGGCTCGACATCGAGAGAAAAAACAATCGCCATTTAGCGTTTGGTTGGGCCTCGCACTTTTGTTTCGGCGCGCCACTCGCGCGCATGGAAGGCCAGATCGCATTCGAGGCGCTGTTGCGACGTCTGCCGGAGATGGCGCTAAAGGAGGATGCAGAGCTTCAGTGGCGGGAAAACTTGGGATTTCGCGGATTGAAGGCGTTGCCTCTGACGTTCGGCACAACGGCCGAGGACGGAACGAGACTTCAGTTGGCGAGAGCCTAGGGAGCGAGATGACGGCCCAGAAGCAGTTTTCCGACTCGAAGAAGCGGCTGCTTGAAAAATTTCTTCGCGGCGAAGCGGCGCACCAAAACTCACATGCCCCGCTGGACTCGCGGCGCCAGGGCGATCCGATTCCGCTCGCGCCCAGCCAGCAACAGGTGTGGCTGCACGCGCAGATGGCGGCCGGCTCGCCGCTGTATAATGAGCCGCTCACGCTGCACTATCGCGGCGCGCTCGACCGCACGGCGCTGGAAGCCAGCTTTCAGGAACTGCTGCGCCGGCACGAGATTTGGCGCACCACCTTCGCATCGGTGGACGGACAGGTGGTGCAGGCGGTGCATCCCGATCTGACCATTTCCATTCCGCTTACCGATCTGACCACGCTCGCCCCGGAACAGCGCGAGCGCGAGGCTGAGCGCATTGCCACCGCCGATGCGCAGCGGCCTTTCGATTTGAGTTTGGGCCCCTTGGCGCGCGTGCGCCTGATCAAGTTCGCCGAAGGCTACCATCGCATCTACCTCACCGCGCATCACATCATCCTGGACGGCGTCGGTATCTATGGCGTGTTGCTGCCGGAACTGGCGGCGATTTACGACGCGTTCAGCAAAGGGCTGCCCTCGCCGCTTCCGGAGCCGCGCTATCAATACGCCGATTACGCCATCTGGGAAAAGCGCCTGCTGGATAGCGATTCGGCGGCGCGGCAGATGGATTACTGGCGCAGAACTCTTGCGGGCGAGCTGCCAACCCTGGAGCTGCCCACGGACCGTCCCCGTCCCTCGGTTGCATCCTATCGCGGCGGCATGGAGTCATTCTCTTTCACCCGAGAGATCACCGAAGCGCTGAAGGAAACCGCCAAAGCCGAGGGCGTTACAGTCTACATGCTGCTGCTGGCGGCGTTCAAGACTCTGCTGTATCGCTATACCGCCCAGGAAGACATTCTCATCGGCGCGCCGTCGGACGGGCGGCGGCGTCCGGAATTCGCGTCGATGCTCGGATTTTTTCTCCACACCATGGTGCTGCGCAGCCGGCCCAATGGCGACCGCACATTCAGGGATTATCTGGGTGAGGTGAAGGACACGTTGCTGGGCGCTCTGGCCGCGAGCGACATTCCTTTCGATCAACTGGTGCGCGAGCTGCACCCCAAGCGCGACGCGAGCCGCCATCCTCTGTTTCAGGTGATGTTCGCCGACGAGCGGCCGGCTTCGGCGCCGGAGCCCCATCCGGATTGGGATCTGACCCGCATGGATGTATCCACCGGGGCTTCCAAAATGGATCTTTACGTCGGGTTGGAGGAGCGGCCGGAAGGCCTGGTCGGCCGGTTTCTGTATAACACCGACATTTTCGACGCGCCCACGCTGCGGCGCATGGCGGCCCATTGGATCAGGCTCCTCGAAGGAATCTTGAAAAATCTCGGCGCGACGCTCTCCGCGCTGCCGCTGCTGACTCTGGAGGAGACGGAGCTCGCGGCGCAGTGGAATAACACACTCCGGCCCGTGCCCCACACGACCGTCGCTCAGATGTTTGAGGATCGTGCCGCGCGGAATCCTTCCGCCGTCGCGGTGGAGTGCGACGGAGCGTGGCTGACCTATCGCGAGCTGAACCAGAACGCCAATCGTCTGGCGCGGCGGCTGAAGGAAGCCGGCGCGGGTCCGGAAACGCTGGTGGGGCTGTGTGTGGAGCGGAGCTGCGAGATGGTGGTGGCGCTGCTGGCAATCCTCAAATCCGGCGCGGCGTACCTGCCGCTGGATCCGGTGCTTCCGGAGGAACGCTTCCGCATGATCGTGGAGGACGCGCAGGCGCCCATCCTGTTGTGTGGGGCGGGTCTCCGGCCTTCCCGCTCCAGCGCCGTAGTGGTTTTCACCGACGAAGGATCGGGCGCAAGCGGCAATCTGGAAGCCCTCGCGAAGCCGGAAAATCTGGCTTACGTACTGTACACATCCGGGTCCACAGGCCGGCCCAAGGGCGTCGAGATTCCGCATTCCGCGGTGGTCAATTTTCTTGAGTCGATGCGCCGCGAACCTGGATTCACCGCCGCCGACACGCTGCTGGCGGTAACCACCTTGTCGTTCGATATCGCTGCGCTCGAAATCTTTCTGCCGCTTATCGCCGGCGGACGGCTGGTGATCGCCAGCCGGGAAGACGCGCGCGATCCGGCCAGGCTGGCGGAGTTGATCCGCGAGATCGCGCCCAGCGTGATGCAGGCCACGCCCGCAACTTGGCGCGCGGTGGCGGAAGCCGGCTGGACCGGCGACCCGCGCCTGAAGATTCTGTGCGGCGGAGAGGCCATGCCTCGAGACTTGGCGCAGCAGCTCCTGCCGCGCTGTTCGGAGCTGTGGAATATGTACGGGCCGACCGAGACCACCATCTGGTCGACTTTGCAGCGGGTGGAATCGGGTACCGGTCCCGTGCCTATCGGTCGTCCCATCGTCAACACGCAAATCTACGTCCTGGACCAGCATCGGAACATGGTTCCGGCGGGAGTTGCCGGTGATCTCTACATCGGCGGATCAGGCCTGGCTCGCGGATATTTGCGGCGTGAGGATCTGACACACGAGCGGTTCGTCGAGACCGATTGGGGACGCCTGTATCGAACCGGAGATCTGGCACGGCGGCGCGCGGACGGGACTCTGGAATGCCTGGGCCGCGCCGACAACCAGATGAAGATCCGTGGATTCCGCGTTGAGCCGGAAGAAATCAAGGCGGCGCTGCTGGAGCATCCGGAGGTGCGCGGGGCTGCGGTGCGGGCCTGGCCGGACGCGTCCGGGCATCTCAGTCTGACCGCCTACGTAGTGTCCTCCACGCGCCCAAGTCTGCGCGCGTTTCTCGACGAAAAGCTTCCCGAGTACATGGTTCCTCCGCGGGTCGTCTGGCTGGAAGCGCTGCCGCTGACGCCCAACGGAAAGGTGGACCGCAGCCGCCTGCCGCAGCCGGATCCGGAGGATCATCGCGCCGCGTCGGCCGCGCCTTCAACGGAGATCGAGCGCAGGCTGGCGGCAATCTGGGAAGCGGTGCTGGATCGGAAGTGTATCGGCGTTCGGGACAACTTCTTCGATCTGGGTGGACATTCGCTGCTGGTGGCCAAGCTGCTGCGCCGCGTGGAGGCTGAGTTCGGGGCCAGGCTGTCCATGGCGGCGATGTTTCAGGCGCCCACCATTCAGCAGTTCGCGGAGCTCCTGAACTGCCAGGACGTAAGCGTGAGAACGCCCAAGGTGTCTCCCATTCAGAGCACCGGTTCGCAGCCTCCGCTGTTTTGGATGCATGCTGGACCGCGTTATCGGGCGCTGGCCGCGCACCTGGGGCACGACCGTCCCTTTCTGGGCGTAGCGATGGACCCGGAAGAGGAACGCGCTCTGCCGGAGCACGCGACTTTAGAGGAGATCGGAGCGTGCGTGGTGCGCAAGATCCGGGCCATCCGCCCGCACGGTCCCTACCATTTGGGAGGGCTGTGCGTCGCCGGGCTGCTGGCCTACGAAGCTGCGGCGCAGTTGACGGCCGCTGGAGAAGAGGTCGGCACGGTGGTGATGTTGGATGCGCTCAATCTGCGGGAGTTCATGGCGGGCACTGGCAGGAAGCTGCTAGCCAGCCGCGCGCGCTTTCACTGGAAGAAGCTCACCGCCGGCTCGCTCATCGACGCGTGGCGTTACCTTGCGGAGAGGTTCAACGATCGCGTCGCCAACATTCGAGCGGTTGACGCGCTGTGGAGCGAGAAGCTCTATCAAGCCGCGATACGCTATCGGCCCCGAGACTACGCGGGACGCGTGCTCTTCTTCGAGCCCTCCGATCGATTGGACATCACCGGGCTGGCCGAGAGCTGGGCGGGCGTCGCGCAGCCGAGACGGGAGGTCCAACCAGTGCAGGGAAATCACCTGAGCGTGCTTCAGGAACCGATGGTGGGCGAACTGGCCGTGCGTATCCGCCGCTGCCTGGGGGAGGTCGATTCTCCGCGAGCGGCCGCCGCTTCCAGCGCGCGGACTGCGGCGCGCTGATGCAAACGGCGACATGAAGAAGTACGAGCCGCGGATAAACTTTATGCGGATTTTCGGTTGGAATGGGCAGGCTTAGGCGGAACGCCTGCGCGGATCTCATGATCCGTCCGAGGCTCTCCGCCCTCTTCGATCTTGAGCAGCCTGCGGAACCGTTCCACTTCCTTCTGGGTCAGCATGCGGTAACGCCCCGGAGCCTGATCCAGCTCCAGGAACGCGATCTTCACTCGCCGCAGCTTCTCCACCAGCCTGCCGAAATGTTTGAACATCACCCGGATCTGATTCTGCCGCCCTTCGGTGATGCGCACTTCATACCAGGGATTCGTTCCCGGCTTGATGCGCTTCAATTCCGCGGGTGAAGTCTTGCGGCCATGCAGCGGAATGCCTTCGCGAAACTGCCGCTCCTGTTCCTCGGTGAGCGCTCCGGTCACCTTCACTACGTAGGTTTTCTTGACGTGGCTTTCGGGCGCCGTGATGCGGTGCGCGAATTCGCCGTCGTTGGTGAGCAGCAGCAGCCCTTCGCTTTGATAATCCAAGCGGCCTACCGGAAACACGCGCTCCTTCACGCCGCGGAGCATGTGCATCACGGTCTCGCGGCCTTCCGGATCGGACACCGTGGTGACGCAGCCCTTCGGTTTGTTCAGCGCGAGATAGATGTGGCGCTTGGGCGCGCGCAGAAGCTGGCCGTCCACCTTGATGTGGTCATGCTCCAGATCGGCTTTCGATCCCAGCTCGGTTACCGTCTCGCCGTTGACGGTGACGCGGCCCTCGACAATCAGTTGCTCGGCCTTGCGGCGGCTGGTTACGCCGGCTTGCGAAAGGATCTTCTGAAGACGCTCAGGCATTCCCGGATTTCGATTCTTCCGCGAGCGGCTCCGCCGCTTCTTCAATCGGCGTCTCTTGCACGGGCGTCTCATCTATCAGACTCCCTTGCACGGGCGTGTCTTTGATTGGAGTTTCTTCGATTGGAGTCTCTTCGACTGGAGTTTCTTCCACCAACTCCATCCGCCCCAGTTCCTCGAACTCCTTGATCGTGGGCAGCTCGCTGAGGTCCTTCAGCCCGAACTGCACCAGGAACTCCTTGGTGGTCTTGTACAGAATCGGCTGGCCGACCACTTTCTTGCGACCCGCCTCCGCGATCAACTTGCGGTCAAGCAGCGTCTTCAGCACGCCCGCGCCCTGCACGCCGCGGATGTCCATGATCTCCGGCGCGGTCACGGGCTGCTTGTACACCACCACGGCCAGCGTCTCTAGCGCGGCCAGCGACAGCTTCAGCGGCGGCGTCAGTTTCTTCACGAAGGCGCGAACTGCTTCGTGATGCTCCGCCTTGGTGGACATCTTGTAGCCGCCGGCGATCTCACGAACGCTCAGGCCGCGCTCCGGCTTCGCATAGTCGGCCACCAGCCCATCCAGCAGCCGTTTGACTTTATCCAGAGGCTGCGCCAGCGCGGCCGCCATTTGCTGCGCCGAAAGCGGCTCATCGGTGACATACACGATGGCTTCCAGAATCGCCTTCAGCCGCGCGTCGTCATCGCCCTCCGGACGCTCTTCCACGAATTGCGTTACATCCGTCTCTTCCACGCTCAGTGATACCCTTCCTCAATCGCGGCCATGGTTCCATCGGCGGAAAACGCCGCCTCGAATCCGTTCAGCCGCTTCAGACCGATCTCGCCGAAAGCTCCGGTCTGCGCCAGTCCCAGCGCTTGCAGCTTCACCAGTTCCAGCACTGCCAGAAACAGGCAGATCATGGCTCGCCGGCTGCGCTGCCGCTCGAACAAATCGGCCGCCGCGACTTCGTTCTCCTCGCTGAATATCTTGCGCAGGTAGCGAAGCATGTCCGGCACGCTCACTTCCTCCGAATCGATTTCATACACCGGCCGGTTCTTGGAACGGTCGAGCACCGCCTGAAACGTCTTCACCAGATCGAACAAAGTCACGGCCAGCTCTGCGTCGCCGGCCTCAGCGCGGAAATGCTCGATCTGCGCGTTGCTCCAAACCGCTTCTTCCACCACGCGCTTCTGTTGCAGCATCTCGGCGGCGCTTTTGAAGCGCTCACGCTCCAGCAATTTCTCCACCAGTTCCAGGCGCGGATCTTCCTCCGGCAGCAGCTTTTCGAGCTCCGGATCCCGCGGCAGCAGCATCCGCGACTTGATATGGATCAGCGTCGCGGCCATGTAGATGAACTCCCCGCTCAACTCGATGTTCATCTCCGCGGCGCGCTGCATGTACTCCAGATATTGCTCGGTGATGCGCGCAATGGGGATGTCGTAGATGTTGATCTCCTGCTTGCGGATCAGGTCCAGAAGCAGATCCAGGGGGCCATCGTACTGTTCCAGGTGAAAATTCAGCGGGGATGCCACTACGAACAAGGATAACATCCGCGATCACGAGGAGCCCTCGCCAATCTACTGCGCCGAAGGGATTCCGGTCGCCTGCGGCTGAGGCGTAGACTGAAACCGCTAAGGAGGTTGAATATGAAACGGACGTACATAATGATGGCGCTGCTGGGATCGGCGCTCGCGCTGCAAGCGGCGTCTACATCCACCAATGTTGGGGATCAATCCAAGCAGGCCTCACGGCTTTTGCGGGAGATCAAAGCCGATGCGGTTCAAATCCGGTCGGATGCCGCCCGTCTGAACACCATGGCGGCGAACTCCAATACCACGTGGATGGATTACGATCACCAGTGGAATGTAATGAAACCGTGTGTCGAGGACATGCAGATGAAGCTGGCGCGCCTGGAGAGGATCCAATCGTCGCTTTCGCCGGCTGAGCGAACGGATCTCGATCAGATGAAGCCGCTGGTCGGAGAAATCCAGAGCAGGACGCATGAGTTCCTTATGCTTCTGGATAAGCCCGGAGTTCAGACCAGCGACGCCAGGTTCAAGACGTATGCGAGTAGCCTCAGGAACGAAGCCGGCAAGCTCCAGACGATTGTACCGGCAAGTTAGCCGCTAATTCGCATCGGGTTTCTCCGCACTGTCGATGACGAGCACCTCCACGGGGCCTTTCGTGGCTTCCAGCTTGAGCCCCAGTTGCTCCTGAATCGCGGTGAACAGCGAAGGCGCGGGTGTGTCGTTGGCGGTTGTTTCGAGCGGCGCAAAATCGAGCTTGATGTCAAAGATGCCCGTCAGGCCGGTCCGATTCAGGACCGGCTTCATCAGCAGATCCGCCAACATGCGCGCGAATACATCGACGGTCGCGCCTTTGGCCGTCACGTTCCGCGGCGCGAGCGATCCCGCGATCGTGCATCCAAGCAGCAGCGCCGCACTCACGCCGGTGCGCGTCTCTTTAATTCGCATCTGGCTTCTCCACGCGATCGATGACCAGTATCTCCATCGGTCCCTTCGCCGATTTTAGCTCCAGCCCGAGTTGCTCCTGCACCGCCGTGAAGATCGACGGACCGATGGGATCGGGCGGAGGCTCATCCGGATCCTTCAGGCCGCGAAGCACGCTCTCATCCGGCGTCCAGCGCAAATCGAAATCGTAATTTCCGGTCAACCTGGTCTTGTCTACCACCAGTCGGCCGAGCGTGGCGGAAAGGCCTTCGGCAACGTCGGACACGGAAGTCACTCGTCCCATGAGCGTGCCTCGGCGGGAGCCCGAGACACCGCCGCACGGGTTGCTTGGCCCCGGCTCTCCCACGCACTTGCCTTCCTTGAATTTCACTCCACCCTTCGCCACGGTCAGCTCATAGACCGGCATCTCTTTCGTCTCCCGGTGAATCGCCAGTTTGAACCGGTCCGCCAGCAGCGACTGGAGCATCAACATGAACTGCTCCCTGGTTGGATTGCCCTCCGCCTTGCCCTCAATATCGAAGCGATCCGAATTCGCCCAGCTCGGCCCGCCCGAAATCTGGAACGGGAAAACGCGATATGCCAGCTCCAGAAGCATCTCTAAGCTGACGTTCGTTCCAATGACTCTGTTGCCCACGGGATAAGGCCCCGCCGCGCCCCCGGCCCCCGATTTATTGGGCCGTACCGAGGCGACCTCGAAAGCCGGCTGCTGCGCGAACGCAATTAACCCCGGCGCGACCGATCCGCCGATGATGCAGCCCAGCAGCCCGAGCGTGCTGACGGCTAGCCGCGCCCTCGATACCCGCGGCGAAAACTCGCGACCGCGCTCCAGCACCATCTCGATCCGCTCCCGCAGCCGCGACCTGCGCCCGAACACACCCAACGCCAGCAGTTCTTCAGTTCGCGCCTCTTTAATTCGCATCCGGCTTCTCCACGTGGTCGACGACGAGGTACTCCACGGGACCCTTATCCGCAACCAACTGTAGACCAATCTTCTGCAAGTCCGTGAAGAGGGAGGAAGAGATCCAATCGCCGGAAATCTCGCTCTTCGGCCGAGGCGCGGCCTCCGGCTCACTGAAAGTTTGGGGAACTTTCAAAGTGAAGTCGTACATCCCCTTGAGCCCTGTCGAATCCATGACAGGCCGATCCAAGTGCCCTTGCAGGACTCCAATGAACCGTATCATTTCCGTGTTGTGGAACACAAAGGAACCTTGACTGATCGACATGCTGAATACTCCAGCCGTGTCGGACTCATCGAATTTTGGCCCGCTCTTCGCGACGATCAACTTATAAACCGGCGCAGTGATGGACTCAAAATGCAGCGTGAGTTTGAACCGGTCGGCCAGCAGCGACTGGAGCATCAACCTGAGCTGGTCCTTCGAAGTCGCGCCCTGGGCCTTCGCCACGATGGCGTAGCCCGTGGAAAGGGAGCTCCAAAGCGCTTCCGGAGTGTGCGAGTTCGGGCCTGCGATTCTCCCATACGGGAAGTTGTACGCTTCCCCGATGATCGCGGTTAGAGCCACTCCGGTAAAGGTAATCCCGGCGGCATCGAAACGCGGTGAATTTCCCCTGCCGTCGTCGGGCCGAATGGATGCGACTTCGAAGGCTGGACGCGATCGCTCCTGCGGGAACGCGATCGCTCGCGGCGCGAGCGCTCCGGCGATCACACACCCCAGCAGCGCGACGACGCTCGCGGCCACGCGGCCCAGGGACGCACGCGGCGAGAAGACCCGCCCCCGTTCCAGCAGCAGCTCAATCCTTTCGCCTAAACGGGAACCGCCGCCGAAGATTCCTGAGGCGAGCGCTTCCCCCTGGTTTGATCCGTGTGCCGTTCCTCTCTTGGACCAGCGTAGTTCCGACATCCGTGCCAGGCTCTGTGCGTACGGCCGAGCCGATCCAGTCCGCGCCACCACCCAATCGTCGCAGGCGATCTCGCGTTCGCGCTCGATCTGCCGCAGAATCCACCACGCCACCGGATGGAGCGCCAGCGCCGCGCCCAGCAGCCGCGCGAGCAGATTTGTCCAATCGTCCTTGCGAGCGATGTGGGCCGCCTCATGCAGCAGCACGTGCTCCATTTCAGGCTGCGCCAACTCGCCCGGCAGCGACACCGGTAGAATCACCGCCGCATGCAGGAATCCAACCGCCATGGGAGAGGCGATTTCGCTCGAAAGCAGCAGCCGGGTCGATCTTCGAATGGACGGCAACGCCTCTTGCGAAACACTCGCCCGCTGTTTCACGCCGCGCAGGTAAACGTAGCTGCGCCCAATCTGAAACAGGCGGTATAAACCCAGCGCCGCCCACGCCGCCAGCACCCACGCGGGCCATCGCGCCGCGCTTTGCTCTTGCAGCGTCACGATCGCCGGCGACTCTTCGATCACGGGCACGGGCGCGGACCGTGGCGCACTCGTCCTCGGGCCGTCTTCGGAAGTTGGACGTTCTCGAGCATGCCACCACTCCACCGCCCTCGGGGCCGCGGGAAGCGCCAGCGTCACCCCCAGCACCGCCCACCAGATCGCATAGCGCGTCGCCGCATTGATCTGCTGGAACCCGCCGCGCCGGAGCAGCCGCAGCGCCAGCCAAACCACTCCCGCCACCAGCGCCGCCTGCCACAGGCTATTGAGCACCGCAAGTAGAATCTCACTCACGATTCTCATGCTTGGCGTCCTCCTTCAGCAGCTCCCGCACGCGCGTCAACTCCTCTTCGCTAAGCTTTTCGTCCTCCAGCAAATTCAGCACCAGAGCCTCGGCCGAGTTCCCGAAGAACCGGCGCAGCAGATGCCTCACCGCGTTGCGGCTGGCCTGCTCCCGGCTCACCACCGCGCGATAAATGAACGCGCGGCCTTCCTTGGACTTGCCGTGCTTGAGATAGCCCTTGTCCTCCAGGATCCGCAGAGTGGTCAGCACCGTGTTGTAGGCCAGATCCAGTTCCTTGGGCAGCGCTTCGGCGACCTCCGCCACCGTTGCGCGGCCTTTGTCCCAGATCACGTCCATCAGACGCAGTTCAGCTTCGGTAAGGCTTAAGGATTTTGGACGGGCCAACGGGCGAGCTCCTTACTTAAGGAATTAAGACAGCCCGATTATAAGCGCGGTTTTCGGCCTGTGTCAATAGCCGCGGGCGTCACCCTCTCCAGGATGTTGATCACCCCCGTAACGCTAAATTCGACCTTGTCGCCCAGCTTGATCCCCGCCTTGCGTCGGTTGCTCTTCGGCACCGTGATCTCCGTCTTGTTTGAGCGTGACGGTCATGGTGTAAAGTAGCAAGCCCGAACGGATGAAGCCCCGTTTTCACGAACCCTGCAATACGTCCGCGATCTCCTTCTCGGGCACCGCTCCCTCTTTGATCACGCGCCAATACGGCTCCGTCACGTCGACGGTAGTCGCGCCGGCTCCGGTCACGTGCCCGCCATCCAGCACCAGATCCAGGAGACCGTCCATCGCGCCGAACACCTCGATTCCGCTGGCGCACGTCGGTTGGCCGGAGATATTGGCGCTGGTCGAAATCAACGGCTGCGCCAATTTCTCCAGCAGCGCGTTCGCGACCTTCGACTCCGCTTGCCGCACGGCCAGACGTCCGGTGTTTCCGGTCACCTTCAGCGGCACCCGCGAGGATGCCTCCAGAATAATGGTCAGCGGTCCCGGCCAAAAGTGCCGAGCCAAAAGGTAAAAGCGCTTGGGGATTTCCTTGGCCAGCTCCTCGGCCATCATCAGGTCGCTCACCAGCAGCGGCAGAGCGCGCTCCTCCTTCCTGCTTTTAGCCGAAAAGATGCGTCCCACCGCGTGCAGATTCAGGGGATCGCAAACCAGCGTGTACAGCGCGTCGGTGGGGATGGCGACAATGCCCCCGCGCCGCACCATGGCGGCCGCGCGCTCGATGGCTTTCTCGCTCGGCTGCTCCGGGTCGATCTCGATCAGGTCGGTCGCCATTCCGTTTTAGTGTAGCGCTCATGTCAGCGCACGCGAGTTCCTAAAGCCTCCGCCACATCTATCGCCATCTGAAAGCGCCCGAACGGGGCGCTCAACTGCACCCCCGCCACCATCTCGCGCACCTTCTGCACGATTTCGCGCGCGATCGCCACCCCCTCGGCGCGAGCCGCTTCCCCGCTCTCGGCCGCGCTCATGCGCGCCACGAATTCGGCCGGCACGGGCGTGCTCAGCTCATTGATCAGGAACTCGGCGTTGCGGGAGCTGGTCAACGGCCAAATTCCCGCGATCACCGGAAGCCTATAGGCTTCCATGCGCTTCAGGAACTCTTCCAGTAGCCTCACGTCGAAAATCGCTTGCGTGACCACGAACTCGGCTCCGGCCTTCACCTTCAATTCGAATCGGCGCAGCTCCTGGTCCAGATCCAGCGCGGCGGGATTCGCCGCTACTCCCACCAGCAGCGACGTTCGTGAGCCCAGCGCGTGTCCGCCCAGGTCGAGTCCCCGATTCAGATACGCGGCCATCGCGGCCAAGCCGATTGAATCCACGTCGAACACCGCGGTTGCGTCTGGATAGGTTCCCGTGTGGTTCGGCGGATCACCGGTAATGCAGATCAGATTGCGAATGCCCATGCCGTGCGCGCCCAGCAGCGCGCTCTGCAATCCGAGAACATTGCGGTCGCGGCAGCACACGTGAAGCACGCTCTCGATCCCGGCCTGCTGCTGGATCAACTGACAGAGAGCCGGAGCGCTCATCCTTGCGCTGGCGCGCGGCCCATCCGGAACCGTGATGCAATCGATTCCGGCCCGCTTGCATTGGATCGCGCCCTCGATCTCGTTCGATGCATCTGGGCCCCTCGGCGGCACGATCTCGACCATCGTCACGAAGTGTCCCGCCGCCAGCTTCGCGCCCAACCCGCTCCGCTCCGCCATCGGAATGGGCTCCGCGATCCGATGCGAGTGCGCCTGAGCCGGCGAACGCGCCAGAGGCGCCGGATTGGCCGGTTGCATTTCGTCGACCGCCTCGCGGATCGCGCGAATGTGCTCTGGCGTGGTTCCGCAGCAGCCGCCCACGATGCGAGCTCCCGCAGCGACAAAATGCCGCGCGTACTGCGCCATGTAGGAAGGCGTGCACGAATACGAATTGCGGCCGTCCACTGCGGTGGGAAGTCCCGCATTGGGCATCACGCTCAGCGGCTTGGAGGTCCAGGCGCCCATCGCCTCGATGGTCTCCAGAATCGCCTTGGGACCCGAGGAGCAGTTCACGCCGATCACGTCGACCGGCCATTCCTCCAGAAGCTCCGTGAATGCGCGAGTGGAGGCGCCCGATGCAAGCGTGCCGTCGTCCTCGATGCTTACGTGCGCCGTCACGATCGTCTCCGGCCCGGCCGCTTCGCGCGCGGCCAGAATCGCCTCGTGCAGCTCACGCAGATCCTGAAAGGTTTCGAGCATCAGCAGATCCACGCCGCTCTCCACCAACGCCTCGATCTGCTCGCGGAACACGGCCCGAGCTTCTTCGAGAGTGATCAGCCCCAAAGGCTCCAGGCGGAAGCCCAACGGCCCCACCGCCCCAGCCACGAAGGGCTGTTCCTCCTCGCCCAGACTCTGTGCGGCTGCTCGGGCGATCCGCACGCCGGCCTGGTTGATAGCCCGCACTTTTTCGCCGAACCCGAACACGCCCAAACGCTTGCGATTCGCGCCAAACGTGTTGGTCTCCAGAATCTGCGCGCCTGCGCGCGCATACTCCTGATGAACGTCGCGGACCATCGCGGGCAGCGACAGATTCAGCTCATCGAGACACCGCTGTACGCCTGCGCCCCCAGGCTGATTGAGCTTGGACGCAAGCTGTGTGCCCATTGCGCCGTCCGCCACCAGGGCGCCATGGGCCAGACCGCCCTCCATTAGAAGTTGACGGAACTCCGCCACCCTGGCCGGCGCTGACAAAACTCCCATGTTCCTCACTTTTGATCGGATCTCCACGCCGGAAACGGGTCGGCGCGCCCAGTGCGGCAGTCTTGAATCAGGTCCGCCACCCGCTTGCGGCGGGACAGCAGGCGGTCCAGGAGGCGCTCCAGCTCAGACTCCTCGCCCTCCAGCCAAGCCGGCGGAATCTGCTTCACCGCCTGATCCACAACTTCTTCGGGAAAATGCCGGATGCGCTCCATCCACGGCTCGAAGTCCGCCCAGCCGCGCACCTTGGCGTACACCAGCGGCCGGAAGTACAGGCCCTGAATCGGGGAATCCGATAGCCGCCAGTGCGGTCCTCCGAATACATATCCATTGTCCACCATTTGAGCGATGAATCCCAGGCGCTCCGGCCTCTGCTCCCGCGCCCCCTCCCGCAAGCGGGCTCGAAAGAAAATGGCTTGCCGGGAGTCCTCGTTGGAGGTCCACTTGTCGAACGCCAGCACACCCGGAAACTCTCCCGCATTCTCCACCTTATCGAGCAAGGAGTCGGGGAGGAAATCGTACACCGCCATGCGCGCCGGATCGCCGGGATAGCGCGAGCCGAAGTGCCACCCCAGCTCCGGCAGACGGCGCTCCCGCCCCAACTGAAGATAGGCGTCCGGATTTGCTTCCAGAAACTCTTGGGAGACCCGCACCATCGCCGCCTCCGGACTGGAGAGCCCCAGATGCCGCAGAAACACCGCAGAAATCCATTCATTCACAAGGATGCGCCGATGTTGCGGATTGTTGCTGAACTTGACAACGTGGCAGTTGCCGTCCGAGGCTTCGAGAAGGTGCGCCTGCGCCCCCCCGCGCATCTTCCGCACCAGACGGCGCGCATCGACGGGCATTCGTGGAGTACCCTTGAGATTATATGACCGACGATAAAGAATCAACACCGCGCCCGGCAATGAGCAAGGACGAGGTCGCTTTGGAGCTGACGCGCTTCATCGCCTCCACCACCGGATTGGGCAAATCGGGTAACGCCACGGGGTTCGGCGGAAAGACCGGCACCAAGACCACGGACGAACAAATCGACGCCCTCTTGCAGCTCTACGAGCGCTGCCGCGCCGTGGTCAATAAGTAGTGTCAGAATTTGTGAGGCGGACACCCTCGTCCGCGTGACCCCCTGGTCACGCCCTAGACCATTTTCTGAGATAATAGAAGGCGCTCTGGCAATTCTTCGGCGGAAGCAGCGATGGCAAGCGCCTATTCG